>OLNK01001081.1_pt1 | contig 23379 bp, 19 predicted proteins | sample 1672791 | NCBI WGS metagenome assembly OLNK01 (sample SAMEA3136724, study PRJEB25190) | human gut metagenome | biome: human gut; feature: human-associated habitat; material: faeces | place: Austria | collected 2013 | reverse complement strand
TTTTCCCGCCGTTTTTGGGCATGGAAAGCGGAACCGATTGGGTGATCGGCTTTTTGTGCTTCATCTTGATCGACGTGGCGCTTTCCTGTCTTGGCATCTTCGCGCTCAACGCTGCAGGCGGGGCGAACGCAGCCGTCGAGGGCTCGTTGGGGCGAGTGCCGGGGTTGGTGCTCAACACCGCCGTCATCTTGTGCACCGGCATGATCATCGCCGAGCCGCGTACGGCCGCCACCACCTACGAGATGTCCATCGTGCCGCTGTTCGGCGATTCTGTGAACATGTTGGCGTTTTCCGCGCTGTTCTTCGCGGTGGTGCTTGCGCTTTCCATTCGTCAAACGCGTTTGGTCAGCATCATCGGCAAGGTGCTCACCCCGCTGTTGGTGCTCTGTGTGTTCGTGATCATCGTCACCGGCGTCGTGTATCCGCTCGGTGAGATCGGTGCCCCGCTTTCAAGCCACGCCGCGCAGGATGGCATCTTGGCCGGTTACCAGGCAATGGACGTGCTCGCTTGCGTGGGCTTCGCCATCGTCATGGAGAACGCGGCGCGCACTGCGGGCTATACGCGCCGCGAGGATCAGCTCAAGGTCATCGCGGGCGCTTCCGTGGTTGCCGGTGCCCTTTTGGCTGTCATCTATGGTGGTTTGACTTACCTGGGCGCCTCGAGCGCGCTTGCCTTCGGGGCAGGCATGGACCGCTCCACGCTTATCGTGGAGATCACCAAGCATCTGCTCGGCAACACAGGCGTGATCATCCTCGGCATCATCGTCGGGCTTGCGTGCCTGACTACTGCGATCGGTCTTACCGGCGCATCGGCATCGTACTTCGAGCGCACCACGCACGGCAAAATCTCGTATCGCACTGGCGTCATCGTTACTGTTTTGGTGTCCTTCGCCATTTGCAACCTGGGCTTGAACGCCATCGTGGCGTTTGCCGCCCCGATTCTGTCCGTCGTCTGCCCGCCGTTCATGGTGTGCGTGGTCATGGTGCTATTCAAGAAGCGGATGGGCACCACATGGCCGATCAAGGGCGCCGCCCTTGGGGCGTTCGTCATCAGCCTGCTCACCACGATTGATGACACCTATGGCGTGCTGCCCGCCATCAAGGCACTTCCCTTCACCGATCTTGGCTTTAGCTGGTTGCCTTTCGCCATTGTAGGCGGGATTATCGGAGCGGTGGCGTTCAAGGCGATCAAGGGAAACAAGGAGAGCAAGGCGGTCGTATGATGGCGCGTTCGAATCAAGGCGGATCAGGGGTGATCCTCGTTGTTGACGTGGGGAACTCCGTCACCAATCTGGGACTAGCCTACGAAGGGGACCTTTTGTCCGCATGGAGCGTGACCACTCCTGATCGCTTGACCGCTGATGAGGCGCTTCTGTGCGTGACGTCGTTTTTGCGGGTCCGGGGTTGCGATGCGAAGGTGTGCGACGCCATCGTGTCCTCCGTTGTCCCCGGGCTTACCGACGCTTGGGTCGAAGCTTTGCATGTCCTTTGCGGCATACGTCCGTTGGTGGTGGGGCCGGGTTTGAAATCCGGTTTGAAGCTGCATCTGAACAGCCCGGCGGATTTCGGCGCCGATCGTGTGGCGGATTGCGTTGCCGCAAAACAGCTCTACGGGTTCCCGCTCATCGTCGTCGACTTCGGGACGGCAACCACGCTTGAGGTCATCGACGATGCGGGCGTCGTGCAGGGTGGGCTTATCGCTCCAGGCTTGCGTTTGGCCGCTCGTGCGGTGGCGGACGCCGCGGCCCAGCTCCCTGTTATCGGGCTGCATACACCCCGAAGCGTCATCGGCAAATCCACGCGCGATGCCATGCAGGCGGGTATCGTCATCGGTGAAGTCGCCCGTATCGACGGCCTGATCCAAGCGGTATGGGACGAACTCGGCTATGAAACGCGCGTCGTCGCCACCGGCGACGCCGCCCAGGCTATGGCCGGGCTTTCCCGACGAATCGAGGTTGCCGACGATCAGCTCACGCTTAAAGGCTTGATCTTGTTGCACCAGAAGAACAGGAAGGCTTGGTAGGGAGTCCTTCCGAACACGCTTGCGCTGCAAGCGGATTTTCGGACTGCAATGGTATATCGAATAGCTGAGCCCGGCATATGCCGGGCTTTTTGGCGCTATAGATTAGTCATATGTAACAATAATCGATATCATATAGTTTGCTCTGGCTACCAAAGTTTCCCAATGGTACCATTCGACTGTTTGTATCAAGATCGATGCGCCGCATCCCGGCGCCGTGCAGACTTTGGGATTGAAAGGAAACCGGCTCCGTGTTCAATAAACGGTTGATATCGATGGTGCCGCAGGCTCTGCGGTACATCCTGCGCAACGTGGCGGCGCAATGGACGGCGCTCGTGGCGAACGTCGTGCTCATGCTTCTTATCGGGCTGTTTCTGCAACGCCTGTTCGATGGCATCGCCGTTGATGGTTGGGTCGCGATGCTTCTGGGCGCTGGCGTTGCCGTTATCGCGGTGCGCATGGCGTGCTTGACCTACGCGCAGCGCATGGGGGTGGCGGCAGCTGCGGCCGCAAAGCGCTCGGTTCGCCGCCAGGTGTACGACAAGCTGGTGCGCATGGGCCCCGGTTATTCCGAGCTCATCCCCACAAGCGAGGCGGTGCAAGTCAGCGTTGAGGGCTGCGAGCAGCTGGAAAGCTATTTCGGGCAGTACCTTCCACAGCTGCTTTACGCCGTGCTCGCCCCGCTTACCGTATTCGCGTTCCTGGCCCCGCTGTGCCTGCCCGCCGCCGTGGCCCTGTTGGTTTGCGTGCCGCTTATCCCCATCTCCATCGTGGCGGTGCAGAAGATCGCCAAGCGCGTCATGGGCAGGTATTGGGGCGCCTATACCGATCTTGGCGGCGCGTTTCTCGAGAACCTGCAAGGTTTGACCACTTTGAAGATCTATCAGGCCGACGAGGCTTGTCACCGCCAGATGAACGAACAGGCCGAGAGCTTCCGAAGGGCGACCATGCGGCTGCTGACCATGCAGCTCAACTCCATTACCGTGATGGACGTGTTCGCCTTCGGCGGCGCTGCCGTGGGCATCATCGCGGCGATGGTCCAGTTCGCCAATGGACAGATCCCCTTTTACGCGGCGTTTTGCGTGGTGTTCCTGTCGGCGGAGTTCTTTATCCCCATGCGTGCCCTGGGCTCGTTTTTCCATACGGCTATGAACGGCATGGCGGTAGCAGAGAATATGTTCGCCATCCTTGATGCGCCCGAGCCCGAGCAGGGGACGCGCAGTGTCGATCCCGCGCATGCAGGCATCGTCGTGCGCGATGTTTCCTACTCCTATGACGGGCAACGCACGGTGCTCGACCATGTCGACTTCGCCGCCCCTGCCGGAAGCTTCACCGGCATCGTCGGCGAAAGCGGTTCGGGCAAATCCACGTTGGCCGGCATTCTGTGCGCGCGCAATCGGGGTTTCAAGGGCGATGTGGAGATCGGCGGCGTGCCGCTCGGCGAGGTTTCCCGTGAGAGCATGGCGCAAACGGTGACCGTCGTCCCGTTCTCCAGCTACCTGTTCTCCGGAACGGTGCGCTCCAATCTTCTGATGGCGCGCCCCCAGGCGAGCGATGACGAGCTTTGGGACGTTTTGCGGCGTTGCCGCATCGACGGGTTCGTTCGTGCATCGGGCGGGCTTGATGCGCCCGTGTCCGAGCAGGGCGGCAACTTCTCTGGCGGGCAGCGTCAGCGTTTGGCGCTTGCCCGGGCGCTTTTGCACGATACCCCCGTCTATATATTCGACGAAGCGACCTCGAACGTGGATGCGGACAGCGAGCAAGCCATCATCGGCGTTATCCATGAGCTGGCGAAAAGCCGCACCGTCATCATGATCTCGCATCGTTTGGCGTCGGTTGCAAAAGCCGATCGCATCTTCGTGCTGGAAAACGGCCGCGTGGCCCAGAGCGGGTCGCATGAGCGGCTATGTGCTGCCGATGGGGCGTACGCGAAGCTGTGGGGCCGGCAGATGGAGCTTGAGGCGTTCGCGTCGCGTGCTGAGCAGCGCACCGCCGACGTTGGGGAAGCTGATGAAGCTCAAAGCACCGGCGTCGGTCCTGGGGTTGTGCATTTCGGTGAGCCTCAGACGCGCCGTAGGTCGAACCTCTCGATCATGTGCCGTATGGTGAAGCTGGTCAAGCCGCTTGTGCCGGTCATGGTCGCCGCGGTGATCCTGGGCGTCGTCGGTTTTCTGTGCGCGATCTTCCTTACGGTGGGCGCAGCTTTGGTGCTCACGGGAATCGCGGGTTTCGAACCGGCGCTTGGAGTGAGCGCGGGCATCGCTTTGGTCGCCGCCTGCGGCCTTTTGCGCGGTCCCTTGCATTACGGCGAGCAGATGTGCAACCACTATCTTGCGTTCAAGATCTTGGCGCTCGTCCGCGATCGAGTGTTTGGCAAGCTGCGCACGCTCGCCCCGGCGAAGCTCGAGGGTCGAAGCAAAGGCGACTTGGTGTCGCTCGTGACCTCGGATGTCGAACTCCTTGAGGTGTTCTATGCGCATACCCTCTCCCCGGTGCTCATCGCCGTGTTGGTCTGCGCCGTCATGATCGCCTTCATCGGCAGCGTCTGCTGGCAGCTGGCAATTGCAGCGTTTGTGTCATACATCTTGGTCGGAGCGGTAGCGCCGTGGGTTGCGTCGCGTGTGGCGGGGAATGGCGGCAGGGAGCTGCGCGACTCCCTTGGCGGCATGAACTCGTTCGTGCTCGATAGCTTGCGCGGCCTTCGCGAAACGCTGCAATTCGGCCAGGAGCACGCGCGAGCCGAGCGGCTTGATGCTCGGATGGATTCGCTTTCGAAGGTGGAGCATCGCCTGAAGGGCCGTGCGGCGCGCAGCATGGCGGCCACGAACGGGCTGGTTCTTGCGCTCGATGTGGCCATGGTCGCGCTTTCCTGCGTGCTCTGCGCGCAGGGCGTCATCGATTTCGGGCAGGCGTTCGTGTGCGTGGCCGCCCTGATGTCTTCTTTCGGCCCGGTGATCGCCGTCGCGAACCTTGGCAGCGGCTTGCAGCAGACGCTCGCAAGCGGAGCGCGCGTTCTCGACCTGCTCGACGAGCAACCGCAAACCCGGGAGGTTGTCGACGGTTGCAAGGTGGATTCGTTCTCTGGCGCGGCCGCCGAGGATATCGATTTCTCATACGGCGGCAGCCCGGTGCTCAAGGACGTGTCCCTTGAGGTGACGCCTGGCTCGATCGTGCATCTGGCCGGCAGGAGCGGTTCGGGCAAATCGACGCTCTGCAAGCTGTTCATGCGGTTTTGGGATCCAAGCGACGGTTGCATACGCGTTTCCGGACAGGATATCCGAGGCGTGAACACGGGAAGCCTGCGCGCCATCGAGGGCTATATGACGCAGGAGACGCATCTGTTCTCCGGCACGGTGGGGGATAACATCGTGCTCGCCAAGCCCGATGCCGCCCCCGAGGAGCTTATGGAGGCCTGCGAGAAGGCGTCGTTGGCCGGTTTGATCGCGCGTCTTCCGCAAGGCCTGGACACGCCGGTCGGCGAATTGGGCGATACGTTGTCGGGCGGCGAGCGCCAGCGCATCGGCCTTGCGCGCATGTTCTTGCATAATGCGCCGTTCGTTTTGCTCGACGAGCCTACCAGCAATCTGGACAGCCTCAACGAGGCTGCCGTGTTGCGGGCGCTGTTGGATGCTCGAGAGGGCAAGACGGTGGTGCTGGTGAGCCATCGTGCGTCAACGGCTGCCATTTGCGATGCCTCCTACACCGTGGAGCGAGGAAGGCTATCGTAGCCGAGCGCTTTGAAATCGCATAAGAAGGGAAGGGCCGCAGCTGCGATCTGCGGCCCAGGACACGGATGGCTTGCATAAAGGCTATGCCGCTGGGGGACTGGCATTGGAACCCCCTCCGGAGTCTGTGCCTTCGTTATTCCCAGCCTGCTTCAAGCAGCGTTTCCCCGTCAAGCGTCTTCAGGGCGAACGTGCCGTTCTCGTATACGGCATAACTTGCGCAGCCGTCCTTGGGGATGGAGGTGCTCCCGGGATTCACGTACATCACGTCGTCGACGAGCTCAAGGCGCTTGATATGCGTGTGACCCGTGAGCAACGCGCTTCCTTGCGGCAGCGCCGGCGGCCGATCAAGCGAGTTGCCTGCCAAATGGCCATGGCTGAGATGAAGCAGGTGCCCGTCGGCCCATACCTGGGAAAAATCGCTCAAGCAGGGGAAATCGAGCACCATCTGGTCCACTTCCGCGTCGCAATTGCCCCGAACGGCTACGATGCGCTCGGCAATGCCGTTAAGGGCGGCGAGCACTTCTTTGGGCGCATAGCCTTCGGGCAGGTCGTTGCGCGGGCCGTGATAGAGCAGGTCGCCGAGCAGGAGCACGCGGTCGGGCGTTTCCTGATCTATGCGCTCCATCAAAGCGCGGACGGCGGGCGCCGCGCCATGCAGGTCGGATGCGATGACGAACTTCATTGGTCGTTCCTTTCGATAGATGGCAAGTCGGCGCAGTATCCTCGCGCCAAGATGTGCTTTTCGCTGTTGGGGAACAGGTAGCGGTACAGCTCCATGAAGTACCGGTCGGTCATGGACGCCATGTAGTCGACCACCACCTGATCGGGGTCGGTGTGCGCAAGGTAGTCCTTTACGGTGATGCTGCGCGACTTCGCCGCCAGCTGCTTGGCGTGGTGCGATATGACCGGTGACCGTTCGTCACCGGTTTGCAGGTCGGTCAAAAGCCTGTCGTACATGTCCTCGAACATCTCGCCGACGGCGTTGCCGCTTCCCGCGCGCCAGCCTTCGCAATCGTAGATGCGATCGTAGTTCTGCCGTTTTGCGCGCTTGACGTCCTCGAAAACCTGGGGGCTCATGCGGATATCGTCTTGTCCGAAGCTGTGGTTGACAACATCGACGGTGATGTTGTTGATGATGCGCGCGTTATCGCGCCCGATGACGTCGGTTTCGAAGCCGTCAAGGGAGGCAAGCACGCCCATGGCGATGGCGTCGTCGCGGTCCTTGCCCAGGTAGGCGATCATATCGGCCAGGCGCACCACGCAGCCTTCGAGCGTGGAGGGTCGCAGGCGCTTGATGGCGGCCTCGTCGAGCGTGCATGTCTCGACCAGCTTATCGAGCTGCTGAAACGTTTCCGTGTCGCCTTGGCGTAGCACCTGTTGGGCGAACTCGCCGTTATGACACAGCGCCCCGTCAAGCACCTGTAGGCTGATGTTGCGCGGGTAGAGCCGGTCCATCACCCGCACGGAATGGACGTTGTGATGAAAGCAACGGCCCGTGCGGCTTTGCAGGCACTTCGACAGGAACTTCTCCCCGGCGTGGCCGAACGGCGTGTGCCCCAGGTCGTGCCCTAGCGCTATCGCCTCAATGAGCTGGCAGTTCAATCCCAGCAGCCGCCCGATGTTTCGCGCGATGCGCCCGACAAGCTGCACGTGCAGCCCGCGGCGGCAGATGTCGTCGTTCTCAATCAGGCTGAACACCTGCGTTTTGCCTGCATAGCGGTTATATGCGGGAATGTTCATGATCTTGTCGATATCGCGTGAGAACGCCGGGCGCGCTAGCGTGGCCGCATCGTGGGGGCTGTCCTCGCGGCGCAGCGCCTGCTCGTCGGGGAAGCTGCGCGGATGCATGCGCCCGCAGCGCAGGTTCTCGGCGATGGCCTGTTCCACATCGGGGTCAAGTTGCAGGTATGCGGGTTCGCTCACGGCGCTTCCTTTCCGCATGTCGAGATGTTACGGGCTTATTGTATCGCACGCGTTGAACATACGGGAACATAGGTTCTATGCGGTATACTTTACCCAGAAAAGCAACCGGCACGCCCTTGCGCGGCCGGAATCGGGAACACGGGCACAAGGCGGGGGTTCGGTCACATCCATGGCGATCAGCGATGAGGATATCCAAAAGGTTCGCGAGGCCAGCGACTTGGTGGCCATCATGGGCGAGACGGGCCCGGTCAAGCAGCGCGGTCGCGATTTCTGGCTGTGCTGCCCGTTCCATAACGAGAAAACCCCGTCGTGCAAGATAGACCCCGCCCTGCAGCTGTGGCATTGCTTCGGCTGCGGGGAAGGCGGCGATGTGTTTGCCTTCATCATGAAGTCCCAGGACCTGTCGTTTCCCGAAGCGGTGCGCTACCTGGCAGAGCGCGCCCATATCGACATCGCCGATGACCAGGCGAAACGCGGACCTGGTATGGGGCAGGGCGCAAAAGCGCGGCTGCGCGCCGTGTGCGCGGAGGCTGCGGAGTTCTTCCATATGCAGCTCATGCGCAGCAAAAGCCCGCAGGCCGGCGCCGCGCGCGCCTACCTTTCGCAGCGCGGGCTGGGCGGCGATATCCCGAAAACCTGGATGCTCGGCTTCGCGCCTGGACAAGGCGCGCTTGTGCGCCATCTGGCATCGAAGGGCTTCCAATCCAACGAGATGATCCAGGCAAACGTCGCCGTCGTCGGCTCCGATGGGCGCGTGCGCGACCGATTCTTCAACCGCGTGATGTTCCCCATCAAAGACGAGCAGGGCCAGTGCATAGCCTTCGGCGGGCGCGTGATCGGCAAAGGCGAGCCGAAGTACCTGAACAGCCAGGAAACGCCCTTGTTCCACAAGGGCCGCATGCTCTATGCGCTCGATAAGGCGAAGGCGGCCATGGCGTCCACGGGCGTTGCCGTGGTATCGGAGGGCTACACCGACGTCATCGCCATGCATGAGGTCGGCATCTGCAATGCGGTCGCCACCTTGGGAACGGCTCTCACCCGCACGCACATTCGCGTGCTCTCGCGTCATGCCCGCAACCGCATCGTGTATCTGTTCGATGGCGACGCCGCGGGTCAGCGCGCCGCCGATCGAGCCTTGCAGTTCATCGACTCCTCCATGACGCCCGAGGCCGGCGCTGCCCGCATCGACCTGTTCGCCGTCACGCTGCCCGACAACCTCGATCCCGCCGAGTTCATCGACGCCCACGGCGGCCAGGAGCTGCAGGCCCTGATCGACCAGGCGAAGCCATTGCTGGAATACGGCATCGACCGAAGGTTGGGAAACTGGGACCTTTCGCGTGCCGAAGGCCGCTCCGGCGCCGTCGCCGATGCGCTCAGCGTTCTGGCGCCCATCAAGGATTCGCTGCTCGCGAAAGACTACGCACGGCAGATCGCCAGCCGCGCCCGCGCGGACGAGAAGGACGTGTTGGAACAGTTGGCGGCCCTCAAGCCGCCGCGTGTCTTCGATGCGGAAGCGCCCGCAGCCGACAGCCGCGCCGATCATGGCGTTCCCGCGCCCCCGGTGCGCCGCCGCCTGCCCCAGTCGGAGATGAACCGGCGCAGGTTCGAGCGCCAGCTGCTGGCGCTGTGCGCCGCCCGCACCGATCTGGCCCTGGTCCACGCCGACGCCCTTGCCTCGGTGCAGTGGCACGATCCGGCGTGCGCAGCCGTGTCCGCCAGCATGCTCGACACCTTGGCAGACGATCCCGCCGCTTCCCCGGCGGCCATCGTGGGCGCGGCGAGCATGGCCGAGCCCCGTGCGGCGGGCTTCCTGACAAGGGGCGTTCCCGAATCGGCGGTGCCCGAGGACTTGGCGGCGTTTTTGGTCGAGGAGCTTTCCATCGGCGATGCCGAGGAGGCCGTTGCCGCCATGCGTGCGCAGATGTCTGCTCCCGCGACCATGTCGCCTGAGGATTACGAGCTTCTGTTCGAGACCGTGGCCGCCATGCAGCGCGAGCTCACCGCCCGCAAAAGGGCCCATGCCGAAAGCGCCGCCTCCAGCAGATAGGCCTTGCGCTTCCCATTCATGCCGAGCAGGGGTTTTGTGGAACTTTGCGCCCGCAAGGGCGTTCTTTGCGCGTGCATGTCACAATAATCAGATTAGAAAGGCGGGCGTATCGCGCACCCGCCGCCAACCATACCTACCCGCTAAAGGAAATGCATATGCTTTCAATCGTGCAATCGCCCGACCCGCTGCTCAACACGGTGTGCGAGCCCTGCGATTTCAATGACAAGAGCCTGAAGCGCCTGGCCAAGCAGATGGCGCATGTCATGTACAAGAACGCCGGCTGCGGCCTGGCCGCGCCCCAGGTGGGCGTGCTCAAGCGTCTTGTGGTCATCGACTGCGACCAGGAGGACGGCGCCCGCGAGCCTATCGTCATGCTCAACCCCGTCATCGTCGCCCGCGAGGGCGAGCCGGTCGCGGAGGACGAGGGCTGCCTTTCCATCCCCGGCATCTCCGTGCCCGTCGCGCGTCCGCCGTTCGCGCGCTGCCGCTACTACGACCTTGACGGCCAGCTTTGGGAGATCGAGGGCGACGGGCTGCTCGGCCGCTGCCTGCAGCACGAGACCGACCACCTTGACGGTATCACCATGTTCGAGCGCGCCGAGCCGATGGCCCGCCTGAAGGCGCTCGAAGATTACGAGCGCGCCCTGGCGGCAGGCGCACGCCCCGGCGAGACTTCGGTGGAGGCGTAGGGGGCATGCGCATCGTATTCATGGGCACGCCCGACTTCGCCGCATCGGTGCTCTCCGAGCTTGCCTCGCAGCACGAAGTGGTCGCCGTCTACACGCGCCCCGACGCCGTGCGCGGCCGCGGCAAGCAGCTCGTGCCCAGCCCCGTGAAGGTGGAGGCGTGCGAGCGCGGCATCCCCGTGTTCGCACCCAAGACGCTGCGCGACGCCGACGAGCAGCAAGCGCTCGCGGCGCTCGAGCCCGATGTCATCTGCGTGGCCGCTTACGGCATGCTGCTTCCTGCCGAAGTACTGTCCATCCCCGAGCATGGCTGCCTGAACGTGCACGCCTCGCTGCTGCCGCGCTGGCGCGGCGCCGCTCCCATCGAGCGCGCCATCCTGTCCGGCGACGAAGAGGCCGGCGTGTGCATCATGCGCATGGAGGAGGGGCTTGACACGGGCGATTACTGCGTGTGCCGATCGCTTGAGGTGGGCGACAAGGACGTCGCGCTGCTCACCGATCTGCTCGCCGACCTAGGCGCGCATGCGTTGCTCACGGCGTTGACGCAGCTGGAGGCGGGGTGCATCCGCTGGACGCGCCAGGATGAGGAGCACGTCACCTACGCCGAGAAGATCGGAAAAGACGAGCTTTCGCTCAGCCCGGCCGACACGGTGGAGCTGGCATGCCGCAAGGTTCGCGCGTCAAGCGCGGCGCATCCGGCGCATGCCATCATCGCCGGCAAGGACGTCACGGTGCTTGCCGCGCCCGACGATCAGGCGGATGCGGTTTGCGCGGGCATGGAGCCCGGCAGCGTGCGCTTCGCCGCGAAACGCCTGTACCTGGGCGTGGCGGACGGCGCGATAGAGCTTATGGAAGTGAAACCTGCAGGCAAGGCGGCCATGGCGGCCAAGGCGTTTGCCGCAGGCATTCAGGGAATCAAGGAAGACACCAAGACTTGGGAGGGCCCGCGTGGCTGAACAGCATAACAACGAAGGCGCGCCGCGTCAGCGCCGCGAAGACGGCAACGGCGGCTATCGAAAGGGCGGCCAGCACGGCGGCCACGGCAATCGTCAGGGCGGCCCGCGCCGCGACGGCGGCAAAGGCGGCTTCGGCGGCCGCGACGACCGTCGTGGCGGTAATCGCGGTCAGGGCGGCCGCGATGGCCAGCGCCGCGATGGCGGAAAGGGCGGATATCGCGGCCGTGACGGCGAGAAGCGCGACTTCCGCGGACAGGGTGGACGCGACGGCGAGAAGCGCGAGTATCGCGGCAACGGTGGGCGCGACGAGCGCCGCGGCGGCTACAACGGCGGCCGCGACGACCGTCGTGGCGGCTATAAGGGCGATCGCGGCCCGAAGCGCGATTTCAAGCGCGACTTCAAACGTGAAGGCGCCGAGGGCGGCCAGCGTCCCGAGGCCGCGCAGCATGCCGGCTCCGATCGCCCCGCGCGCGAGCCGAAGCCCGATTTCCGCGGCCGTAACACCGCTCGCGACCCGCGTCGCAAGCCCGAGCAGGGCGCTCAGGGCGCGACGCGCGGCGGCGAGAAGGGCGGCTTCCGCGGTTCTGCCAAGCCGGCGCGCCCGCGTCGCAAGTCCAACGCAACGCCTGCTCGCTTGGCGGCGCTCGACGTGGTGCGCACCGTCCGCGAGCGCAACGCGTTCGCGCAGGACGTCATCGCCCAGGTGATCGACAAGTCCACCATGTCCGTTGAGGACCGCGCGTTCGCCACGCTGCTCGCCCTTGGCACGGTGAGCGCCCGCGGCACGCTCGACGAGATCATCGACCGCGCTCTCGACACGCCCGAGGACATCTTCCGCGAGACGCGCGACGCGCTGCAGATCTCAACCTACGAGCTCATCTTCCTGGGCAAGGAGGCCCACGCGGCCGTCGACCAGGGCGTTGAGATGGTGAAGTCGTTCAGCCCGGGCCCTGCGGCGCGCGTGGCCAACGCCGTGCTGCACAAGATCGTGCGCCTGCGCATCGATTTCCCGTTCGGAAACCCGGCAACCGACCTTGATGCGCTCGCCCGCACCCAGGCGTTCCCCACGTGGATGGCCAAAAAGCTCATGGAGGAGATGGGCCCGCAGGCCGCCATCGAGTTCATGCGCGCGTCCAATGAGCAGGCCCCGCTGTATGTGGCCGTCAACGCCTGCAAGGTGGACGACGACCATGTGCTCAAGGCCTTTGAGCGTGCGGAAGAGGAAGTGCAGCCGGTTGCGCTCGGCGACATGAACGTGCAGGGCTGCCTGCGCGTGCCCGAAAGCCGTGCCCTGCTGGTGCCCGCGCTTGCCCGTCAGCTGGACCAGGGCAAGATCTTGGTCTCCGATGCCGCTGCGCAGATGGTGGCCGCCAACGTGCTTCCCGATGAGAAGCCCGAAAGCGTGCTCGAGATCGGCGCCGGCCGCGCTACGAAGACCATCCTGCTGCAGTCCAACGCCTGCCGCAAGTACGGGTCGCAGATCGAGGAGTACGTCACCATCGACAACCACGCCTACAAGACGCGCCTGCTTGAAAAGCGCGCCGAGCAGTACGGCGTCGTGGTGACCGAGGCCTTCACCGGCAATGCGCTCGAGCTGGACAACATCATGCCCGACCGCATGTTCTCGTTCATCTTCGTGGACGCCCCGTGTTCGGGTATGGGCACGCTTCGCCGTCACCCCGAGATCCGTTGGCGTACGAGCGAGGAAGACCTGGCCGGTTTCGTGGAAACCCAGCTGGGCATGCTCAAGGCAGCGGCGGGCCACGTGGCCCCGGGCGGTGCGCTGGCGTATTCCACGTGCACGGTCACGCGCGAGGAGAACGCCGGCGTGGTGAAGGCGTTCCTGGAAAGCGAGGAGGGCGCCGGCTTCACGCTCGATCAGCTGTGCGGCCGCAACTGCCTTGCAACCCGCCTTGCCCCCGGCTCGTCCGATGCGCACTTCGCCGTGTGCTTCGTTCGCAAGCCGCAAGAATAATCTAACACCCCGTTTTCATGCCGGCGAAGGCCTCTTCGCCGGCATGAAACATATTGGAAACAATTTCGCGCGTACCATCCATTTACTATGAATTAGACGCGATTGCACGTGAGGAGGTCAGGTTTACATGGAGCCGAATTATCAAGAGGTGGCAAATAGGATTCGCGCGCTGCGCGAGGATATGGGCCTGACCATGCAGGAGATGGCCGATGCCACCGGCCGTAGCCTGGCGGAGTATCAGGCGCAGGAATCGGGGGCGGAGGAGCTTTCGTTCACCTTCCTGTACAAATGCGCGGCGAATCTGGGCGTCGACCCCATCGAGCTGCTCACCGGCGAAACCCCGCACCTGACGGGCTATACCCTTACGCGCGCCGATGAGGGCCTGGCCGTCAAGCGCCGCAGCGGCCTTGAGTACCTGCACAAGGCCCCGCATTACCGCAACAAGCTGTGCGAGCCGTTCTATGTGACGGCCGATTACCGCCCCGAGCTGCAGGATAAGCCCATCCATCTGTCGTATCACGCCGGGCAGGAGCTTGATTATATCCTGGAAGGCCGCATGCGCTTCCAGTACGAGGAGCATACCGAGGAGCTCGGCCCCGGCGATATGCTGCTTTACGATTCCGGACGTGGGCACGGCATGATCGCCATCGATGGCGCACCGTGCAAATTCCTGGCTGTCGTTCTGAAGGCGAAGGAAGACATTATCTAGGCAAGCGCCCGCCTAGGGTTGCTTGCCGAAAACCAACCTTCATATCGACCGCATCGTGCGCGGTCCGGTTCCGCGCACCAAATTTCAAGGAAGTCCGGCAACACCATGAGAAACATCAATCTGCGTTACTGCGAGGAAACCTACGACGAGCAGGGCGTGCTCACCGATTTCGGGGTGAAGTGCCCCGATACCTTCAACTTCGGCTACGACGTGGTGGACGACATCGCGGAGAACGACCCTGACCGCCGTGCCATGATGTGGTGCAACCCCGAAGGTGAGGAGCACCTGTTCACGTTCGCCGACATGAAGCGCTGGTCGGACAAGACGGCGAACTATCTAGCCGCGCACGGCGTGGGCAAAGGCGACATGGTCATGGTGATCTTGCGCCGTCATTACCAGTTCTGGTTCGTGGCCACCGCGCTTGCCAAGCTTGGCGCCGTCATGGTGCCCGCAACGTTCATGCTCAAGGAGCATGACCTGGAGTATCGCTTGAACGGCGCCTCCATCAAGGCCGTCATCTGCACCTCCATCGGCACCATCGCGCAAGTGGTGGACAACGTGGTCGATCGTTGCCCTTCGGTCGAGCATCTGTTCCTGGTCAACGGCGCCGGCGGCGGCTTGACCGAGCAGGACGCGGATGGCAATTGGCTTGCCGTCGACGGCCCGGTCGGCGCTGTTCTCTCCGGCCCCGAAGGCGTGTGCGCCGTGCCCGGGAAGCGTGAGGGATGGCATGATTTCAACACCGGCGTGCGCGACGCCTGCGAGGAATTTTCCCGTGTGGAAACCCATGTCGGCGACCCCATGCTCATGTATTTCTCCTCCGGTACCTCCGGCAACCCCAAGATGGTGCTGCATGATTCCTATTACGCCCTGGCACACCTGGTCACGGCGAAGCATTGGCATAACGTCAAACCCGACGGGCTGCATCTGACCATCGCCGACACCGGCTGGGGCAAGGCGGTGTGGGGCAAGTACTATGGCCAGTGGCTCATGGAGGCTTGCGTGCTCACGTACGACTTCGACCGCTTCCACGCTGATGAGATCTTGGATCTGATCCCCCGTTACGGGGTCACCACGCTGTGCTGCCCGCCCACCATGTACCGCATGATGATGCAGGCCGACGTGGATGCTCACGATCTGAGCACGCTTACGTACTGCACCACCGCCGGCGAGGCGCTCAACCCCGATCTGTTCGACTTTTGGAAAGAGCACACGGGGCTGACCATCTTCGAGGGCTTCGGCCAGACGGAGACGCCGCTGACGGTAGCCAACCTCACGCATGCGGTGCCCAAGCCCGGTTCGATGGGACATCCTTCGCCGGCGTTCACCATCGAGGTGCAGCGCGGCGACGGTAGCCGCTGCGATGTTGGTGAGACGGGCGAGATCTGCATCGATGTGCACGAGAAGGCTCCGGGCATTATGCTGGAGTATTATCGCAATCCCGAGAAGACCGAAGCTGCCGTGTACGACGGTTGGTATCACACCGGCGACACCGCCTGGGTCGACGAGGACGGGTACCTGTGGTATGTCGGCCGCAACGACGACGTCATCAAGTCGTCGGGATATCGAATCGGCCCCTTTGAGATCGAAAGCGTGCTGCTCGAGCATGAGGCCGTGCGCGAGTGCGCCGTCACCGGCGTGCCCGACCCCGTGCGCGGTAAGGCGGTCAAGGCCACCGTGGTGCTCGCGGAAGGTTTCGAGGGTTCCGAGGTGCTCGTGCGCGAGCTGCAGCAATGGGTCAAGCAGCGCACGGCGCCGTACAAATATCCCCGCGTCGTGGAGTTCGTCGATGCGCTTCCCAAGACCGTTAACGGCAAGATCCGCCGAGCGGCCATCCGCGAGGCCGATGAGAGCCAGGAAGGCACGCCGAAGACCAAGGTGCCCGAGGGCTTGGTGTAGGTGCGGCCTTGAACGAGTTCGATGTAAAACGGTTGAAAGCGGTCACCGTTATCACAGGGCATTATGGGGTCGGGAAGACCAATCTGGCCATCAACCTGGCCCTTGATGCCCGGTATGCCGGCATGGAGGTGCGGGTTGCCGACTTGGATATCGTCAACCCGTATTTCCGCAGCAGCGACTACCGGGGTCTTCTCGAGGATGCCGGCGTGCAGGTGATCGCCCCGCGATATGCGGGAACCACGCTCGATGCGCCCGCCATCTCCGGGCAGGTTTCGGCGGCCTTGGATTGGGCGCGCGGAAAACGGGGAAGGCTGCTGCTCGTCGATGCGGGCGGCGACGAAGCCGGCGCCACGGCGCTCGGCAGGTTCGCAGGCGGCATCGCCGAGGGGGATTACGACCTGCTGTACGTAGTGAACCGCAGCCGCAACCTCACCCACGATTCCGCAGAGGCGCTTTGCGTGCTTCGCGAGATCGAGGCGGCCAGCCACCTGCATGCCACGGCGGTTGCGAACAACACGCATTTGGCCGACTTCACCGACGGGGAAGTGCTCAGCGGCGGCGTCGTGTTCGCGCAGGAGGTCGCCGAGCTGGCCGGTTTGCCCCTGGCGTTTTCCGCGGTGCCTCGTCACATGCTCGAAGATGCCGATATCCCCGGTGTGCGCTATCCTGTTTCGGTGCATGTGAGAAAACCCTGGGAGTAAGGGCAAGGTCCGCTCCGGTGGATTCGGACAGGGCCATGCCTCTGTTCAAGGAGCGTCTTCGGGGGAGTGTTCGATAACCATATGCCGGCTTTTTGGGCCGGCTCAGACGAGAAAGGAAGGCTCATGGCAGCGATAACGGTCGATGACGGTTTCTGCAAGGGCTGCGGGTTGTGCGTGGACGCATGCCCGGCCCATATCATCGAGCTTGACCGTTCCCGCATCACGGCGAAGGGCTATCATCCGGCCCGGCTGATCGATGCGTCCAAGTGCACGGGCTGCTGCTCGTGCGCGCTTATGTGCCCTGACGTTGCGATCGAGGTGATGCGCTGATGTCTCAGGAAAAGGTGCTCATGAAGGGCAACGAGGCCATGGCGGAGGCGGCCATCCGCGCAGGATGCCGTTTCTTCTTCGGCTATCCCATCACGCCGCAGACCGAGGTTGCCGCTTACATGGCCAAGCGCATGCCCAAGGAAGGCGGCACGTATCTGCAGGCCGAAAGCGAGATCGCGGCCATCAACATGGTCTACGGAGCATCGTCGGCCGGTGCGCGCGTCATGACCTCGTCGTCTTCGCCGGGCGTGTCGCTTAAGGGCGAGGGCGTTTCGTATATGGCGGGCGCCGACCTTCCCGGCGTCATCGTCAACGTGCAGCGCGGCGGTCCGGGCCTTGGCGGCATCCAGCCCTCCCAATCCGACTACTGGCAGGCCACCCGCGCCATGGGCCACGGCGATTTCCAGGTGCTCGTGTTCGCGCCTTCCACCGTCCAGGAGATGGCCGATCTGGCGTACCTGGCCTTCGAGAAGGCCGACGAGTATCGCATGCCTGCCATGATCCTCTCCGATGGCATGCTCGGCCAGATGATGGAGCCCGTCGTGCTTCCCGAGCGCGTGGAGCAGCTGCCGGAGAAGCCTTGGGCCACCACCGGCCATAAGGGCGAGCGCAAGCACAACATCGTGGACTCGCTCTACCTGACGGCAGACGAGCTTGAGCGCCTGAACATCGAGCGTTTCGAGCACTACGAGACGGTGAAGGCCCGCGAGCAGCGTGCCGAGACGTTCATGTGCGAGGACGCCGATATCGTACTCGTGTCCTTTGGCGCCACCGCGCGCATCGTGCATTCGGCGGTAGTGCGCGCCCGTTCCGAGGGCATCAAGGCAGGTCTTTTGCGCCCCATCACGCTCTGGCCGTTCCCTGTGGACGCCATCGAGGGCTGCATGGGGTGCGCGAAGGCGTTCTTGTCGGTGGAGATGAACATGGGCCAGATGGTCGATGACGTGCGCCTGGCGGTCAACGGCCGCGTTCCCGTGGAGTTCTTCGGACGCACGGGCGGCATCATCCCCACGCCCGATGAGGTGCTGGGCGCGATCCGCAAGCTTGCGGGGAAGGGTGGTGAATAACATGGCTGAGCAGAAACAGGGCGAAGGCCGCGTGGTGTTCTCGCGTCCGAAGTCGTTGCTTCCCGTTGTCACGAACTACTGCCCGGGCTGCCCGCACGGCATCGTGCACCGTTTGGTCGCCGAGGTCATCGACGAGCTTGATATCGAAGGCCTCACCGTCGGCGTCGCGCCGGTGGGCTGCGCCGTCACCGCTCCGGATTTCTTCGGCTGCGACATGATCGAGGCGGCGCATGGCCGCGCCCCGGCGGTTGCCACGGGCGTCAAGCGCGTGCTGCCGGACAACGTGGTGTTCGCCTATCAAGGCGATGGCGACCTTGCCTCCATCGGCATGGCCGAGACCGTGCATGCGGCTACGCGCGGCGAGCATATCACCGTAATCTTCATCAACAACGCCATCTACGGCATGACCGGCGGGCAAATGGCTCCCACCAGCTTGCCGAACCAGGTGACGCAGACCAGCCCCTATGGCCGCGACGTCTCCACCGCCGGCTATCCGGTGCGCGTGTGCGAGCTGCTGAGCAGCCTTGACGGCCCGGCATATCTGGAACGTGTGACCGTGGACACGCCCAAGCATGTGCGCCAGGCCAAGCGCGCCATCAAGAAGGCGTTCCAGAACCAGATCGACGGCATCGGCTATTCGATGGTGGAAGTGGTGTCCACGTGCCCGACGAACTGGGGCCTCACGCCGCAGGACAGCTTCGCGTGGATGCGCGAGAACATGCTGCCGTATTATCCGCTGGGCGTGTATCGCGATGTGGTGGCCGATGGGTTCGCTGATGCGGCGCAGGCTGCTGCCGCGCGCAACGCCGACTGCCCGGTCGCCCATCCCGAGAAACGCGCCGAGGGCAAGGAGGGTGCGCGATGAGCGAACCGAAACGTTGCATGCAGGCCGTGCTCGCCGGGTTCGGCGGCCAGGGCATTCTGTTCGCCGGCAAGATCATCGCCAACGCCGGCCTGCTTGAGGATCGCGAGCTTTCCTGGCTTCCCAGCTACGGACCCGAGATGCGCGGCGGCACCGCCAACTGCAGCGTGTGCATCTCCGATGACCCCATCGGAAGCCCGCTCGTGCTCAACCCCGATGTGCTCGTGGTCATGAACCAGCCGTCGCTCGACAAGTTCGAGCATAGCGTGCAGCCCGGCGGCTTGGTGATCGTCGACAGCACGCTTGTGCCTCGCATCCCGGATATGCCCGGCGTCACGGTGTGCGCCGTGCCCGCCACGGCCCTCGCCGAGGAGGCGGGCCTGAAGGGCCTGGCCAATGTCATCTTGGTCGGCAAGCTGTTCGCCGAAACCCGCTTCTGCAGCGAGGAGACCATCCGCGCGGCTGTGGCCGCCGTGGTCCCGGCGCGTAAGAAGGATAAGCTGGCAGGCAATCTGCGCGCTCTTGAGCTGGGCATCCAGGCCTAGCCTGTGACCGACATCGCAGGCGATCGCTTGGGCGCGAGGCGCGCTTGGCGTGGCGTGCCGGGTATGCGGGTGCGATCCGCGCTTGATGCTGCATAACTGCGCACGCCGTGCATGATTTTTTGCATGGCATGGCGTGCCGGGGATGCAGGCTCGATCCGCGCTTGGTGGTTCTCGGTATCGCGATAGCCCGGGTATGCGGGTGCAAACCGCGCTCGATATCGCGAGCTGCGCGACGGCCTGGGTTTTGTGAACTGATTCAAAGCCCAACCGGTAACCGATAGTGACCGGTTGGGCTTCGTTGTTTTCATATGTGGCAGCTGTTTCCCTTTTGCTGAGAAGGTTTTTGTCTCGTTCGCATGTGGCCGCCCTCCCTTTTCGCCGAAAAGGTTTCGGAATCGTAGCTGCCAGCTAATGAAATCACAAAGCCCTTTCCCTAGCATTTATATCGTTTCAGCACGTCAGTGCATCGTTTAGGGAAAGGGAATGCTCATGGAAACCAACACCGTGCAAGCTGCGCCGGCGCCTCAGCCGTCGAAAACTGGGCTGGGAATCGCCGGCTTCATTTTGGGGATCATCGCTTTGGCGACATCGTTTCTGCCCATCATCAACAATTTCTCGGCTTTGCTTGCGGCAATCGGCTTTGTCCTCGCGCTCATCGGCACGATCGCGTGTGCGAAGGGAAGGAAGTCGGGCAAGGGCTTGTCCATCGCCGGCGTGGTGATGAACGTCATCGCATTCGCCGTGGTGCTGGCCACGCAAAGCATGTACAGCTCTGCTATCAATGATGCCTTCTCCGGCACCTCGGTGGCGCCGCAGCCGGCAACCGAGCAGCCTGCGACCACCGCTCCGGCTTCCGATGACGCCTCCGGTGATTCCCAGGCCGCGGCAGCGGGCAACTCCATTACGCTCAAAAACGGCCTTGTGCTCACGGTCGACGGCGTGGTCACCGGGCTTCAGAGCTACGATGGAAAGACGATCACGCAGGTGAGCGTGACCTATCAGAACAACGGCAACAGCCAGGCGTCGTTCAATCCCTACGATTGGAAGGCCGAGGATGCCCAGGGTGCCCAGCGCTCGCAAGCGTTTTACACCGATGGCGAGAACGAGCTCGATTCCGGCACCCTTGCCGCCGGTGGCACGGTTTCGGGCAACCTGTACTTCGAAGGCGATGTGGTGAAGGTGCTGTACGAAAACGCCTTCATCGGCCGCGGCTCGAATATCTCCTGGAACATCGCCTAAGTTTCGCGAAAGGTCGTGCCCATCGGGTCAGGCGCTCGTGCCCGCATCCCATGGGCATTTCTTTGCTACTATGGAACCTAGGAAACCACAATCGGCGAAGCGCAGAAGGAAGCGGCGAGTGAAAGAACCCATGACCGAGGACCTGCTCAACGAGCTGCTCGATTCGCCTGACCCTGCCGCTTTCGCCAGCAAGCACAAGCTTGCGTGCCGCAGCCTGCCCGATTATCTTCAGCAGCTGCTCGATGAGCGCGGCTTGAGACGTCCCGAGGTGGTGCGCCAGGCGGGCATCAACCCCACGTTCGGGTATCAGATCTTCGTCGGTCAGCGGAACCCTTCGCGCAACAAGCTGCTGCAGCTGGCCTTCGCCATGAAGCTGTCGCTGCGCGAGACGAACCGTCTGCTGCAGGCAGGCGGCTGCAACGAGCTATATTGCAAAAACCGCCGCGACGCCATTATCATCTTCTGCATCAACCATGGCGAAACGCTGCAAACCGTCGATGAGCAGCTGTACGCTTTCCATGAGGAAACCATCACCGAGTAGCAGACGGCGTCAGGCGGCGTCGGGTTTGCGGTCCCGTTCGCAGCATGCAGGTATTGGCGGGCCGGCGCATCTGCTACCATCATCATCGTTATGAATGAATCCCTCCAACAACATCTTGAATGCCTTGCGCGCGATGAGTGCTATCACGTTGATGCGGTATTGAAGGAAGGACGTCTCGAGCGCACGGGGTTCCCCAATCGGTGCGCGATGTGGTGGCCCAGGCGACGGCGTTCGACCCCGCCGATCGGTTCGGGTCGGTGGGGGCGATGCGCGCGGCGTTCATGTACGCGGCCGGGTGCCCCGTCGATTTTCGAAGGGGATCTCTCGCTGCTGGTACGGGTTGTGCGCGGGGCGCTGAAGATATTCGGCGTGGCGATTCGGCTTCCGAAACAGGTTGCGCGCAAGGTCCCGGATCCCAGCCTGGTCTCCGAATGGATGGCGCGTTGCGGTCCGGCAGCGCTGGGCATGCCGCCGATTCCGATCTCGCCGGCGTCACGTCTGGTGCGGCAGAGCCGGCTGTGTCGTCTGCAGCGCCTGGTGCATCTACGTTACGTGACGCCGAAGAGCGGGGTAGATTCAAGGCTTTTGCGCATGGCGCAAAAGCCGCCTTTCGATGGCTTTGGGAGTTTTGGTCCGGCATCGCGCACCGCTTGCCGTTAGGCGTGGGGGTGGCTTGGGATATCCTGGTGGCAGCCTGGGGTGTGGTCATGGCCTTCGCGTGCGTTGCCTCCGGCATGAACCCGCAAGGGGACATGGCTCGTTTGCCTGCGGTCGCTTGCGCCGTATCGTATGTGTGCGTGTGGCTGGTCATGGACTGGCCGATCCCGTTGCTCGTCGACACTCGTCCGATCGAGAAGCTGTTCCCGTTGTTTGAACGGCCTTCGCTTAAGCAACGGGTGATCGCGGCAGCGGGCATGGCTGGTGGCGCCTTCGCCGTGCTCACGCTGATAGGTATCCTGTTTCTGCGTGAATCCTAGTATTTGCTACTGCTATCCAACCATTTTTTGGAAATAACGCACCGTTTATCGAATGGGACCGCATCAGATTACGGTTCGGGTACAATACATGATGAAATCACGTGGAGATGGATGGGCCCTGGTGGGCCCCGCGGCCTTCAAAGCCGTTGTGAGGCGAGCAGAACGTCTCGGGTGTGTTCGATTCGCACGCGTCTCCGCCAAATAGGACGAAAATAAGGAGCCTTTCGGGGCTCCTTATTTATCATATGCGTTGTTTTTACCTGCGGAGCATTGCCGGCAATCGGGTGGACGGTCCGTTATACGTTCGCCCTGAAAGCGACGACGCCTCCCTTCCATACAGAGCGGAAGGGAGGCGTCTCACGTATGCCTATCGTGCGTTCGAACGGTGTTCGCATTCGGCGGTGGGCGTCTGAATCGGTTCGTTGCAACCCTGATCGGGTGTTTCCGGCTAGCTTGCCAACTCGCGTGCGTCGCCGACGCGGCGCGTGATGCCCGTATCGTCGAAGTGCTCGAGCACGGGGATGGCGTGCTTGCGGCTCAGGCCCATAGCGTCTTTGAGGTCGGCAGCGGAAGCGGGGCCGTTTGCCAATGCGGCTCGCACGGCCTGCTCGAGTGTGCCAAGCGCGATGGCATCGAAGTAGAACTCCTCGCTGGCTTTGACGGCCCGGCCTTGTTTCTCCAGCAGCCCGAGCGCCTTGTAACCCTGCTTCGGCGCCAGATCTGCTTGCTTGAGCAGGTCGGCAATCGTAGGCGGTTTCGGGCCCGCCGCAGCCAGCAGCTCGGCCAGCTTCTCAGCGTTGCCTTCCTCCAGCTTCCGGGCGTCGGCGCCGGCTTGCGGGTGGCTTATCATGCCGCCATCGGCCACGGCTTTGCCCTCCGTGCATGCGCGTGCAAGCACCGCATCGAATGCGTCGGGCGCGCAGCGGGACATGCAGGCTTGGCGCAGCGCCTCTTTCGACATGCCGGTTGCGGCGGGGTTTTCGCTATGGAAGCGAAGCAGCGCGTTCTCGATCGCCCCCGAAAGCTTCTGCAGCATGCGCTTGGTTGCGAACCGGTTGCTCGCGCCCGCGGTTCCGGCCAGCTTCTCGGCGGCGCCGCGCTCGGCGAGCGCTTCAAGCTCATCTGCGGTTTGCGCAAGGGAAAGCCCGGTTGCATGGGCGATATCGGCGGGCGT
>OLNK01001075.1_pt1 | contig 23449 bp, 33 predicted proteins | sample 1672791 | NCBI WGS metagenome assembly OLNK01 (sample SAMEA3136724, study PRJEB25190) | human gut metagenome | biome: human gut; feature: human-associated habitat; material: faeces | place: Austria | collected 2013 | reverse complement strand
GAAAATCTACACTCTTAAAACTGTTGATGCGGTTCTGGGATGTGCAGGATGGAAGTGTATCGGTAGACGGTACAGATGTCCGCAAGATTCCAACCAAGCATTTAAGAGATATGGAAAGTTATGTTACGCAGGAAACACACCTGTTCCATGATTCCATTGCAAACAACATTGCCATTGCAAAGCCGGGAGCATCCAGAGAAGAGATTATGGAAGCCGCAAAGAAAGCATCTATCCATGATTTCATTATGACACTTCCGAAAGGATATGATACAGAAGTCGGAGAACTGGGTGATACGCTGTCCGGTGGTGAAAAACAGAGAATCGGAATTGCAAGAGCATTTTTACACGATGCACCGATGATCCTGATGGACGAGCCGACTTCGAATCTGGATTCCCTGAATGAAGGCATCATTCTGAAATCCTTAAAAGAATCAGCAGACAAGAAGACTGTTGTGCTGGTATCCCACAGGAAATCGACCATGAACGTGGCAGATGTGGTGTATGAGATGGAGAACGGAAGAATCTCATAACTGTAGATGAATACTTTTTCATGAAAGTGAGGGGAATCAGGATGGAACTTGGCGAATCGAGAGAAGATTATCTGGAAGCTGCTTATGTATTAAAAAAACGAAAAGGATATGTACGAAATTCTATTCTTAGTGAATATATGGGTTATTCAAAAGCAAGTGTCTCGATTGCAATGCGTGGGCTGAGGGAACAGGGCTATGTGGTGCGTGATGCGGCAGGCTATATCGAACTGACCGAAAAAGGAGAAAAAATTGCAAAAGGCGTTTATACAAGGCATCTGCTGTTAAAAGAACTTCTGGAAAAAATTGGAGTATCAGATGAAGCAGCAGACCGTGATGCCTGCCGGATGGAGCATGTGATCAGCGAAGAATCCTACCGGAAGATTCAACAACTGGTGGAAAAGATACGGGAAGAGAAGCGGTTAAATAAATAAAAAATCAGATGAAAAACAGGAAAAGGCGGTGGATTCAATTCACTGCCTTTTCCTGTTTCTTAAGATTAACAGATTGGATTTAATGGAAAAAATATTCGGCAAAGTGCTGATTTCACAGACTGTGTTTGATGAACTGATGATTGATGAACGTTTTCATTTAAAAACAGATCAGATTAAAAGTGAAAAGTTTATCGCAGTAAAACCTGTAAATAATTCAGAGTCTGCCATCTTTTCTATAGAGGGGACTGTCGGAATGATAGTCTCCTCTATAGTTGCTTCTTATATCCAAGAAAATCATTTCTGTGTTCTTGCTTTCTGAACTGGTAGCCTTGTGAGTTGAGGGTGTCAACTTTCAGGGCAATCAGGTTGATGTCAGAGTGCATAGCTTTAGCAATCTGCTGAATATCATATCCATTTTTTATGTACTCAATAATCGTATCATCCGGGAGAGAAGCTTGTGCTGCAAAAACATTGGCTTCATATTCCATCCGGTTCTCACGCATATCAAAAATATTAAATTCCTGAAATCCTCCGGTTAAAGCAGCTTCCTGTCGATGAAGCATGTCATGCCCAATCTCATGCCAGAGGACAATCTGTTCAATTACCGGGTGCAAACCGTTCTGAAGAAAAATAAAGCGGTTCTTCAGGATAACTTTGTATGCTCCACGCTGCTTTTTAAAATCCCGGTAGAGAATATTGATGCCAAGTTCCTCGGCAACTCTGTATGGATCACGAGTGCCACATTTTTTAATTAGTCTGTTCACGATTGTGACAATCTCATCTTGTGTGTAATATCCCACAACGGTTCACCTCCTTGTAGTGCCATTATAACGGATAGTTCCACTATCCCACCTTGAATGAAAAACTAAAACCCAACTGAAAATACGTCTAATAATCAAAATTCTGTTCTGAGGTCAAATAAAGCCCTAATAATGGATGTTCAAATTCAAATATCATGCTATAATTAAGGCATTCCAGATAGCAGGTATATATTTGTTTGCATGATTAACAGACGGCTGGCTACTTGTTATGCAAAAGTAAATGCGACCCGTCTATTTAATACCTATTGACAAATCGATTACTATCTGCAGCTTCGGTCTAATTACTTTTTAACGAATAAATCTGGCATTAAATGCACTTCATCTGGCGGGATGAGGTGCATTTTTAATAATGACATTAATGCTTTGAAATCTTCATCATCCTCTTCTACGAGCTCGTATGGACTTTTATTTCCAAGTCCAGGACGTTTTACACTATTGATATGATTCATTAATAAAGTCATATCTTCTTGCGTGTATGGGTTTAAGCTTTTTCCTTTTGGCACGGCATAACGAATAAATTCATGATTCTTCTCGATACACCCTTTTTGCCATGAAGCCATTGGATCACAGTAATAAAGGCTTGTTCTATAAACTAGGAAGCCATCCTCATCCAGCGTAAGTTCTAACTCATCTACCTTCTTGAATTCACTGCCGTTGTCAGTCAATATAACCGGAAACAACCGTCTAAAAACATCTATTCCCAATCCTGTCTCGAGATAGTCCAGAACCCTTTTTACGGATTCTGCTTTTCCATCTGGCATCAGGAATAGTAGCATTACGTTGTTCTTTCTAAAGATCATTGTAAGCAAACGCTTTCCAGATTCTCTAACGCCTTTTACAGTATCCATTTCTGTTACTTCATCTTCTGAATATTTGAATTTCATCGCATACTCAAAATCCTCATATGTCCTACACTGTCTATACTCCATTGAGTGAAATCCATTGATATCGTTGTACTTTTTCTTTCGTGGTTTGTAGCCTGTCTTTCTTCTTAAATCTATGTTTTTAATAGATAAGGCACCTTCATCGATATAGTTATAAAGTGTTCTCAAACACACTGGCATTTCATTTTCATGTTCTGCATATATGTGTGTTAAAGGCTGGCCTTTCTTAACAAGTCGAGTCACAAGTTCATCCAATTCTTCCTTCTTTTCATCAGAAAGTCTAACTCCTTGTCGACTCTCCGATCTACGACGAGTTACAGCTACATCAGCGAATTTCGCACTGTAAATATACTTATCTTTGTTGCAAAGCTTTTTATCCTTGCAGTTATTACAAACATACGGAGGCGAATCAAACTTATGGCAAGCAACTGATACATATCTATCGCATACCTTGGTACAATCCACTCCTCTGCAAAGTCTACACTTTGTATTACAGGCTTCTTCATCACAGCCGCACAAATTCCTTACTGTGCATTGTCTTGCCATGCGGCAATCTTTTCCATTCGGGTAATTACCTTTAATGAAGGTTCTGTTTTCTTTAACTTCATGTGCAATAGTAGATGGATGTCTGCGAAGTCTTTTTGCTATTTTTTTGAATGACTCCCCGATGCATATCCCAGTTTCTATTGCTATTCGATCTGACAGGTCCATTTGTCCGCTAGCATTGTAATAATTCATATCTGCTCCTTTCCCAGCAGATAGTAATCGATATAACCAATATATCATGCCTTGGAAAGGGCTGTAGAAAAAGTAAACTAGACCTTTTATAGCCATTTTCAGTTGTCAAAGTACAGGTTTAATTTTTCATTTTAGGTTCCACTATCCCATATGATAAAACGTAGGCTGTCCTATAAAAAGGACACAACATCATAAGAGGTTACTCGTCTTTTCGATATTTTTTCGGTGTGTATTTTTTATTTTTCTTTTTGGCAATCAGGTATGCTTCCTGAATAGCGTCAACCATTTCCCTCATATCTTCGTCAGCCATTTCTCCTCCGGCAAATAATCCAGTTACCTCTGCAAGAAGTTCTTTTGCCTGTTTTGCTCCTCTGCGTCCATAGTTATCTTCTACATTGGCAATGAATGCTTCGTCCTCAGATAAGAGGTAGTTGATATTCACGCCAAGAGCGTCTGCAAGCTTGTTGTATCTTTCTGTTCCTCTCGGACGGGAACTGTCATTTTCATAAGAACTGATAACTCTGCGGGTTACACCGATTTTGGCTGCCAGTTCATCCTGACTTAATCCGAGCCGATTTCGTTCATTTCTAACTTTTTCGCCGAATGTCATTTTGATTGTTCACTCCTTTTTTGAAAAATGATGAAGTTTAACTTCTCACAATCTCTTGACAAGAGAAGTTGAACTGCATATAATAACAAGTGAGAAGTTAAACTACTCATAGTTTACATTAAGCTTCTCATAAAGTCAAGGGAGTTGAGCAGAATGCCACGAGATATTTTACATTGTGATATGAATAATTTTTATGCAAGTGTCGAGTGTATGCTTGACCCTGCCCTGAAGAAATATCCGGTTGCTGTCTGCGGTTCTGTGGAAGAAAGACATGGAATCGTACTGGCGAAGAACTACAAGGCGAAAGCCTTTCAGGTGCAAACAGGCGATGCAGTATGGCAGGCACAGCAGAAGTGTCCGGGATTAGTCGTTGTCCCACCACACTATGAGGAATATATCAAATATTCCAAACTCGCAAGAAGCGTGTATGAAAGATATACCGATCAGGTAGAACCATATGGTATGGACGAGTGTTGGTTGGATATTACGGGAACAAGAAGTTTGTTTGGTTCGCCGGAGAAGATTGCAAATGAAATTAGGGAAACAATCAAGTTTGAACTGGGATTGACCATTTCGGTCGGTGTTTCTTTTAATAAGATATTTGCAAAACTGGGTTCTGATATGAAGAAGCCGGACGCAGTGACAGTTATACCAAAGGACAGCTTCAGGGAAAAGATATGGGGACTTCCCGCTGCTGATCTGCTCGGTGTTGGCAGAGCAACGCAGCGTGTTTTAAATAATTATGGTATTCATACGATCAGGGATTTGGCAACGACCAATCCTGAGTTCTTACGCAGCCAATTAGGAAAAAACGGAGTTGCATTATGGAATTATGCAAATGGCAATGACCTTTCCCTTGTTGCCAGAAAAGACTTCGTATCTCCGATGAAAAGCGTAGGGCATGGGATTACAACGGTCAAAGATCTGGAGAAACCAGAGCAGGTGTGGGCTGTGTTTCTCGACCTGACCCAGGACATCGGACATAAACTCAGGGTACATGAGCTGAGTGCCGAGGGAGTCGCAATTCACATCAGAGACAATACACTTAATACAAGGCAGTGGCAGACAAAGTTAGACCTGCCGACACAGTCATCAATGATTATTGCCAAAAGAGCGTTTCAGCTTTTTGAAGCTAAATACGGGTGGCATCATCCGATCCGCTCCGTAACGGTTCAGGCAATCAATCTTATCCCTCAAGACACGCCCCGTCAGATAGGATTATTTGTGGACATTGAAAGACAGGAAAAATTGGAGAGACTGGAGAAGTGTATTGAAACAATCCGTAAGCGTTTCGGTAAGGACAGCATAAGGAATGGAGTTCTGTTACAGGACTTGCAGCTACCACCGGAAAAAGCGGAAATCACTATGCCGACGGGAATGGTCGGTTAAGGAGGGCTTATTGTGATTAAAGAAGTAGACATTGGTAGTGAAGTGGCAATACCAGAACAGCTTCTGAAAGGATGCAGTGACAGTGTCGTTGCATTTGTTGCAGATGATGGTAATCACTTTACAGATTATGGAATTTTTGAAGGCATGATTTTGTTTTTCGATACGAAGAAATCTTTTGAGAAAGGTCGCCTGTCATGCTATGTCAATGAGCAGGAGAATGACCAGCCGAAGTATAAGGTATCGGACAAGGACATGGATGGATATAGACATTATGGAAGATTAGTAATGATGATGAGAAGTTACGAGGTATAGCAATGGGATGTGAAGGACGAAAAGTATATGTCGAAGTAAATGTTACACACAGAGCAGATGGTTCGGCACGACCGAACTTCATCTATTTTGAAAATGACGAAAGATATGAGATTGATCGTGTAATACAAAAATGCAGGGCAGCCGCCACAAAGGTCGGAGGCACTGGCATTCGCTATACGATCCAGATTTGCGGACAGCAGGCATTTCTGTTTGATGAAGAAAATGGAAAGTGGTTTGTTGAAGCAAAGTCCTGATCTATAGGAGGGATGTTTAATTGAAACGCTTATCAAGAAATGATATAGAAACAATCGCTGAAAAGTATGTGAAGGCATACTTAGAATTGCCAGAGATTAAGTCAGCACAGGTGTATCGCATTGAACCGGAAATCATGTTGGAAAAGGTTCTCGGTCTGAATGTTGAATATATGCACCTGTCATACGATGGAAGTATTCTCGGAATGACTTCTTTCGGGGAACTGGGAGTGCAGGTGTTTGAAAATGATGATGAAGAAGCCTTTTTCTTTTTAGATGGAAAGACCGTTCTTGTGGAGTCTGACCTGAATTACGATAACAAATCCAAAGGCAGAAAGAATTTTACACTTATGCATGAAGGCAGCCATCAGATATTTAAAATGCTGTTCCCGAATGATTATGGTGTGACACAGCAGTCCGCCGGAGTACATTATTACAAAGCAAATGCTGAGAGAAGTAGACAGATCAATGATTGGGAAGAATGGCAGGCAAATACACTTGCGGCAGCAATACTACTTCCTAAGTGCCTGATTAAAAAAGGTATGTTCCTGTTTGGACTGGGAAAGAAAATCGAATGCCTGAACAAGATATATTATCCGGCAGAGTATGAAAGATATTCTGCACTGGCAGATTTTTTAGGAAGCTCTAAAAAGGCTCTTGCAATACGAATGAAACAGCTCGGATTACTGGAGCAGGAATATCTTGAAAATCCATTCGATTATATGACGATATTTCCGGAGGTGGGCGAAATATGACACGATTGGAACAAAAAGTAATTGTTAGATGTAAACGATGTGAATGGCGTGTTTTCGACAAGATTACAATGACAACCGGAAATATTGAAATCAAATGCCCGAAATGTGGGTATATCAATGAGATTGACCTTTCTTTAAGAAAAGGCAGTGTCAAATTTAGGAAATTTAAAATCAATACAGATTGAGCAGACAACTGAATAACTGAGCTTTGTACTGAGCCACGGAACCGATATGAGTTACCAAATAGCCGGACATTGAGAATGATGGGATAACCAGATCCCGCATATTCTTGATGTTTGGCTATTTTTTTGTTGCTCCGAAATGGAGAAACAGATGAAAAAGCAGTGGCAGGCGTACGTCGCCAGATATCCGTGATCTCCGAATTTTCTATATAAAAAAGAAATTTTAGAAAATTCAAGGAGATTACGAACATGACAAATGAAAAAACATTAAAAAAACAGGAAGAACTTTTTGCAAAGGATTGTAAACTCATCAACCTAAAATACGAGTATACGGGATATACCGGACAGGAAAAATGGGCGATTGTATCTGAATCATCAGAGCAGGAACTGTTTGAGAAATATCCAAATGAAGTGAAGAAGTACATACCATTCGTATTGCTTTCTGTTGAGCAGGGAAAAGCGATACAGGCATACAACAGAAATGAGGATAAGTACAGAAAACGCCAGAATAACAATAGCGATGCCTTTGGATATGATGATGGAACTACTGAGAATATGCATTCAGAAGTATCCGTACCTGATTTTATAGAACAGCAGGAGATGGACGATTATTACAATCGACGAGCCGAAGAAAAGATGCGTTTATTTGTTACAGCTATGGCGAGTCTTACAGAGAAGCAACATAAGTATCTGGTAATGCGATATGTAGATGGAATAAGTGCAAGGGATATTGCCAAAGCAGAAGGCGTTGCGCATCAGGTTGTCGACAGACATATTCTTGCAGCAAAGAAGAAGGTCGAAAAAATATTCGGAGACTTTTTCAGAAAATAGGGTGTCAAAAGCACTTTTAATTCCAAATAAGTGAAGGGGTTATTTCATTCCGGATGAAAATGACAAATTAGATGATAAGAAAAGCGAGGTTTTATATATGAAAGAAAGAATGATCAGTCGTGGAGATTTATACTATTACGACTTTGGAGAAAGGGTAGGTTCCGTACAGAGTGGAGAACGTCCGGTGCTTGTGGTACAGGCTGATGACTATAACAAGAATGCACCGACTGTGATTGTGGCGGCGGTTACAAGTGTGATTAAGAAGCGGTACCTGCCTTCGCATATTGTGCTGGGCGACAAGTTTGGTCTGAAGAAGCCATCCATGGTTTTGTTGGAACAGGTCCAGACAGTGAATAAAGATGAACTGAGCGATTACATTGGTACGATTGATGATGCGAAGCTTCTCAGACAGATTAATGCAATTATAAAAAAGACTTTCGGATTATGGGTGTATAAACCGGAAAACGAAGAAAATGTCCGTTGCCTTTGCACCAAGTGCCTGAATGACTATATCCACAATCCGGATTACATTGTGAGGAGACTTGATCCATTTGCAAAGGTCAAAGACCATTGTGATAAATGCAATCAATCCGGTTGGGATTATATCGTTAAGGAAAGACGTTTTTCAAAGAAAGGTAAGAGGGCACGATATGCGAAATAAGGTAAAAGTTCCTATATGGAAAAAGACAAATTTGACAGTTGATGAAGCGTCGGCATATTCCGGTATTGGTACGAAAAAACTGAGGAAAATGACAGAATCCGAAGATTGTCCGTTTGTTCTCTGGAATGGAACAAAGCGGTTGATTAAGAGAGAACAACTGGACGAGTATCTGGAAAATTTGAGTTCAATATAACACGAAAATGCAAATGTGCGATGAGTCCGGTCGCAACATGGGCTTATCGCTGCATTTGCATTAAGATGTGGACATCGAAAGATAAGGAGGTGCTTCAGCAATGGCAGATACAAAATATTATGTGCCGGTATGGCATAAAACAAATCTCACTGTAGAGGAAGCGGCAGCATATTGTGGTGTTGGTTCAAAGAAACTGAGAGAAATGTCTGACTCAGAATACTGTCCGTTTGTTCTTTGGAACGGGAACAAGCGATTGTTTAAAAGGAAGAAACTGGATGAATGTCTTGCAGAGATGTACTCAATATAAATGATTTGATTTGCCAGTACGCAGGAGGGAGGTGCTTCAACCTATGGCAAATAGAGAAAAAGCAGAGGTAAAAAGATACGATGTGCCAATATGGCATAAAGCAAACCTGACGATAGAAGAAGCAGTGGAATATTCAGGAATAGGCAGAGAAAGACTTAGAAAAATGACCAGTCAGTATAATTGCCCGTTTGTTCTTCGACTGGGAAATCGCAGATTGATAAAGAGGAGGGCTTTTGATGAATACATTGAAAAACTTGATTTCATCGAATGATGATGAAGAAATGCTCAAGGAAGTAAGAGCGTATCAGAATAAACTTATATCTAATAAAGAAGAAACACCGATATGGGAAAAGAAATGGCTGACCATTGAGGAAGCTTCTGCTTATTCTGGAATCGGCAGAGGAAAGCTTCGGGAGCTATCCAAAATGGCAGGGTGTCCGTTTGCAATATGGATGGGAAGCAAAATCCATATCGTGAGGGAGAAACTTGATAAGTATACAGCAACACATGACAGGATTTAGGAGGGAAGCACGATGGCTGAAAAGAGAAAAGATAAAGCAAGGACCGTTTTGAAAACGGGCGAGGTTCAGAGAAAGAATGGTACATATCAGTATAGCTGGATGGACGGACAGCTTAAAAGACGTTTTGTTTATGCAAAGACATTAGGTGATCTTAGGGAGAAAGAGAAGCGTATCCAGAAAGATAAATGCGATGGCATTAAGACGGAAGCACGTTATACTACAGTTGATGATTTATACAATCTTTGGCAGAATCTGAAAAGAGGATTAAAGAATAATACATTTGAAAATTACAAATATATGTATAGTACCTTTGTAGGTCCTTCCATTGGAAACCGGAGAGTTTCAACATTGAGAAAATCAGATGTGAAGAAATACTATAATTATCTTGTCGATGAGAGGAATCTGAAGGCATCCACGATTGATAATATCAATACGGTTTTGCACCAGATATTGCAGATAGCGGTTGATGATGATTATATTAGGAAGAATCCGGCGGATAATGTGTTAAGAGAACTGAAAAAGGCACATCCATTTCAGACAGGAGAGAAAAAAGCACTGACAATGAAAGAGCAGGAGCTGTTCCTGGATTATTTGAAAACGCATCCGATTTATGAACATTGGTATCCGATATTTGCTGTCATGGTTGGAACGGGACTTCGAGTTGGAGAAGCGACGGGATTAAGATGGATTGATATTGATCTGGAAGAAGGCATGATTGATGTAAACCATACGCTTGTTTATTACGATCACAGAACAGAGGGAAGTAAAAGGGGCTGTTATTTTAATGTGAATAGCACCAAGACACCGGCAAGTATGAGACAGGTTCCGATGCTCGATTTTGTGAAAGAAGCATTTGAGATGGAAATGCAGAAACAGGCAGATTTAGATTTGCATTGCACAGTTACGATTGATGGATACACGGATTTCATTTTCCTGAATCGTTTTGGAAAGACACAGAATCAGTCAACATTAAATAAAGCTATCAAACGTATTATTCGTGATTGCAATGATGAGCAGTTTGAAAAATCAGAGGAACCGGAAGTGCTTTTGCCAAACTTTAGCTGTCATACACTTAGGCATACATTTACAACAAGAATGTGCGAAGCAGGGGTAAATGTAAAAGTCATTCAGGATATACTCGGACATACAGATATTTCCACAACACTTAATATCTATGCGGATGTAACAAAAGAACTTCGCAAATCTGAGTTCGATGGACTTGAAGCATATTTTAATGGCGAACCTAAAAAAGTTGTGAATGCTTGAGCAATAAGTGCGGAAGAAAGTTCTAAGCAGACAAAAGAAAATATTTCATCGTAAGAAAAAGAAAGCTGAGCAGATAAAATTTCTGTGGGGCTTTCTTTTTAAATGCTGTATAATAACAGTTATAGAAGATTGTTATGAGGAGGTCAGAGATATATCGGGGATATATGTCGGAAGCTATTTATCATCTACCAATATATTTTTATAATATCTATTGATATTGCCATCTGACTGTGTATAATAAAATTAATAATAGAATATAGGAAACTATTAACGATTTTCGGGCTTACATCATTTACATCAAAACTTACATCAAATGAGTGCCATATTGCTGTAAAATCTCCCGAAAAAAGCTTAGTATAAGGAATTGAATATTGAAAATTACCTGATTAAGTCCAAAAAAACAGGAATATGGAAGAACAATCACAATAATCCCGACAATGAAATCCCTCGGTGGAGCTGACAATAAAAAAGATCAGGCTGCTGAATCTGCTCCGGTAGAGGAAAAGAAGGAAGAGAAAATTGATTTTTCTAAAGTTGAAATTGAACCATTGTTCAAAGAGTTTGTTGACTTTGATACATTCAGCAAATCAGATTTCCGTGCAGTAAAAGTTAAAGAATGTGTAGCAGTTCCGAAGAGCAAAAAGCTTCTTCAGTTCACACTTGATGACGGAACTGGCGAAGATCGTACTATTCTCAGCGGAATTCATGCATACTATGAACCAGAAGAACTGGTTGGTAAGACACTGATTGCGATCACAAATCTGCCACCAAGAGCAATGATGGGAATTGATTCTTGCGGAATGCTTCTTAGTGCAATCCATGAGGAAGAGGGAGAAGAAAAACTTCACCTTCTGATGGTTGATAATCATATTCCGGCTGGTGCAAAATTGTACTAAAGTTAAAAAAGATCAAGAAATTACACTTGATTTTGAGGTTGTATATAATTTTTTACAACAAATGTACAACAAACAGTCATATTTACTCGATTTAGAGTGAAGGTATATGAATTTTTATATTTTCTAAATTATATTGAAACTATCAAGAACACTTTTTAAAAGTAAAATTTTAAAAGGTGTTCTTTTTTTATTTTTAAATCATGTAAATCCAAAAAGAAAGAGGAATTCATATGAAAGAAGATAAGTATTTTGATATTGAAAAAAGAACAGAAATAAGAGAGACAGCGAGAAAATTAAGAAGACAGTTTCTTAGATATCAAGAGGCAGAGTTGGTTTACAGTATGACACATAGAAAGTTGTTGGAAATTGCAGGAAAGGCGGGAGCAATTTATAGAATTGACAATACGGTGCTTATTAACAGGGATATTTTTAATGAGTATCTGGAACAGTTCCGTGAGCCTAGTACATTAGGGAAAGAACCGGAGGAATAGAGCAATGAGCGGACAGGCATGGAAATATTCAGACCAATTAGACGATATGGATTTAAAAATGATGAAACGTGATTTTTTTACTTATAAGATAGGGATGGATTATTACGGATTTAGTATTCGACCATTGATGCGAATTGCACGTGAGGCAGGAGCTTTTTATAAAATCGGAAAAATAGTATTGATTAATAGAGAACGCTTCGATGCATATTTGAGAAAAACAAGATGTAAGGAGGAAAAGTTCAATGACTAAGAAAGATTTGTGCACATATCAAGGAAAACAGGTGAAAGAAAAAATGACTGATTGTAAAAAGAAATTTGTTCGTTATAAAGAAGGAGCAGAAATATATAGTATTGGACTTACGAAATTTCGGAATCTTGCAAAAGAAGCACAGGCGATATACAAGATTGATGGAATGGTATTGGTAAACTGTGAGATTTTTGAAAAATTTTTAGAGGGATTTCATTTATAAGGAGTGGATTGAAGGATGTGTAAAATAATAGCAATTACAAATCAAAAAGGTGGATGTTCAAAAACAACCAGTACAGTAAATATTGGAATCGGACTTGCAAGAGCAGGAAAAAGCGTTTTATTGATTGATGCAGATGCACAGGGAAGTCTTACTGCAAGCTTGGGATTTAAAAGACCAGATGAGATAGGAATTACATTGGCGACTATTATGGCGAAAACGATCAATGAAGAAGATATTGAGTTAAAAAGAGCGATTTTAAAGCACGAAGAAGGAGTTGATCTAATTCCAGGAAATATTGAATTATCTGGTTTGGAAGTACAACTGTCAAATGTTTTGAGCAGAGAACTGATTTTAAAAGAATTCGTTGATTCGATTAGAGAAGAATATGAATATATTTTGATTGACTGTGCTCCATCTTTGGGGATGATGACGATTAATGCACTGGTAGCTGCAGATGAGGTGATAATTCCGGTGCAGGCAGCATATTTGCCTGTGAAGGGATTACAGCAGTTGATTAAAACAATCAATATGGTAAAAAGAAGATTAAATAAAAAATTACAAGTAGGAGGAATTCTTCTTGCAATGGTAGATTATAGGACAAACTATGCAAAAAATATTTCTGCGCAGCTATATGAAGCGTATGGAACGAATGTGGGGTTATTTAAAACCTATGTCACATATAGAATGTTGGTAGAATTTCTGGCAGATGAAGAAATTGAACATATTTCTGAGATGGATTATATCTTGAGAAAAAAATATGAAGTTTATATGTCTGAACTGATAAAAGAAAAAAGTGTTTCAAGATATCTAAGAATATTTGATAAAGTCAAACAAGAGTATATTCGAAAACGGATCGAAACTCCGATGGGAAGGCTGGAATGTCAGTGGACGTATAAGAATACTATTTTATTTATTCCTTATCATTCGGATCAAAAGATTGTTCTGTCAGTGGAGCGGGTCAAAAATCGCAGTAATATGGTATGGGATTTCCAGATAGATTCCAGTGAAAAGATGAAACGTCAAATTTTTGATGTTTTAGAATTTATTTTAGAAAATTACGAACCGTCCAGAGTGAGAGAACAAAAGCTGACGGGATTACATATATTTTATGAATTTTGCAGACTTCGCAAAATAGAAGATATTAACTGTCTGGAACAAGTACAGGAAGAGGATTTCCAGATATTTCTGGAACGGAAAATTGAAAATGAACAGAGAAGAAATAGGCTGCGGAGTATTGTTGGCCTTGCCTGTAGGATCACATTTTTACAAACAAAAGAAATTCGCTGGGATGCAACGATATGGTATTTGGAAAAGTTTAAAATTCCGAAAGAAAGATTAAATCCGAGTGATCCGGTGGAAAGAATATCATTTAGAGAAGTGCTACATCCGGAAAATCGAAAACTACTTCAGGAATATATGAAGTATGAAATAGGAATTGGAGAGATGGCAATAAGTACTGTCTATGAGAAATTCCGGATCATTCGTAATTTTTTAAAAGAGATAAGCGATGAGCAACAGAAAGTAACTACCTGTGACGCAGAAAGAATTGATCAATATTTAAAAAAGCGGCAGGAAGATGCTAATGAGGCGAAAACTTTTAATACTCAAGTAACGAGTATACAATACTTTTTCAAATTTCTTGAGGTAAGAGGATATGTAGATAAAGTACCATTTCGTGCAGAATACTATTGGGAAAAACAGATACTGGTACATCATGACAGATGCGTAGAAGAAGATGTATATATGGAGATTATCCAAAAATTATCTAATTTTCCAGAACATCTGAGAATGATGTTTTTACATTTATGGTGTATTGGTCTGAGAATCAGCGAAGTGTGTACGCTGAAAGGAGATGCATACTATCGTCAAAAAGGCGATTATTGGATGAAAATATACCAGGTCAAAATGAAGAATTATAAAAGAGTTCCAATACCGGAAGCGTTATATGATCTTATGCAGGTATACCTTAATAAGAATAGAATCGCAAAAGAAGATTATATTTTCCAGAATCGAAAGGGTGGAGCGTTTTCAAAATCTACCTTTAATGAACAAATGAAAAAGTATTGTGCAGCGTGCGACATACAAAATGGTGAATACCTGTTTAAGTCGCATGATTATCGACATACGGTAGCGACCAATCTTTATGATCATGGAGTGTCACGACAGGGAATCCGGGATTATCTGGGGCATAATTATGAAGAAATGACAATGCAGTATATTGATTATATGCCAAAAAAAATAGCAAGAAGGAATGAGGAATATTTTTCAGATGAGAAGAATAGCTTACTGTCCTATGTGCAGAAAGGAGAGAAGGATGAACGAAAGAGTTGAATATTCACAATTAGATTGTTATAAGCGTGCTACAGATGAACAGAAGAGAAAATTAAATCAAGAACAATATTTTGATTTAGGAAAACTTCCAGAGGAAACATTGAGAAAAGAATTTGAAAAGTACATCCGACATAGGGGAACGAAAGTATCTATTTTAACAATTAAGACAGAACGAAATTATTTTAATAGTTTATGCGAGTTCCTGCAAAAGCCATCAAATCAGGTAAAGAGCCTGATGGAAAGAGACGAGAATGTTTGGATTAAACAGTTAAAAGCATGGATGTTACAGAAAGGCAGAGCATTAACCAAAGCGAAAAAAAGAGTATATCAGAATGAATCTGTGGAAAAAGTAGCTTTAATAAGATATTTTGAAAATATTATACAATTTACAGTTGATTTGTCGGAAACAAATGAACTGACAAAAGATATTTGGTATTTAGAGAGGCTTCCGATTATAATCAGGTCTAATCCGATTGTAAATCATAAAACAATCAATTTTAGAAAAATTGAACAGCCAGACATTCGGGAAGAAATGAAGAAGGCAATTTACTATCATTTACAATATGAAGCAATTGCGACTGTTACGCGAGAAGTATCAGTAATGAATAAGTTTTCAAAGTATCTAAAAGAGAAATATCCTCAAGTGGATTCCTGCGAAGAAATTGATAGAAATATCATAGAAAAATTTTTGATTTATTTGAAAATAGAAGTGGAAAGCGGAAACGGAAAAAGGGATGATTTAATCAAATTAAGGGATGTGCTGGAGACAGTTGGAAAGATATATGGATGGGAGCAATTAGGAAGATTATTTATAAAATCAGATTTTCCACCGGAACGGCGGGGTGAATTTAAATATTATTCTGATAGTGAATTGAAAAGATTAAATGCACATATTGTAAAGCTGGAAGAACAAATAGCCAGAGCGTTGATTATACATCAATTATTAGGAAACCGAATATCAGATACATTAACTATGAGGAAAGACTGCCTTTATAGAAGGGATAATCAGGATATGGTGATTATTTATCAGCCTAAAAGCAGAAGATTTGAGAAGCCTGTCAGTGCAGAAGTTGCGCAGTTAATAAAAAAAGCAATTGTCTATGCAGAGCAGAATTATAAAGAAAGCATATACATATTTGCAAATAAAGATAATCCACAAAAACCATTAAATTATCAGACATTACGGGAAAAGGTCATCCGTATGATTTACGAAAATGATTTGCGAGATGATCAGGGAGAATTATTTGGATTTGGATCACATTTATTCCGACATACCTATGGGGTGAAATTAACAGAATTACATGTTGATGACTGGACGATATCAAAGCTTATCGGGCATAAAAATGTAAAAACTGTCAAGTATTACCGTAAGATGAGCAATCAAAGTATGGCGGATGAAACAAGAGAAGCACGAAATTATATGTCAAATGTTATTTTAGCAAATTTAGATGGATGGGGAGAGGAATATGAACAAATACGATAAAATGCTAGAATTAAATAAGAAGAAAAGCGAAGAAAAAGTAACAAGTGCGGTAAATACCATAAGAGAGATGGTAGTAGAAAAAGAAAAGGTTTCGATTCCAAAACTGATGAAAAAAACTGGGTTGTCCAGAGGATTCTTTTATAAAAATCCGATTGTCAGAAGTGAAATTGATCGTGCATTAGAACAACAGGCAGGAATGATAGATCCAAGGAGAACGATTATTGATCAGGCAATGGAAAGAGAGATGGAACTACTGCAACAACAGGTTCGAAAACTGAAATATGAGAATGAAAATTTGAAAAAAGAGAATGAGAAATTGAAAAAGGCATTAGCAAGAAAAGAATTGAATCTTATAAAACAGCTTTAAAAGTCTATACTATAAGCCAAAGCAGGTCTGCAAAGAAGTAGACCTGTTTTGGCTTGTGATATAGGCTATGATAATTTTAATATATTGCTGAATTATGCTTGAAAGGCATAATAAAAGATAAATGATAGGCATTGGACATAAAAGATAAATGTGGGGTAAGATAAATATAGTTAAAAAATTCTACAGTATTCAGAGTGAATAGGAAAAAACTATTGACCTGGAGTTTACTTTAAGTTGTAGGATATAGATAGTGAAATGAAGGAGGTAAATCTTATGGATATGGAAAAAATGAAAAAAGATCTTGGCGGTGGAGCAGTATTTGAACTTGGAGAAGAAAATGTTGCATTTGCAAAATATTTTACAGGTGAATGCTATCTGAATATGCTTACTACTGAGAGAGTTCCGGTAGGATTAGTAACATTTGCACCAAAGACTATAAATGCATTCCACGTACATCATAAGGGTGGACAGATTCTGTTAGTTACAGGTGGAAGAGGATGGTATCAGGAAGAAGGAAAGCCGGCTCGTGAGTTAAAAGCAGGAGATGTTGTGAATATTCCACCAGAAGTAAAACATTGGCATGGTGCAGCAAAGGATAGTTGGTTCCAGCATATTGCTGTTGAAGTTCCAGCAGAGGGTGCTTCAAATGAGTGGTTAGAGTTTTTACCGGAAGAAGAGTATAACAAATTAAAATAAAAGAATTTATTAATTGAAGAAAGTAGAGGATGAGAATAATGGCAAAAATTGTTCAGACAGCAGGAAGAAATGCTCTTGGAGAATTCGCTCCTGAGTTCGCGCATTTTAATGATGATGTTCTTTTTGGAGAAAACTGGAATAATGAAGATATTGATCTTAAGACAAGAAGTATTATTACAGTTGTAGCATTAATGGCACAGGGAATTACAGATTCTTCTTTAAAGTTCCATCTTCAGAATGCAAAAGATCATGGAGTAACACAGAAAGAGATTGCTGCGATTATTACTCATGTAGCATTTTATGCAGGTTGGCCAAATGGATGGGCTGTGTTTAATCTGGCAAAAGAAGTATGGGATGTTGAAGAAAAGGAAAAATAGAAAGTAGCAGAACTTCATCGAAAAGGGTACAGAAAATACAGTTTTGTATTGCGTTCAAACCAGTAAATCCGGGGGATTGTGAGGGTGTAGTCCAGTTTAATGCAGAAATAACTGGCATATCCATCATGCAAAAAGTGGAGGCGGACAGATTCTGGTATGCGTTGCCGGAAGAGGATATTATCAGGTAGAAGGTAAAGAAGCTGTAGAAATGAAGCCAGGCGACTGCATCAATATTCCGGCAGAAGTGAAACACTGGCATGGCGCAGCACCGGATGAATGGTTTTCACATCTGGCAATAGAAGTTCCGGGCGAAAATAGTTCCAATGAATGGCTTGAACCGGTAAGTGATGAAGAATATGGGAAATTACAATAGGAAGCTGAAGGAAATGTTTGATGACAGTATTGTATTGAATAATGGAGTGAAAATTCCACAGCTTGGTCTTGGAATCTGGTTTATTGATGAGGATAAGACTGCTGACGCTGTAAAAGCAGCCGTGGACAAAGGTTAATCAGTGCGAAGATAGATAATATAGAGGGAAATCGTGCGGCATCCCCGGTAGTAACAACCGGGTACTATAATTACATTATAACAGTAAAAATGTTTTTATCAAGGAGAAATATATATGCTTTATAATCCTCAGCTTGAAACTTTTTTGTGTGTTGTAGAGTCAGGGAGCTTCAGTAAGGCAGCAGAAAAACTGTTTATTACAGCACCGGCAGTGATCAAACAGATTAATTCTCTGGAAAGCAGTCTGAATCTGCAGTTATTTGACCGTACCCATAGGGGACTTATTGTGACAGAAGCGGGAAAATCTATTTATAAAGATGCCAAGTATATTATTCAATACAGTAAAGAATCTCTGATCAGAGCCGAAAATACAATGCAAGGCGATAAAGAAGTCATTCGTGTAGGTATTTCACCAATGACACCTCCGCAGTTTTTTGGCAGTTTATTTCCCAAAATACAGGAACTTTATCCAGAGATAAAGTTTCAGTTGATCCCGTTTGAAAATACTCCGGAAAATGCCAGAGAAATCCTTGGCAATCTTGGACAGAATATTGATGTAGTTGCAGGGATTTTTGATGATACACTGCTGGATCTTCGTAAATGCAGAGGAATAGAGATCAGCAGAGAAGAATTCTGCTGTGCAGTATCTATCCATCACCGTCTTGCTAAGAAAGAATACCTGGAAATCCAGGATTTGTATGGAGAAAATCTTATGCTGATCCACAGGGGATGGAGTGAATATATAGATATTCTAAGAGATGATCTCTGGGAACATCACCCGGAAATACAGATTGTGGATTTTGATTTTTACAATATGGAAACTTTTAACCGCTGCGAAAACAGTAATGATGTTTTGCTTGCTGTAAAGAGTTGGGAGAGTATTCATCCCCTTATGAAGATTATTCCCGTAAACTGGAATTACGGAATTCCCTTCGGACTTCTGTACTCCCAGGAACCCTCCAGAAAAGTTAAAAAAGTTCTGGATGCCATTGAAAGAACCAGAGACTTATAACCAAAAGTATATAGTGCATAACCAAATGAGACTTCTGCCGGAGTCTCATTTTTTTTATAATAGAATAGTGAGAATGTTCATAAAGTATTGATTCATAATAAATGAATCAGGCAGTAAAAAGGAGGAAATTTGGAATTGAATAACTTTATTTTTGAAAACTCTACAAAAGTATTTTTTGGAAAAGGATGCGTGAAAGAATATCTTTCCTGTTGGGCCGGTAAATTTGGAGAAAGAGTTCTGCTCGCGTATGGCGGCTGTTCCATTAAGAAAAATGGTATTTATGAAGAAGTGACGAGTATTCTTGAAAAAGCAGGAAAAACTGTGATCGAATTTTCCGGAATCATGGCAAATCCTACTTATGAAAAAGTCTTGGAAGGGGCAAAGATCGCCAGAGAGAATGAGGTAGACTGGATTCTTGGAATTGGCGGTGGTTCAGTTATGGACTGCTGCAAAGCAGTATCCCTTGCTGCTATCAGTAAGAAAGATATCTGGAAAGAATACTGGGCAAAGCCAGGAATTATTGATTTTGAACCGTTACCTCTCGGGGTGATCGTCACTGTCGCAGGAACAGGAAGCGAATGTAACGGCGGAGCCGTGATTACAAACGAAGGACTGAAAGTAAAAACAGGTCGGGATTACCCGAAATGTAATCCGAAATTTGCTTTAATGGATCCGGAGTATACTTATACAGTTCCTGTCAGACAGATGGTTTCCGGAAGTTTTGATATCTTGTCGCATATCATGGAGACATATTTCAGTGAACCGGACGTAAGCAATGTATCTGATGATATTTCCGAAGCATTGATGAGAAATGTAATCCAGAATCTTCGTGTGGCAATAAAAAATCCAGAAGACTATACAGCACGCAGTAATCTTATGTGGGACGCAACTATGGCAGAAAACCGTGTCATCAAGCTTGGTAAAAAGTGTGATTTTGAATGTCATCAGATGGAACATCAGATTGGAGCTTTTACAAACTGTAATCATGGAGAGGGACTTGCAGTGTTGCATCCGGTTTATTATCGACATATTTATAAATATGGTCTGAAAAAATTCGTCCGTTTTGCAGAAAATGTCTGGCAAATCAGAAGAGGTGATATGACTGATGAAGCACTGGCAGAAGCAGGAATAAATGCGCTGGCAGATTTTATCAGAGAGATTGGACTTCCGACCAGTCTGAAAGAGCTTGGAGTTACGGAGGATATTGATCTGAGAGAAATTGCAGATTCCTGTAATCTGTCAGTTGGAAGTTATAAAAAAATGACACATGAAGAAATCCTGGAAATCTTCAGGGAATGTATATAAATCTGGGGTATCAGAAATGCACAGAAAAAAGAGATGTTATTTTGTGGAGATTTTAGTAATTTGTTTTTATGTTCTGTTTGCCTGCAGCGTTATCGTTGCAGGCAGTGAACAGGATTCGGCAGGGAAAGAGGACACTGGAAATAAGATGAACACGAAAAAAGAAAGAGAAACTGTTTATGACCGCCATACCAAAGTTCAGGATGTAATAAATGATCCGGCATTTGGAAGTTATGGACGCCTGATCTTTCCGGTAGATATACAGATTGACAATAGCCTGGAACTGGAAGATGTAGAGGAAATCCTTCCATGGTACAGTGAAGTAAATCCGGACAAAACTGTGGAAATTGCAAATTATATGAAAAATCAGGCTGCCAGAGATGAACAGATTTTTTATGACATTTATACAGATGAAGAGAAGGCAGCAGACCCGGAAAAAGAGGAGACAGGACTGTTCTTTTTCCGTGGAGATCCGGGAGAGAAGTTTGCTGTTTTAAATGCAGGCGGAGGATTTATGTATGTTGCCGGAATGCAGGATAGTTTTCCGCATGCACTAGAATTATCAAAAAAGGGATACAATGCGTTTGCTCTGATCTATCGTCCAGGAGCGCAGACTGCCTGTGAGGATCTTTCAAAGGCAATTGCCTTTATTTCAGATCATGCAGAAGAACTTCAGGTGGATCCGGATGATTATTCTCTGTGGGGTGGTTCTGCCGGAGCAAGAATGGCAGCATGGGTAGGCACTTATGGAACTTCTGCATTTGGTGAAAAAGAATATCCCGCACCAACAGCAGTGATCATGCAGTATACGGGACTTTCAGAAATTACAGGAGAAGAGCCGCCAACTTACGCATGTGTAGGAACAAGTGATGGCATTGCATCATACCAAACCATGTCTACGCGAATCAACAGGATAAAAGCCAACGGTACAAATGCAGAAATAGAAATCTTTAAAGGGCTTTCCCATGGTTTTGGACTGGGAGAAGGTACTGCCGCAGAAGGATGGCTGGATCATGCAGTTGAGTTCTGGGAAAACAATATGGGGTAAACCTGAAATGAAACCAAAAATAAAATTAAAAATATGCATAGATATACTGATGACAGCGGCACTGCTTTTTCTGATGCCCTATGAACTGGTTGGAAGAGCAGCACATGAATGGATTGGAACAGAGATATTTTTACTCTTTATCCTGCATCATATATTAAACAGGAAATGGACTGCCCATATGTTCAAGGGAAAATATACAAAATTCCGTATCCTCCAGACGATATTAGTGGCAGCAATTTTTATCAGTATGATCGGGAGCATGGTAAGCGGTATTCTGTTGTCAGAATATGTATTTGCAGCTATAAAAATCAAAGGCGTTGCAAATATGGCAAGAAATATTCATATGCTTTGTGCCTACTGGGGATTTATCCTGATGTCTCTGCATCTGGGACTACACTGGAACATGTTTCTCAAGATGCTTGACAGGAAAATACACTTCCCTGCCGGAAAGAAAAAATATATATTCCGGATTTTGGCAGGAGTAATTGCTGCCTACGGATGCCATGCATTTATAAAACGCCAGATTGGAAGCTATATGTTCCTGAAAAAACACTTCGTTTTCTTTGATTATACAGAACCACTGGTATTTTTTATGTTAGATTATATTGCTGTTATGGGTCTTTTCATTGCAGTCGGATATTACCTTGGTCTGTTCCTGAGAAAAAATCATTAGAGATCAAATCTGTTTTTTAACCGAGTCAAGCTGTGAAGCAGCTACTCGGTTATGAGCAAGTAGCGAAGCGGATTGCGAATATCCGCTTTGACTTAAAATAACCGGAACATATCAGGGAAATATGTTCCGGTTATTTTATGAAAGCTATGTTTGTGACTGATTACCAGTTTTTCTTTTCGGTTTCGCTTTTGTGGTTGTTTTTTCGCTCTTCTACCATTTTTGCGAACCATTCTACCATATTCGGATCATAGTGAGAGAAGAAAGAGCTTGCCTTTTTGTCTAACTGCGTGATCTTTTCCATATCTTCAGCTGAGAGAGTGAAGTCAAATACATTAAGATTCTCTACCATACGTTCATAATGTGTGGATTTCGGAATAACTACAACGCCTCTCTGGATGTGCCAGCGTAAGATAACCTGAGCACTTGTTTTGCCATACTTTGCACCGATTTCCTTTAATACAGGTTCCTCAAAAAGACCGCCACGCCCCTCTCCGAATGGAGCCCATGCTTCAATCTGAATGTTATATTTATCCATCCATTTCTTTGCTTCAATCTGCTGATTGTGAGGATGTGTTTCTACCTGATTGACCATTGGACGGATATTTGCAAATGAAGCAATATCTACAAGACGGTCAGGATAAAAGTTTGATACACCGATCGCACGTACAGTACCCTCTTTATATAAGTCCTCTAATGCATGCCATGCTCCATAGTAATCAGAAAACGGCTGATGCAGAAGAAGCAGATCAAGATAATCTGTTTTCAGTTTTTTCAGAGATTCTTCCACGGATTTTCGGCAGGCATCATAACCATAATGTTCTACCCACACTTTTGTGGTAAGAAAGATTTCTTCTCTTTGAAGTCCTGATTTTTGAATTGCGTTGCCGACTTCCTCTTCATTAAAGTAGCTCTGGGCGGTATCCAGACTTCTGTATCCGGCTTTTAACGCATCCAGGACGCAACGCTCACATTCATCCTTTGTTACCTGATATACGCCATATCCCATGATCGGCATTTTGACGCCATTAGAAAGTGTTACATATTCCATTGTAGCTTACTCCTCCTAATATATAAGTGTAGGGTTTCAGTACCCAACAGCCAGTTGGGACTTAA
>OLNK01001056.1_pt1 | contig 23870 bp, 30 predicted proteins | sample 1672791 | NCBI WGS metagenome assembly OLNK01 (sample SAMEA3136724, study PRJEB25190) | human gut metagenome | biome: human gut; feature: human-associated habitat; material: faeces | place: Austria | collected 2013 | reverse complement strand
CAAAGATCGAGACTTAAAGATACAAAGACAACGGGTACTTTATCGGGGGCTTACATAAATTCAAGCTCATACGGAGCACTCGACAAACTAAATGAAACGATCCTGTCACTTTACACTGATCAAGATTTGCACTTTTCAAGTTGGATCGAAGCGAAACAGTATCTATCGAGTAAGTTTATAGAAAAGGCGATCCGAGTTCCGGTGAAGAAGCCTGTAAAAAACGAGATAGGGGAAAATGAGGATGAGTTTATCAATGACTAAAAAAGAAAAAATGATGAACTTCTTAATATGTGCGGAAGAATATTTATTTTCCATTTATTTTGAGTATTTGTTTCAATTCTTCAATTGTTAGAATATGTTTTTTATCTCTATGGATCATACAATGACAATTGGGGCATACAGGAACTAAATCTGTAATTGGATTTACGGATTGTTCACCAATTTGGGAGAGTGGATTTATATGATGTACATGGATAAATTGACGTCCAATTTCTCCATATGTTTCAAAGAAGTTAAATCCGCATACAAAACATGAATATCCATGAATATTCAAAGCTTGCTGCCGTAATTTGGCGTCTCTCTCATAACGTGTGGACTGGAAATATAGTTTTCTTCCTTCTATATTTGAATAGTTGGGTGGTAAGAATAGATAATCATCATTTATTTCATTAACAAAAGATATAATGTAATATGTGTCGGATATTTTCTTGAATTGTAATGACGGGTAGTCTAAATCATTTTTGTTGTTGTAATTTGGATATAGTTGCTTAAAGATATTTCCTAAATCTGAATTCCAAAATATCTGTGATCTCTGGAATCTTGTTTTATCTATAACAATATATGATTCATATTCTACCCCTTTATAATTTAAAATGATATGTAGTTTCTCTCCAGATGATAAGTTATTGATATTCCAATAATTTCTGGTTGCTTTAGGAATACCAGAGCCATTGTATTTAAAGAAACTCCAATCAGCTTTCTTAATGATTGTCATTTCATTGATTATCTCCCAAGAATTGAAAACTTGATTTTTCATTGTTTAATATCATATTTTTTGAATTTACAAATATATAAATATAAAATAAATATCATGGCAGTATTTGAAGAAATAGTATACCGGAGTATAGTGCGATGTATGCGCTAAGGTATATATGAACGAAGATTCCGGCTTTACACTTTTTACTGATATAAACTCAATAAGTAAGGGATAAAATGGAGTGAAGATTCTTAAGGATTATCAACAAATCAACAATCAAGGTAGAGAAACAAGTATTGGTTTACTGGTTCTATCAACTTTAAACAGATATGGATATTGATTTATTCGAGCTGAAATTTGCCCACCTTTAATAGGAGATAAATCCCTTTTCTTATACAATTGGTCTTTGTTGATTATATCTGCTATATCCCGACAACTTAGTGGAGTACCCGCTTTTTTTAATACTTGAATAATGGCATCATGTAAATTCATGGTAACTAATTTTATTTTTAGCAAAAATAGGTAATTAATATAAGAAGAAAAAATTATGGCAAAAATTTATGTAGTAAGTAGTTGGAGAAATGTATTTCAACAGGACGTTGTAGATATTCTCCGTGATTTAGGACATGAGGTTTACGATTTTAAGAATCCCCCTCATGGTAATGGTGGCTTCCAATGGTCTGATATAGATCCTAACTGGCAGAACTGGACAACAGAACAATATCGTGAAGCTCTTAATCATCCGATTGCACAAAAAGGATTTGATTCGGATTTTAACGGTATGAAGTGGGCGGATGTCTGTGTTATGGTTCTTCCTTGTGGTCGATCGGCGAACACAGAAGCCGGATGGATGAAAGGTGCAGGTAAAAGGGTAATGGTTTATTCTCCGAAAAAGGAAGAACCGGAACTTATGTATAAGATATACGATTTTGTGAGTGATAGCATATTTCGTATCAATGATGAGATAATTGGAGTATAATAATAAAGAAATGAATCAAGTACAGAATGAACCAAAGTACTACTATTCGCCTCGCTTCCGACACTTCAATATTTATCAAAGAGAGCCGGACGGATCAGCGACGAAGATAGACGATGCGATAACACAAGAAGAAGCGAGACGTAAAGTATATAAATTAAACGGGTGGAATTACAAACCTAAAAACAACACGGTGAAATGAGTAAAGTAAAGCAGTATATCGAACAAGCCACAAACGAGCGCATTCGCTCGCGTGGCTTAATCCGAAAAGTCGCAATTGAAGCGGCACGGATACAGAGAGAGGAAACGAGGCGGCAAGCTATCGAAGTGTATAAACAAATGTGCCCGTCAAAGAATTGCAAAGGTTGTGCGAGTCGGATACATAAACAAGAAACGCAATCGACTCGATGCGATGGAGATTGTGCACGGATTAGGTTACTTATTAACGGACTAGACCGGATCGAAGCGCTATGAGTAGAAACCCGCATTACATTAAGATGATTAACTCGGTTCGATGGAAACAGCTTCGAGCCGAGAAGCTACGAAATAATCCGGTTTGTGAAGTGTGCGAAGCGAACAATAGAAGTACGCTCGCAACGGAAGTGCATCACATTGTCCCGGTCGAGTCCGTATCGCATGAACTTGGAATGAGACAGCTTATGTTTGACTATAACAATCTACAAAGTCTCTGCCATTCGTGCCACTCCGAGATACATCGGTGTGCTTTTAGTCATTCGAAAGAGGCGGTTCAGGCGAATAATAAGCGAATGACGGAGCGTTTTGTTGAAAGATTTTTGTAGTAATAATGTTGAAAATAGTGTGTAATACTAATAGAAATATATATATTTGTAGTATTATAACTAATACATTTAAATTATGACACTAGAAGAAAGAATAAAATCAATGACAAAAAGAGAACGCTTAGAGTATGCTATTAGAGAGGCGTTAATGAAGTGCAATAGCAAGTTCAAAATAAAAGGAAAAATAACCGAAATTTCTGGAATTGAAAATATTAGTGTTGTATCACTTAAAGGGTATGACTCAAATGGAAACGATATAGACGATTCTAATCTCGAATTATGTGCTTCTGCTGATTTTAAAGTTTCGGCAAATTTATCAATTAAGGTTAATGAAAATGATTCTCAAAATGAATATTACAGCAATATATCATCGAGTTTTATCAAAGTTAAATATTCTGACGATAAATTCAGTGGAGAGATCGATGAAAATGTATCTGTGATATAGATAACAGATACATGTATTTTTAGTAATAACCGCTCAACCTCGACGAAGAGGGGGGCGGTTTTTTTTATTTTTTAACGCGATACGCTAAACCCACCTCACCCTGTTTTTACACGCGCGAGCAATTTTTGAAATGAGGGGGTGCTCGTTGGGGGTGAGCTTTTCTTCTCGAACTTCCGCGCTACCAAATACTTGCGATCTTTTCATATATGCAAAAACGCATATAAAAATGAGTGATTTAGACGATATAAAAGAAAAGATTCGCGCCGCGATGAACTCGCAAGGAACATACACATCTGATTTGGATTTGTGTATAACTCTTTGTGCAGGTTCTTACATTGCGTTTAAGATCGCTCTCAATGACATAGCAAAGAAGAAACGTTCGTTTGTTACGGAAGTTTCTCGCGAAGGAAATAAGAAGCTCGTGGCGCATCCGGCTTTCAAAGTTTTATTTGATGCGCTCGAAGTTACTCGCAAACAGTTGCGGGAACTTGGCTTGACACTACAAACTTTGTCCGCGTCTGACGATGACGAGGTAAACGACTTAATAAACGAGGTAGACAAGATAGATCGCGATGGAGAAGGAGACTAGAGACAAACTGATAGCATTAAAGCAGTCGGTTATCTCCGATCTGCATAATATCGACGTTGATTCGTATAAGCTAGGTAAGGCGGACGAAAGATTAAACGTGTATATAAAGGGCTGCATTAATAATCCAGACGCGCACAATCTTTATGAGTTACTAGCCGTTCGTCGCTTCTTTTCATTCCTCGATAAATACGAATTTCGCATCAAGGAAGTTAAGAAATTCGTCACGTTTTACGAGCGTTTGAAGTTCTCCGGCACAAAGGGAAAGACTAGATACAAACTGACTCCGATACAGGTGTTTCAGTTCTCTAACATTTTAGCGTTTTATAAGCCCGGCACAAACAAACGCTTAATTCGTGAGGCTCTTTTATTCGTTCCGCGTAAATTCAGTAAAACAACAAGCGTAGCGAGTCTTTCGATTAACGATTTGTTGTTTGGTGATGCGAACGCACAAACATACGTTGCTGCCAACTCATACAATCAAGCGAAAGTTTGCTTTGATGAAATACGTAATATCTTAAAATCGCTTGATCCTAAGTTTAGACATTTTAAGATCAATCGAGAAATCATATATAACCGCATAAAGGGAAAAACATCTTTTGCCCGTTGCTTGGCTTCCAATCCCGACAAACTCGATGGATTAAACGCAAGCATGGTGATAGTAGACGAGTACTCACAAGCCGATAGCGCCGCGTTGAAGAATGTATTAACTTCCTCAATGGGCGCACGGCTCAACCCTTTAACCGTAGTAATTACGACCGCATCCGATAAAGAAACGGCTCCATTCGTCGAAATGCTCAAAATGTACAAAGCGATCCTACGCGGTGAGATTGAAAATGATTCAATATTTGCGCACATCTTTGAACCGGACATAGACGACGAAGAAGGGGACCCGGCGACATGGCGAAAGGTTCAGCCACACATGGGTATAACTGTTTACGAGGATTTTTATATAGACGCCTATCAAAAGGCTTTGTACAGTGCGCCGGACGCATTGGAGTTTCGGACGAAGTTACTTAATGTGTTTGCAGTTGATTCGACAACGAAATGGATCGAGGCGAAGCAGATCGAAGAACGATTCAAAGGTATTAGAATAGAGAATATCGGTACTTATCCGCTTACGATGGCGGCGGTTGATTTATCCGTTCGAGACGACTTTTCTACGGTTACCTATAATATCTATTCGAAAGAAAGTGGCTCTTTTCATTCGTATACGGATTACTATTTTCCGAAAGGAGCTTTAAAGGATCATCCGAATCGGGAACTCTACGAAGGTTGGGCGGAAGCAGGGTATTTGATTCTTTGCGATGGCGATATTATCGACTATCAGCAAATAGTAAACGATATATTATCACGGGCGAAGTATTTGCAAATTATGGGTATCGGTTATGATCCGTATAAATCGGCTGAATTTGTGAATCTACTTTCTTATTCGGTTGGTAGTGCAAGCGAATATATTAAGCCTGTCAAACAGACATACGGGACGTTTACGAGTCCGATAGAATCGTTTGAACTAGCTTTGTATCGGAATAAACTCACATTCGATCCGAACCCAATCACGCCGTACTGCTTCTCAAATGCGGTACTAGACGAAGATAGGAACATGAATAAGAAGCCAGTCAAGAAAACACATAACGCAAAGATTGATTCGACGATAACAAACCTAATGACATTTCATTTATTCAATAATTATACTGAGTAACACGATAAGACTATGGCATTTGAACTTAATTTAAGAATAGGACGCAACAGAGAAGAAAGACGATCTATGCCGCCCGAAGAGGAAAAAATAGTAGAAGTTAGAGACAAAACAGCTAGGGAACAACCTGTTTCGGTAAAGTCTCCCGAACAGGCTATGCGGTTATCGACCGCGTTTAGATGTACTGATATTCTTTCTGGTACTATTGCTTCTCTGCCGCTATATATCAAACGTAAAGAAGATGCCGGAAACTACAAGGTAGATACCGAAAACGAGTTGCATTATCTGCTGACTAAAAAACCGAATAAGCGCATGAATAGTTACGACTTAATATGTAATGCAATTATTCAAATGGTTAATCGTGGTAATTCATATATTTTCATCAAGAGAATGTTCGGAGATACGGCAGAATTAATACTTTGCTCAAATAATTCTGTTACATACGATATATACAGGGACGAATATACTATTTGTGATGTAATAAATAAGATATATGGTACTTATCCGGCTGAAAGTATTATCCATCTGAAAAATAAGAGTCTCGATGGTGGGTATACAGGTGTTAGTACGATCACGTATGCAAGTACGGTACTTTCTGTTTCTGCTAGCGCTGATAATCAGAGTTTGCGTACTTTTCAGAATGGGAGTAAGATTAAAGGTATTATTTCTGGTGTTAAAGGTGGGGGAAAGGGACTTTCTTCTGTTGGCGATAAACAGACTTCTGACGTAGCGGACCGAGTGGAAAAAGACTTTAATAGCGGAAGGGATATAACTTCCGTGAGCGAGGACATGACTTTTACACAACTTTCAATAACTCCGGCTGACGCTCAGCTACTAGAAACTAAAAAGTTTTCCGTATTCGATATTTGCCGTTTTTATGGTGTTCATCCAGATAAGGTGTTTGCCGGACAATCTACTAATTACAAGGCTTCTGAAATGAGTCAAGTTGCTTTCTTGTCTGACACGCTCGATCCTATATTGTGTCGTATTGAGGCTGAATTTAATGCTAAGTTGATACCTAGAACTGTCTCTGGTATTTATAAAATAGAATTTGACCGTAAAGCCTTGTATAAAACAGATATAGCCACACAAACAGCTTGTATGGAGAAGGAGATACAATACGGCGTGTCAACGGTGAACGAATGGCGTGTAAGCCGTGAAGATAAAGCGCCTATAAATGGCGGTGACATTGCGTTTATGTCCTGTAATGTTGCTCCGATAGACTCTCCTAAGATTAAGGGTGAGATTAGTAGCGAAAAAGACGAGCTACCAAAAACAAACAAAAAAAACATAGAGTAAAAAGCAATGGAAATAAGGAGTTTTACAGAGCTAGGCGCGCCTAAATTATCGGAGGGTAGAGTTATTGAGGGGTACGCTGTTGTTTTTGGGAAAGAAAGTCGTGTGATGTATGATGAGGAAAGGAAACGCTTTTTTATTGAGGTTATCGAACATGGTGCAGCAACCGAAGAACTTATAGCCCGATGTGATATAAAGGCGGTACTAGAACACGATAAACGTAGGCTTTTGGCTAGATGCCGTTATGGTTCGGGATCACTCGAATTAAATTTTGATGAATATGGCTTAAAGTACCGATTCGAGGCTCCATGTACTAGCGACGGGAATTTTGCTTATGAAATGATAAAACGGGGAGACATATTCGGATCGTCTTTCGCTTATTACACTGATGATAAGGATAAAAGTAAAGTTTCATATACAATGAAAGATGGGATGCTGTTGCGTACAGTGCATAAGATTGATTATATATCTGATATTTCCCCTGTTTCAGACCCTGCCTTTTTTGGTACAGATGTAACAGTTAGAAGCCTTGAAAATATAGAACAGCTTCTTAATGGTGACACAAATAGTGATTATTTATCCGAAATAGAAAACTTAGAAAAATTTATTTGACATGACAAAACTAGAAGAAGTAGCTCTGCTTAAAGAGCAAATGAGAAATCTGTTATCACAAGCAAAAACAGAAAAAAGAAGTCTGACAGACGAAGAGCAGACTAAATTCAACGAGTTAATGACTCGTAAAAATCAGATCGTTATTGACGAGACTCTTAGAAGTCTGGAAAGTAGCAAATCTGCAATTTTGCCGGAAAACAAAAGAGCTATCTTTGCAAAGGCTTTATATGACGTTTGTAATCATCGTTCTTTGGAAGAATACGGGAATTTTGCTGATGCAAAGGGACTTAATTTCTCTATGCGTGCGGAGGGTGATCCTGTGAGAACAAGTTCAACCGATGCCGCTCCGATGATCCCGACAACAATCGGTGATATTATCGAACCGCTTGAAAAGGGGCTTATCATTAATAAGTTGGGTATTAAGATGCAATACGGCTTGATTGGCGAATTGATGTTTCCAACATTGGCGGCTGTAGAAGCTACAATTGAAGGCGAGAACACCAAAATAAATCCGACAAAACTGGATATTGGTAATTTAAAGGCGCATCCGTGGCGTTTGGGTATTTCTATCCCATTGTCTAACGACGCAATTGATCAGACAAACGATGCTTTGTTTGATGTCACCGTTAAACAATTGTCTTTGTCAACTGCTCGTACATTGAATAAGATTATGTTTGCCGGAGAAAAGCAGGGACTTGCCTCAAAAGGTGTGTTTGTGAAAGATTCTCCGACAGTGGAGTATGAAGTTGCTCCCACATTCGAGGACGTTGTAGCGCTAGAAACCGCAGTAATGGATGAAAACGTAGATGTTACTGACGGAACGGCAGCATATATTTGCAGTCCGAAAATGTGCGGTAAATTAAAAACTACACGCATTGAAAAAGGTTCTCCCGAAATGGTTCTTAAAGACGGGATGATGAATGGCTATCCGGTGTACATGACTAATTACATGAGTGCGGATGAACTCGGCTTCGGTGTCTTTTCGAACGTTGGTATCGGGCAATGGGGAAAAATTCGAATGACTATTGACGATGTGACTCTAGCAGACACTAACGAAACGAAGTTTACGCTAAACTCAAAGTATGACATTGTTGTAGCTCGCCCGGAGGCATTCGCAATCGCGAAGAAGAAAGCGGTTGCAAAAGCTGCAAAAGCATAACACACTACTAACTACTTAAAAACGAAAAGGCTTTGGCTTCATAGCCTTAGCCTTTTTTCATACTTATAATTATGCCACAATACGTAACACTCGAAGAACTCAAACAGCATTTAAATGTCGATTTTGATACGGACGATACATATATAACCGAACTTATTGAACCCGTTCAACTTGCAATAGAGGCGTATTTAAACGCTCCGTTGGAAGGTTTTGCAAAGGAGGGGAAAATTGATCGTCGTATTTGGCACGCAATCCGCATACTTATTGCGAACTATTATGCTAATCGTGAATCGGTTACATTTGCCACACCACAAGTAATACCGGGACACGTAGAACTATTACTGCAACCTTTAAAGCGATACACATAATGCAAGCGGGATTATTAAACGAAATGATCGGCTTTTATCGTAGTGAATCAATCCGGGATAGCCTTGGCGGTACGTCTGAAAGTTGGGTGAAAGTATTTGATAAGCGTGCGTATATCCGTTTTAAGTCTGGTGCACGAAAGGAGGCTAACGGCGAAATCTATAATACGACCGTAAACACGATAATGATTCGCATTTGTAAAGAGGTCAACGCTAAAATGCGGATCGAATACGACGGGCAGAAATATAAGATTCTATCTATCAATCACGACCGGAAGCAGCAAGCGACGGTTATAGAAGCAGAAGTAATCAATGAGTAATGACAATTACACCGGGCGGAATTTGTATCGCGTTGAAGTGGACGCGGTAAAAGTGAACGAACTACTGAAAAGACTGAACGACGACGAAGCAAGGAAAGCTATAAAATCCGCTCTTAGAAAGTCGATTCTTATCATTCGCAAACAGGCGCAGGAAAATTTAGTCTATGCTGTTAATGGCGCCGAATTTGGGAGTACTAAGAATGGCGTGTCTTTCAAACCACTAAAGAATGAAATAAAAATAGCGGTCTATCGCAATGCTTCCGGTGCACGGGTTAGCCTGATTGATAAACGCAAAAAGGGATCACGCGCTTTTATGCTTCCTTTTTTTGAATCTGGAACAATAGAACGAACAGCATACGAAAAAAGCGCTACCCATAAACCTGCAAACAGGGGTAGTATAAATGCTTCTCACTTCTTTTCTAATGCGGTCAAATCGAAGCAGAAAGAAGCGGAGGACTCACTAGAGAAAAATATTATTGATTCTATAATGAAAGTAGCAAATAAAAAGAAATGAGTTTATCAATAGGCGCACACGTATATAAGAGACTAAGCGATTCTACGGAGTTGGCAAAGTTGGTTACTGATAAAATCTATGCGATCTCAACCAAAACGGAGACATCTTTTCCGTTCGTAATCTACAAACGTAGTTCTCTAGTTCCAGAGTACACCAAAGATCGTTACGGGACCGGGGATGCTGTTTCGGTTGAGATCGTTGTAGCTAGCGACAATTATCTGAACTCTATTACTATCGCGGAGGAAGTGCGCAAGGCATTAGAGAATAAGCGAGGAAGCTACGACAGTTTCGATGTGATCGACGCAAAGTTAATGAGTGCGGACGAAGATTTTATTGAAGATACTTTCATTCAATGTCTCGTATTTTCTTTTAAAACAGAATAACTAACAAATAAAACACGATTAAAATTATGAGTAAAGCAAAAGCAGTATTAGGAAAAGATCTAATGTTATTTGTAGAGGCTAAGGCGCTAGCTTTGGCGACTTCCTGCAAATTAGGTTTGTCGGCTGAAACTATCGACACGCAAAGTAAGGACTCCGGCATTTGGACGGAAAAGGACATTAAAAAACTGTCTTGGAACGCTTCGAGTGATAACTTGTTTAGTGCTGACGCTGACGCGAATAGCTACGACAAGTTGTTTGCCTTGTTTATTGAACATAAACCTATTACGTTGAGTTTTGGCGTTATAGCTAATGCGAATGAAAACGAAATGCCCACTGCGGGGTGGACGCTTTCTCCCGGTTCCTACACAGGAAAGGCGATTATTACTTCATTAGAAGCGAATGCACCAGATGGAGATAAAGCGACTTTCTCAATTTCCTTTGAAGGTACGGGACCGCTTAAAAAAGAAACTACCGTACCCGCTAGTAAGTAATCATGAGCGGCGCTTTGCCGCTCTAAAATTATTATTCAATGAAAACAATATCAATTAACGGAAAGGACTTCGTCTTAAAATACTCGCTTCGAGCATTTTTTATCTTTGAAAATCTATCCGGCTATCCGTTCCAATTCGGTAAAATGATAGACGAATTTCTTTTGTTTTATTCGTTCCTACTTGCAAATAACGAATCGTTCACAATGGAATTTGACGAGTTTATAGATTCGTGCGAAAGCGATCTGACATTATTCAATCAGTTTAAAGCGCTTCTTCTGGACGAGATTAAACTACGTTCGCAGTCGGCAGGAAATGACGTAAAAAAAAAGAAGGTGACGACGCGGAAGAAAAAGCAGTAAGTATCCGCGAACTCTATTCGCGTGTTGTCGGAGAGGGCGGTATCGCTCCTGATTACTTCCTCGATAAAATGAGCTTTATCGAGGTCGAATCGTTTCTAGACGGATTGAATCGACGCAATCGCGAGTCATGGGAGCAAACTAGATTGCTAGGCTACATCATAGCACAATCGAATAGCACAAAGACGCTAAAGCAAACCGACATACTCCGCTTCCCGTGGGATGAAGAAGAGAAGAAAGATACTAGCGTAACTAACGAGGATATGAAACGGCTTAGAGCTAAAGCGAAAGCATTTGAATCACAATTAAACACGAATAAAGATGTCTGATATAGTAACACGACTATTACTTAAAACGAATGACTTCGACGCGAATTTGGAAAAGTCAAAAGGTAGTGTAAATCGCTTTCAGGGTGATATTAGCAATATGGCTAAATCTGCCGGGGCGGGAATAGCTAAATTTGCTGCCGGAGTGGGACTAGCTATGGGGGCGGGTGAGTCTTTCATGAAAGTAATTCGTTCCACTCAATCAACCAGTGATGAATTTGATAATACTCTAAATGCTTGCAAAGGAACTGTTGATATATTCTTTCAATCATTATCATCTGGAAGTTTCGAAGCTTTTAATAATGGTATATTAAGCACCATCTCTAATATGAAGAATCTATCTGCCTTGCGTGATTCATTAGCCGATGCTAAGTTATCTATGGGATTTAATAACAAGGTGTTTGAAGCTGAGTTTACCAAATTTGAATCAATAATTAGAGATACTACAAAAAGTCGTAAAGAACGCGAAAGCGCTTTTAAAAGTCTCCAATCTTTAAAAGATAATTTTAAAGTAGATGTAGACGATACGTTATCAGGTGCCGAAAAAGAATTGATACAATCTTTGAATACTAGAACAGGACGCAAAGATTTCAATATTGATGATATACATAAATATATATCTATTAATAATAATGACTTTTCAACAAGAAAGGAGAAAAGTGCTCTTACTGCTTATCAAAAACAACTATCAGAGTATGATAAGCAAATGAATCTAATGCGAGGCAAAATCAACTCCACAAAAGGTGATACTAATGAATTTACCGGAGAAACTAAAATGCAAATGCGGCAAAAACTTCAAGATTTAGAAACACAAAAAAGAATATTTATTCAGCAGAACGCAGAACTCGAAAAGCAGAATTTTCTCAATCAGGACAATGATGCTAATCGAATAGAAATGACAAAAAATTACGAGTATACGTATGATCTAAAGAAACGTATGTACGATTTCGATAAACGTACTTTAGAGCTACAAAATAGTTTAAAAGGTTCAGCTCCTAAAGAAACTCCCAAAGTAGATTCTGTTGCGTGGTATGATACTAAAATCTCAGAGTTAAATAAAAAACTTATTTCCGAGACTGATGTACAAATAAAATCGACAATTAAAGCTACTATCAACGAACTAGAACGAAAAAAAATAAAATTGCAAATAGAGGAAAGCGGCAATAGTATTGAAGCGATAAATATTCAGTTGGCAGCACAAAACAAAAAACTGATTGCTGAAACCGACATGCAAGCGCGTGCAACGATTCAAGCAACAATAAATGAGCTAGAGCAAAAAAAGATTAATCTAAAATTTGTAGTCGATCAGGAGGCATTTAAAATCGCTCACGGTGAAATGAAGGACGGTGCTTTGCCAATTCCCGTTAAGCCTACATACGATAAAGTTCCAACACATGGGAAGAACGGAAAAGATTTCAAGTTACCTAAACACGATCCACTCTTTAAAAAAGAGGATATAGACTTGAATCAAGAGTATGCCGAATCGCTATCGGCTGTTGGCGGCGTAATGAGTGCTCTAACCTCAGTTACTGACGAAAGCGCTTCGTCATATTTACAATGGGGCGCAAATGTTGTATCAAGTATCGCACAAGCTATTCCGGCAATAATGAGTTTAACTACAGCAAAAACAGCCGAAGCCGCCGCTAATTCTGCGAACTCTGCCGCTCAAATACCTTTTGTGGGATGGCTTGCGGCGGCGGGTGCTGCCCTCTCTGTTGTTGCTGCAATGGCTAGCATTCCTAAATTTGCAACGGGTGGTATTGTGCCTGGCACATCATTCACAGGCGATAAAGTTCCGGCTTTGCTCAATTCAGGCGAGATGATTCTAAACGGATCACAGCAAAGTAATTTATTTCAAATGCTTAATAGCGGTTTATATGGCTCCTTATCGCAAAAGATTGCACCGTCTGCAGAAAATGGAAATCAGCCCGCAAACGTAACGTTTCGCATACATGGAAGAGATTTAGAAGGAGTTTTGAGTAATCATTATAATCAGAAAAGCAAAGTAAGATGAAACTAAGATATTATTCAGAGTTTAAGAGCAGGAAAGATAAGACGTATAGAATCGAAATTCATACGGTATTTGCAACGTATTCCGAAGAACTCACCCTAACAGATAGCCCGTTTACTGTTGAGTATGAATCGGACACTCTATACAAGCCGTTGAAAATGTCTAATTCGGTAACAAGCATATTGACAGATAAAATTTTATCAGACCTATATACAGCCGAAGGGCAAAATATAGAAGTTCGTTTGTATAATAAAACCGATGATGTTTTAGAGTGGTTTGGATATATGAGTCCAAATTTATATTCGAGCGATTATATTACTCCGCTTAATATAGTGGAGATACAGGCAATCGATACTATTTCCGTTTTGGAAAATAAGAAGTACTCTTATATTAATTCTTCCGAGGTCTATTTTAAAAGTTTCAAAGATGTAATAATGCACATTCTTGATATTGCCGATCCCGGAAAGATTTTAAGCAAATTGTACTTTCAAAAAACTAATAGAATCTCGAAAGATGTTTCTACTTCTTTGATAGAAGATATTTATATACATGAACGAAATTTCTTTGATGAGGCTAACGAGCCGATGAATAGTAGAGATGTTTTAGAAGAAATCTCTAAATATATCGGTATGACGTTCATTCAGTATCAGGATGCTTATTATATGATCGACTATGATTTTATCAAAAACGACGAGCTTCATTTTTTCGTTTATGATAGAATAAGCGATACATGTGAAAGTATAACAATCCCTTCCGCACTATTGAATGTGCGTAATATTGGCGTATCTGAAAGTGCGGGAAGTATATCGCTTGGTGATGTGTATAACAAAGTATCTGTTGTTGCTAATATGAATCAGATAACCAACTTATGCCCGGAGTTGCTCGACGACGAAAAGGATATAGTAAATCAAAACTCTGATCCAAATAAATACTATATATCTAGTAAGGATATAGACGGGAAGAATTACACTCTTCTTAATTCGTTTTTTAAATCTAAAGAGAATTGGGGGTATTTTATACCGAGTTTTTCCTTTCTTGATATTCCGGCGGAAGGTGTCGAGGTGACTATCGACAATGTTAATGATATATATTCTGGTGTGGTATGGCAGAAGTACAGCGACTACACAACAGAGGACGGGGAACCGTCTTCTTTAAGTTGGAAAACCTGCGTTTCATTCCTGCAAGCGTATAATATAATTAGCGCTTCTCGAAAGACTCTTTTAACATTGAAAAACGGAGAGTATTCTTTATTCAAAGGAGGATATTTCATAATAAATATCGCTTATAAAATGTCCGGTTCTTTTCTTCCAAACGATATAATAAAAACGTCCGATGAAGCATACTCTAATACAAAATATGGCGCCGGATTTGATAATACGATGGTTCCTTGCAAATTGTATATAGATGATTACTATTATGATGGTGAAGTATGGAGAAATCAAAAGTATTATACGGATCGAGTAAATCGAGGTTATTATAAAAATACGCATAACTTAACTTATAAAGGGGCTACATGGTATAGGTATAAGGATGCATTTGGAGATTGGAGATTTGTAAATAAGGGCGAGTATGATTCAGCTAGCGGTGAAAAGGCTTCCGGCGGGTTCGAGGATAGAAATAAGGTTTATGCGTATAGGGAAAACGGCGAAGATATTTTTGTCGAAAAATGGTATCACGACGAATGTACGCTTAAAGATGGTTTCTATTTGGTTCATATAAACAAAGAAGGTGATAAAGTTTTCGATGATGAAAAGAGATTAACGAATACTGTTAGTTATAGATTTAATCTGTACGACTCAACGGACGGAGTCGCGATTAAACTTCCGAATGATAAAATACTATGCGGAAAGATACGTTTTGAATTAAGCACTCCGAATCATTTAGGAAAATATCCTATGTATCGAACAGATGGGGGCTGTCACCCTTGTACTGCATTTCATATATCCGATTTCACATTTAAGTATACTAACAATAAAGTTACATACGATATATTTAATAATGCAGTTGACGACTCCGACGTAGTTTACAGCAACGTAATAAACGACAATAATGTAACAGAAATGGACGACATCGAACTACTAATCAATTCAAACGCAAAAAATATTTCTTCTTACTCAAATTGCGCTACCCAATCAGGGGATAAATTTGATTATTTAAAAACGGTATATAGCCCGTTGCACGATAAAAATGTATTGCCGGAACAAATACTAATAGACAAGTTTTATACGCATTATAAAGCTCCAAAATTTAGATACAGCAATAATTTGAATCGTGGCTTTTCGATACTGTCTAGGATTTACGAAAATTCCCTCAAAAGAGAAATGGTCGTCGATCAAATGAATATTGATTATGCAAATGAAAGTTGTAACGTATCATTAATAGAAACATGATAGAAGTAGAAAATAAGAAAGTGCCTCATTCGTTTCGGAATAAGTATTTACGCAATTCCGGTTCGGTAAGTATTAGTACAACAACGCCAACGCCTATAAATGGCGGCGGCGTTGATCTTGATGTATTAAAGATGGACGATGGGCGTACATCATCCGATGGCAATGTATTTTCGTCTCTTCGTTCCCTATTTGAAATAAAGTCTCGTATTATTGCTCTGACCGATAATAATACGGCACTGACCGACGATAATACGTTTTCTTCTTTGCGCATAAGGCAGGAACTAGATGCGGCTATCGACGCTTTAAAAGACTCGTATTTATCCAAAACAACGCCAGACGAAACACAATTCCTTATCAAATTGTTAGGCGGTTTAATTGTTGACAATGGGCTAGACGTAACGAAGGGTATTTCTACGGATACGTTAACCGCAACGACGATAGATGCCGATACAACGAAAACGGCAATACTAACCGCAACGGAGGTAACGACGCAAATACTTAACGTCCTTGATAAACTGATTGCTAAATCAGCTACTTTTTCCGGTGATATATCTTCAAATGGCTACGCAGAGGGTTTAATCGGTTGGCTGATTGGCAAAGACGGTCATATAGATGCAAAATCTCTTCGTCTACGTGATTTCCTTGAAGTTCCTGAATTACGCTACAACCGTGTATCAATCGTTTCGGGTGAAGAGTGGAACGCTCCGGGCGGCGGGATCATCGAACGTATAGACGAATCAAATCGGATTATCTACCTCAAACTCGAACCGGGCGAAATAGCAGAAATAGAGGTAGACGATATTTGCAAAGGTATATTCAACAACTCAACCGGATTTCAGACTGCGTATTTTCGTATTACTGAAAAGCTGGGTAACTCTACGTTTAAATATTCGCTTCGTTCTGATACAACCGCACACCCTTGTAAGGCTATGCACTTCGTTTCGTATGGTAACTTTACAAACAAAGATCGGCAAAGATCGAGCTACTCGACACAAAGCTATGTTCGTTATCTGACGGGTGTTAACAGTTGGGAAATTACAAAGGAAATGATCGCTATGCAGCTAGGCGACTTGTCTAATTTAAAGCTATTCGGTCTTGATATGACCGGACATAGTGCGTATTTACGTAATATCTACATGACTGGAACCATCAAACAACTTTCGCAAGATGGGGTTACAGAAGTGCCCGTAACGGCATTCAAAGGGGAATGGAAATCTGGAACATATTTCTATTATGACGAAGTAACACATAACGGAAGTACATATATATGTATTGAAGATAAAACCAATCAAGAACCAAGTGAAACCGCCACAGATTGGCTTAAGCATGTTTCTAAGGGTGACAAGGGAGACAAAGGGGATAAGGGTGCAACAGGTGCGACAGGTCCTAAAGGTGAAACAGGTCCTACCGGATCGCAGGGCATTCCCGGTACATCCCAGTTCTTTCATGTGAAGTACTCCGCCAACTCGAACGGTAATCCGATGTCTGATACTCCGAATACTTATATTGGTACTGCAGTAACAACTAGCTCGACCGCTCCAACCGGATACGCCTCATACAAGTGGGTGCAGTTGAAAGGATCGCAGGGACCCAAAGGAGATCAAGGTATCAAGGGACCAACCGGAGCGGACGGCAAGACTACCTATCTGCATATCAAATACTCGGATAACGGTACGACTTTCACCGCTAACAATGGTGAAACTCCGGGCGCGTACATTGGTCAGTACACCGACTTTACGGCGGCAGACAGTACGACATTCTCCGCCTATACTTGGACGAAGGTGAAGGGTGACAAGGGGGACAAAGGGGATAAGGGAGATAAGGGAGAACAAGGAATACAAGGAGCAACAGGATTGCCCGGTGCTCTTATTCGTCCGCGTGGTGAATGGAAAGCGAGTACGGCATACGTGAATAATTCCCAATACCGGGATACGGTCATTTATAATGGAAATACTTATTCCTGTAAAACGAGTCATACATCTTCCAGTTCCTTCGACTCAACAAAATGGACTCTATTTAATGAGTTTATTAATGTCGCTACGCAGTTGTTAGTAGCTCAGAATGCGACTATTGACGTGTTAGGTACATCCGGTTTGTTTATCGGTAACTTGGCTAAAACGCAAGGATGGTTAATGAAAGGCGGCTCGATCAAACATAATATAACCGGAGTAGAATTGACAGCAGAAGGAAAGTTCTCACTTCCTGCAACGGGTGCGATGTTGGTTGGTGGTAAAACGTTTATTACTAGTGGTAAAATCGTGACTGATTTTATTGACGTAGATAATTTAAAAGTTAAGAAGTTAGATGGAGCTACAGGTACATTTAAAGAATTACAAGCGGTTGACAATAACGGGAAAATACAGGGAAAAATAGCTTTTAATGTTTCCGGTTCTGGGGACAATGTTTCATCTTCGTTTAATATTAATTTTTCAAAAACATGGGTTTCGGGTGACTTATATCATCAAGGATATAATGCTACAGAAAAGCGATCATTTCGTTTTTACACATCAGATTTGTGGTGTAGGGGTGAATTTGGACACAGTAAAATGACAAAAATGGAGTATTATGGTTATGATACAGGTGAAATATACTTCCATGTATACGGAGTTGGAAATGCAGGAGTCAGACATGTATATCCGGTAGATAATGGACAACCTGTAGACTGTATCATATTATCCGGAAATACTAATTATATCGCTTGTGTTTGCGATGCTAGTACACAAAAAATGATAGTATTAATCAATAACTCAAGTTACACAAAAAGAATAAGTCTCAATTATGCTAGTCAAGCTAAAACTGAAATTTCTCCTTGGTCTTTTAAGATCTTTGTAACAGGAGCTATGCAAAGCGGAGTTAATAATTTATTTGGTATGGGTTAATAACAAAATATAATGAAAATAGACTTTAGAAAAATCGAAGTAACAGATATCGAAGGGAATAAGAGTACTTTCGATATAAGTAAGGAGTTAGGTAATACTATCTATCAGAAAACCGCCGATTTGGGCGAATTGGAGTTAGCACAGAGAATCTATAAAGATGGTGAAGTCGAATTGTCGTCAGACGAGGCGGAGCGCATTAAAGAATATGTGAGAACTAACTTTGTTGCTGTTGTACAGATCGCAGTGAACGAGGCTTTATTGACTAAATAAGAGCTACCAAAATGAGCGTTAATGTGATACAAATAAAAAATGGACGAATGGTTAAAAATTATAGGAGCATTAGGAGGATTAGAGGCGATCCGCTTTACTGTTACTTTTCTAGCAAATCGAAAAACGAATGCTCGAAAGGAAAAGGCTACGGCGGACTCGATGGAGTTGCAAAACTTGCTTTCTATCATTGATAATCTGAACAAGCAGATCGAGCGATACGACGAGCGATTAAAACAACGGGACGAAAAAGTAGACACGATTTATCGCGAATGGAGAACATCGCAAGCAGACTGTCAGAATTGGATGCGCAAATACTACGAACTTGAATTAGTTCTAAAGGATGCGGAACACAACCGATGTGATAGACCAGACAGCGAGTGCAGCCGGAGAACTCCGCCACGTAGACCAATTACAATTAACAATCAAAACAAAAAGGAAAGCAATGAATAAAATAGACTCGATTATCATCCATTGTTCAGCCACACGTGCCGGGCAGGATTTAACTGCAAAAGATATTGATCGTATGCACCGAGCGCGCGGATTTAACCAAATCGGATATAACTATGTTATTCGGATTGATGGCACGATAGAAAAAGGGCGATCTTTAACGGTTGACGGGGCGCACTGTAATACGAAAGGTTTTAGCGAATCATCTTACAATAAACATAGTGTCGGTGTTTGCTACATCGGCGGCTTGGATGCAAATGGAAAGCCCGCAGATACACGGACGCCATCGCAAAAGGCAACATTGCGGCAGCTAGTTGCAGAACTTTGCAAGGAGTATGATATTATCGATGTTCTCGGACATCGTGATACTTCGCCCGATCTGGACGGAAGCGGCGAGGTAGAGCCGAAAGAATATATTAAGGCGTGCCCCTGTTTTGATGTACGTTCCGAGTTTCCTAATTTCTTGCGTAATACAGTAGTTCGACCATGAAACGATTGATTTATATTATCATATTGCTGATATTAGCAATATGTTTCGTGTCCTGCCGAACTCAATACATCCCGGTTGAGTCCGTGCGCACCGAATATAAGACGCGTGACAGTATCCGATTTGATAGTATCTATCAGCGTGACAGTGTTTATATGCTCGTAAAAGGCGACACAATCTATCAGTATAGATATAAGTATCTGTATCGCTACCTAACAACGAATCGCACTGATACGATTCTTAAACACGATTCTATTCCAATTCCCTACCCGGTCGAAAAACAGTTAAGCCGATGGCAAACTATTAAAATGGAGTTGGGTGGGTGGGCGTTCGGAATTATAATCTTGTTTACTCTGATAATAATCGGTCAGATAATATTCAAATCTAAAAAATAATTAGTATATTTGTACATGGACGTGGGTGTCCGTTGCATCATCTCTCTATGGAAAGTTGCTAGTTTTCGAAATCGAGAGGTAATACGTTATTTATTCCAAAAGAATGAGCCTCGACTAAGTGTAGTCGGGTTTTTTTATATATTATTGTGAGGTAGTGATTTTCTCAGATAATATATTTTCTAGTATTTTTGCGGATAACAATAAAAAAAGAATGTATGGACGAATTTTATACTGAATTGAAGAAACTAGTGCCTTTGAAATATAATAAAGGAGATTTTAGAGATGTTTTAGTGGGTGCTTTGGAATCTTATGTAGATTTATTAGAGTTACATAAGAAAGAGTTGTGTCCTGATATTGATGATGTAATAAGCTATGTAAAATTATGTAATATAAAAATAGAGACATGTATAGAGGCGTATTTTGAAGGCATGTATAGCGTTGCATATCAATGTATAGAAGAAATATTGTCAGATGTTTTATATAGTGATGGTTATTTAACAATTCTACCAGATTCTTTGTTTTATCGAGCCAGAGTTTTTAAAACTAATGGGCGAAAATCTTATACAGAGATGTTTCATATCCCTCTTGATAAAAGAGGGATAGTTGAGACGCAGCGTTATAGTGCTCCCGGATATCCATGTCTATATTTGGGATCAAGTATCAACGCTTGTTGGGAAGAGCTTAGGAAACCTCGATTTGATGATATGATGGTATCCCTATTTGTCGTTAATGAGAAGTTTCCTGTTTTAGATTTAAGAATACCTAAAAAAGAAGATTTGAAAGATAGTAGGCTTAGTATGGTATTGAAAAAAATACCTCTTATTCTCAGCTCTTCTGTATATGTATTGAATCGTGATTCTTTCTTTAAACCAGAATACATAATTCCTCAACTTATAATTGAACATATTATTACCCAAAATAGAAATAGATATAAAGATAAAGAGTATGACTTGTTCGAGTTTATTTTAGGTGTTTATTATACTTCTGTTCATATAAATGATGATTGGGAATTTCCTTGTAGCACATTTGATAATTTGGCATTACCTGTTGTTTTTGTAGATAAAAAAGAAAGCTATTGTCAGTTGTTGGCTTCCTGTTTTAAATGGACTGATCCTACTTCGTATAGTTATGAAGATATAAGAGGAAAATTTGATATACAAAAGACTGAGATTGATAAAGATGTACATTTAACAGAAAAAGAAAAGAACTATAAATATTCGAAAATGGGAAAGTTAGAACGTCGATTATTCGACCTAGAACGTTATAAAATGCCTTATCTTGTGGTAAACAAGAGAGCGCTGTCTTTTTCTAATGGGGGTGAAGAGAAAGAAATAGGAATCCGTTCAAGTGGTCCTTATACTATTACATAGGTGGAGCAATATGACGGTTGTTGATACTCGTTTTGATAAGACTGCATAAAATCTTATTGATATTTTCTAGATAACTGTTAATTATGATAGGTATGAGAAAGCCCCGCAACGACTCGAATTGCGGGGCTAGTGTCAAATTAAAACGCATTAGAGTATGCGGATCGAGCCTAATAAGTTAGATATATCCGATAAGGCATAGTTTAAACGTTCCTTTTCTTCTTCGCTAAACTTGCATGGCTTGCCATTAACGATACATCCGTTTATCCTGTTGTTTAACCATTGACGGGACTTCCCGAAATACTTTTTTGCAATATACGATAAAGATATAACGTCTTTTACTTCTTCTAATTGCTTCCGCACGCTAATTTCGTGCTCAATCTCTTTTAATTCTTCATTGACTTCTTTGTATCCGTTAAGGATAAAATCGGCAATAATATTTGCATCCTCTTTAGAGGTAAATTTATTCTTTATTTCGATAAACTTACTTTGATACATAGCTTCATTCTCCGGTGTTGGATTGTTTAGAAGCTCCTGTAATTTTTTTAATTCATCTTTTAATTTTTCCATATTTATAGTTTTTATTCCTCCCATTTCTGGGAGGAAGATTTTTACTTTTCTAGTTCTTTCAATGCTTTCTCAATGTTTTCGATGTTCTTTTCAACTCTTAATTTCTCATCGAGAATAGCGTTCATTTTCTTTTCGTCTGCATCGCTGTTATTCTCAAAAACAAAGTCGAGCATTTTCTTTTTTGCTTTGTTCTGCATTAACAAGCTGATTAGATAATCTGTTTCGTTACTCATTGTTATTATGTGTTTTAATTTGACTCTACAAAGATAATATACATTTGTATATTATACAAGCGTTAAGTGGATTATTTTAATGAATTTATGTAATCTAATACTTGTCGATTGGCGTTGTCTACTTTTTCTAAATCATAATCAATATAAATCCCCGTTGTTTTACAGCCGTACTCATGACCTAGAGCAAGAGATATAACATCTTTTGAGACTCCTATCTTATGGGCAATTGTTGCCCATGTATGGCGCGCCCAGTACGATGTAATTTGAGGAAATAAAACGTCTCTTATCTTTTTCCCGCCTAGTCCCTTTCTTTCGAAGTCGCCAAGTTTTTGCAGTCCTCTATTCATTGCCGTCATATACTTTCGGTAGTTATAGTTGTTATCTTCCAATATATTCAAAAGATATTCTTTCCCTTTATACCTGTTTATTATCTCCATTGCTTCCGGCTCGACTTTTATAGAATAAAGTTTTCCAGTCTTTTCCCTTTTGTATTCAATACGTCCATCTGTGATACCCTTTAAATGAAATAAATCTATTCCGTTTATTCCAATTAGGTAAAACATTAGCATGAACATGTCTTGGTATTGCTTTTGATATTCTTCTCCTTTGAAATCTCTTAGTGTAATAAGCTGCTCCGCTTTTAATGAGCGCTTCCTAGTTTCCTCTCTTGCTATTTTGAATTTTCTGAACGGGTACAGTTCAGTTTCGTCATTATCAATTGCATAATTGAAAATGGTCCTTATGTTTCTTAGGTTGATGGAGTAGGAGTTTATTTTCAATCCATTATCTAACATCCATTTTTCGAATGATTCTAGCCATTTTTTTGTCATTGTCTCAAACGTACATTGCGGATCGTAGGCGATGATCTTATTTTTAGTTGTTATATAGGTATCTATTGTATTTTGTTTTGTTTTTGTTGAAATGAAGTCGTCTATGTATTCTATGAATGTTTTGCTAGTTGATTCGTTTTTTATAGACCTAACAATGTATTCCTTTAGCGATTTATCGCTCATTCCTTTTAACTTTTGATTGTTGTCTAGTATGACTACTATCATTTCAACTCTGTTAATAAGGTTGCGGATTGCTACGTTTTTAGCTTTGTAATTCTTTGCGCTTTTGTTATACTCTGTTCCTGTCCAAGTTTCGGGAGTGGCGCTGAAATCAGTTCCTAATACTATTTGTCCTTTGTGTCTAAGGTACAATTTAATGGGAAAAGAACCGTCATTCTTTTTTCTGCGTGTGTCTAAATGAAAATAAACTGTTGCCATATTCTTATCGTTTTAGTGTATATATGCCGATGAATAAGGGAAGAGGTAGCTTGTAAAGCAGCAAATAATTTGCATTAAATTTGCATTGAACTACTTGAAAATACCCTTAAAAACCATGCAAAAACGATACTTTGAAAGAAAAGAAATGCAATAAAAAAGCCTCCTACAACTAAGTAAGAGGCTGATAATCAGTGAGTAGTGGGTACGAGAATCGAACTCGTATTACATGCGTGAGAGGCATGTGTCCTA
>OLNK01001044.1_pt1 | contig 24092 bp, 17 predicted proteins | sample 1672791 | NCBI WGS metagenome assembly OLNK01 (sample SAMEA3136724, study PRJEB25190) | human gut metagenome | biome: human gut; feature: human-associated habitat; material: faeces | place: Austria | collected 2013 | reverse complement strand
GACGTTGTATGAGTGTTGATTTTAGCTTTATATCCTAATTTATTAAATGTGTCTTGTAATTATAAAATATATATTAGGACAAATATATAATAAAGAGGCAGCGAACCGATTATATTTCGTTTCGATGCATGATATTTTCAGTGGCATTTTGTTGAATGAATCTAATTTAAATGTAGTGATTGAAAAAGTAGTAATTCTACTTAATAAAATGTTAGACAATCCAGTCACAATATATAGTAGTGATTATGACTGTTACGCATCGAGTGAAGAAGAACCTGTAAGTTTTAATATTGAAAATGGGTTAAAAAGATATATACCGGAAGTAATTACTAAACAACAATATTTCATACAAAAAAGAGAATATGTAGAGTATATCAACAAAATGCAATTGTTCGATGGTCGATATTTTTATCTTGTAATCACTGAAAAAAACAATCAATTAAACGATATTGATTTTGCTGGTATGGAAGATGCAATTTTAACTTTGCAGTTTGCACTGATGCGACTTTCTGCTGAGGAAGAGTTGGATAAGAAATATCAAAAAGATTTAGAGTATCAATTGTTGGCAGGTACATTATCGAGTGAAGAAGAGGACGAGGTTGCGAATATTCTTGGATTAAATGATACAGATGATCTTCGTGTTGTAACTTTTCGCTTACTTCCAAAAAATAAAAGTGGAAGATTCACGAGTGAGCAGTTAAGGCAAACTGAAATTGTAGAAAAGGAATTATTACGTAATTTGCCAAAAAAGTATACGACGAGTAATACAAACCAAGTTATTTATATATATAAGAAAGATGAACAGATTAGTAAATTTCAATTTCGATTGAGAATTGAAGAACTACAAAAGAATGTTCAAAATAATTTAGATAAACGAAATGCGAATGCCGAATTCGTAGTAGGAATTGGTAAAGATGTTAAGGGATATCCTGCATTAAAAGAATCGTTTTCTGATTCTAAAATAGCTTTAGATTATATTCGTGTAATTCAAAAAATAATAGGTGACGAAAATAGATTTGTTGTTGACTGTTCTAAGCTAGGTTTTTTCCGCGTGTTTGCAGATATAAAAGATAAAGATAAATTGTTGTCTTATGTGCCTGAATCTTTACAAAAATTATATGAATTCGATAAACAAAAAAATGGAGAGCTTGTTGATACATTGGAATGCTTTCTAAATAATAAACAGAGTTTGAAACAAACTTCAAACAAATTATTTGTGCATTATAGAACGGTTTCGTATCGTCTAGAGAAGATTAAAGAAATATCCAGCATGGATTTTGATAATCCTGAAGAAATTTTAGCAGTACGTAATGGATTGATTATATATAGACTAATTGAAACAATGTAGAATCATACTATATGGAACACTTTTTACAATAAAACACAAAAATTTTACATATTTTGTGCATTATAATAAAAATCATTCAAGGTTATAATGTATACGTAGTTATAAATAAACAATTTTTTTAATATAAACTAAGACTGTATAGGGTTTAGTTAAAACGAGGTAAAGCAATGAAGCTGAAGAGTTCGACTGATTATGCGATACGAATTGTATGTTATTTAGCAACGCATAATGGGATGATCTCTACTACTGAGTTATCAAAACAGCTATACATTGCATCTACATATATTCCTAAAGTCGCAAAAAAATTAAAAGACGCACATATTATAGTAGCTTTAGAAGGTGTAAAGGGTGGTTATACACTTGCTAAAAGAGCAGAGGATATTTCTTTAAAGGAAATTATTTCTTGTATGGAAGAAACAATGGCTATTAATCGTTGTTTAGAAAGAGATGGATTTTGTTCTAGAAATGCCGTAAATCATTGTAGAGTACACAAGGTCTTGTTGGATGTACAAAACACATTTAATAATAAATTAGAAAATATAAAAGTATCAGATTTGATTCGTCCTGGAAAAGATGAATATTTCGGTCGTTTCTATGTTGTATTAAAAGTCAATCTAAAGAAGAACAGTTATGAGTGTGTATATTCGCACAATCAAGATGTATATGATCAATCTGAGATTATAGATAGTTATGATGAATTTATAAAAAACTATGTAAATTGGTTTGTCTATGAATCGGATCAAGAAAAGATTGAATCCTTCTTATTGTTGAATGAACTAAAGAAAGTGGATTCTTGCATAGAAGAAGATCTTCCATATCGTAGATTGAACAAGGATTCTTATATTTGGATGGAAGCCAAGAAATATGTGGATACTGATAATCATAAGGCGATAATCACATTGCATAATAATAAGATTTTCCAAAATAACATTGTAAGTATGGAGCAGGAATTAAGAAATAAAGAGAAGGTCATGTTGAAGCAATATTGGGACATGGTAACTCTTTTAGTAGCGGTATTAAATCATAATAATGTAGTGGACAAAGAATATCACGACGATATTAGTTTTTATACAGAACAAATGTATCGTCAGCTTCAAAAGGATTATCCAAAATATGGGATTACAGATGAAGATATTGAAATCGTGACTCATTTAGCCCCTATTCATGATATTGGTAAGGTTCGTGTTCCAATTGAAATCTTGAATAAGCCAGGAAAACTAACAAAGGAAGAGATGGATATTGTAAAGCAGCATCCTTTGGTTGGTGCTGAAATGACGCAGAGATTTCCAAAAGGATTAACAACAGAAAAATTGAATCAATATAGTTATGAAATCTGTAGACATCATCATGAAAGATATGATGGTACAGGATATCCTGATGGGTTAAAGGGTGAAGATATTCCTTTGAGTGCGCAAGTCGTAGGTTTAGTAGATGCCTATGATGCTCTTATTAGTGTTCGTCCATATAAGAAAAAGCTAGAACATGACCAAGCCGTACAAATGATTTTGAATGGTGAGTGTGGCAAGTTCTCGGACGAATTGCTTCATTGTTTTAAAAAGGTTTCAAGCCAAAACAATTGGATAAAAAGAAGTGAGAGAGAAGACGTATGAGAAGGATAAGAAAGTTAACATCCAATTTTCTTGTATGTATTCTTTGTATGACTACCTTTATTACACAGATTCATATGGTAAATGCTGAAGAAACAGAGGATGCACCCACAGAAGAGGTTGTACAAGAAACAACTCCAGAAACAAGTGAAGTGCAAGAAGTGCAGGATGTTCCACAAATAACAGAGAATTTGGATGAATATTATAAAGATGGAAAAATTCTTATTTACAATTATGATCAATTGAAACAAATAGGTTCAGATGCCTTTGTCTATACAAAAGATAAAGATGGAAATATTGGAACTGGAGACGTTGTAGTAAACGAAGGAACTCAGCTTACTTATGGTAAGGATGCTCAGTATCTATTGATGAATGAAATCAAAATGGATACAAAATCAATTTGGAATGTAAAGGATGACTTTACAGGAAAGATAGAGGGAGAAGCAATCAAAGAAGATGAAACTCCTACTTTGTATGATAAGAAAACAGATACGATTTATATTTATAATCCGTATCAATTAATGGTTCTAGAACAAGAAGATTCAGATAAAGAGCCTGTAATGTCATTGGATTATGATGCACCACAGTTTGGTATGGGACAAATGATCTATCCAAATGGAGAAGACAAAGATTATTTAACTTACAGTAAAGATCATAATTATGTCATTTCAAAGAACTTCAGTTCAGACAAGCCTGAATTAGTTGCAGATCAATTAAGTATAGATCCTGATACAACAGATACTGAAGGACGTGACTTCAAGGGTCAGGTTGTAAAAATAATTGGTGATAAAACCTATATCTTAATTGGAAATGAGGAACAACTAAGATCAATAGGCACAGATAAAGATGTTCATGGCGCGATTTATCAAGCATATGAAGATGGACTTACATGGAAAATTGATACAGATAAACAACGTCAGCCTATCATGCTTTATGGTGGCGATGCCGACTTAAAACAGGAACAAAATGGAAAACAAGATTTCATATTTGGAACAGTTTTAGATACAAATAAAAAAATAAGTAATAAAAGTGCTTTTCATATTAGAGGTAAGTGCGGTGTTGATCAAACAACAGGTAAGATTGATCCAAATCTTGATATAGATAAACAAACACAACAAAAATATACAAAAAATGCGAATTATATTATTTTCCGTGATATTGATTTAAGTTCTACAAATTGGAATCCACTAACTTTCCAAGGTACAATGATTGGTGCTAAATCTGTTGAAAAAGGTGGACTTTGGAAAGATGGTGTTATAAACACAATCGACAAGCCAGTGATTTCAAACGTAACTGTAAATCAATCAACTAAGATTAATGTTGGTGAACAAATGGGTGTTGGATTCTTTTCAACAATATCAAGTGAAGTAAGTGAAAAGGATATTGGTCTTAGTAAAGGATTGGTAAAGGTATCTAATATTCAATTTGATAATCTAAAAGTTCATACAACAACAAATGAAACCTATTATCCACCTTCATTAGTAAGTACACTTACAAATACTTTAGGAAAGTTATTGGGTGGATTGTTGAGTGGGTTAACATTTATTTTAACTTTTGGTCAAGTGAAAATTGATTTAGGCAAAACATTAGGCGATGTTTTAGATGCACGTAAAAAAGATCCTACAGCTTTATCAACTGGAGCAATTGCTGGGCGAGTTGAAGGACAGGTTGAAATTTCAAATATTGAAGTCAATAATGCAAATGTAAAAAATGTGAATGGCTATACAGGTGGTTTTGTTGGATATGCCGTTGGTACAACTCAATATGATGGGTTATCGAATGCTTTAGGGGATTTGGTTAAATTATTAACAAATATTTTAAATGTCATCCCAGGTTTAGGCTTAGGTGATTTAATTAAGATTCTATTAGGGAACGCAATTCCTTTAGGAAAGTTAATTCCAACAGGATATATCAATCCGAAGATAGTGAATTGTAATGTAAATGGTTTAACGATTTCAACAGCCTCCGATAAAGAATATGCCGGTGGATTTATTGGTATGCAAAAGGGTGCTATTGTAGAGCGTTGTTCTGTAACAGGTGGTTCGAATACAATTAGTGGAAAGAATTTTGTAGGTGGCTTTGTTGGTCTAGCTCGTGACGATGTGATTGAAGGAACGTTATCTGGGGCATTGGATATAGAGACAAAACTTCCTAAGATGAATACGGAAAGTTTGCTTCTAAATTGTTCATTAAATAACGCAGTTGTGTCTGTTTCTGGTGAAAGTTATATTGGTGGTTTTGCCGGAGGATTGGCCAATGCATCAACTGTCAATTGTAATGTTAAATCGGATAATGCACTCACTGTAACGGCTTCTGGAAATTATGCTGGTGGTTTTGCAGGAATTGCATCTCTTGGATGGGCTGCTGACTTAGGTAAAGATGACACAAAAGATAACTTACTTGGCGGTGTAGTTGATCTTGTTGTAAAACTTTTAAGTAGTAATCCTGGAGCAACTTCATCTTTACTTTCTCTTGCTGGTGTAAATCCATCACATATCTTAGGATGTTCTGTAAATGCTTCACTTCAAGTTAGTGGTAAGGACTATGTTGGTGGTATTACAGGTCGAGGCAATGGTGCATATATAGCTCAATCGAATTCGGATAATTTACAGAAAATATCATATTGGAAAAATAAGGTTTATGATGCTGGTTCTGTTCAAGTGATTGATATCTCTTTAACTGGATTATCCAGTGTTAAAGGAAATGATTATGTTGGTGGAATCGCTGGATCAATGGGTACAGCTAGTGTGGCTGGTTTATTAAATACAACGCTTGGTGTTGCATCTTATCTTGCATTTACTGTAGATAATGTTCATGTAAATGGTGCAGAGAATGGATTTACTGTTACGGGAAATGAACGTGTTGGCGGTGGATTTGGAGATGCGATTGGTGGTTCGATAACAACTGTTAGCATCAATAATTTAGCTTCTACTGAAGGCAATAACTTAGTAGGCGGATTTATAGGTCTTTCTGGTCCTGGCGATTTGGCAGGAGCGGATGGTGGATTGACCGTTAATCTATTAGGTTTGAATTATATATTGAAATTGAATAATTTGCTCTCTCTAGGACAAGCAATTGAAGTTAAGATTAATAAAGTAAATGTGAATGGAGTCACAAATGGATTTACGGTACACGCAAAGGGTAGTCGTGATTCTAATTCTGTTCGTGATTATAGTGCTTCTGGTTTTATCGCAAAAAGTGGAAGTACTAAAGTAGAGGGTTCTCATGTAACAAATCTAAAATCAGTGAAAGCTGCAGATGATGGCGGATATGCTTCAGGATTTGTGGCTATTTCAAAAACGGGTGGTCTAGCAGATGTTGCTGATGACAATTCAATTAAATCATTGATTGAGGCTAATGGTTTAGTAAATGCCGTAGGATATTTAATTCCTAAATATACAAATTGCACGGTTTCTTTTGTGAATGGTGGAAGTGTTACAGCAGATGTTGCTGGTGGTTTTGCAGCGGATTTCCAAAGTGGAACAGTGGATAACAGTTCGCGTGGTGAAAATGATTATTATGCTGTATATAATTTAGACTCTGTAAATGGTCAAAGTTATGCAGGTGGCTTTGGTGGAAATGTTTATTCTGGAGCATTGGCGGATGCTGGTAAAGGTATTAGTGTTCTAGGAAATATTAATGGTTTAAAAATAAATATTGGAGAATTGTTAAATTTAGTAAATGCATATGTTCCAATTATAAAGTATGCAGGTGTTAAATCTGATAATGGATTTACAGTATCGGCTAATAAAATTAAATCGGATGATACGAATTCTGGTAGTGCAGGTGGCTTTATTGGCTATGGTAGTGGAGTTCAGGTTAGTCATTGTGATGTAACAAATTTAAAACATACAAAAGTAACACCTCCTAAAGATTTAGAGGGTGAAGATAGTTCAAATTATTTTAGTCAGGAAAGTACATATGCAGTAACGGGAGCTAGATATGCTGGTGGATATATTGGATATATGAATATTGGTTCGGCTGCTTCGGTTGGAAAAGGCTTGAGTGTTTTAGGTAAAGCGATTGGTCTTAATGATGTATTGGATGCATTAAATGTTGTAGTTTCTACAATTGAACATTCTAATGTTACTGGAGGACCTGGTGGTTTTGCGGTTAAAGCCTCTATGAAAAACACAGCTTCGGATGCTTCTAAAGATGATGTATTAGGTGATGCTGGTGGTTTTGCAGGTAAGATTTCTGGTGGCCATATTCAAAATTCAAACTCATATAATTTCTCTTATATCATTGGTCAGATTACGGCTGGTGGTTATGTTGGAGATTTACAGCCTGGTAGTGTGGCAGATGCTTTAGGTGGAACAAGTATATTAGGTGGTCTTGTTAATACTAAAGAAACACTTGCTTCTTTAGCACAGGATTTTGTACCTACGATTCGAAATAGTTCTACAACTTGTATTCCTTGTGGTGGTGCAGTTCGTGCAGATGCAACTTCAACTACAACAACTCAAAGAGGTATGGCTGGTGGTTATGCTGGTCATAATGAAGGCGGTCATATCTGGGGTAATAATACAAACAAATGGAAAGGTCAAGATTACACAGGACCAACAAGTACTTGTAAGGCTGTTCGTATTCGATCTGTTTTTGGAGAAGAGATTGCGGGTGGATTTACAGGTTTAATGGAATCGGCAGATACAGCAAAAGCTGGAAGCTTGTCTCTATTATGGGGATTGGTAAAAGCTAATAACATCTTAGGTGCATTAAGTGTTGTTTATCCAACTGAAGAAAACACAGCAGTCTATGGTCCGCTTGCATTAATGGATTTAAGCACATGGAATTCATGGGTTGAATATGTTGGTAAGTATGGTGGCTATGGTAGTGATTTCAGCAACTTAGTTCAAAGTGGAAAGATAAATACTCAAGAAGATTTGGATAAGATTCTTGGTCAATATGTCTATGGCTATAATGTTGTAGCTGGAAGAACTAACTACCGTGATGAGACGATTCTTTCAAATGGTGGAGCAGCTGGTGGTTATATTGGTTCCATGTTAACAGGAACTATCACAAATGGTCAGGCTCATGATACTAAGTTAGTTAAAGGACTTCGTTGTGCCGGTGGATTTGCCGGAGAAATGATTAATGGTGGTGCTGCAAATCTTGGTGGTGTAAGTATTTTAGGATTGGATTTACAACTAGGACAGATGCTTGAAGTATTAAATGTATTTGTACCAGTAATCAAACAATCTTCAGTCGAAGGCTATCAAAGTGGTCTTATGGTTCAATCAAATGGAAATAATGATAAAGATCTTCTTGGATATGCGGGTGGCTATGTTGGAAAACTGATTGGTGGTCAGATCTGGGGTGATGACACATTGCGTTGTAAAGTCACAAAGCTTAGACGAGTAGATGGTAAAAGTTATGTTGGTGGCTTTGTAGGTAGTTCAAAACCTGGTAGTGTGGCTACAGTAGATCCTGTTCGAGGAGAAGGGTTATTCTTGACCAAGCTTTTAGAGAAGTTATTAGACACACCAACAGATTTAATTAATGTGTTAAATGCTACAGTCGCAACCATTCGATATGCAGATGTTGAAGCATGGAATGACTGGGGTGTTATTGTCAATGGAGCTTATGATAGCGATGGTAATAATACTTCTTATGCAAAAGCTGCTGGTGGTTTTGCCGGAATGCTTGAGGGAACCGTGCTTGGCAAAAAAGATGTTTCCCAAGCAGGAATAACTGTGCAAAATGTTCGTTCTGTAGTATCTGGTGAATATGCCGGTGGATGTTTTGGAATTGCAGATGTTGCAGGTGTTGCTAATATCAGTGCAGGTAGTGAAACGTCTTTATTGGATAAACTTTTAAAACTAGGTCGAGCAGACGTACTGGATGCATTTAGAAGCTATGTATATAACGGAAATGTAAGTGGAAGTAAAGATGCAGGCCTAAGCGTGAGTGCTAATATTGCTAATAAATATGGTCAAAACAATGAAGTTACATATAGTGGAACTGCTGGTGGTTTTGGTGGTTCACTATTGAATGGTTCTGTTAAAAATAGCACAGTAACGAACTTAAGTAATGTTCGAGGTCTAAACAGCGTAGGTGGCTTTGTTGGATATTCTGGTAAGAGTGGGGTTGTTGGAGCAGATAAGATTGATGTTCTTGGAAACAATACTGGACAGCTTCTTGGTGGAGCTCTTGGTGTTATGGATATCTTTGGGTCTCACATTGACGATTCTAAAGTTATAGGAATCAATGGTGGTTATACTGTTCAAAGTACTCGTGGAGAAGAGCAGATTGCTGGTGGATTTATTGGCTATGCAAATCTCGCAAGAATATCTAACTGTACATCAGGAGCAGAAAATGCGTCTTTTGGTTTAAAACAAGTTACATCCGATGGTACAGCCGGAGGATTTGTGGGAAGAACAAGTTATGCATATCTTGCAGATGTCAAATTGGATTCAGGACCTGCAAACGTATTATTTGCAGTAGTTAATCGACTTGTAAAGGCTCTGTATTTGGATAAGATTGAAAATTCTAATCTTTTGAAGATTAATCTAGGACTTATCAAAGTGGATGCATTGTATGATGGAAATTTAATTCATGTAAATATACTTGGATTAGATATTTCAGTTGGATTGTCAAAAAAATCAACAGATAATGCTCAACAGACGGATTTGGCTATTATTACAATAGGAGATTCATCTATTAAACTTCCATGTGATGAAAATGGTCTTTTAAATGATGATGATGCAAAATCTAACATTAGTGTAAATCTAATCAAGGCAAATCGTACAAAGATTACTGGCAGTCAAGTTTATGGAATCAGTGCTGGTTATGATGTCTATGCGGGTGGTGCAGACAATAACAAGAATGGCACTGCAAAAGATGGACGAAGCGGAGGCTTTGTAGGATTCAATGATGAAGGTCTTTTAAAGAATAATAATATGTATTTATGTGACGTTGTTCGTGGTACTTCAAATTTGGTTGGTCCATTTAGTGGACAGAGTGACTTGAATTCAGTGTATGAATTTAATACACAGGAAAAAGTTGAGGGAGTAAGCAACAACTATCGTATCTATAGAAAATTAGATAAGGCATTAGATGAAATTAAAAAGAATACAACAAAATTGAATATGGAGTATTCAAAGGATGCTTCAACAGGTTGGGACATCTATACATTAGGACATATGAAGCCAGTTGAAAAGTATGATGATTTAAAAAATGCTCAGATTACGGATTCAAATGGATTGGTCAAGGTCGACTTAAATGCATATGAATCGGAAGCAAAAGCTGTATTAATGTTGGATACAAAAACAAATTTAAATACAGGAGAAAGTGACACACCTGAACCTTCAGAGTCACAGGACCCTTGTGATGAGAATATTAAATTAACAATTAACAAGGTTTGGAAAGACTTGAATGACTTTAGCAAGTTAAGACCATATAGTATTACGGTAACAATTTCTCGTGCTTGGACAGATGCAGATAACAAAGAACATACTGAAACAGTTCCAAAGTATGAGAGTTACAAAATAGATGGTGCCATCAATAAATCGACTTGGAAGAAAGTAATCGAGGGATTACCAGCTTACAAGACGGATGAAGATGGAAAAACCATACATTATTACAAGTACTCCGTTACAGAAGCGGAAGTAAATGGTTATACAACAGAAATAAAATCTTCAGAAGATGGATTTACATTCACGATAACCAACAAACACTTCCCAGGATTACCTGATACAGGTGGTAACGGAAGATACTTAATTTATTTGATAGGTCTTCTGCTTTTAGCGATTTATCTTGTTACTGGCAAAAAAAGAAACAAGAAAAATCAGCTTGCAGAAAAGCTATAAAAATTTGATTCAAAGAAAAGGAGTAAACAGGAAATGAAAAGAATTAAAAAATTAGCGGCAGCCATGCTGACAGCCATCATGATGATGACTATGACAGTTACAGCATATGCTGCAGAACAAAAATGTACATTAACTGTCAATGTGAAAACAGGGGAAGGAGTTCCAACACAAACATTAAAAGATCAAACAATTAATCTATATAAATTGTTTGATGTTACAGAATCAAAAAGTGGTGAAACTACAAACTATGCTTACACAGTAAATACTGCTGCAAGCTATAAAGATGCTTTAGCATCTGTATTAGGTGGAACAATTACAAGTACTTCAAAAGATGAAGAATTTGCAAACGCTGTATTAGGTTTAGGAAAAGATAACGAAACTGAAGTGCAAAACTTCGCAAACAAATTTACAACTTATGCATTAAAGAATAGTTTAGGTGCAACAGCAACTTCTGGTAAAATTACAGAAGAAAACAAGACATCTTATAACTTTACAGGATTAGATGCAGGTTATTATTTGGTTTATGTTACAGGTGGAAAAGAAATTCAATCTTCTTTAGTTACAGTAGATGATACAACAAATACTGTTAACTTAAAAACAGAAGCTCCTAGCATCACTAAAACTGCTGATAAAGATACTGTGTCAATTGGACAAATAGTTAAATATACAGTAACAGGATCTATTCCAGATACAACAGGATATGATCAATATCAATATATTATTCACGATGAATTGTCAAATGGTTTAGATTTTGTGAATGATGCAAATGGTGCTGCTGTTTCTGATAATGCAGTAAAAGTTGCAGTAGCATTTACTGATACAAGTGTAACAGATGCTAGTACAGCACCTACAACAGCTGCACTTTCTGGTGCTGGAAATAGAACTATGGCTCTTGATTTATCTACATGGGTAAAGGCTAACCAAACTAACAAAGGTAAATCATTTACTGTTACTTACTACGCAAAAGTAAATAAAGATGCTATTGTAACTGAAAAGAATAATGCGACATTAGAGTATGGTAATAAACCAGGTGAAACAACAACTACTACACCTAGTGAAGCTAAAACTCCTACGTATCCATTAGATATCAACAAGATTAAAAAAGGATTATCTGATGAGAAGTTAGCAGGTGCAAAATTTAGATTATATTCAAACGAAGCAGATGCTAAAGCTAATGATGAATCAAAAGCGATTAAAGTATCTCCTGTAGTTGCAGGCGTTGCAGGTAACTATGTGGTAGATCCAGCATCTACTACAGAATTTGAATCAGCTGCAAGTATTGATGGAAAAGACTATAACCTTCACTTAAATGGACTTGCTGAAGGAACTTATTATTTAGTTGAAACAAAAGCTCCAGATGGGTTCAATAAGTTGACAGCACCAGTTGTAATTAAAATCACTAAGAGTAAAGATACTGATGTAAAAAATTGGACTATCTCCAAAGATGGTATTGATGAAACAGACAAAATCATCGACATCGAGAACAGTACAGGATCACTATTACCATCAACAGGTGGAACAGGTGTTATCGTGTTTGCAGGTGTAGCTATTCTATTAGTGTTTGGAGTTGTTGTAAGCTTCATTCGTGATAAAAGAAAAGCTTGTTAATTAATGGAATGCGGTTATCGTTTAGATGACCGCGATTCCCATATAACGATAGGGGAAATGCAATGAAGAGTAATAAGAAAAGAAAAATGACTATAAAGGATATAATTCGATTGCTTGTGCTTGTCGTTGCATTCGCCGTGTTGTTATATCCTACAGTCAGTAGTTATGTAAATGAAAAGAATGGTTCGAAAGTTGTATCGAATTATGATGCGGAAAGCGTACGTTTAAGTCATGCAGAAAAAGAAAAGATGCTGGAAGATGCTCGTGCGTACAATAAGGAAATGTTAAGTAATATTGATTTGATTGATCCTTTTTCTCAGGGTGAAAAAAGTTTGGATGTTCGATATGAAAGCCTATTAAATATAGATGGATCTGGCATGATGGGCTATATTCGTATTCCTAAGATCAAAGTCGAGATTCCTATTTATCATGGAACTTCTGAATCTGTATTGCAGGCTGGTGTTGGTCATTTCTGGGGAACTTCTCTTCCTGTTGGTGGCAAAAGTACGCATACAGTATTAACAGGTCATAGGGGTTTGCCTACAAAAACATTATTTACGAATATGGATAAGCTTGTTAAAGGGGATGTGTTCTACATCAAAGTCTTAGACGAGACATTGGCATATAAAGTGGATCAAATACTTACTGTATTACCAGAAGAAACAGAAGCTTTATCAATCGTACCTGGACAAGATTATGCGACATTAGTTACTTGTACTCCATACGCAATCAATACGCATAGACTCTTGGTTAGAGGTCATCGTATTCCGTATAAGGAAGCTGTAAAGATTGAGAAAAACACTAGTACAGGTATAGAATTATCATTTACTACAAAGGTATTGATTGTAACACTTGGAATTATTTTTATAGGACTTGTTATAGCCATGCTATGTAGTTTGTATGATAAGAGAAGGAGGAAGAAAAAGTGATTAAACAATTAAAGATACATTCGCTCTTTCTACTCCTTATTAGCTTGTTGTTTGTCTCTCTTATTCAAGTTCATGCGGACAGTAGAACGGGAAGTATTGATATTGACTATAAAGGAAGAACAGATAATCAGGAAGAGATTATCTTGTCTGGAGCTAAGTTTGAAATCATCCCCATTCAATGTGTAGAGAATGAAAAATGGGTATGGCAATCTTCATTTGTGGATTGTGGTGTTTCATTAAATGATACGAGTGCTGAAGCTAGAAATAAACAGGCTAAACAGTTATTAGAATATGCTAGAAAAAAAGGTATTTCTGGAAATCAACAACTTATAGATAGTACTGGGCATACTGTATTTAGTCATTTAAATGAAGGAATGTATCTTGTTTTTCAGATTGGTTCTGTAAAGCATGGAAATGATACGTTTGAATCTGCACCATTTTTAGTAAGTGTTCCATCCGATATAGATGGATATCTCATGTATGATGTAAAGGTAGAACCAAAGGTGACATGGCTTACAAATAATGTGCCTCCTTCTGTTCCAGAAAAACCAAGTGAGAAGAATCCTCCAGAAGATACGAATACGGGTGTTCAAGTGAAAAAAACGATTTGGACTGTTCTTGCATTGTGTAGTTTTGGAATGATTGTTATTCTTGGAAGAAGATTGAAAGACCATTAATTGGTCTTTTTAATTTGGGATTGATTTGAAGCTTGAAGAAAAACTTTTAACCATTGACAATATGGCATATATACCATATATTATAGTTGTAGAGGATAATAAATGGCAATCTTTCAATTAATAGTATACGAAAAAACAAATGGAGAAGTTCCAGTAGAAGAATTTCTTGATTCAATAGATCCAAAGATGAGGGCCAAGATATATGGTTTAATGGAGATTTTACAAGAAAAAGGTAATATGCTTAGAGAACCATATAGTAAGCATTTGGATGATGGTATTTATGAATTGCGTTGCAAATTTGGGAGCGACATTACTAGAGTATTATACTTTTTCTACTATGATGGAAAGATTGTGATGACAAATGGTTTTGTAAAAAAGACCCAGAAAACTCCTAAAAAAGAAATCAAATTAGCAAAAGAGAGAAGAAAAGACTTTATAGAAAGGATGACGAGGGATGAAAACATTTGATGAAATGTTAGCAAAACAAATGAAGGATGAAGAGTTTAAAAAAGAATACGAAGCTATTCAACCGGAAATGGATGTAATCAGAGCCATTGTAGATGCTAGAACTTCGCAGAATCTTACACAAAAAGAATTATCTGAGCGTACAGGCATCAATCAGGCAGATATCAGCAAACTTGAGAATGGAACTAGAAATCCGTCTATTAATTTATTAAAAAGATTAGCTGAAGGTATGGGAATGACACTTAAAATTGAGTTTGTGCCAAAGCATTAAATTTCTTTTGGTATGATAAATTATATAAAAGTGAGGTTTTTTTGACTATGAAGAAAGTGCTTTTTATTTGCCATGGGAACGTATGTCGTAGTGTCTCAGCTCAATATATTATGGAAGATTTGGCAAAGAAAAATGGAGTAGAACTATATGTTTCTAGTGCAGCTACAAGTCGTGAAGAAATTGGTAATGATATCTATCCTCCGGCTAAGCGTAAACTAAAAGAAAAGGGGATTCCATTTTCTAGACATTATGCAAGACAAGCTACAATGAGTGACTATTTGTCGTATGACTATTTGATTTGTATGGATGAAAATAATATACGTAATCTAAATCGTATGTTCAATAATGATCCAGATCATAAAATCTATAAATTATTATCAAGAGATATTTCAGATCCTTGGTACACCAACGATTTTGAAACGGCTTATAATGATATTTTTGAAGGCTGCAAAGCTTGGTTGGAGAAGTTATCATGAAACAGAATCTACATACACACTCTATCTTTTGTGATGGCAAAGATACGATTGAAGAAATGACTTTAGAAGCCATCTCAAAAGGCTTTGATATTCTAGGCTTTTCTGGCCATGGATATTTGGACGTGGATACAAGTTCCATGCGAGATACTTCAGGATATATTTCAGAGGTTGAGAGAATTAAATCGAAATACGCTTCGTCTATTCAAATCCATTTAGGCATTGAAGAAGATATGTTAGGAAGAATATCTGAAAAAGCTCCATTTGAATATGTGATTGGAAGTAAACATTTTTTAGGTGAGACTGCTGTGGATTATTCAAAGCCTGTATTTGATTCTTTATTTGAATCCTATTCTGGTGACTATAAAAAGATGTGTAAAGACTACTATTCAGATTTATCGAATATGTATGATTGGCAAGAAGTGGATATCATTGGACATTTGGATTTGATTACCAAATATAATGAGGACGAGTCTTATTTTCAATTTAATGATAAAGACTATATGAATATTGTTTGCGATTGTATTGACCGATTGTTGATTAACGATAAGATTTTTGAAGTGAATACCGGAGCTATTGCTAGAGGCTATCGTAAAACACCATATCCATCTAAGAATATATTGGAATATTTATACGCAAAGAATGCACGTATTTGTCTAAACAGTGATTGTCATGATAAGAACTATTTGGATTGTGCTTTTGAAGAAAGTTTAGACTTGATTCAATCTTGTGGATTTAAAGAACTGCAGATACTCACAAAAGATGGTTTTGTACCAGTAAAAATTAAATAGAATAAACAGTGAAGGTGTTCTTGTGATAATCAATTAGACCTTCACTTTTCATTTTAGAAAGCTCTTTTGATAAGGCACTTCGTTCTACGTTTAAATAGTCAGCCATCTGTTGACGATCAAACGGAATCTTAAAGGTAGAATTTTGTGTTTCTAGTTTCATAAACGATAAGTAAGACAACACCTTATTACGGATGGTTTTGTTGGAAATATGAAATATGTGTTGTGACAACATTTTGTTCTTATTTGAAAGTATTTGAATCATTTGATCTTTTAATTCTGGAGATTTTTCTAAGGCTTGAACATCTAAAAATTGAATTGTACAATCCTCAACCGCTCTAACATATACATACATAGGTGTTTTGGTTAGGGCATAGCTTTCCGCAAACATTTGATTGGGACCAATATGTGATAATAGGGAAACATTGCCTAAAAAGTCTACAGTTTCTATGACAACACTTCCTTCTTTGACAATGCCAATGGCTTGAGGAATATCTTCCATATGATAAATAATTTCATTTTTCTTGTATTGTTTGAATGTTGAATCCATAAATATTTTCCTTTCGTTGTTTAAACAACATAAATTGATTGTATTATACACTAAAATAAGGTCATAAGAAATGAGGATGATTCTATGTTAAGAAAAATAATTCAAATTGATGAAGATAAATGTACAGGATGCGGTATCTGTGTGAATGCCTGTCATGAAGGAGCCATTGGCTTAGTGAATGGAAAAGCGAAATTAATGCGAGATGATTATTGTGATGGACTAGGGGATTGTTTACCTACATGTCCTACAGGTGCTATTTCATTCATTGAAAAAGATACTTTAGCCTATGATGAAGAGGCGGTAAAAAAGAATATGGAAAAACGCATGAAAGAATCGGGCACCATGCATTCAGGATGTCCTGGATCTATGATGCATACACTGAATCCAGTTGTATCAAGTCCATCGATTGATGTATCAAGTCAACTAACATCTTGGCCTGTTCAAATTAAACTAGCACCTATCAACGCACCATTCTTTCAACATGCCAAGCTTTTAATAGCTGCGGATTGTACTGCTTATGCCTATGCCAATTTCCATCAGGAATTTATGAAAAATAAAGTGACTCTAATAGGATGTCCAAAACTTGATGGTGTGGATTATTCAGAAAAGCTTTGTGATATTATTCGTATGAATTCGATTGAAAGTGTAACCATTGTTCGTATGGAAGTACCTTGTTGTGGTGGTCTTGAAAATGCGGTTAAGAAAGCTTTGCAGGAAAGTAAAAAGTTTATTCCTTGGCAAGTTGTCACAATTTCAATAGATGGAAAAATCTTAGATTAAATCTTAAAAAAGTGCAGTTAACGTTACAGATACTGCACTTTTGTCATTTTCTGACACGTTAAATGAAAAAAAGTATCACCGTAGCGATACTTTAATGATTAGTCTTTAGTGATTTCTTTGTAGCTAGCTAGACCATAAGCACTATCTGCAAGTGTACCCGCATTGACGATTGCTTGTTCCATTGCTTTAACGGCCATGATTCCAACTAGATCTTGTTCTGCAGGCACTTTATTGGATGTCATCGCAAAAATAGTATCTCCATCACTTGAAGTGTGGACTGGACGAATACATCTTGCATATCCATTATGGGCCATGCTCGCGATTTTATTCATTTGGGCTTTATTTAAGTCTGCATTTGTGATGATACAACCAATTGTCGTATTCATACCACAAGAATTGATCATCTTTTCAGCTGCCTTTAAGATTTCATCTTCACTAAACAATCTTGTGTTTGTGTTTCGATCATAAATACCTGCAATTGGTTTGTCTGAATTTGGATAGAAAATATCACCACAAGCATTCACAGCTACAATAGCTCCTACTTTTAATGGACCTATTTGTAGGGCCGAAAATCCAAGTCCAGCCTTCATCGCATATTGAGGGCCAAAGAATTTACCAACACTAGCCCCTGTTCCTGCACCGACATTTCCTTGTTTTGGATCATTTTTTTCCGCTTCCATACAAGCATCATATCCCATTTGTTTATTTGGATATGCCTTAGAATTACCTACACCACAATCAAATAGACAAGCCTCACATACGATGGGAATATAGATGTTTTTCATGTCAAAACCAATTTCGTGCTCGCTCAAATACTGCATAACACCACTGCTTGATTCTAAACCAAAAGCACTACCACCCGATAATGTGACCGCATGAATTTTTTGGACCATGTTTTTTGGATTCAACAAATCTGTTTCACGAGTAGCAGGACCACCACCGCGTACATCTACACCAGCTGTAGCTCCTTCTTTACATAAGATGACTGTACAGCCAGTCGCATTTTCTGTATCTTGTGCACTACCAATTTGAAATCCTTCGATCTCATTGATTTGAATTGTCTTCATTTTTGATCTCCTTTAATTCATATAAATCATTTCTACGCACCTTCCAATAAGGCATTCTTTTCCTTACTTTTTTAATGTCTTTTAAATGGATATCTACAACTTTGCAGGCTTCTTCTTCATTCAACTCCACTACAATATTGCCAAAACCATCCACAAGCATAGAATGGCCTCCTGAAGTATAGTTTTTATATGTATACTTAGCTGGGGCAACTCCACATAAAAAGACTTCATTTTCTAAAGCACGAGTTTGGGCAAATAACTTCCAATGCTTCTTTGTGGCCTGCTCATTAAAAGCAGCCGGACAAAATAGAATTTGTGCTCCATTTTGAGCTAGAATTCTGGATACTTCTGGAAATCGGATGTCGTAACATAATAAAATGCCACATCTTCCCCATGGCGTATCGAAACATTGAAGGTGATTTCCTGGTACAAATACTTCATTTTCACAATAATCTTGTCGATTATGAAATTCAAAAAGATGTGTTTTATCATACGAACAAACAATGTCACCATCGCTATTTAATATGTAACAACGATTGTATTTATCCGCACAAATTGACCCAGCCACGATCCATACCCTATGCGATTTAGCTAGTTTTTTTAAAGCCATCAAACTTTCATCATGACGCAAATAAGCTGTTTTTAATGCATCATTATGATAGGGACAGTTCCACATTTCTGGTAGAACTAAAATATCACAGTCTGGAATATGTTTTAGTTTAGCTATGTTTAGTTGATTATCCATTGAAACAGACATTTGGTACATACAGATCTTCATATAGATTATGATAGGCGAAAAGTGACTACTTTTCAAGGTGTGCAAAGACTAACATGTGTTTATTTACTACTGATTTGAAATCGTTTACAATCATTTTAGGAGGTTTTGTATCATGTATAAAATTATAGAAGTAAAACAAAGTGTATTTGAAGATAATAATAAAGATGCGAATAAATTAAGAGAAGAATGTAAAGATAAAGGTGTGTTCTTATTAAATGTTATGTCAAGTCCTGGAGCAGGGAAGACAACAACTCTATCTAGAACGTTAGAAAGATTAAAAGATAGAATGAGAATTGGTATTATGGAAGCGGATATTGATAGTGATGTAGATGCCAAAACAATCAGTGAATATGGCGTACGCACGATTCAACTACATACAGGTGGTATGTGTCATTTAGACGCAGATATGACTCGTCAAGGACTGCATGAAATGGGTATGGAAGATTTAGATTTGGCTGTACTTGAAAATGTAGGAAATTTAGTATGTCCTGCTGAATTTGACACGGGATCCACTAAAAATGTGGCTATTTTAAGTGTTCCAGAAGGAGACGACAAACCTTTAAAATATCCATTGATGTTTCAAGTGTGTGATGTGGTTCTCATCAATAAAATGGATGTATTGCCATACTTTGATTTTGATGTAGAGAAATGTAAAGAGAATATTTTGTACCGTAATCCAAATGCGAAAATTTTTGAGGTGTGCGCAAAAACGGGTGAGGGAATTGATGACTGGTGTAAGTGGCTTGAAAATGAAGTAAAAGCCTGGAAGGAATAATATGGCATATCGAGATAATATTGATAAACTGGCAAGGCGTATCACAGATCGTATTCCGGCTAAAGTAAAAAAATTATCCCAAACGGATCCTGAATATGAGTGTCTAAATGAAATCTTAAATGATGAACAATGTGATTTATGTTTGTGTTTTGAAGTACGTAAACCACTTTCTTTTGAAGAAGTAGTGAAAAGAAGTGGATGGCCAGCAGGAAGAGTGAATCGTGTATTAAATGAAGTATGCGACATTGGAATGATTGAATATAATTGGGAAAATGCGGATCACCACAAACAATTTGTGCTTCCTCAGTTTGTTCCTGGAGCAGCTGAATTTATGGTTATGAATAAAGATCTTGTTGAAGAACATCCAATTGTTGCGGATTTCTTTGAAAAGATGACGCGATTACCACTTGAAAAGGTAACGCCAATGGTTCCTCCTGGAGGAGCTGGCATTGGTATGCATGTCATTCCTGTAGAAAAGGCGATTCATGCTAATCAAGAAGCGGTAAGTGTAGAAAAGATTTCGCATTGGTTGAATAAATACGATAAATATGCACTTTCTCCATGTTCATGTAGAAGACAACAACGTGTTAGGGGTGAAGGAACTGGCGATGTTGAAGCCGATGTTTGTATTGCGGTAGGAGATATGGCTGACTATGTTGTACAGACAAACAAGGGTGGACATTATTGTACGTATGAAGAGGTTATTAAGACTTTAGAGCGTTGTGAAAGAAAAGGATATGTACATCAGATTACCAATATTGATGGAGAAGATAAAATTTTTGCGATATGTAACTGCGCACATGGTGTCTGTAACGCATTAAGAACAAGTCAATTGTTCAATACGCCAAATATGTCGGCAAGTGCTTATAGGGCGCATGTGGATAGTGACAAGTGTGTAGCTTGTGGAAAATGTGTAGAAATTTGTCCAGTGGGTGCGGCAAAATTGGGTCAAAAGCTTTGTGCCAAAGATGGCCCTGTATCGTATCCTAAACAAGAACTTCCAGATGATGTAAAGTGGGGGCCTGAAAAGTGGAATTGGAACTTTAGAGATACAGCTAAAGTCAATTGTTATGAAACGGGAACATCGCCTTGTAAAAGTGCATGTCCTGCACATTTACCGGTTCAAGGCTATATTAAAATGGTCAAAGAAGGTCGATATATGGATGCATTAAAGTTAATTAAAGACTTTAATCCATTTCCAGCCGTATGTGGAGCTATTTGTAACAGAAGGTGTGAACAACAATGTACACGTGGATTGATTGATGAGCCTTTGGCTATTGATGAAATCAAGAAGTTTATTGCCGAACAAGAACTTCATGAAGATAAGCGTTATATTCCTTTATGTGAAAATGTCGAAGGCAAATTCTTCACAAACAAAATGGCCATTATTGGCGCAGGTCCTGCTGGTATGAGTGCGGCTTATTATTTAAGAATAATGGGCTATCCTGTAACAATATTCGAAAAGGAAGAAAAACCAGGTGGTATGTTAGTCTATGGTATTCCTTCTTTTAGATTAGAAAAGTCTGTGATTGAGGCTGAAATTGAAGTGTTAAAAGCTATGGGCATTGAGTTTAAGTGTGGCATAGAAGTAGGTAAAGATATTTCTTTGGATGATTTAAGAAATGAGGGATATGAGGCGTTCTATGTGGCTATTGGTGCTCAGGGATCTAGAAAATTAAATATTCCAGGTGAGGAAAATGAAATGGTTGAATCTGGAATTGATTTCTTGCGTAAGATGAATAAAACAGAAAATCCAAATCTAATTTCTGGTGATGTGGTTGTCGTTGGTGGCGGAAATGTTGCGATAGATGTTGCTCGTGCAGCTTTAAGAAGTGGAGCTGAAAAGGTACATTTATATTCTTTGGAACAAGAAGCTGAAATGCCGGCAAGTTTTGAGGAAGTACAAGAGGCAAAAGAAGAGGGTATAATTCTTCATTGTGGATGGGGTCCAAAAGAAATGGTAGAAGATTCAATTGTATTTAAACAATGTGTAAGTGTAAAGGATGAAACGGCTAGATTTAATCCAAGCTATGATGAAAGTGTTTTAGAAACTATACAATGTAGTCATGTATTACTTTCAATTGGACAAAGTATTATTCCAATTCAAGGATTCGATGTAGAAGTCAACCCAAATGGAACAATCAAAGCGGATGGAACAACACTACAAACATCTGTTGAAGATGTATTTGTGGGTGGTGATGTGTATACAGGACCAAAATTTGCGATTGATGCGATTAGCCATGGTAAAGAAGCCGCAGAATCAATGCATCGTTTTGTTCATAAGGGTCATTCTTTGACAATTGGAAGAGACTTACACTTGTTTAATGAATTTGATAAAAATAATGCATTGATTGATATTGATTTTGATCATGCCAAACGTCAGATACCTGGTATTAAAAAGGGCTTGGGTGAAAAATCATTTAGAGACTTACGTTCTACATTTACAGAAGAACAAGTTAAGATTGAAGCCAATCGATGTCTAGGATGTGGTGCAAGTATAGTCGATACAAATAAGTGTATTGGTTGTGGCTTGTGTACGACAAATTGTGAATTTGATGCGATCCACTTAACGCGTGATATCAAAGATGGTGCAAGAATGGTTAAGGCGGAAGATAAGATGAAGGCTATATTGCCATATGCGGCTAAGCGTCAAATTAAGATCATTCGTAATAAGAAGAAATAGTATGCATGAATTAGGGATTGTTGTACATATTTCAAAAACATTAGAAGAACTTGCACAAGAAAATAATATTACAGATATTCGTAGAGTGACTTTACAGATTGGAAAAGTAAGTGGAATTGTTCCTGAGTATTTAGTGGATTGTTGGAAATATTATAGGAAGAAGGTTCCTTTAATTGAAAACTCTTCACTAGAATATGAGTGGATTGAAGCTATTACGATTTGTAATGAATGTGAAAAAACATATGATACGATTCAATATGGAAGAAAATGTCCATACTGTAAGAGTGAACATACAGTTTTACTTCAAGGTAATGAGTGTCTCATTAAGGAGATTGAAGCCGAATAAGCGTCGAAAGGCGCTTTTTTTGATTTTTTTTAGAAAAACTCCTTATGAGTATGTAGGAAATCCCTACTAGAAAAGTGTGTTCATGCGCAGTGCAAATTTATTAAATGATTTCGCCTTTAAGTATGTGTTTGGTGAAGATTGTAAAGAGGCCAATGATGCCTTAAAATCATTACTCACAGTATTTTTAGAAAGGAAAGTCAATCATGTTGTTGTAAAGAATTCAGAAATGGTAAAAGACTATACTAAAATGAAAAGTCCTCGGTTGGATCTATTAGTTGAATTTGATGATAAAACAACTGTGGATTTAGAAATGCAGTTAAGACAGACCAAAGATAATTTACTCAATCGATTTAATTATTATTTGGCTAGACTTCATGGTTCACAAGACATGGAAGGAAAAAGTTATAGTCAATTAAAGGAAACTATTGTGATGGTATTCTTTAATTTGATAATTGCTGATGATGATGACATTTGTAGTTTATACACAATGAGAAAATACAGTGGCATTCCTTTAGTGAAAGATGAAAAAGAAGATCGTATGAAGTTAATGACAATAGAAATGCCAAAAGTGGATTTGAATAAACCACTTGAAGACATGAATGAACAGGAGAAAATGATTTATTACTTTTTGAATTGCCATAAAGGATTGGATGATAGTAAAATTAAGGTGATGATAGAAAGTGATGAGGTGATTCAAATGTTGGAGAAGCGTGTAGAAACGATATCGGATGATCGTTGGAAGAAAATAATAGAAGATTTTCAAAAGCTGCATGAAAATGAAGAACGAATTGAACTACAGCTTGAACTTGAAGAAGCTCAAAGACAGATGAAAGAAGCTCGTAAAGAAAAAGAAGAGGCTCGTAAAGAAAAAGAAGAAGCTCATAAAGAGAAAGAAGAAGCAAGAAAGGTGTTGATTGCCAAATTATTTGAATATGAAAGTGAATAATCTAATCACATTAAATGAAAAAGTCATAGCACAAGTTTGAATAAAATTTATTCAAATTATGTGTTATGACTTTTATAATATTTCCTATAGAAAGTGAGAAAAAGAAAAGAGAGTAAAACCAACGCACGCCAATGAGTTCTTTTTACTCTCCGCTCTTACGAACAAGATTATGATAACTGTTTATAAGGCTAAC
>OLNK01001041.1_pt1 | contig 24169 bp, 21 predicted proteins | sample 1672791 | NCBI WGS metagenome assembly OLNK01 (sample SAMEA3136724, study PRJEB25190) | human gut metagenome | biome: human gut; feature: human-associated habitat; material: faeces | place: Austria | collected 2013 | reverse complement strand
ATACCGCTGCTGAGATCGTATATGGCCGTGCCGACAGCACCAAGCCCAACATGGGGCTGACCACATGGAAAAACGCCCCCAAAGGCCGTATCCGCAAATCGGATGTCACCGTCGCTAAAAACTATCTGAACGAAACGGAAATGCGAAACCTGAACGAGATCGTTACCATGTACCTGGACTATGCCGAACGGCAGGCCCGCCGAGGAAATGTCATGTATATGGCCGATTGGGTCAAGCGACTTGACGCATTTTTACAGTTCAACGAGGAAGATATTCTGCATGATAAAGGCAAGGTGACCGCCGCCATTGCCAAAGCCTTTGCTGAGAAAGAGTTTGAAAAGTTCCGGGTTTTGCAGGATCGGACCTATCAGAGCGACTTTGACAGGCTGGTTGCGGAAACTTCGGATGATTTGACAGAATAACCATAAATCGAAAAAGCCCACGCCTCCGGTCCTCTTTCCGGCTGCGTGGCCTTTTTCGGTTTATATTTATTTGTACCATACCCCACTTTGGGGAAAGTGGTATCATTCAATGCCAAACTCTGGAGCGTATTTGATCGTTCCGTGAATTTCAGCGCCGGTTTCGTTTAACACACAGGCCATGAAGTTTTCGCTGGGTACATCAAAGGGAGCGTTTATCCCGAAACCTTCTGCGGGGGAATAACCTGACTTGGGATAGTATTTTTCGCTTCCTAAAACGATGGCATGGGTATAACCCAGTTCTTTTGCAATTTTGTGTCCTTCTTGGATCAGGGCTTTTCCAATCCCTTTTCGCTGATACTCCGGCAAGACAGACAGCGGGGCTAACGCCAGAACAGGCTTTCCGTCAACCGTCGCTCTTGTAAACATGATATGACCTACAATTTTTCCGTCCGCTTCAGCAACCAGCGACAACTCAGGGATGAACGCATCTCCTTTCCGCAGGGCATTCACCAAATCCTGCTCGTTTCCATCGGCGTGTTCGGCACTCTCAAAGGCACGTTTTACAACGGAATATACAGCTTCATAATCAGTTGCCGTTTCTTTTCTGATATGCATAGAAACCTCCTTAAGTTTATAAATCTCGTTATCACGTTAAAGTTTATCATAAGAATGTGAATAAATCCACCCAACAACGACAAGTCCGCCTGAACCGAGAAATTACGGTTCAGGCGGACTATGGGTTTTTGCTACTTCTTATTTAGCAGATGTTCATGGGCTTCCTGTTGGACGATCAGCCCCGCAGAAAAGCCATACTTGAAGTGGCTCTCACTTTCTTCACACTGGGCGATAGCGTTCTGCGCCCGGAGTTCTTCTACCAGCGCATAGTCCTCTTTGCTGAGGCGCTGGGATAACTGCTCCATCAACGCCGCACAGGTTTGGACCGCCTTGCGGTATTCCGGGGACGTAGGAACAACAGTTTCACAGGGATAAAACTCCCCGTTATACATGGCTTCCAAAATCATAGCGTTCCCTCCTTCAACAGTAGACCAGCTCGGCCAGGACGACTTCCTCGGCTCTGTTGTGGATGGAGTTCATGGAGCGCACCCATGCCATCTGGTCGGCAGCTTTCAGGGCTTCTGTGACACCCTCTTGCTGCATCATGGCATTTTCGATGATTTCCAGCCGCTCCCGGCAGGCGGTGTCGATTTTCTCCAAGTGGGAAAACAGCTTTTCGGTGACAATGAGATCAGTATACAGAATGGGCCGGTGTTCTTTTAAGTAGGCACGGCGCAACCGACCATATTTCCCGATATGATATTCTTTGTTGTCCGATAACACAAGGTCGGGAATGAGATAATCGCCGCATTTTGTGTAAGTCAGTTCCATACAAGGCTCCTTTCGTGGGAATGTGGTTGACAGTTACGGTAGATTTGAGGGCATCCCTCCTTTATCATAACTGTCTTTTCATTCGCCACAAATGAGCCGCCAGTCATGATGTAATGTTTTTTGGTGTAATCCACCCTCTATACATTACATCATGAATTCGATTCAGAGAAAACTTCTCTGGCCGTTACCGATGGCGGCACCTTTGCGGCGGACACCAAGTTTGAGTCTGGCAAGCTGGCAACTCCCATCAAAGAGGGCAGCATCTTTGATGGCTGGTACGAAAACGAGGGTTGTACCGGTACCGCTGTGACCAACTCCACAGCAGGAAAGACCTACTACGCCAAGTGGATCGAGCTGAAATCCGATGCTATTTCCATGGAGTACGGCTCCACCCAGACGCTCCCGACCATCGAGGGCGTCACCCTCTCCAACTGGCAGTCCAGTGACAGCACCATTGTCTCTATTGAGGACGATCAGCTCAAGGCAAACAAGGTGGGTAAAACCACCATCACCGCCACAGCCAGAACGGAGGCTGGCGGCACAGGGACGCTGACCGTCAATGTGGAAGTCACCCCCATGCGGATCATCTACGGCAAGGCAGCCACAACGCAGAATGACGACGGCATCGGCCGTCCGTACATCACCTACGCGCTGAATGAGGATGGCACCGCGCCCAAGTTCAGTGACCTGCTGGGCTTCTATCGGGTGAAAGAGGGCAGTCAGAACGGGACCTATGAGGCTGATATCACTAAGGACAAGATCGACCTCAAGCCCGGCATAGGTGATGACAGCGATGTTTACTATGTTTATCAGAACGATGTAAGCGGAAATATTATACAAACTGACACCCTGCCCACCCACCCCACCACCGATGCGGACGGCAATCCCCACAGCATCCGGGTGGAGCTGAAGCTGAAAAACCCCAACTACCGTTTCTGCACCGTGGGCACGAATTGGCAGCCGAGTGACACCATCATCCTCTATGTTACCTGCTATGAGGAAGGCATGAATGAGGTAGACCTCTATCTGGAGGGAGATGACAAGCCTATGGAGACCTTTGAGGGAGACCGGGTGTACGAGTACACCGGCCAGGGCATCGTTCCTACCACCCGTAACCTGACCACCCTGTACACCAAGGGCACAAGCACTGACCATTCCATCACATCCTTCACCGCCCACTTCCACGCAGTACAAGAGGGCACCGCCTTTAGCGGAACGCACCTGTACAATCAGACAAACTCCCATCTGACCGCCGATGCACTCAAGGCCATCGCTCCCACCGAGCTGGGCGTCTACTCCTTTGTCATCAACGGGTATAACAAGGACACCAAGACCTACTGTTACGCCTCCCGGCGATACAGCATCGTCATGGGAAATCCCAAGGGCGAACCTACCTTTGACAAGGTCAGCAGCGGCGTGGAGCTGTCTACCATCACCCTGTCCGGCTCCATGAAGAACGCGGCGGGTATTGAGGTCGCGGGTACACTCTCCTGGGATGATGGCGACCAGACCGTGGAGCGCGGCAACTCCTACGCCTGGACCTTTACCCCAGATGATACTGACCACTACAACAAGGCCACAGGTACGGCTGTGGTGTGGCCCAGCTCCTCCGGCGGAGGCTCCAGCTCCGGCAGTTTCACCGTCAGCGTGGACAGCGGAAAAAACGGCTCCGTCACCGTCAGCCCCAAGCGGGCCGAAAAGGGCGACACCGTAACCATCACCGTGAAGCCCAACGAGGGCTATGAGCTGGACAAACTGGTTGTCACCGGCAAGAATGGCGGCGAAATCAAGCTCATCAACGAGGGTGGCGGCAAATACACCTTTAAAATGCCCGCCTCCAGGGTGGAGATTGAGGCGAGCTTCGCAAAAATTGAAGCCGAGCCCAAACTCCCCTTTGCCGACGTGAGCAGCGGCGACTGGTACTATGACGCGGTGGTCTATGTATATAAAAACGGCCTCATGGACGGCACTGGCCCCGCCGCTTTTGCGCCCACTACAGTGCTGACCCGCTCCATGGCGGCCCAAGTGCTCTGGAACCTGGCGGACAGCCCTGCCGTCCCCGGTACGGCAGGCTTCACCGACGTGCCGTCGGACGCGTGGTACGCCGGTGCGGTCAACTGGTCGGCGTCCCGGGGGATTGTGACCGGGTACAGCACCGGGGCCTTCGGCCCGGAGGACGCAGTGACACGGGAGCAGTTGGCGGCCATGCTGTACCGCTATGCGGGCACGCCGGAGCCCACGGGCAGTCTGGACGGCTTTAACGACAAAGACGCGGTTAGCGATTACGCGGCAGATGCCCTGTGCTGGGCGGTGGACGAGGGTCTGCTGACCGGCAAGGGCGGCGGTTGGCTCGACCCCGCCGGCACCGCCACCCGTGCCGAGATGGCCGCCATTCTCATGCGCTTTACAGAATCCCACAACTAAGCACAGAAGCCCCCCGGACCAGTGATTAATTCTTCTAGGGACACAATGCGACCTCTGGACAACGCAGCCGGTACGGGTAAACAAAAAAGATAGTAAGTCATGAAGTTGACTTACTATCTTTTTTATCTTCTTAGTCCGCAAAAAGAGGAGTAGAGAGATAACGGTCACCTGTATCCGGCAGCAATGCCGTGATGGTCCTTGCCTCTATTTTCGGGCCGCTTGGCGGGTTGGAGCGCAGCCCAAACCGCAGCACCGGAAGAGATGCCAGCCAAAACGCCTTCGGATTGACCAAGCCCCTTACTATTGCCAGAGGTAGGCCCGATGATCACAGAACCGGGCTTTCATTTTCCGCTGGCCGCAGCATCGTCGATCATGGCTTTTGCGATACGGTCCTTGATGCTGCCAGCGGGATTGAAGTATTCGAGTTTGCCGAGCAGGTTGGCCTCCAGCCCTTCGCTCTGCTCAATAGGGACGAGATTCAGAGGCGGTGTTTTCCCGATCAATTGGTCCTCAAAATATAGATATTGCTCATTTTGTCAATAGGGCCGCTCCAAAAAGGCTATTGATTTTCCTATTAACCATGCGCTATAATAGGTTATAATGAGTGCAAGGAGACTTTAAAATGCTGATTTCTACGAAAGGGCGGTATGCACTGCGCGTTATGATTGATCTTGCTGAGCACCAGACGGACGGCTATATCCCACTGAAAGAAGTTGCTCAGCGGCAGGATATTTCAGAGAAATATCTTGAAACCATCATCAGGCTCCTTGTCAAAGCAAATATTCTCAGCGGACTGCGGGGCAAGGGCGGCGGATATAAATTGACAAAGTCGCCTGACCAGTACACTGTTGGCGCTATTTTACGACTTACGGAAGACTCCCTGGCGCCGGTTTCTTGTCTCGGACCAGGCGCAGCGGTCTGTGCCAGAGCAGCGGAATGCCGCACTTTACATATGTGGCAGGGTCTAGATAAAGTAATTAACGAATATCTGGACAATGTTACCATTGCAGATTTGATGAAGTCCGGTGCTGCTGGAGATAATTATGTAATTTGATTAGGTAACAGAATGAGCCGGTAGGATATCCTACCGGCTCATTTTTCCTCATATTGCTCCAAAAATCAGTGCTCTGTACCGTTTTTTTGCAACCGGGCACCGTATCTGGAAAACAGCGTGGATGTTGTTGAATATACTCTTTTTAATGCCGGGATTGCTTCGTTTCAACCCACAGAGCAGTGTTTTGTTTTCCTGACGTTTAGAACTGCCGCCTCCGTTGTCACAGATTGAGCCGTTCTCCGCAAAAAGGTTCCACCCCTTTCGCAAACTCCATCTGAGCCGTAACAATCCAAACAATACAGGGTGATATTACTGGTAAACTACAGGGGGGTATCTTTCCCTTGGAACCGATAGCTCGCGTCATTGAGCATAGCGGTGGAACCGCGTCATACTTCGAAATCTGATAGTCCAATGGATTTTTCATGGACCCAACTCTTTGTAACATTGGTCGAACACCTGCAAAAATTCGTCAAGCTCCTCTCGTGTTGTCAAATGACTGAGGCTCACTCGCCAGGAGGACAGCGCATTTTTTCGGTCCCCGCTGACGGCAAATACCGCTTTGGATGGCGTCCCCTCCGCAGAACAGGCCGACTTGACGGAAACACATACGCCCCGCTCACTCAAAACACGTTGAAATACCGTGCCTTTAAGCCCCTGAACACTGAGGTTGAGGATATGCGGTACCGCGCCTTCCGGACTGTTGATCCGGACTGCCGGATAGTGCAGCAGTGCAGTCTTTAGGTATTCGTTCAACTGCCGAACATAGCGGATTCGTTCTTCCTGCTGCGTCAGCGTCAATTGAAGCGCTTTTTCAATGGAAACAGCCAGTGCCAAAGCCGGCGTACCACTACGGTAAGGCGTCGTGCTGGAACCGCCGTGAGTCTGGGGCTCAATAATCAAACTGCTCTTTTTCAGGAGAAGCCCGCTGCCGTTGAGACCGTAAAACTTGTGAGGAGCGATGCTCATGGTGTCCACACCATCCATCACCAGCTCCGTTTTTCCTATCGCCTGGGTGGCATCCACATGTAGACGGCAGTTTGGAAAATCTTTTAGAATCTCCGTAATTTTACGGATTGGCTGCACTGTCCCCAGCTCACTGTCCACCGCGCAGACTGACACCAGGATCGTGTCCTTCCGCAGCAGATCACCCAGTTGCTCCAGGTCAATGGTTCCATCCCGCTGGATATCCAACAAATCGACTTCCCAGCCCTGCTGCTGTAAAGCCGTAAGTGTGCCGCCCACAGATGCGTGTTCCAGTACGGTGGAGATCATGTGTCTGCCGGTATTTCGGGAAGCCTGGGCAATTCCCTTGATTGCCAGGTTGTTCGACTCGCTGGCTCCGGAAGTGTAGATAATCCCGGCGGGTTCCACACCGAGAAGTCCAGCAATATGATCTGTCACTCGGGCCATCTCCTCGCAGGCTGCACGTCCAGCGCAATGCGTTGAGTTCGGATTTCCGATATACGTTTGCTCCGCTTTACAAAATGCCTCTAGCACAGCAGGATCAACCGGTGTGTTGGCGGAGTAGTCAAGGTAAATCATGGCGTCTCTCCGGTAAAACTGTAATTTTGTCTCCAGAGTGAATCATCCCCTCCTGCAAAACAATGGCGAAAACCTTCTCCCGGCACCACACTGTCTCCGATCCGCCGCCAAATCACACAGCTTGCATGGAACTCACCGCCAATTTAAGTAATCCTCAATTGGGTATCACCAGCTTAAAGCGTGGTTCTAACCGGGAGATTATTTAAAGTACTCCCTCTCGTTAAAATGTTCTCCGCAAAGCTCCTTACAGGAACGTTCAGTGAAGCGGATTTCACCTTTTCCACGCTTTCTGCCCCACGGTTTTTCTGGTTGCAAAAGTGTAGCGATTCACACTTGTCCGGCACACCCGTCCATCATCAATGAGACCAAATTCGCCAACGCCGCCAATACCACCCCCAGCAGCCCGGCCCTGATACAGTTTTTCCATGTCCTCCCGGTGGAAGAGACGCTGTGTCCTCAAAAATTGATTCAGCATCGTTGCTTATGCCTCAATTCTTGTATTTCCACTCATTCAATCACTGCCTGACCTTTTGTGTTCAGAACCATACTTCCACTCGGAATCTGAGCAGAAAGACGCCGTAAATCGACCTCTGTTTGGGTCAGTTTCAGCGCACCGCAACTTCCGCAGCAGCAGGCGCCGCAGTGGTCATGTCCGCCGTTCAACATATGGCTGTCCAAGCCTGAGCCTGTATTTTGTGAATCAGCGTTTCGTTGGCGGCGCCTGGCAGATCGTGCCGCCGCCAACAACGACATCTCCATCATACAGAACCACAGCTTGTCCAACGGTAACAGCCCTCTGCGGCGCATCGAATTCCAGCCTAACACGGCCGTGTTGCTCCGGGTACACAGCAGCCCACTGTTCCGCCTGACGATATCGGGTTTTGGCCTTCACCCGCATGGGCTGCTTTAATTGCGGGATGGAGATCCAGTTCATATCTTCCGCAAGAAGCATACTGCTATACAGCGCGTTCTCCGGCCCCACTGTGACCGTATTGGCAGCCATATCCTTTCCGCAAACGTACACAGGTTCACCCATGGCAAGACCAAGTCCTTTTCTTTGCCCCAAGGTGTAACGGACAGCCCCGCAATGTCTGCCGACCGGCTGGCCCTCCAGATCAAGAAACGCTCCTGCCGGGTAGTGTTTTCCGGTATACTGTTCCATAAACTTGACATAGTCCCCGTTCGGAACGAAGCAAATGTCCTGACTGTCGTGCTTCCAGGCGTTGCAGAATCCCAACTGTTCCGCGATCTCTCTCACTTCCTTTTTCATTTTGCCGCCCAAAGGAAACTGTATGTGGCTAAGCTGGTTCTGTGTCAGCATATACAGCACATAGCTTTGATCCTTGCTGTCATCCAGCGCTTTTTTCAAAAGATACCTGCCGGACACTTCGTCATATTCAATGAGGGCATAGTGTCCGGTGGCCACATACTCCAGTCCCCTCTCATCGGCAAAGCGAAGCAGTTTATCGAACTTCATATACCGGTTACAATCAATGCATGGATTCGGTGTCCCGCCCGACTCATATGTTCGGATGAACTTTCCGATGATCTGGTTCCTGAAGTCCATGGTAAAATCCAGCACTTCATAGGGAATATCCAGTTGAAACGCCACCCCACTGGCGTCGTCGATATCCTTCTGCGAGCAGCAGGTATGGAACTGACTCAAGCCGATGTCCGCGTTGCGGTAAAGACGCATGGTCGTTCCCTCGCAGCGATATCCTTGCTCACGCATCAGCCATGCCGCGACAGAGCTGTCCACACCGCCGCTCATTGCAATCAGGGCACTCTTTTCTCTATTAGCTGACATCTTCCTACTGCAGTTCTTCAGGAACCCACCACAGGCCGTCGTTGTTCTCCTCCAGATAGGCCTTAAATCGGTCAGAGTGATAAGCGTCCACAATGGCCTGCGCCCAGTCAGCGTTTTTGTTTCCTTCCTTGACAACAACCTGTAGGATAAGGTGATCAAGAATGTCCTCGGTTGCCAGTGCAGCAGAGGGGTCAATCCCGGCATTGTAAACAATGCTGCCGGTAATGATTACATAGTCAAAGTCCAGGATGGCTGCGGGGATGGTTAAAGACTTCATTTCCACAAATTCCAGATTCTTGGGGTTCTCCACGATATCATCCTGTGTCACGGCAGAGGGATCTACGCCGCTATCCAGAGTGATCCAGCCGATCTTTTGCAGCAGGACATAGGCCCGAGCGGTGTTGGAGGCATCGTTGGGGACGGCAATTTTTGCGCCGTCAGTCACTTCATCCAGAGATGTGTGGGTCCCAGAGTAAATACCGGCGGGAACGGTAGGGATGGGACTGATGGGAACCAGATCACCGTTGTTATTGGAGTTAAAGTTTTCGGCGTATGCCGTGTGCTGTTCCACGTTCACATCCACATCGCCGTCGTTCAGGGCGATATCGGCAGTCAGCAGGTCGGAAAAGTCGACTCCTTTCAGGGTGTAGCCCTGCTCCTCTAGGATGGGAACGATCGCTGCTTCGAACAATTCGGTGTAGGGACCTTGAGACTTGCCGTAGACGATCTCCGTCTTTGCGGCGGGATCGGCGGAGGATGCTCCAGAGGCCGGTGCGCTGTCCGTGGAGCTGTCACTGCCGCCGCAGGCAGTCAAACTCAGAATCAGAATCAGGGACACTACCAATGCAAAAAACTTCTTCATAGGATTAACCTTCTTTCACGACTCGACACTAATATGAATCACACATTATCTGTGCTCACGCAGACGGCGGGAAACACGGTTGCCTGCCATCTGCAATAGTTGTACCAGGATGACCAGAGCAATGACAGTAACTATCATCAACGGGGTATTCATCTTTTCATAACCATAGGTCAATGCCAGATCGCCGACACCGCCTCCGCCGCAGTAACCAGCCATAGCGGAGGCGCCCAACAGGCCGACGGTTCCTGTGGTCAAGGCCAGAACCATCGAACCCAGCGCTTCAGGCATCAGAAAACAGCGGATGATCTGCCAGGTTGTGGCTCCCATGGCCTGGGCCGCCTCCAGAATGCCTGGGGATACCTCCAGCAAACTGTTCTCAATCAAGCGGGCTAAATAGGGACTGATATAGACCACTAACGGAACCAAAGCGGCCGTGCTGCCAATCGTCGTACCCAGAATAGCGCGGGTAAGCGGCATGATGGTAACCAGCAAAATGATGAACGGAACACTCCGTACCACATTGATGTAGAGGCTGACGATACTGTGTAGAACTTTATTTTCCACAAGGCCGCCCTTGCGGCAGAGCACCAGCACCAAGGCGAGCAAGGTACCGATCACGGTGCCAATCAATAGTGCAATACCCACCATGTATAGTGTTTGACCGCCATTAAGCAGCAGTCGCTCGACAGATACCTTAAAAATCTTTGTTTCCAACAGAGCTTCCATCAGCCGAATACCACCCTTTCGCGGAGAACTCCAGCCGCGTCGATCTGTGCTTCGGCCTGGAGCAGCTTGTCATCGGAACCAAACATTTGCAGGATGAAAATACACATGATGCTTTCCCCAAACTCCTGAACGGTTGCACCAAGGATATTAACCTCCACGCCGGCAATCTGGCAAATCTCGGAAATGACCGGTTTTTTGACGCTGGCGCCGATAAATTTCAGCCGGTCAATCACGTAGTGCCGCGTTTCTGTCTGGAGCAAATCCAGAATGCTCTTGGGGATCTGATCGTTGATAACCGTGCGGACAAACTCCTGTGTCACCGGAGCATGAGGCTGGCTGAACACATCCAACACTGTTCCCTGTTCCACGATCTGCCCGTTTCCCATGACGGCAACCTTGTTGCAGATCATCTGGATCACCTGCATCTGGTGGGTGATCAGCAGAATTGTCACGCCCATCTTTTTGTTGATGCGCTTTAGGAGGCCGAGGATGGATTCTGTGGTCTTGGGATCCAGTGCACTGGTGGCTTCATCACACAGGAGAATTGCGGGTTCTGTTGCCAGCGCCCTGGCAATACCCACCCTTTGTTTCTGTCCGCCGGAAAGCTGAGTGACATAAGTATCTCGTTTGTCGTGCAGCTCCACGATATGGAGCACTTCTTTGACGCGTTCAGTGATCTTCTCCTTGGGGATGCCCTCCAGGATCAGTGGAATCGCAACATTCTGGAATACGGTTTTGGACTCCAATAGGTTGAACTGCTGAAATACCATGCCAATTTTACGGCGCATCTTCCGCAGCTCAGCTTTGGAGAGCGTGCTCAGTTCCCGGCCAGCCACGGTGACTGTGCCGGTATCCGGTTTTTCCAACTGGTTGACCATGCGGAGCAAAGTGGATTTTCCTGCGCCGGAGGAGCCGATAATCCCATAGATATCTCCTTTCTCCACATGAACCGACACATCCTTCAGCGCATCCACCGTACCGCTGGGGCCGACATATCGTTTGCTAATATGTTCTAATTGAATCATGGCTTCTCCTGCCTTCCAAGCCACCACAGGGCGTATCCCACATATAAGCCTGCTCCCAAGACAAGTGCATTCTCATCCAAATCAAAGTTTCCGTTGTGGAGGCTGTTCAATGTGCTGGGCAAGTCTGTGTTTGCTGTGCCAATATAGGCGTAGCACCCTGGTACAAAACGTTGATACTCAGCAAAGTTATCGCCGCCCAGGGACAAGGGGCGATTGGTGACGACCTGAATATGGTCTCCCAGCCCCTTTGCCACTTCTGCCGCCTCACGGCTGACCTGCGGATCATTAATCAGAGCGGAGGTAATATCCGACCAAATCACCCTGGCTTCCGCGCCACTGATGGCTGCAATCTGCTCCGCGGTCTGGTCGATCCACTCCCGCACCTGCAGACGCGTCTCCTGAGAGATCGTGCGGGTGGTCCCCTCCAGCTCCGCATATTCCGCAACGGCATTGTAGGTCGTTCCAGCAGCAAATTTCCCGACGCCGAGGAGCACTGGCTCCACAGGTGAAGAACGCCGGGCAACCAGTCCCTGGATCGCTACCACGATCTGACTGGCGGCATACAGGGCATCCGCGCCCAACTGCGGGGTGGAGACATGGGCCGCCTTGCCATGGACTAGGATACGGAAATGATCCACTGCGGCATTGTTCAGTCCGGGCGTAAGTCCAATGGTGCCAAGGGGCAGATCCGGAGCACTGTGCAGGCCCAGAATGCGCTCCGCGCCATCCAGGGCTCCGGCATTTATAAAATCCGGAGCGCCTTTGCCGGTCTCCTCCGCCGGCTGGAACAGAAAACGGAGCTCTCCACCAAAGCGGTCACGATTTTGGGAGAGGACTTTCGCGGCACCCAAGAGGCTTGCTGTGTGGGCATCGTGCCCACAGGCGTGCATGATTCCGTCTGTCTGAGAACGGTACTCCACATCGTTGGTTTCCTGAATGGGCAGCGCGTCAATATCCGCCCGTAAGGCTACGACTCCGCTGCCGCTTTGAGTGCCTCGCAAAATCCCCAGAACACCGGTAGCTCCGATCCGAGTATGCGAAATTTCGAACCGCTCAAGCTCCTGTTCGATCACCCCAGCAGTACGCCTTTCCTGTAGGGACAATTCCGGATGACGGTGAAAATCCCGACGTAAGTTAATCATATATTCTTTTTCAGCACATACCTGATCACGCAATTCATTCAAACTGATACCTTCTTTCGCTGGAATCCTTCCGGTCCAAAAAATTATTACGTTTGGGGACGCTTCCGTGCGTACATCGTCCGCACCTAAAATTTTTCCATAGCAGTTCTTTAAATATATATAGACTGCATCTTACGTTTCCTTCCGTGAGAAAATAAAGAGCGGGGCATCCGTTTCTCATGGATACCCCGCTTAATTGCACACAAAGCACAGCCTATCGTATCAAACGCAGGCGAGGTATGGAAATGATTCGATTTTTATAACAGTGCATAATTTGACACATACACATCATAGTCAAAATCCTTTCCAAAACATAAAATTGTGCTTTACTTCAAATTTGCAATCAGCATTTCACAGCGGCAAAGCCCTTTTCCAGGTCGGCAATGATGTCATCAATATGCTCGGTGCCGATAGAGAGGCGGATGGTGTTGGGCTTGATGCCCTGGTCGAGCAGCTCCTCAGCAGAAAGCTGGCTGTGGGTGGTGGTGGCCGGATGGATCACCAGGGACTTCACGTCGGCCACGTTTGCCAGCAGGGAAAAGATTTCCAAACTGTCGATAAACTTGTGGGCTTCCTCCTGACCACCCTTGATTTCAAAGGTGAAGATGGAGCCGCCGCCGTTGGCAAAATACTTCTCATACAGAGCGTGGTCGGGATGCTCGGGCAGGGAGGGATGGTTCACATGCTCCACCTTGGGATGGTTTGCGAGGAACTCCACGACCTTCTTGGTGTTCTCTGTGTGGCGGTCCAGACGAAGAGACAGGGTCTCCACACCCTGCAGCAGCAGGAAGGCGTTGAAGGGAGAGATGGCGGCGCCGGTATCCCGCAGCAGGATGGCCCGAATGTAAGTAACAAAAGCGGCGGGACCGACAGCGTCCACAAAGCTGACACCGTGGTAGCTGGGATTGGGGTTTGCAATGGGCGCGTACTTGCCGTTGGCCTTCCAGTCTAACTTGCCGGAGTCCACGATGATGCCGCCCAGGGTGGTGCCGTGGCCGCCGATGAACTTGGTGGCGGAGTGGAGCACAATATCAGCGCCGTGCTCAATAGGGCGGACCAGATAGGGCGTGCCGAAGGTATTGTCGATGACCAGAGGCAGACCGTGCCTGTGGGCGATGGCGGCAATGGCGTCGATGTCTGGAATGTCAGAGTTGGGGTTGCCCAGAGTCTCCAGATAAATTGCCTTGGTGTTATCCTGAATGGCATTTTCCACTTCTGTAAGATCATGAGAGTTGACGAAGGTAGTGGAGACACCGAACTGGGGCAGGGTGTGGGCCAACAGGTTGTAGCTGCCGCCGTAAATGGTCTTCTGCGCCACGATGTGGTCGCCAGCCTGGGCCAGCGCCTGAATGGTATAGGAGATGGCGGCGGCACCAGAAGCGGTAGCCAGAGCCGCCACGCCACCCTCCAATGCTGCGAGGCGCTTTTCCAGCACATCCTGGGTAGAGTTGGTCAGGCGGCCATAAATATTACCGGCATCCGTCAGCCCGAAGCGGGCCGCCGCATGGGCGCAGTTGCGGAAGACATAGGAAGTGGTCTGGTAAATCGGTACTGCACGGGAATCCGTAGCGGGATCGGGCTGTTCCTGACCAACGTGAAGCTGCAGGGTTTCAAACTTATAATTGTTATTCATGGTTTATACCTCTTTCAGTTTATAGTTTGATTTTAGATACAAAAAGACCGGGGCGTTATTCGCTCCCGGACAAAGAGATATGGCCATGTAATGATCTTATTAAATCACAACAAAGTGAGTGGAGGACATACCGATCCACCCGGCCAAATCCAGTGCCCGGGAGTTCAGCATTCGTCCACAGCGGAAATTGCTGCGCAACAGTTGTTGAAACAGATTGCTCATTTTGCACGCCCCTCTAAAACCAATTTACTCAGTTGGTTTATGGGATTATACTACCACCTATTTCCTATGATGTCAATAGGTAATTTCATTATTGATTGATCTGGTATAAAGACCTGTTAAAGAACCGACCAGAGCAAAAAAGGAGCCATTCACACGAACGGCCCCTTTTCCTTGCTTATGAAATGCACGATTGCTGAATATTTTGAATAATATGCTCCATCAGCGCCACCCGGCGGAACGGGGTCATGAGGTAATAACCGTCGGTGTAGGGGAAGATCTCTTTGGCAATCGCCGTCGAAACGGTGACCGCCAGAGCTTCCGCTGCATCACGGTCCTTCCCCTCATATAAATGAATGATCTCATCGCACACCCGCATGCCTGAAATCTCATTGTTCAGAAAACAGGCGTTTCGGTGGCTCACCACGGGGAATATCCCGCCCAGAATCTTGCCCCGCAGAGTCTTGTGTGCCAATTTCAGGTTGTCCAGCGCCTCGGCGGACAACACCGGCTGTGTCAGAAAGCCGGAAACACCACATGCCTCTTTCTCCTGTGCCCGCCGCAGTTCCACATCAAAATTGCGGGCGTTCAGATTCAGAGCGCCATAGATACGAAAGGGGGTACGCAGGGTATTTTCATTCAGCATATGGACAAAGCGGGCCAGCTTGCGGGAGTTGAAATTGAATACGCTTTTGACTTCGTTCCGATCCTCGGTAGGGATAGGGTCGCCGGTGACCACCAGCACATTGTGTACCCCTTCCATGGACAAGCCCAAAAGCAGAGCCTTGGTAGCATTCAGATTGCGGTCACGGCAGGTCATATGGGGCAACGGCTCTATACCAATATCCCGCTTGATTTTACAGGCCAACAGGCTGCTGTCCGCCCGTGGGCGACCGATGGGACAATCTGCGATCGTCACCGCATCGGCCCCCGAGCCCCGCAAGGCCTGCACCCCCTCCCAAAAGCCCGCGCTGTCGTCATCTACGGGTGGGTCCAGTTCCACGGCAATGACACGCTTACCCGCCTCCAACTTCTCCCAAAGGGAGTTGGACGCATTGGCCGCAGGTTTGAGCAGCTTTTTCGGAGCAGAAACGGTGCACTTAGGAAGCGGCTCTTTCAAAGCCTGCGCCGTCTGGGCAATATGTTCCGGCGTAGTACCGCAGCAGCCGCCTACGATGGAGGCGCCAGCCTGAACGATTTGTGCAATCTGCCCTGCAAAGTAGTCAGGCTGACCGCCGAATACCGTGCGGCGGCCCAGCACGGTGGGGTAACCGGCGTTGGGCATGACAGTCAGAGGCTTATCGCTCAGCTCCAGGGTCTGAATGTATTTCAGCAAATGGCGGGGGCCAGAAACACAGTTAAAGCCCACTGCATCCACCCCAGCCAGTTCCGATGCAAAGCGATACAGCTCGCTGCCCAAACGTCCGGCGCTGGTCATCCCACTATGGTCCACGGCAAAGGAAACCATAAGAAACGCATCCGGATTTTTTTCCTTCAACCAACCAGCCAATTCCGGGAGCCCCTCGTCACCAGACAGCGTTTCCACCAAAAAATGGGTCACCCCCTGTTCCAGAAACCACTGCGCCTGCGTCTGGTATAGATCTGCCGGGGCGCGGCTGTGGTCACGGGGCGCGGGGCCCAGATCTGCAAATACATAAGCCCCATAGGGTTGAGCGGCTTGCCGTGCCAGGTGGCAGGCCGCATTTACGATGTCGCAGGCGGTTTCATCGTTCCCATCGGAGAGATCTCCACTGATGGCAAAGGTATTGGTCTTGATGGCCCGGCAGCCGGCCTGCAAATAAGCGCGGTGGATGCGCAGAATTTCCTCCGGGCGGGTCAGGTTGGCCCGTTCACAGCGTTCCTCAGCCCGGCCCGGATGGGCGGCGAAATAAGTGCCCATAGCCCCGTCAAACAGCAATGGCTTTCCCTGCGATAAATAGGTGCGGATATCCATCATCCCATGACCTTTCTGGTGATCTCCACCGACTGGTGGGCATCCTTGGCGTAGTAGTCCGCATTCATTTGTTTGGCGTATTCCGGCGTCACCACCGCGCCGCCCACAAAGATGACCGGGGGCTCCTCCATAGTGTGCAGCAACCGGATGGTCTTTTCCATGGCGGGCAGTGTGGTGGTCATCAGGGCGGACAGGCCCACCAGGCGCACCCCCTGCTCCTGAACCGTCCGCAGGATGGTCTCCGGCGGCACATCCCGGCCCAGGTCCAACACCTCGTAGCCGTAATTTCCCAGTACGGTTTTCACAATATTTTTGCCAATGTCATGAATGTCGCCCTGCACAGTGGCAACGATGAGTTTTCCCTTCTTCACGGGCACACCGCCCTTGGCGGCGATAGAGCTCCGGATGACCTCGAATACTGCCTGTGCCGCCTGGGCGGCGCTGAGCAGCTGGGGCAGGAATGCCGTACCCTTGTCATAGTCCTCTCCCACCTTGTCCAGTGCGGGGATCAGGTGGTTTTCTACCAGAGACAGCTCATCCTCGGTCTCCAGCGCTTTGGCAGCCAGCTTTCCGGCATCGGCCTTCAACCCACGGATGACCGCATCGCCCAACGTCAGGGCATCCGCCTTCGGCGCTGCCTGCACGGCAGGGGACTCCGCCGCGAAACGGGCAACATAGGCTCGGCACTCCCGATCCTCTCCGGAGAGTACACGGTACGCCGCCACCGCGTCCATCATCTCCGTTTGATTTGGGTTGATGATGGGCAGAGTCAGCCCGGCATGCATGGCCTGAATCAAAAAGTTCTGCGTGATCAGCTTGCGGTTGGGCAGGCCAAAGGAGATGTTGGACACGCCCAGCACCACCTGCAGCCCCAGCTCCTCCCGGATGGTCCGCACCGCTTTCAACGTCTCCGCAGCCTGCTCCTGCTGGGCCGAGACCGTCAGGGTCAGGCAGTCAATCCACACATCCTCTCTGGGGATGCCGTGGTCCAAAGCAGCCTGCAGAATGCGGCGGGCGATGGCTACCCGCTCTTCCGCTGTTTTGGGGATGCCGTTTTTATCCAGCGTCAGACCCACCACGGACGCGCCGTACTTCTTCACAATAGGCAGCACACGCTCCAGAACCTCCGGCTCTCCGTTGACAGAGTTCACCGCAGCCTTGCCGTTATAGACCCGCAGCCCTGCCTCCAGTGCGTCCAGGTTGGAGGAATCGAGCTGAAGCGGCACAGCGATCGCGCTTTGCAGCTTCTTTACCACTCTGGGCAGCATAACCACTTCATTCACACCGGGGAAGCCTACGTTCACATCCAGGATGTCCGCTCCGGCATCCTCCTGCTGGACACCCACATCCAGGATATAGTCCAGGTCATTTTCCAGCAGTGCCTGCTGGAAACGCTTTTTCCCGGTGGGGTTGATACGCTCGCCAATCACCCGCACACCATTCAGTCGGATGGGTGTCACAGGGGTACAGACAAGACCGGTGTTGTTATAGTGCCGGGATACGGGCTTTTTTCCTTCCAGAACTGCCGTCAGCCGACGAATGTATTCCGGGGATGTACCGCAACAGCCGCCCACGATGGAGATACCAGCCTCCACGCAGGTCAGCAGAGCCTGGGCAAAGTCCTCCGGTCCCATATCATAGTGTCCATCCACCGGGTCCGGCAGGCCCGCGTTAGGCTTGGCAATGACCGGCAGGCGGGTATTCTCACACAGTTCTTTCAGCAGCGGCGCCAGCAGGTCTGGCCCCAGCGAACAGTTCAGTCCAATAGCGTCCGCACCCAGGCCCTCCAGTGTACGGGCCATGGAGGCGACCGTACAGCCGGTGAAGGTCCGGCCGCCGGCATCAAAGGACATGGTGACAAACACCGGCAGGTGGGCGGCCTCCTTGGCCGCCAGCAGGGCAGCCTTGGCCTCGTACAGGTCTGTCATGGTTTCCACCACGATTAAGTCCGCGCCGGCCTTTGCACCAGCTTCCGCCATTTCGCGGAACAGGTCATATGCCCGCTCAAAAGACAGCGTACCCATAGGCTCCACAGCTCGCCAAGCGGGCCCACATCCAGCGCCACCAGGGTCCCGGTACCGGCCGCCGCTCTCTTTGCCACGGCGATGGCCGCACCCACGACCTCCTCCACACTGTGGCCCGTCTTGGCCAGCTTTAAGCCGTTGGCACCGAAGGTGTTGGCATAAATCACCTGGCTTCCGGCGGCGATGTACTCTTTATAGACGGAATCCAGCAGCTCCGGCTCCGTCAGATTCAGCAGCTCCGGCCGGCCTTGGGGAGACAGTCCCCGCTGCTGGAGAACGGTGCCCATAGCGCCGTCCAGGATCAAAAATTTGTTTTGAGGTATCTCAATTCCCACAGTGTTTTCCTCCCACGCGCAATTTGCAGGTCTCACGCATCGAACAATATGCGCATCCACGGATGCGGGCCATCTGGGGCCAGTCGGACAAGCCGATGATGGCGGTGACTGACTTGGATGGGTTCATCAAATAGCTCTCTGTTACATACAGTCCAAGCCGCCTTTGGGTATCCAGTGCGGCGCAGATCTTCGGCTGCAAAGACAACGGCAGATCTCCGTACCCGGGACTGAACCGGTCCGTTCTATAGCGGTTCGGAAGACAACGCGCCAGTTCTTGCTCCACCTGGTCGCACCCGGCCTCCACCCAGGCGCTGCCGCAGGCAGCCAGAATGACTGCCCTGGACATATCACGAGCCTGTTCCCTGCGCAAAAGGGTTTCAAACTGCGTCCCCAGAGTGCACGCCATCAGCACGACCTGATCGCACTGCTCCAGCATTTTCGCTGCGTCCGCGCCCGGAAGGACCAGCTCGGCCTCCGGCAGCAGGAATCCGGCCTCTGTTTTTTGAAGGGAACACATGCGGTAGGTGTATCTGGGCTGTATAGCAGCCGTTAACTTGTCTGCGACAGCAGCCACACTCGCTCGAATGGACTCGGCTGCTTGTCCGCCGATGCCCAGATAACGCAACGCCTCGTCCACATTCAGCTCCACACGTTTCCCCTCCTTTTTCTTCTCTTATCACTGCTTCCATGCAGCGCAAGCTTTCCCACCAATCAATATGGATTAAATTAGTATAGCAACAATCTCCTACTACGTCAATGGGTTATCCGGCTTCGGTTTACTTGTTTTGCACGAAACCTACTTTGCGCACCTATAAAATTATATAAAGAGGGCGGTTGTCTCTCATTCCCCGCCCTCTCGCACAGCTCGGTTCCATTTGTATCCCTATAATCCTCAACAGAAAAAGTTCCGTGTGTTTCACTTAATCTACATATGTTGTTTATCTTGACATTTGTTTTTGTCTGTGCTACACTTCTTCCCATCCCAGAATAAGGAGCGGATCCCATTGAAACAAACCAGCCAGCCCCGGGAAGATCTGCGGCAGCGCCGTACCCGGAAGCTCCTCGCCGACGCCCTGCTCTCCCTGCTGGAGGAGCGTCCGCTGAGTGAAATCTCGGTGGTGGATATCTGCCAGCGCGCCATGGTCCACCGCACCACTTTCTACGCCCATTTCGATGACAAGCTGGCCCTGCTGCGCTATGCTGTGGACGAACTACAGAAATACTTCGAGCCGGTGGACCCCTCCCTGGACCCACGTACCGGGCCCCGGGAGTATTTTATGGTCCTTTTTCACAACGCGCTCTCCTTCCTGAAGTCCCACAGGGGGATGTTCCTCACCGTCCAGGGCGCAGCAGAGTTCTACGTGCTGGACGAGATCATTACGGATGCGCTGAAGCGAAAGCTGTCGGAGAGCGCCCCGGCCGCCGGGTTTGACCCGGAGCTGACGGCCCGCTTCTATGCCGGCGGCCTGCTCGCCCTGATCCGCTGGTGGCTCTCCAGCGGTGCAGACGTTCCAGACGAAGTGCTGCTTCGGCATGTAGAGCACTTCATTCCTCAACCCGAGCTCCCGGTTTAGAAAGGCGGAATCCCACCCATGTCACAAACATCAAGCTCTGAAACCCCTGTAACCAAGCTGGCGCGGTTCATTGTCGACAAGCGAAAGGCCTTCTTTCTGGTCTTCCTGGCGGCGGTGCTCTTTTGCGGTAGCTCTATTGACAAGGTGGTGGTCAACAATGACATCACCTCTTATCTCCCCGCCGAAACCGAGACCCGACGGGGGCTGACCCTTATGGACGAGGAGTTCACCACCTACGCCTCCGCTCAGGTCATGCTCTCCAATGTGACCTACCGCCAAGCCGAAAAGGTAGCCGCTCAATTAGCGGAGCTGGATGGCGTGTCCTCCGTCGCCTTTGACGACAGTACCGACCACTTTAAGGACTCCTCCGCCCTCTTTTCCGTCTCCTTTACCGGTGAGGAGGGCAGTCCGGAGGCGGACGCCGCCCTCGCGGCCGTAAAGGAGCTGGCAGCGCCCTACGATCACTACGTCTTCCCCAGCGGCGATCCGTACGACTCAGACAGCCTTATGCAGGAGATGACGGTCATTCTGGCCATTGCCGCCGCCGTCATCGTAGCGGTACTCCTGTTCACCTCCAAGAGCTATCTGGAGGTCCTGGTCTTTCTCATTGTGTTTGTGGTCTCCGCCATCCTCAACATGGGCACCAACTTTCTCTTTGACTCGGTTTCCTTCATCACCAACGCCATCGCCGTGGTGCTCCAGCTTGCCTTGGCCATCGATTACGCCATTATCTTCTGCCACCGCTATATGGAGGAGCGGGACAACGGTCTGGACGCCCGAGAGGCGGACATTGCCGCCCTGAGCAAGGCCATCGTGGAGATCTCCTCCTCCTCCCTCACCACTATCTCCGGCCTGGTGGCCCTGATGCTGATGCAGTTCCGCATCGGCTTCGACATGGGTATCGTCCTGTCCAAGGGCATTGTCTGCTCCATGCTGTCGGTGTTTCTGCTCATGCCCGGTCTGCTGATGCTTTTCAACCGGGGCATCGAAAAGACCCGCCACAAAAACCTAGTGCCCTCCATCGCAGGCTGGGGCCGCCTCATCATGAAGCTGCGCTTCGTGCTTCCGGCGGTGTTCGCCGTGTGCGTCATCGGCGGCATTTACTGCTCCAACCAGTGCGACTATGTATTCTCCACCAATTCCACCAACTCAGGCAACCGTCCGGAGACCCGTATTGCCATGGACAAGATCAACGAGACCTTCGGCTATACCAACACCATTGCCGTACTGGTTCCCCGTGGGGACTACGACAGCGAGGGTGCGGTGCTCCGCCGGGTGGAGGCCCTGGACAACGTGACGACCGCCACCGGCTTGGCCAACATTGAGGTGGAGGACGGCCGCTACCTCACCGACAAGCTGACCCCCCGGCAGTTTGCCGAGCTGGCGGGCGTGGACATCGAGCTGGCCCGGCTGCTCTACCAGGCTTACGGCCTGAGCGTGGAGGAATACGGCGCTATCTTTCAGGACACGGACGACTATTCCGTGCCCCTGCTGGATGTGTTCCAGTTCCTGCTGGAGCAGAAGGACAAGGGGGTTATCCGCCTGAGCGGAGAGCAGGCCAGCCAGGTGGAGGAGCTGCAGGATACCCTGGACGACGGACTCCAGCAGCTCCAAGGGGAACAGTGGACCCGGATGGTCTTTACTGCCGATCTCCCCGAGGAGGGGGCGGAGACCTATGCCCTCCTGGACCAGATCCGCGCCATTGCCGCGGAATACTACGGAGACGATGTGGTGCTGGTGGGCAATTCCACCAACGCCCGGGATCTGGCCGCCTCCTTCACCGGGGACAACCTGAAAATCAGTGTGCTCACCGTGCTCTTTGTGGTGGTCATCCTGCTGTTTACCTTCAAGTCCGCTGGGCTGCCCATCCTGCTGGTGCTCACCATCCAGGGCTCCATTTGGATCAACTTCTCCTTCCCCTTCCTGACGGGCACCAACCTGTTTTTTATGAGCTACCTGATTGTCAGCGCCATACAGATGGGCGCTACCATTGACTACGCCATCGTCATCACCAACCGCTACTTACAGCTCAAGACCGTGCTTGACCGTCGGGCCGCCGCCGTGGAGGCGCTCAACCAGAGCTTCCCCACCGTGCTTACCTCCGGCTCCATCATGACTGTGGCCGGCTTTCTCATCGGCAAGCTGTCCACCGACACCATTATCTCCTCCATCGGCGATACCCTGGGCCGTGGCACCCTGACCTCCATCGTCCTGGTCATGACTGTGCTGCCCCAGCTCCTGGTGCTGGGCGACGCCCTTATCGAGCGCACCGCCATTACCCTCAACCGGGACCGGAAACAGCGCTTCCAGAACGGCACCATGCGTCTGGACGGACATGTCCGGGGCCACGTGTCCGGTTTCATTGACGGCGAGTTCAAGGGCGTGCTCCACGGCAGCGTGGATGCCCTCATTGAGAGCAAGCGGCAGGAACTGGATGAAACGGAGGAATAACGCCATGATGAACTATGCAAAACGGGGCGCCGCCCTGCTGCTGGCCCTGGTATTCTGCCTAGGACTGCTGCCCCCCGCCGGCGCGGAGGGGGATACCATCACCATTCATGATGCCAGCGGGCTGCTCAAGCTGGCCCAAAGCTGCACCTCGGATACCTGGTCTCAAGGGGTAACCGTGGTGCTGGCCGCCGACATTTCCCTGGCCGGTACCGGCTTTTCCACCATTCCCGTGTTCCGCGGCACCTTTGACGGGGCCGGACACACCATTTCCGGCTTCGCCTGGCTGGACAAGGGTTCCAAGGTAGGCCTGTTCCGCACGTTGGGCGAGGGGGCTGTCGTAAAAAATCTGACTCTGGACGGGGTAGTGGCCCCTGGCGGCTCCCAGTCGCAGGTGGGCATCCTGGCCGGTGAGAACCACGGCACAGTGGAACAAGTCACCGTCACTGGCGATGTGACGGGAGATGAGGACGTGGGCGCACTGGTAGGCGTCAACGGGAGCTCCGGCGTGGTGCGGAGCTGCACCAACCGGGCCTCTGTCACCGGAAACACCAACAGCGGCGGCATTGCCGGGCGCAATGAGGGCATGATCCAGAGCTGCACTAACCTGGGGGAAGTCAACACTGGTGGAAACGATGCCGCCACCAACAGCGGAGGCATCGCCGGGCGCAATACCGGCACCGTGGCCGACTGCACCAATCACGCCGCTGTGGGCTACGCCCACACCGGATACAACACCGGCGGCATCGCCGGGATTCAGAACGGCGCGCTGCTTCGCTGCTTCAACGATGGTGAGATCCTGGGGCGTAAGGACGTAGGGGGCATCGTGGGCCAGTTTGAGCCCTACGTGACCCTCACCTACGGAGAGGACCCCATGGAGCGGCTGGACGGCGCTCTGGCCTCCCTTTCCACCCTCATGACTCAGCTCTCCGGCCAAATCCATTCCTCAGCCGGAGATGCAGTGGACGATATCTCCGCTATCCATGGCTCCCTCTCCGCCATCCAGGACGTAATCCACGGAACGGGCAGCGATTTCAACACAGACACCTCAGCCGCCGCCGACCAGGTCTACGACGCGGTCCAGACCATCAACGGGGCCATGAGCGGCCTGCTGGACGAGGTGGACCGCCTCACCCGGCGGGCCAGCGCCGATCTGGACGAGGTAGGCAACCAGCTCACCGCCCTACGCAAGGGGCTGAAAAATCTGACCGGCACTCTGGAGGACAGCCTGTCCGACACCGGAGACAGTCTCTCCTCCACGCTGGACGCACTGGAGCGGGAACACAGCGGTCTTGTGTCGGAGCTGCGTCAGATCGCGGACGAGACCGACCGGCTGGAGTCCTTTGTCAAGGACGCCCTCCAGGCTGCGGCCCGCCTGGATCTGGCTGGCATCCTGGATGCCTATAAGCGCTGGGATGTGGGTTCCATCGATTTCAACGGGCACCTCAGCCGCATCAGCGGCCATCTGGAGGCCATGGGTTCCGACACGTTCCACTTGGCGGACCGTCTGACAGCGCTGTGGCAAGAGGCCGGAGATGAGATGGGCGACGCCC
>OLNK01001037.1_pt1 | contig 24258 bp, 15 predicted proteins | sample 1672791 | NCBI WGS metagenome assembly OLNK01 (sample SAMEA3136724, study PRJEB25190) | human gut metagenome | biome: human gut; feature: human-associated habitat; material: faeces | place: Austria | collected 2013 | reverse complement strand
TCTTCATCCTCGTATTCCTCGTCGTCGTCATACTCGGAATCATCTTCATCCTCGTATTCCTCGTCGTCGTCATACTCGGAATCATCTTCATCCTCGTATTCCTCGTCGTCGTCATACTCGGAATCATCTTCATCTTCGTATTCCTCGTCGTCATCATACTCGGAATCATCCTCATCCTCGTATTCAGCTTCTTCATCGTAAACCGCATCCGATTCATCATCTTCTTCGGAGTCAACGATTTCTTCAAAATCATTTTCTTCCGGATCTTCCTCGTCAGTGTCTGAAGCTTCTTTGGATGAATCTTCCGGGCTTTCAGTCGCTTCATCCTCTTCATCATCAACGAAATCTTCAGCATCTTCATCGGTGATTTCAGGCTCTTCACCATTTTCAAGCTGTTCCATCAGTTTGCGGATATCATCAGAAAGGATTGGTTTTGTAGCTCCAAGAACTTCCTCTTCTTCTTCTTTCTTCTTCTCGCGCAGGGCTTTTTCTTTCTCAGCTTCCTCCTGGCTCTTTTCAAGAATCTTTGCATTTTCACGCTGAGTTGCTTCCCAGTTGGCAAGAATTTCTTCAATCTTCATCTTACCGGTCATCTGTGAATCGTCTGAAGCAGATTCAGGAGCAACTGCACCACTTGCAACGGCAACACCGGCTTTCAGGGCATCTGAAAGGGAAGCACCGGAAATGGTTGTGGAAATATCGGAAGTGCTTCGAATCCGGGTTTTTGGTTGTGACTCAGCTTCTGGTTCGGAAGCATGTGTCCGGGCCATTGGCTCTGGAAGATCCGGAAGATCAATACTGTCTGTGACATGTACATCTTTGCGGATCTTGTCTGCAATTCGTGGATTCGGTTCCGGACGTTCTTTGGATTTTCGGAAGGAAGGTTTTCTCTTGGAAGAATCCTTACGGCCGATACCATCATTTCGATGATCGTATTTTTCCTGCTGAAGTGGAGTCAGCGGTTTGTATTTCATTTTAAGTTCCATTGCCTGGTATACATAAGTACCTTCGCTGAACCAGAGAATCAGATCATCACATTCATCAAGACATTCGGAAGTCATACCAGCTTCAGCGTATAATCTGGCAAGTTCATATGCCCATTTTTCAACGTATTCAGAATGCTTGAAATCTTCAAGAGCTTCAATCTGTTCTTTGACTGGCGCTTTCTGTGCTTTTAAGATCTTATACCGGAGAATGTACTGGTTTGGATCTTTCGGAGCAAGCTTGACAAATTCTTCGTAGCAATCAGCTGCTTCATCGAAATGTCCCAGCTTCAGAGAAATAATTCCCAGGCGGTATACAACCTTTCTGCTGGAAGGTGCTTTATCATACGCAATAAATAAGGTATCACGTGCTTTACCAAGTTCCCCCGCATTTTCATAGATTTCGCTTACGGTAGAGAGCATGGCGGTATTTTTTACTTTACGCCAGTCGATCGTATCTGCAATCGACATCGCTTTCTGGTAAGACTTCTGTTCGGCATACGCAAGCATCTGCTCTGTCTTTGCGCGATATTCATATTTATCCAACGTTTCTCACCTCATATGATTATTATTAATTATTTTACTTTTCCTCAGTAAGTCTGACTTTTGTACCAGAAACGGAAAACAAAAGTCTTATAATTTTACTTACTAAGTGTATCATAGAGCGTTGTCAATGTCAAAAATTACGGCTGATATTTTTCAGAAATGTTAAAAAAATATTACAAAAAATTCACAAATTGGGAGCTGGTAACAGAAAAAAAGGAGACAGCCATCTTTTGAATGGCTGTCTCGGAATATTCAATTGTAATTTTTATTTTTATATCGGAGGAATTAAGTAATTCTTATTCCTGTAAGTTCTTTGAGCATTTCATATGATATTCAGATTTTATAAAATTTATAAAAATGAAATCATATGAATCGATTTTGATCAATTCTGATCGTTCGTTATTTTATATAATCAGGTAATCCAATTTTTGTATTTATCAGCTTTCTCGTCACTGTTAAATTTACTTATCAATGAATGTTTCTTTACACATTTTCTGATCTTGAATTACTGTGGTATTTACTTCAATATGTCAACAAATGCTGAATCTTTTTATATCTTATAATCGCTTCCGGTTTATCTACTACTCCGACCTTTTTTATCATTAACTTTTCTCTTACCGGATTATAATCTATGGTTAAGGCTCATCTCACAGGAATTTACATTTGCCATACCATTAACATATTGAGTTTTAGATGATGAAATATCCAACGGTCAAAGCCTCCTTCCTTTCGTTCTCGTTCCAAAATTTTATCCGGATATTCTTTTTCTCTTATACTTTTTTCTGTTCAGAAGTCAGATATCAATTTTCTCTTATTATTATAAATTATCAATTTAAAAAATTGTTCTCTACACACTCCACTTACAAAACGCTCATAACCAAAATGTATAGTTGCTTTTTTAAAACTTTCTAACCTTCAAATAACAATTATTCTTGTTACCCTTTTCTGATCTGGTTCTTCATCTTATACTCTTGGCGAGTATATATGAAACTATGTAACAGATTAAAAAAATATCTTTTTGAAATTCCCTTTCTCGTCAGGAACTTCTTTTCTTTTGGATTGACTTAATAATAACACCCAAATGCTTATTTGTCAATATAATTTTGAAATAATTTTGGTAAAATTAGAAAGAATTGAAATTGTAATATATATATCAGAAAATTCAAACAATTATAAATACGATTAGAAATAGTTATAGCCATTTGCAATATATTCGGGGTTTTGCTATTGTTTCCGCCCATAAATGCATGATACACTAAAAAATAGATGAAAAATACAGGCTATGGCATTGGGATAAAGAAAGGAGACCTACAGATATGGGAGGATTTTTTGGCGTTGCATCAAAAGAAGCATGTAATCTGGATCTTTTTTATGGAACAGATTATCATTCGCATCTTGGAACCCGCCGCGGAGGTATGGCTACTTACGGAAGTGATGGCTGGAAGAGAGCGATTCATAATATTGAAAATTCGCCGTTCCGTACAAAATTTGAAAAAGATGTTGATACAATGAAGGGAAATATTGGAATTGGATGTATTTCAGATTATGATCCACAGCCAATTCTGATCCAGTCGCATCTGGGGTGTTTTGGAATTACGACAGTAGGTAAGATCAATAATGCGGATCAGCTGATTCGGAATCTTTATGAAAATGGACATACACATTTTCAGTCTATGACCAATGGACAGATCAATTCTACAGAACTGGTTGCGGCATTGATCTGTAAAAAGGATTCGTTTGTTGAGGGAATCCGTTATGTGCAGTCAGTAGTTGAAGGCTCGATGACGCTTCTGCTTCTGACAGAGAATGGAATTTATGCAGCCAGAGACCTTCTCGGACGTACACCGGTTGTGATCGGAAAAAAAGAGAATGCATACTGCGTTTCCTTTGAAAGCTTTGCATATATCAACCTTGGATACACAGATTACAAAGAGCTGGGACCAGGGGAAATCGTCTACGTGACACCGGAATCTGTGGAGACTGTAAGTCCTGCGTGTGAAAAGATGAGAATCTGTTCGTTCCTGTGGGTATACTATGGATATCCTACTTCTTCTTATGAAGGGGTTGGTGTAGAAGAAATGCGTTACAACTGTGGAAAGCTTTTAGCACAGAGAGATGACCATTCGATCGACGTGGATATTGTTGCAGGAGTTCCGGATTCGGGTATCGCTCATGCGATAGGCTATGCAAATGAATCAGGTATTCCGTATGCAAGACCATTTATCAAATATACTCCGACCTGGCCAAGATCCTTCATGCCGACAACACAGAGTCAGCGTAATCTGATCGCCAGAATGAAACTGATCCCGGTACATAGTCTGATCGAAGACAGGAGCCTGCTGCTGATTGATGATTCTATCGTGCGTGGCACACAGCTCCGTGAGACGACAGAGTTCCTGTATCAGAGTGGCGCAAAAGAAGTGCATGTCCGCCCGGCATGTCCACCGCTTTTGTACGGATGCAAATATTTGAACTTCTCCCGTTCCAAATCAGACCTGGATCTGATCACAAGAAGGATCATCCGTGAGTGGGAAGGCGACAATGATGTCAATGTACTGGGTGAATATGCGGATCCGAACAGTGACCGGTATGCAGCAATGCTGGAGGAAATCCGCAAGAGACAGAATTTCACTTCACTTCGTTATCACAGACTGGATGATCTGATCAAATCAATCGGGATTGATGCATGCCAGGTATGTACCTACTGCTTTAACGGTGTGGAATAACAGGTAAATGAAAATATAAAACAGGTGTCCACGTAAGTATATCTTAGTGATATATCCCAGTGGGCACCTGTTTTTGTGTATACGATGAGCCAAGTGCAGATTTGTGCTTGCACAAGGATCTGCATTTGGCGAATGTACATCATCGAGCTGTTAAGCGAGATGATGTACAAAGTATAAGAATCGAGTAGGAGTCAGCCTACTCGATTATATACGATTTTGGTGTATACAATGATGTGGAATGGTGTACAAAGTATGCGGAGCGGCAGCTCCGGCTGCAAATCTGCGCTACAGCAGCAGATCATCTATCTTCACATAGTCTCCTATCCGGTATGCTTCAATTGCATTTCCATTGATCACATAGAACTTTTCGTTTGCATACACACCGCGGGTTCCAAGATAAGAATTACCGTTGACTTCCTCTTGCATCTGTACCTGGAAGCCCTGATCTTTATCGTAAGAAAGGATCACATACTGGTTGGCAGATCCGGAAAGCGGAAAGCCGATCAGATTCTTTTCCGGATCAACCAGTGCTGCACGGTAGTCAGAAAAGACATCCGAGTAATAGTACTGATCCAGTGTGTACTTGCTGACTTCCTTCACATCCGAAGGATCACTGATATCAAACATGGAGACCTTTACCCCGTTTGTGACTCCATTTTCATCGGTATCCATACCGATTCCAAGAAGCAGATTATCACTGTAAAAATGCAGGTATTCCGAAAAGCCGGGAATTTTCAGCTTGCCAAGGATCTTCGGATTCTCCGGATCGGAAAAGTCTACGGAGAATAAAGGGTCTGTCTGTTCATAAGTTACAAAGTAACCGGTATCGCCCAAAAATCTTGCGGAATAGACCTGTTCATTTTTGGCAAGATCTTCGATCTTACCGATTGTTTTCAAATCTGCATCCAGCACATAGACTGCATTGGACTGTGAAGAGCTTCCGGCATTGTGCGTAACCGTTGTCACCAGTCGCAGCGTATTGTCATACTCATCAATGCTGAAGGAATCGTTCAGATATCCTTTTACTTTGCCCTGGGCAGAGCCGGAAAGTTTTCCTTTATTGTAAGACAGCTTGCGGAGGATCGTCTGATTCTTTGCCGCAAGATTATCTGCGAGGATACTGCTGTTCGCATACTCATAAATATAAATGTTGTTCTCACTCACATAGACTTCACCATTCTCAGACATGACTGCTTTCTGGTCTGCTGCCTTATCCGGACTGGAAGCGGAAACGGAGCTGACAACAAGGTACTGGTCTGCTGCATGGTTCGTCGGGAGATAGATATCCGACTGCTTCAGAAGATTGTCACCAACAAGCGGAACATAGGAAGGATAATCTTTTTTGGTGATTGTATCGTAAATATAATAGTCGCTGAATACATACAGATATCCGTCTTTAAAACGTGAAGTGCGGTAGTAACCACTCTGATCCACGGTTCCGATGGATTTCGGATTGTTGATATCTGCCAGATCATAAGTCTGGATACGGGTACAGCTGCCGCGGTACAAGGTTTTACTGTCAGAATCAACCTGCGTGTTCTGCATGTTGCCAAGGACAAAAAGCTTCTGATCACTCAGGTAAAATTCAGATGCCTGAAAATTCTCATTCAGCGAAATACCGGAAACAACCTTCATCTGATCAGACCGGATATCTACAATGGAAATTTCCTGTGAGTTTGCTTTCAGTGTATAAAGATAACTTCCATCCGTTTTTACAATGTCTGCTTCACCGACGCCCTCTGTGCGGACGTTGGTATCGGAAAATGAAGTATCCACAGCGCGTGTAGAGGCTGTTGCAGAATCCGAAGAGGAGCTGGAACTATCGGTGCGTGCACCACTGTCGGCTGTTTTAGTTGAATACATGACAATTCCGCTGTCGGTTGAACCGGTAACAGATGAAGAATCCAACTCATCCTGATAAGATTGCAGGTATGTGTAGACTTCATCATAATCGGTTGCCGTCTCTAAAGTATCGGAAGAGGCAAGCTTACCGGAGGATGTACCGATTGAAGAACTGCCTTTTGTGGAAGAAGTGGCTGAGTCTGAAGAAAGATTCTGCTGGCGGATGTGGGCGCCAATGCCGACAACCAGTACCAGTGCGGCAGCGATAAGTCCTCCGCGCATCCGGTGGCCGCGGGAAAATCCATGCTTTTTCGGGATATGTCCGGAAGCCTGAGTGCTGTTATGCTCTTCCAGCATTTTCATAATCTGATCCGGTGCAAGGCTTTCCGGAACAGGAGTTTTTTCCGTAGATTGTTTTATTTTATCCAGTATTTCTTTTTCGTGATCTGTCATATGAAACACCTCCTATTACTCTTTTATCCTACTCTTTCAGAAGCCAGCTCATCTTTTCGAGGGCACGCTTTCTGCGGGAGCGGACTGTATTCGGGTTCATTTTTAGCATTTCTCCGATCTCTTTACTGTTGTAACCGCCATAGACGGATAAACCGATGATCAGCTGATCGTCTTCATCGAGAATAAGAAAAGCACGCTCAACATCTGTGTGGAGTCCGTCACAGTATGTGGCAGAAGCATGATCTTCTTTCAGCTCGGTCTCGGTTCGTTCATGGCTCTTTAACTTCCGGCGGCACACATTTGCCAGAATCTGAAAGATCCAGGAACGGAATGCTTCTTCTTTGCGTAATTTATGTATGTTCTCATAGGCGGAAAGAACGGCTTCACTGACGGCGTCTTCTGCATCCTGCGGATGATGCATCATGCAGAGCGCAAAACGATACAGATCCTGATAAACCGTCTTATATAATTCTTTAAATGCAATTGCATCGATCATAAAGTCCCTCCTCTCAAAATCGTTTCTTTGTATATAAGAGTATAAAAAAGTCGGAAGTGTTGCAAAAAGGGACAGAAAAATTTCCGTCCCTTTTAAATCATATCATTGTCTGAGAAAAATCAACCTCTGTAATAGTTGATCAGACATCCTTTGAGGATGATCTCACGTTCTGCATCCGTCAGATCACCGAGCTTCAGATCAATCTCCTTCAGATCATCGCCTACGACATAAGCCTTGATCGTGGAAGCTTTGTCTTCTACTGCTTTGCGGATATCCGGCACGAAGAGATAGTCACCGTTCCTGAAAGAAAGCTTTGTGTGTTCCTCTTCGGTAATAAACGGAAGCATGCCCCAGTTGATCAGGTTCGAGCGGTAACGTTTGGTTGCGTACTCATTCGCGATATTCGCCCAGCCGCCGAGAACCTTCTGGCAGGAAGCAGCCTGCTCACGGGCAGAACCATCACCAGGTTTGACCGCGAAAATGGTACTTCCGACACCAATATTTCCTTTGCCGACTTCCGGATAAGACTTCTGGATTGCTGCCATCACCGGTTTTAATTCATCCAGTACATCCAGTGGACAAATACCTGCTTCAATCGCTTTCTGGGCTTTCTGGACCTCTTTTGCGCGTCCTACATAGGCAGGATCCTTTCTGGAAAGTGCAAATTCAGCAAGTCCAAGCGGGTTGGAACGATAAGAAGAAGTCTCGCCGGACGGGATCAGTTCGTCTGTCGTTGTAACCGGATCGTGGATCTCAGATACGACCTTCAGGATCAGATTCTCAGGAAGAGCGCTCATTGCCGGCCAGTCTTTGATGTTCGGTCCGAATTTGATCTCAACCGAAGGATCAGCAACGCCGTGGCTGTCAAATACACGGTTGGCGTAAATTCTGGAATCAAAGTGGTAGGTCGGGTTCTTGTATTCAATATCAAAATCTGTTGCCGGAGTAAGGAAACCTTTGTTCGCAGCAGTTGCGGCAATGGAACGTGCATCCATAAGGGCAACAGATGCGATCTGTCCACTCTGCAGCTTGCTTCCTTCACGGTTCGGGAAGTTACGGGTAGAGTGACGGATGGAAAATGCATTGTTTGCCGGAGTATCCCCTGCACCGAAGCACGGTCCGCAGAAGGCTGTCTTCACGATCGTACCGGCTTCCATCAGGTCAGCAACCGCACCATTTTTCACAAGCTCCATGTAGATCGGTGTACTTGCCGGGTAAACACTGAAGGTAAATTCATCTGATCCGATGTATTTGCCACGGATGATGTCTGCGGCAGCACAGATATTTTCAAAACCGCCGCCGGCACAGCCTGCGATGATACCCTGATCGACATAAAGCTTACCATTTACGATCTTGTCCTGAAGAGAGTAATCCACAGCACCGTCCAGGCTTACCAGCGCGCGCTGCTCTACATCATGGAGAACATCTGCAAGGTTGGCATTGACATCCTCGATGGTGTAGACATTGGACGGATGGAACGGCATGGCGATCATAGGCTTGATCTCGCTCAAATTGACGTATACAAGACCGTCATAGTAAGCGACTGCGCCAGGCTCCAGTTTCCTGAAGTCATCACTTCTTCCGTGGATATCGTAGAACTCTTTGATCTTGTCATCGGTTCTCCAGATAGAAGAAAGGCAGGTTGTCTCTGTCGTCATAACATCGATTCCGATACGGAAGTCTGCACTTAATTTGCCAACGCCAGGTCCGACAAATTCCATGACCTTGTTATTGACATAGCCATTGCCGAAGGTTGCGCCGATGATCGCAAGGGCAACGTCCTGCGGTCCGACACCTTTCACCGGTTCGCCGTCCAGATAGATTCCGACAACGCCCGGCATCTTGATATCATAAGTCTTGTTCAGAAGCTGTTTTACAAGTTCCGGTCCGCCCTCTCCCATTGCCATGGTACCGAGTGCACCATAACGGGTGTGGCTGTCAGAACCAAGGATCATCTTGCCGCCGCCTGCGAGCATTTCACGGGCAAACTGGTGGATAACGGCCTGATGAGGCGGAACATAGACACCGCCGTACTTCTTCGCACAGGTCAGTCCAAACATGTGGTCATCTTCATTGATCGTACCGCCGACTGCACACAGAGAGTTATGGCAGTTGGTCAGAACATAAGGGATCGGGAATTTCTCCAGTCCGGATGCTCTTGCAGTCTGGATGATTCCGACAAAGGTAATGTCGTGCGAAGTCAGCTTGTCAAATTTGATCTGAAGCTGCTGCATATTACCGGAAGTATTATGCGCACTTAAGATCCCATAAGCCATTGTCTCTTTTGCAGCAGCTTCTTTTGTTGTCTCAATACCTGTCTTGCTTTTTACGGCAGCAAGTGCATCGGGTGCATCTGCAATTACCTCAGTACCGTGTAAAAGATAGGCACCGCCTTCGTATAATTTCACCATATCATGTCCTCCTATTTTCTGTTTTCTATGAATTTCATGTGGTCTGCGACCATCAGAGCAATCTTAAATGTCAGGGCGTCCTCAAAGACTCTGACATCCAGCCCGGTCTGCTTCTGGATCTTCTCCAGCCGGTAGACGAGCGTATTCCGGTGGACGAAAAGCTGTCTCGCTGTCTCCGAAATATTCAGGCTGTTTTCAAAAAATTTATCAACTGTGGATAAGGTTTCTTCGTCAAACTGATCAACGGTATTTCCGGCAAATACTTCTTCCAGGAACATCTCGCATAAGGAAACGGGAAGCTGGTGGATCAGCCGTCCGATACCGAGTTCGCGGTAGGATAAAATATTGCGTTCCGGATAGAAGATACGTCCCACATCCAGAGCCATGCCTGCTTCTTTGTAAGACTGTGAGACCTCTTTGAGTTCGGGAATGATGGTTCCGAAGGAAAGCCGGACATTGACCATAGCTTCGGTGTTGATCGCATTCACCAGCATATCGGCAGTCGAACGGATCGTATCATAATCATCCGTACTGTCAAGGGACTTGATCAGAATAATATGTCCCTCATCTACGGCAGTAACAAAATCGCCGGTTCCCGAGGAATAAATCCCACGGATCATATCCAGGACGATCGTGTCATCCGGATTCTTCGGTTCGATCAGATAGACGACTCTGCGCTGCTCAACTGTAATACCAAGCTTTTTCGCCTGATTGTAGATATCTACGAGAAGCAGGTTATCCAGGAGCAGGTTCTGGATAAAACGGTTACGGTCAAGACGTTCGCTTCCGGATCTTAAAAGGCTCTCCAGCTGGCAGACACTTAAGCGTCCGCTGGTATGCACATCAATCTCATTATTGTGCTCGATCACGAAAATATAAGTCAGTTCATCATCATCATAAACCGGAAACAGACCATAGCATTCATCCAGGTGCTCCTCCGATACGCCGGTAACCTCCAGCTCTTTTAAAAATGAGCAGACAGCTTTTTTTACTGCAGGCTTCTCCTTACCTACAGCTGCAAGCATCACTCCGTCTGTGTTCCAGATGGAACAGTTACACTCGATGATATCCCCTATTTCATTGATTGTTCTCTGTAAAATCTGGTTGGATAACAATCCGTTCACCTCTCCATTCTTTTCAATATATGACAAATGGGAGAATTGTGAAATTCCCCCATCTTCTTCTGACAATACAATCTGATATTATTTTAGCAAATGTTTCACACTTTAGCAAGTTAAAATGAAAAACGTTCTCTCTTATTCGTCTTCGTCATCGCGTCTGTCAAGCATGGCAGCAACGATTTCAAGAATCACAGCAAGACCGATCATAGATGCGGCAGCAATCTTGCCGGATGTACCGGTGGCTGCCTGTGCGATACCGCCGACAACCGGAACAGAAAGCTTTACTTTTCCGATGTAGTTGTTGTAAGGGATCGGATTCATATCTTTTTCCTCATTGGCATCCCCTTTGGTGATAAACTGTCCCATCGCCGGGCTGTTGGATACTACACGGTGGGTGATGATCGAGCCGTCTGCATTGTTGCTGTAAAAAGCAATGACATCATCTTTGACGATCGTGTCTGGTTCTTCATGCCGGACATAGACCAGGCTTCCCGTCGGGATCGCCGGTTCCATGCTCCCACTGATCACGGTGTATATCTGAAAACCAAAAGCTTTCGGAAGCGTCAGCGGAATACAGGCAAGAATCAGTACTGTCAGTAAAACAGTGCCCAGTGCACTGCAAAATGCAGCCACCGGGCTTTTCTTTTTCTTCGTTCTCTTCAAAAAAGACTTCTCCTTTAGTGCCGCGCTTTTTTTATTTTGCACGTTTTTTCAAGAATACGATCAGTCCTGCGAGAGCTGCTACCGCAACAACGATAATGCCGATCCCTGCTGCGATCGGAGTTTTGCTCGTCTTGTCTTTCGCATCGATATTTCCTTTTGGAGTGTCTTCATCATCCAGATCTACCAGAGACTTTGGTGTCTGTTCATCCGGTGCGGTGGTCGTATCGTCTGTCGTATCCTGAGAATTGTCTGCATTCGTTGTACCACCGGCAGTACCGCCTGTTGTAGTACCACCCGCTGTAGTGCCACCTGCTGTAGTACCTGTACCAGTACCGGCGGCTGCACCTGTTGTACCGGCAGCTCCGGTTGTACCTGCTGCACCGGCAGGAGTTGCGGTTCCAGGAACTGTTGTTGTGACGGTAGTTGTTGTCTCAACGATACGGTCTGTAGCTCCCGGTGTGTAGGTAAACGTAAATACATTCTCAGATTCATTATCACTCAAAGTCTTCGTAAGTGCAAGAGCATCCGGAATATAATTTTCAACGTAACGGTAAGCAACGACCGGCTTGTCGCCGACGTTTCCGTAGAAGGTCTGGCTCTCTGCCAGTGATTTACCGGATGCATCCTGATAATTTACGGTATAGGCAACCATGTTGCCTTTGATTCCATAAGCAACTACATAGTCGGCATCACCTTTGACGGTAAAAGCAGGAGCATCAAGTGGTTCTGAACTTGCATTATCACGTCCGCTGAGGCGGATTCCTTTGACATAATATCTATCGTCTGTTACCTGAATATTGTACAAAGCAGTATTGTCAAAAGAAAATCGAGATCCATAAGAAATGTCAGATACTTCAATTTTGCTCTGACCATTGATGGTTCCTTTGTTACCTGCGGATAATGTTACCTTGTAGGTATACGGTGTAGTATCATCTGCCATAACGCTCATTGTGGATGCACCGAGTGTCATGGATACAGTCAGAAGAGAAACCAGTAATCTTTTCCATTTTTTCATCTGCTTACTCTCCTTTCTGTCTGCGTCTTTTTGTGTTCTTATTGAGTGTGTAGATACCATATGCAAGAAGGATCAGTCCACTGATGAGTGCAAGCACACAGAAGAGAAGAACTCTTGCGGTATCACCGGTTTTAACGGTCTTGGTTGTCTTAACAATTTTATTCTTGGTGATGGTTTTGCCGGCTGAAACCTTTTCTACTGCAAAGTTCATGCGGAGCTTTGCGAGTGTGAGCTGATAACCGTTGCCCTGTGTCTCACCTTCAACACCGACGGTAAGGTGTACCGTTCCGGTATTATTGGAAGCAAGTCTTCCGAGGTAGAAATATTCTTGGGTTGAGCTATCGATCTGCTTCAGACCTTCTCCTGCTTTGGAAGCGCCTTCCCCTCCGACAGTTGTACTGTCATAGAGTACCTTTTCGGCATTATCACTTCCAACATAGGTCAGCTTGTATTCATAAGCACCACCTTCTGCGGAAGACTGTGCATCCTCCAGCGTCTGGATCACTTCATTGGTCATGTACCAGTCGGTATCCGTACTGTCGGAGTTCTTAAGCTGAACCTTGAGCTCGATGCTGTCACCCGGCTGGATATTTGCCAGCTCGTCAGTCACATCGGAGCTTTTAAAATTACTGTCCATCTTGCCGCCGGTGAAATTAACCTGCCATCCGTCGGCGCCCTGATAATCTTTTGCAAATGCAGTTGTGTGTACCCCTGCTGCCATTATCACTGTCATGGCGAGGCACAAAATTTTCTTTTTCATACTCTGTACCTCCCTACTGTAAGCTCAGTGTTGTTTCGTCGTCTGATACATTGACATCTACGCCCCAGGCACTCTTGATTGCGTCCTTTGCGTTGTGTGTCTGAACTGCATCCACCTCTGCGTCAATGTGGAAGGTGTAGCCATTGTACTTGTAAGTATAAGTGATGGTTTTACCTTTTGGTACCTTTGTTACATCCGATGCAATCGAAGGATTGATACGGAGTGTATCGGATAATGCCGGTGTCGGTTTACCCGCTTTGAGAGCTTTGGTATAATAAAGAACGGTACGCTCTTTATACTGGTCAGACTGTTCAGACTGGTAAGACTGGTCTTTTGCAATCTCCCATCCATTGTCTGTAAGGAAGTTCAGCTCGATCAGATCCGGTGAAAGGTTCGTGTTCTTATTGCCTTTTTCGTCCTGCCAGCTTTTTGTGATGATCACACGTACAAAGGTGTCGATCGTACCGCTGTTCTTGACGCTGATTGCTTCGTTATATTTCTTGCCGGGTGTAAATGTCTCATCCTTTCCAAGAAGGTCTGTGAGAAGTGTACCTTCTGAGGTTCCCTTCCATTCATTGTTCGATACATAATCCCGGCTGCTGACTACTTTGTCATTTTCCAGAAGAGATACGCCGATACTCTGCATATTCATCTGTGCGGAATAATTCTCACTGTAGTAAGTGAGTGCGGCGCGTGTACTGCCGACAGTGCTTCCAACCAGCAGGAGTGCTGCGGCTGTCAGGACCAGGGCAGGTTTCTTTGGAAATGATTTCTTTTTCTTTTTCATTCTCATTACCTCCTACTCTGTCGTCTGTGTGCTGTCGTCTTTGATTACATGGTTCCAGTCGGCGTATGGATTGCCGTCCTCGTCGTAGAGAACCGGGGTGCATTCCTGGATGACTACGATGTTGAATTCTTCCGGTTTGTCATTCCCTTCCGGGAACTTATAAGTAATATTGAGTTCCTGTTCGGTTGTCTTGCCTGCCGGAAGGACATCGTCGTAACACCAGTAGGAGACATTCTTGTCATTCTCGTCGACCATTTCGGTCCATCCGCCGTCCGGAGCGTTGTATGTAAGTGCTACCGGAGCGAATGCCGTTACTCTTACGAAGCAGTCATAATCACCGATATTGCTGATCGTGACATGCTTCCCGTTTTGATCTACTGTTTCATTTGGGATGGTTTCTGTAAATCCCATATTCATTTTCACACCGCCACCGGCTGTCGAATAGGTTGTAAAATACGCCATCGCGCTTCCAACTGCCAGGGTTCCGGTAAGAGCAAGTGTTGCTGCTGCCATGATAAGTGGTTTTTTATGTAACTTTCTCATTCCGATTCCCCCTTTCTAATTTGTGGCTGCCGGTTTGGTGTACTGATACTGGTCAGTTTCATCGAGTTTGAAATTATTTTTTACGCCGTATCCGCCATTGGTACGTCCATCGTGTTTGTTGATAAATGAAACCTCTGCCGGTCTGAATTCTACTTCGGTTTCTTTTTCAGGATTAGCAATGATGTCTGTTTCCTGACTTTTAGCAGAAGCGAGTTCATAGCTTGCACCGCTGTAAACCTCCGTTACCTTGACATGAGATCCAGCAGGAATTTTTTTGATCGTTACAGAATGGCTGCCTGCTGCGCTAAAGGTAAGCTCTTCGATTCTGGTTTCTTTTTTCTTATCCAGTGTTGTGATATCGATCTGGAATACGAACGTTGCATTGTTACCGAAGGTAGCATTGTGATCTACCAGTTCCTTATTGATCACCAGATTACCGTATCTTACGTGCTGTTCCGGTTTCAGACCAACTGCACTGTTGTATTCTTTGGTCAAATCGTAAATCCAGTCATCACTTGCACCGTTACCACTGTAGTAATTATTGGTCGGAAGTGATACAAGGTAAGGAGTAAAGGTATAAGTATAATTGGTTGTAATCACTTTTGGTGTATCTACAAGGTAAAGTCCGGTATCCAATTTATCTTGGTAGCCTCTTCCATTCTGCAGTGTAACGGTTTCGGTTGGTTCAACAACCGTATTTCCCTCAGAATTTGTCAACTTACCTTGTGCTGTTTCGGCACGTTTTGCCCATGTAGCAGCTGCCTTATCCAGATCATCAGCACTTACGGATGAAAGATCCAGTCCGGTGAATGCATCCGTTACGGTGTAGTTGCCGGATTCATCAACCGAAGCAACTTTGTACAGATTGACCTGAACAGTAACGCCGTCATTTAGAAGTTCACTGCTTCCCCCAATGTCAAATTGGATGGAACACTCTGCATCGGTATCGATCGCGCTTGCGGCTTTCGCACCCGGAAGAGTGAGCAGTGGAAATGTAAGAGCGACAGCTAAGAGAAAAGTGCTTCCCTGTTTTAATCGTTTATTCATCATCGCCTCATGTCCTCCTTAAAAATCTTGGTTATTCTTTGTGAGCTTTTCTCTTAGAAAGGAATCGCAAGAGAATGATCACAAGAATCGTGATTGAAAGTCCTAAAATTAAATAGAGCATATAATAATTCTGAATGGCTTTTACCATAGAATCTGTAACTGATTCGGTAGCATCCTCTTCGCCGTTATATGGAACTCTGGTTCCTCTTACGAGAAGACGATGGGAGTTGACTCCGTATGGTGTACAGGTAAATAAAGTTACCTGATCTTTTCCTTCTTCAATCTGGAGTGCTTTCTCCAGTGTTTCGTGATCGTCTTTGTCTACCATCGGAAGAATCTGATCTACCTTGTAGGCAAGGACTTCATCCAGTACATGGATGTAAAATTTATCGCCAACTTTGAGCTGATCGATATCGGTAAAAAGCTTTGCGCTTGGAAGTCCACGGTGAGCTGCGAGAACACTGTGGGTACTCTCCCCTCCGATTGGAAGCTTTGTGCCGTTCAGATGTCCGACTCCTGTCTGAAGTTCATCATCACCGGTGCCATGGTAAATGGCAAGCTTGATATTGATCTTCGGGATGGATAAATATCCCATGACGCCGTCATCTGCAACGTTCAGGATCTTCCAGTATTCGGTGTCTTTGATGTCATTTTCATCTTCACCGAATACATCTCCGTAGAGGTTGTTCTGCTGAATGGTATCATTGAAAGCTTTTGCCTTTTCCCACTCAGAGGTGAAGTCCTCCGGTTCCATGTCCTGTATTGTATTGTCATAGCTGCTGATCAGCTGATTCTGTCTGTAGGTGTTCCACTGGTTGGATACCGTCGGGTAGATCAGAATCCCAAATCCTATCAAGAATAACAGACCGAAAAGGAAGGTTGAGATTTTTCTTTTCATAGGCATATTCCCTTTCTCGTTCTTATTCTCTTTTTAAGAGGTCTCATTTTTCTTCTTTTGAAGCTTCTTCTCCTTTAAGTATAACACAAGGATGAAGATTGTGGTAATTACAAGACCAATAATTACCCATAAAAGATAATTTGTATGAAGACTGATTCCGCTGAGCGGTGTCTTCTCATCGGCAACTTTCTGTTCCACATAAGGTACTCTGTGACCACGAACCAGAAGCCGCTCGGTATTGACTCCGTATGGAGTACAGGTAAGAAGTGTTACAAGATCTTTTCCTTCTTCTACTGCAAGAGAGGAAGTTTCTTCCGGTTTTACTACGGAAATCTTGTCGACTTCATAACATAATGTTTCGTTTAATACATGGATCAGAAAATGATCGCCTTCTTCCAGCTGATCCAGATCGGTAAAAAGAGATGCACTCGGAAGTCCCCGGTGTGCGGAGATAACGGCGTGTGTACTTTTACCGCCGATTGGAAGAGAGCTTCCTTCCAGATGTCCGGCTGCCTGTTTGAGAACATCTTCGTCGGTAGTGTGGTAGATCGGAAGTTTGATGTCAATCTTCGGGATCTCCACGATTCCCATCATCTCGTCACCGGCAATATTCAGAGCATCCAAGTAGGACTGGTCTTCTTTGTCACTGGCTGCGGCTACTGCAAATGAGTCAGGAAGGATACTTGGAAGTAATGCTTCGTTGTAAGCTTCTGCTTTCTGCAGTTCTGCGTCATAATCAATCTCATGTGCTGCATCCTTTTCGGATACAGTCTGTTCATAACTGCTGATCAATTGCTTCTGCCTGTAGTTATTCCACTGGTTTGCAACGAATGGATACAGCAGTAAGGACAACCCGGCTAAAAATATGATGCCAATAATAAGTTTGTTTGCTTTGCTTTTCATCCGAACTCTCCTTGCTGTTGTATTATTTTTTAGGAATCCGGGGCGACCTGCCCCGGATTCAGTATCTGATTATAAATAATTATTGCAATTATTTGTTGTCTGATTTCTTGCGGCTTGCGAAGAACAGACCAGCTGCTGCGATCATGATGAGGCATCCAGCGATTGTGAAGATTGTTGTACCGATGCCACCGGTTTCTGGTAATGCGGAAAGTTTGGTATCGGTCATAGAAGCTGTACCAGTACGGGTAGAGGCTGTCTGATTGGTACCCCATGTTGCAGATGAATCAGTTGTGTTAACAGAATATCCTTCTGGCGCTTTGATTTCCTTAAAACTGTAAGTGTAGGAATCATCAAGACCTCTTACAACTGCTTCACCATTAGAATCTGTCATGATAAGATTGGTATCTGCTTTAGCAGTATTCAGAGTTTCTGTCCAACCATTTACTACATATTCATTGTTTTTCTTTGAAGGATCTTTTGAAACAAGTGCATATAAAGTTTTATTTCCTTCTGTTCTGTAGATAACAAATCCAGCATTTTCTAATTTAACAGGATTGTTCTCGGTATCATCAGTTTTAGTAATTGTAATTTTTCCAGTATAAAGTTTATTTGTAACAGGAGTAAAATGATGAGTTCCGTCGTTAGGAACAACAGTATTGTTAACAATTTCAGAAGTAACAATAGCTTTGTAAGTAATAACTACTTCTGCATTTGCATTTTTTCTGTCAGCAGCAACGGTACTTAAGTCAATGACAATCTGTTTTTTACCATCCTGAGTAGTTGTTGGAGCAACTGTGTAAGTTTTAGGAGTAGCAGCACCTATTTTAACAGTTACTTCTACTTTGCCATCAGCATTTGTTTTGTAATTTGCACCTTCAATGGTATCTGTAATTGTATAAGTAACATCTGTAACATTGTCAGCAATGTAAGGAATGTTTGTTTTAACAGTGTATGTAACTTCTTTACCAATTTCTACTACACCATCAGTTTCATTGCTATTTTTTTCAATTTTAATAGTTGTTTTCTTTGCATTTACTGTTGCAGGTGCTAAGTCTGTTGGAGCTGTTGTGTATGTTCCAAAAGAGATATATGCTGCCATTGGGCTATATGCGTAATTAGCTGTGTCTGTTGTTGTTGCTTTTACTGCATATACACCGGCATTATTCACGGTGATTTCATTATCAGAAACACCAGTATTTGTATAAGAGTTAGCTAAATCTTTTTCTACATTTACCATTGCTGCCTGAAAATCAGCTGCATTTGCAGCTTCTGTTCCAGATGGAACAGTTGCATTTGCATCAGCGTATTTTATTAATTTCCAAATAATCTGCTGATCAGTTAAATTTGCAAAAGTGTTGACTTTCTTAAAAGAAGCAGCGGCATTATTTGCAAAAGCCCATCCAGTTTCAGTTGTTTGATCAGGTGCAATGATTTGTACAGAGGTTAACGTTGCCTTATCATCTAAATTGTTAACTGTAATTTTTGTTGCATTAGCAGCAAATGATGTCATACTCATTCCGAGCACCATAGCCAGTGTTAATAACACTGCAAAGATTTTTCTCATCTTCTTCATATTTTTGTCTCCTTTTCATTTAAGGGCGTTGCCCATTTTTTATTGTCCCCTCATACGGGATAATAACGTTTTTGTGTGGCAAGAAGCCACTGAAAAATTAATTCTTACAATTATTTTTCCAGCACCTCCTTGCATTTGTTTTTATATAAGATCCATACGGCTGCAAACATAAGTAAGATACCGCCAATCATATACAAGTAAATTCCGGTGCCTCCAGCTGATGGGAGGGAATAGAGAATTTCGTTTTTTACAGTTAAGGTATATTTTCCAGCTGTGTTCGAAAGTGTCCACATTGTAGGTTCACTTGAAAGTGCGTTTCCCTCCTTATCTGTTAAAGTAATCTTACCCTTTTCCTGTTTGAAATAAATCTTGTCTGCTAACAACATACAAGCTTCCGGTGCCTTTACTTCTTCCAGATAATACTGTCCAGACTGAAGATTTTTAAGTTCAGCTTTTGATCCTTTGGTATTTATTACCTGGATGGTTTCTCTTGTCTGATTTTTTCCAGACTCATCTGTATATTCAAATTTCTGAAGTTCATATGCTCCCTCATCATTCTTCTTATACAGCTTGAATTCTGCGCCATCAAATTTTGTTCCGGTTACTGAAGTCTTAATCAAATCTAAATCTGCAGTTTGCTCTGAATAAGTATTCGTGATCTGAATCTCAGCGTTCTGTGTTTCGGTAAATGTGTAGGTTCCAGCTGCAAACATAGACCACTGCTTCGATGCGTCAAACGTAAGTTTATCCATTCCGTCATACTTGATTTCACCGTTTCTGAATACCAACGTGTCTTTTATTCCATTTCCACTATAGAAATAGTATTTTTTTAATTCTGCTTCTGGACTAAATCCAATTCCATTGGTTTTAGCACTTATCAATTTCACTATCGCTTTACGTTCACTGATACTTACCGGTTTGTTTGTCCACACGAAATATCCTTCGTTCGCAGTGAGCTTTGCAACAATTAAATTAACTTTGCCTATAGTAAACTCTTTTGGTGAACACGGAGTAGTCTTTCCAGATTGTTTATATTCGCTTATTGTTGCTTGCTTTGTACCTACTGAAAAATCAGTCCAATCTGTAACTTGTTGTCCATTGACAGTGACGGTTACATCGTATCCTTCTTTATTGTAATTACTTTCGCTGACTTTGTATGTGCCATCCAAACAATCTTCCAGTTTCCAGGTATATGTCCATACTTTTTCGTTATCATTGCCCTGAAGTATATCGTTTAATTCACCTGCATTCATTGTAAGCGTTTTAGACGTATGTGTATCAGTATGAATCAATGTAATTGTATATGGATTCTCTGGATTAGCCAACTCTCGAATCTGTGTTTTTGTAAGCCCTTTAAATGTTTTTGTTACTTCAATAAACGGCTTATCTTCCTGATCTTTCTTCTTATTCAGAATCGTAGTGGTCTTTCCATCACTTGATTCAGTAACCTGACCGTAAAATGCCTTTGTTGCATCTGTCTGGACTTCTTCTACTGTGTAATGGATATCTGTTTCTTTGATACTACCATCCGCAGCTTCGTAGAAGTATTTAGTTGGAAGATTTTCCCACGTATGTGTCCAATTGTTTGTTTCTGACAAATTAACTTGTATGGACGTCGGAAGATTTTTTACATCTGCACTTGTAAGATACTTCGGATTACCAGCGTTTATTTTAGAATCCGCCGCTTCTGTTACATAGGCCTTCAACTCGACATCAACTGCTACTGTATCCGAGTCATTTTCCCATCGTTTAAGCACTGTATGAGAATCTGTACTGGCATTTACCTGTATAACGGGTTTTGCATAAGGTTTCTCATATGTTTTATTGTTGTACTTGTATGTTACATTTGCTGATTCGTTTGAATAGAATCCTTTTTGTTTTGAAGATGTTCCATCATTCCTAGTATCTTTTCCAGGTTTTTTATCTGTTTCAAGATATTCGTCTGTATTTTCATCACCAGTATCTGTATAGCTTTCATTCTGATACTTCAGATAGGCTTTTGTAGTTGGTTGGATTTTTGCTGTTACATAATACGTGTAACCTGATTCCAGCTTATAGCCAGGTTCAAATCGCATAATAATCTGAGTCTTGCCGTTTGAGTCTTTCGCTGTACTGACAGTTATAATCTCTGATACGGCTACTTCATCTCCTGAAGCATCTTTCAGTTTGGTGATAACCTTTCCAGTTTCATCTTTGACAACCACCTGTAAATCTTGATTAACTAATTCAACTTCATCGGTTAACGTATCGGTTACAGTTACATCTGTACAAAGAAGTTCTGTTGCATCTCTAATGATTGAATCAAAGGCATTTTTCAAATTACTTGAATCCGTGCCGTTGTAACTGCCAGTTACGGTTCCACTCGGAGCACTGCTGATTAGACTTGATAAATGCTCGTAACTATCTTTAGGACCAACTCCGACTGTGTAGAAGTAGTTCATACTCATTGTTCCAAGTTGAGTTTGGGCCGTAGTCATTGCGTCTTCATCATACTTATTTCCGTCACCATCAATGTCAGTTATATTGCCTTGTTTATCCTTTTTGTAGTAGAAGGTTGGATCACCATCTGACAGAAATACAACTATTTTTGTTGCATCAGTTCGTCCACTATCAAGTAATTCCTTTGCTTTTATTAATCCTGCTTCGTAATTTGTTCCACCGGCCAATTCGCCATAACCCTTATAATTTCCAACACTGGTGGGATATTTAATCGAGTCCTTTGTCCACTCTGTATTGATACCCGCTTGTGTATCAAACGACACAACTGCAAATCGAGCATCTACATTTTTCTTGTTTTTCAATTTCGCAATAGCATCTTCTACAGCTTTTTTCTGATTGTAGAAACGACTATTCGAATTTGTTTGGTAATCTTTCAAATACTTTTTGCTGTCACTTCCAGTATATGTCATTTTCCATTTCATACTGTTCGACGTATCCATCACGAACAGTACATCCAGCTTATTCGCATAGGACTCGCTTCCAACTGCACCTGAAACATTTAACGTAAGATTGTATGTACCATCATCATTCTTAGCAATATACTTTTCATGAGACAGTTCTTTTTTTGTTTCAACAATGCCCGGTGTCGGAGGCTGTACTGGTGTGTTTGCTGAGTTGACAATCTGGTATCCACCACTAGCAAGCTTTCCAAGTTCTGTACTACCATCTGCCTGGTATATCTTTGCACTTAAACTACCACTATTAGCAGTTACTTTTACTTTCCATGATTTTGTAGGTGTAACATAACCGTCTGGTGCCTGTGTTTCTGTTAATGTATAGGTTCCGGCTACGAGCTGCTGGAACTGAACTAATCCGTCACTTTCGGAAGCTGCAAGCATTGTAGCCTGTGTGGCGTCATTCGTTAAACTAAACTGTGCACCAGGAAGACCGTTTCCTTCTGCATCTGTTTTATAGAATGAAATGTTTGTCATCTTTGTCTTATCGACCTGCTGTATCTTCGCTGACGGAAGAGTAAACTTCATCTCACAATTAGATGCGCCTGCACCACGTTCCATATAAAGAATTGTCAATGTATGAGTCTGCTGTTTTTGTGCTTCTGTCAGATTTGCTGCCTGACCAATATAATTCCACAAATCAACGTTTCCTGTTGCTGCACTATGAATACCGCCAAGGTCAATGACTATTTTCTTACCATCAAGAACTACCCATAAATCATCGTCACCTGTGAATTTGTAATTAAGTGGGCCTACATAATCACCAATTTTGAATGTGACATCATATCGCATTCCGAAATAATAGTTATGGCCTCTTTCACTCTCTTCATAAGAAGGCAGCACACTGTCTAATGGATAGAAATCGTTTCCTGCGCCTCTAACCCAACCGCCACTTCTATTTCTTACGCCATTAAGTGTATAAGTATCACCTTTTCGTTTAAATTCCAGAGTGTAATCGTCATACACTTTTCTCAGATTTCTCTTTTCACCGAATATATATCCTCCGAATTGAATGCTATAATCGCTATCCACAAAAAATCCTGGTTCTGCGTAATTGAATATTACATTTCCGCTATCGTCAATTTCTTTTAACAATCCCGGAATTGTACTACTTCCTCCAGTGTAACAGTTTGCATCTTTTGTATCGTTATTACTATCCTTCAAACTAATCTTATACTTTTGATACTCCTGATAATTTTGATTAACGTTTGGATCATTCGAATTCGAGCCTGCAATAAGTTTTTGATTATTAACAATGTTTGGTGACTTATCATTTGTCAACTGATTAAATGAATAATAGGTACCATTTCTTGCTCCTGCTTTAACGGTATAGTCATAAAATTTAGTGCTTCCAGCAATCGTCTCATCTTTAGGAGTATAATAAACCTTAATTGTGCAATCACTTACGAATTTGATTTCATTAAGATCTGATATGCGTTCGGAGTTTCCATCTGTAGTACTCTTCTCTGCCCAATTTATGTTCCAGTTATCAGCTATGTCATAATTGCTTATGCTTTCCCCAGGTGATAATTCCTTTTTGCTTGCATATATCATTGCCTTTGGAGTCTGGGTATCATCATAGTATTCAATAGTAACGTTAACCTTTGATTTACCTTTTTGAACAATGACATATTTAGAAAAATGCGGAGCATCGAATACGACTTTTCCTTCTCCATCAACAGCACCGTTCATGTCTTCCGCTACATTATTGTCATCCACATGCAGTACTGCTGCATTCTCGTTGGATACAATCTCCGGAGTGTCTACGCTGACCTGAACCGGAGTGGTAGGCTGTACTTCAGAACCGTTTACCAAGAATTTGATATCATAGGAGAAGATATTCTTGATGGAAAACTGTTCTTCGATCGCTTTTTCTTCTACTGCTTTTTCGATTTCCTTTACTTCGTCTTCTGAAGTGATCTCTGTTACGGAAAGCTGTGCGTCTGCGGGAAGAGCATCGGCTGATCCATTTACTTTAACAGTAGCATTTCCTACTTGTACTGACCATTCTTTTTTCGAAGGTATTTCGATGTCAGGTGTATCAGACACATCTTCGGTAATCGTATTTTCAGTAGACACATCTTCAGTAGTTGTATCTTCTGTAGTTGTATCTTCAGTAGTTGTATCTTCAGTAGTTGTATCTTCTGTAGTTGTATTTTCTGTAGCCTCATCTGCCGCCGGTTCTGTTACGACTTCGGCCTGGCTCTGGCTGTCTGTGTTCTGTGGCTCATCAGCGAATGCTGATGTCGCACTGCTAAGCACAAGTACCATGCAAAGCATGAATGCTATTAAACGTTTCTTTGTATTACTTTTCATGGCGTCCTCCTTCTATTCCTCAATTCTGACTTCATAATTGTTATCAAGTGCTCCGTCTATCAGCTTCAATAATTCAAGGGCACTGCGGAAATGCTGCTCTCGCTGCTCTTCCACCCAAGTAACGCTGCCCTGCCAGGTACCGTTCTGCTGATCCATGATTTTTATATAAAAAACACAATAAAAATCTGATTATCCGCTAAAACACAGTATCTATCAGCATT
>OLNK01001026.1_pt1 | contig 24479 bp, 27 predicted proteins | sample 1672791 | NCBI WGS metagenome assembly OLNK01 (sample SAMEA3136724, study PRJEB25190) | human gut metagenome | biome: human gut; feature: human-associated habitat; material: faeces | place: Austria | collected 2013 | reverse complement strand
AAAAAATCCGGGAGCTTTCGGTGATGGGAGATACGAGCGAGATGTGGAAGCCGCCGTTTCCCCCGGGATGGAATCCTTATGTAAACCAGTTAGATCCGCGTGTGGGCCGGATCGAGGAAATCTGTCAGGCGGTAGTTGGGGAACTGCGAAAACAGGGACTGACTGACAGCCGGGATGCATTTCTGGAAGCGCATACGTGGGAGATCATGAAACGGATTCAGGATCCGGAGCTGAAAAAATGTCATGTGATGGAAGGATAAGCCGCGGAAATGGGAACGCGCATGGACTGTAAATGAAAGAAAAGATGCAGGAAATTGATTTGGAAGGGATCTGGCAAGCGAAAGGGAGGACAGCGTATGACGAAACAGGAGAAAATAGAGAAACTGATTCAGATGGAGTGGGAAGATTTTCAGAAAGTCAATAACGAGGGCGGACGTGCTTCTTGTCAGGACGATCCGGAGACATTTTTTATCATGCGACGAAGCCATTTTGCACCGTGGACAGAGGAACTCATCGATTGCGTGCAGGCGGATATGGACCGCGCCCATGAGCAGGGGCGCAATCTGGTAATGGAGAAATATGCGTGGATGATGGCGAGCACCGCACCGGAGCAGTTTAAGAAACTGCATCATTTTCTGATTGATCCGACGCTGGCGGGCGAACAGTGGAGTGATGCGATCGTGAAACAGCAGCTTGCCTGGATGGAAGAGTATCAGGCGAAATATCCGGTGCTGGCGTCTGGAAACCGGCTTCTCTACAGTTCTGAAGATACGCCGTATGATACTTCCTTCCAGACGTACCTGCTTGGAGAACTGCGGACTTACTCGGACAGCACTCTGCATACGTACTGGCAGTTTATCAATGAACTGAAAAAGGAAGAAAAGAGTCTGGCACTTCTGACGATGGAGGCGGAAGTGAAGGCATATGGATATGAGGGGCTGGATGCGGCGGAGAAGGCGCTCTCTAAATAAAAATTAGAAGGATGCATATTCGAAAATTTATGGCAATGATTTCGAAAAAGTGAATGTATAATAGCTATATACAACCGTTGCATTTACGATAAGGCAACAAAGTGCCCATATAAGAAGTACGGAAACTGCTTCTGGATTGTGATGCCTCACCGGACGACTTACGTCGGCATGGTGCTTCCCAAGCTCATACATTCGAATTTTTCGATGGCATTGGAGTTTCTTTCTTTCAGAAAGAAACTTCTCAGAGCGGGATTTCCATTGCCTGCGGATGCAGCTTCTGTGTAAAGCTCTTTGCTCCTCGGAGCGGATTACTGTGCAGAAGTTAACAACAGGCAGGTGCGGGTGCATCGCCTTCTGTAAGAAACGGTGCTGTGCAATCTGTGAAAAACTGTGAGGTATTGAGACGAAAGGAGCAGCAGAGAGGTATTGAGACGAAAGGAGCAGCAGAAATGAAAAAAATGAATATTCCTGTTGGGGTTTCAGACTTTGAAGAAATTCGTAAAAACGGGTATTACTACATCGATAAATCGGGGCTGGTCAGAGAGCTGCTCAGTAGAACAGGAACAAAAGTGACACTGATTACCCGTCCTCGGCGCTTTGGAAAGACGCTCGGCATGAGTATGCTGGAAAGCTTTTTCGATATCCGAAAGGACAGCAGAGCGTTATTTGAAGGGCTAGAGATTTCGGAAAACCAGGCGCTGTGCGATGCGTGGATGAACCAGTATCCGACGATTTTTGTTTCGTTTCGACAGGTAGATGGTCTTAACTTCACCGGAGCGTACGACATGCTCACATGGGTTATCTCAGAACTATATAAAGAGCATCACTATCTGCTGGACAGCGACAGTATCGGCACCAGTGATAAGGAGATCGCGAAACAGCTGGAATGGGGACAGGCTTCCATGAAGGACATGAAAGGAAGCTTAATGTTGCTTACCAGGATGATGCAGCGGCATTATGGAAAGCCTATCATTCTTCTTATAGATGAGTACGATGTTCCTGTCGCGAAAGCGAACAACAACGGTTACTATAATGAAATGCTCGATGTTATGAAGGGATTGATGCAGGCTCTGAAAGACAATCCGGCACTTCGTTTTGCTGTCGTGACAGGCTGCTTAAAGATCGCGAAAGAGAGCATCTTTACGGGAACCAATAATTTCGTATCGGATACGATCACAAATTCTCGTCTCAACGAGTATTTCGGCTTCGTACAGAGCGAGGTTGATGAACTGCTGAAAGCTGCTGACGTGACAGAACAGGCAGAGAACATGAAGAAATGGTATGATGGCTACCATTTCGGAGATTTTGATGTCTACTGTCCGTGGGATGTCATGAATTATATGCTGGAGCTTCAGCATAATCCGAAGGCAAAGCCGATCAGCTACTGGAAAAACACAAGTGACAATGCCATTATCCGTTCCTTTATCGATTATGCGGGCAGTACGATCACAAAGAAGCTGGAGACACTGATGGCGGGCGGCTGCATCGTCCAGCGTGTGGATGAAAACCTGACCTATGATTATCTCCATTCATCAGAAGATAACCTCTGGAGTACATTGTATCTGACGGGATACTTAACACGGGCGCGGGAAGAGGATTATATGGGTGAAGTTCCAGACGGTATGGTAGCCCTCATGATTCCGAATGCAGAAATTAACGAGATTTTCGAAACAACGGTCATCAAATGGTTTGATGACAGCGCGAAGAAGTGGAATCGAAATGCGCTGTTTGATGCCGTCTTTAGTGGTGACAGTGAAGGTATTAACAGGGAGATGAATGCCCTGCTCCGGCGCACCATCAGTTATCATGACTATCGGGAGGACTTCTACCACGCATTTCTCGCGGGCATTTTTACAGGCGCTGGATATATGGTGGACTCCAATAAGGAGCATGGAGAAGGGCGAAGCGATGTGGTCGTTTATGATCCCATCAATGCGCGCGTTGCGATCTTCGAAGCGAAGTACACAAAGACCCTGGGAAACCTGGAGAAGGATTGCGATACGGCTTTGCAGCAGATCGATGATCGGATGTATGCAAAGGAATATGAGGATGACTACGATCAGATTTTCTGCTACGGTATCTCGTTTTTCAAGAAACGCTGCATGGTAAAGGAAAAAGGTTAATTTCTTTAAAAATACGTATCTGAAAAACAGATCACCCTTTAAACCAATATCCGTTTGTGAGATAATAAGATTATAAGAAAAACAAAATACTCAAAAAAGGAGAGATGAATATGAAAATAAGAAAGAAACTAATCGCATCTGCAATGATTGTAGCCATGATGATGGGCACAGCAACGACTGCACTCGCTGGTCAGTGGCAGCAGAATTCAAAAGGCTGGTGGTGGCAGGAGGATAATGGCGCTTACCCGAAGTCACAGTGGCAGTGGATCGATGGCAATAAGGATGGCATTGCAGAATGCTATTACTTTGATGGCAGCGGCTATATGCTTTCAAATACCACGACCCCGGATGGATATGTAGTAAACAGTGATGGGGCATGGACGGAAGGAGGAGCAGTAAAGACGAAGAACGTAAGCACAGAACCCGTGACGGAAAATACGTCAAACGACACGGTCACAAATTCACAGGCTCCGGCAACCGATGTCTATAGTGGAACCTATGCATACAATATTGGCACTTACTCGTTTTCCATGAAGATCGTGTATGACCCGGCAACCAAGACGCTGACAGATACCGAGTGGCTTCCTGGATTTGGCGGAGTCACGGATACGTACCATTATGCAGGTGTGAATGAGATGGGCTACACCGTGTTTAAATGCACAAGTTCGAATAGAACCGCCATCAGTAGTGATTCATATATTTATTTCTCGGCACCTGGTGTAATGGTCGTAGAGACTGAGAATGGCTATGAGAACGTAAAGAAGCAGTAAAAAGGAGAAATCGATGAAGTTGCGAAAGAAGTTAATCGCGTTATCTGCGCTTACATTATCACTCATCATGGTTGTTCCGGTGTTTGCGGATAACCCGGTCGGATGGCAGAAGAATGAAACAGGATGGTGGTACGGAACAAATGCCGCAGGAACAACCTGGTATCACGATGGCTGGCAGTGGATTGATGGAAATAAGGATGGAATTTCTGAGTGCTACTATTTCGCTTCGAACGGATATATCGTAACAAATGGGAAAACCCCGGATGGATATGATGTAAATGCCGATGGTCAGTGGACCATAAATGGTGTCGTACAGACCATAGGCGCTGCGGCAGCACAGGCTACAGGTACAGCAAATACCAATAGACCATCATCGAAGGAAATTCTGGATTACCTATATCGTGGAAGAACAGATACACGGTATTTCGGAAAAATCGACACTTCAAGGCCGGAGTGGAACAATGGTGTCACCAACATTTACATGAAGGATGCCGTTGGCTCTCGTTGGACCCGTGTGCATGGTGGTTGGTACTTTTTAGGCTATGATAACACAGATGTAGAGGCGATTGCACTGAATGATGAAGGCTATCTTCTTGCAGATACCGTGACCCCGGATGGATATTATGTAAATAAGCGGGGCGTACTCGAAATTGACGGACGTGAAGTAACGCACTGTGAAGAATGCATATACATTGCAAGCAGCATCGATGTTCCGGATAAAAATCATGTGGATTTAAGTAAATATAACGATTGGGAAATCGGCATCGGTCATTGTTGGTCAATGACAGCATATCCGTTTGGAAAACTCGTATATAACCATGTTACTGGAATGGATAGAGAACAGGGTGGCATCGGCTCCAACATTGTAAGCCATAATGATTTCGGCGTTTGTGCGGTATGGGCTGCAGAAAACTCTTATAAGCACACGAAAAAATAAATAGATTTTAAAGCGGCAGGAGAAAATCCTGCTGCTTTTTTATGCTGATAGAAAAACACCGGATTTTCACAAGACAAAGGAGGGTACGCATGAATTTCGCCAAAAACACGATTTACACAACATATAATAAATGGAAAATAAATTTACATATTTCACAGAAGAAACACTTAAGAAGCTTTATGGTTTGATGTAAAAGATTATCCCGACTTTTTTGATATATTTTCACAGAAAAACGGAGTATTCTGCCAGAATTCCGGATAATCATAAAGTCGGGATAAGTGGTGTGAGAGGACGGGAGTTAATCACTCCCTCCTACTCGATTATCAGCACATTCTTTGTTCCCAATTTTTACGAAAACCGCCGAACCACCCGCATCACCTGTTCCACCGTATCGCTCAGATTCTTCCGGGCGGATGCCTACATCCAGTGAGCCATGTTTACGATATCTTCCCTGGAAGCGCCTTTTTGCGGACCATAAATAGATTGCGGCAGGATCGAAGTAGCGGGAATGTGCGGAAAAATACATGAGGGGAAGTCCTATTTGCTGGTAGATCACATTGTCATCGGATGAACAGAAAGTGTGGTAGTTTCTATTTCCGTTGTTTAAACAATTGAAAAAACGTCCCAAAGCATGTATACTCCTTCTTGTAAGCGGCACAATACATATGAATGGCAAGAGAGGCTAGAGGTATGCTTGTCCATATGCAGAGAGCGGATGCTAGAAACATGGACATGTAGTATAAGCCGGAGAAAAAAGGAGAAATGAGCGTATGAGCAGAGAGGTAAATCCAAGAAAAGCGGCAGTCATCGGGTGCGGATTTGTGGGTTCAGCAACGGCATTTACACTGATGCAGAGCCGGTTATTTTCCGAGCTGGTTCTGTTAGATGTAAATATGGAAAAAGCGGACGGCGAGGCGAAGGATATCGCGCACGGGATTCCGTTTGCAGGGCAGATGAAGATCTACGCGGGCACGTATGACGACGCAGCGGATGCAGCGATCATCATTATCACAGCGGGGGCGAACCAGAAGCCGGGGGAGACGCGGCTTGATCTGGTGCAGAAGAATACGGCAATTTATCAGAGTATCATCCCGGAGATTGTAAAACGCGATTTTGGCGGGATTCTGCTGATCGTATCGAATCCGGTGGATATTTTGACGTATGTGGCATTGAAACTGAGTGGGCTGCCGGAGAAACGGGTGCTTGGTTCGGGGACGGTGCTTGACACGGCGCGGCTCAAATACGCGCTGGGCGAACACCTGGGCGTGGACAGCCGGAGTGTGCATTCTTTTATTATCGGCGAGCACGGGGACAGCGAGATCGCGGCGTGGAGCAGTACGAATGTATCGGGCATTCCGCTGAACGAGTTCTGCGAGATGCGCGGGCATTTTAACCACGATGCGGCGATGGACGCGATCGCGGAGAAGGTCAAAAACAGTGCTTACGAGATTATTTCGAAAAAACAGGCGACGTATTACGGAATTGCGATGTCGGTAAAACGTATCTGCGAGTGTATCGTACGCAATGAGCGCTCGATTCTGCCGGTGTCTGCGATGATGCACGGAGAGTACGGCATCGAAGATATCACGCTGAGTATGCCGGCGATCGTGGGAATCGGGGGTGTGGAGACGCATGTGCCGATTGCATTGAGTGAGGAAGAGGCGGAGAAGCTGGTGGAGTCTGCTAAGAAACTGAAAGAGGTAGCGAAAGGGCTGATAGAATGATGCCAGATGGGCTGCCGTACATTGGTACGGCAGCCCATCTGAACTAATCGGTTTTACTATAAAATTCTTTTCTATCAGTAAAGGCCATCTTTTAGGCAGCCGCCTGATTTTCTTTCTGGGTCAGTAAGGAGACAACGATCAGGGTAAGGAAAGAAACCGGAACTGCAACCAGGATGGTTGCCAGACCGAACGGATGTCCCATAACTTCCCAGGCAATCGTAGCAAAGGTTCCGACAAACATGGAAGCGATGCCTCCGCTTTTAGTTTTATTCCAATTGATTGTGATTATTATACTGCAAAGCACAGGACGCTGCCAGTGAATCCAATCGTGTAAAATGAATGTTTCAGTACATATAATAGGAAACGTCACATGAAATATGATAAGATAGTGAAAGCAATTTTCATAGAACGTCCCAATCGTTTTATTGCGCGGGTAAAGATTGATGGCTCGGAAGAGGTAGAATCGGTTCATGTAAAGAATACGGGACGTTGTCGTGAATTACTGCTGCGGGGGGCGGAAGTGATTTTGGAAGATTGCATAGAAAAGAATCCAAATCGAAAGACTTGCTATGATTTGATTGCAGTTAAGAAGAATAAAAAATGGGTTAACATTGATTCTCAGGCACCGAATAAAGTGGTAAAAGAATGGCTGATGACACAGGGGTATGATTGTATTAAACCAGAGTATACCTTTGGAAATAGCCGGATGGATTTCTATATGGAAAAAGGAAAGCAAAAATATCTAATGGAAGTCAAAGGCTGCACCCTTGAGATAGACGGAGTTGGATATTTTCCAGATGCCCCGACGGAAAGAGGAGTTAAGCATTTAAGGGAACTTGCAGCTGCGTGCGGACAAGGATATAAATGTTTGATAGCATTTGTGATTCAAATGGAAGGCATCAGTGAAGTCAGACCGAATACGGAAACGCATCCCGAATTTGGTGCTGCACTTCACGAGGCAAAGGCAGCAGGTGTTGAGGTGCTTTTCCTGAAATGTCATGTTGGGATGGATAGGTTGGAAATCATAGGAGAAGATGAGTCTTGAGGGCAAGGTTCTAAAGGAGAGAGAAATCTATGATACGTGAAATTGAGAATAGAAGAAGTATAAGAAAATATAAGCCAGATGAGATCGAAAGGAAGTTAATTGACGAGATCATATACAGTGCTTCCCTTGCACCATCTGCTAAAAACAGGCAGCCTTGGAAATTTATTGTATATCAGGGGAAAGAAAAAGATAAACTGGTTGATGTCATGCGTCATGGTATAAATTCAGAAAAAATGACCCATGAACTTATGCCGGAATGGGCATTTGCCATACCGGATGCTGAGAATACCGTTAGAATCATGCAGGAGGCCCCATGCCTTATAGCAGTGCTTAATACCAACCAGCATACTCCATTTGCAAGCATTGAAAATGAAAAGCGAATTGTTGAAATATGTGATTCACTGTCCATAGGTGCGGCGATTGAAAATATGATTCTGACAGCAACGGGATATGGATTGGGCACCTTATGGATTGCCAATACTTGTTTTGCCTATAATGAGCTGATAGATTTTATCGGAACAGACAGCCAGTTGACAGGAATTGTTGCGGTTGGCTTTGCCAATGAAGCTCCGGCTAAAAGACCAAGGAAAGCTTTCGAAGAAATTATTGAGTACAGATAGGTAAATCGTAATGAGTTAATCGTGTTATAATCAGGTTGGATGGAGAATAATCGTTATGATTAGAAAGTTACAGAAGGCAGATATAAACAGAGTCGCTGATATATGGTTGAAGACCAATCTGAAGGCACATTTTTTTATTTCCGAACAATACTGGATAAGTAATTATGAATTTGTGAAGGAATTGCTGCCACAGGCGGAGGTTTATGTGTATGAAGATGATAAAATGATTCAAGGCTTTATAGGAATAAATGATGAATATATAGAAGGTATTTTTGTTTCTGATGAAATGCAGTCACGTGGCATAGGTAAAATATTGTTGGATTACATCAAGGATAAAAAAGACAGATTACAGTTAAAGGTATACCAGAAGAATGTCAGGGCAATGTCTTTTTATCAACGAGAAGGATTTACTATTCAGAGTGAAGAGATGGACGAATTCACAGGAGAAAAAGAATATGTGATGAATTGGGAATCGTCTGGAATTTGAATACCCATGGCAGGAGGGGATGAACCGCCTGTTTGTTTACAAGATGGAAGATGATTCCCATCGGATGTAGTATTTTGCAGCAAGAATGCCGATGAGATTCTTCACCAGAATAAAAATATCTGAAGGGAGGCTTTTGGTATGAAAAATAGAAAATACAGTCTTGTTTTTATAATGCTTTTGTGTATGATAATGGCAATTTCAGCATTTCCGATGACAGCCAATGCCGATATGGGACCAAAGGCCTCTGTTCGGATTCAGTTTGAGCATATGGGGGATGAGCTCTGTTATGGAACTTTGCTGTCGAAGGAGAAATCTACTGGTCCGGCAAGTGCCTGGGATGGAAGAACGGAGAGTGCCCAGAAAGAGTACATGGATCCTGATATCTGGGAGATCTTTGTGAATTACAAGGATCCGGATGGATACTATTTTCTGCAGCGGAGCTGGAAGGTAAGTGAAAGCAAAGAGCTTGCATGGACCTATTATCCGCCGGGTAATTTTAAAATTCTTCTGTATTATCCGGAAACGGAAACCTTTGTATCCAGTGGAATTTATGCTCGTTATGCATTTGATACGTATTATACAGTGGATATGGATGGTGTGGATATCGGTTCGGTGGAATACAATGATGATTTGAGTACCAATGAGCGGATTGAGGCCTACCGTTCGTATAATTACCGGCAGGAGATGCTGGCTCTTGGGGCAAGGATCGTCCTTACTATTTTAATCGAAATGCTGGTGGCGCTGCTGTTTGGTTTCAGACAGAAAAAGCAGCTGTTGATTCTGGCTGTTGTCAACATTATTACGCAGATTATCTTAAATGTGCTGCTCAATGTGATTAATTATAATTCCGGCCCTCTTGCATTTACATTTTTCTATGTACTTTTTGAGCTGATTGTATTTGCTCTGGAGGCAGTGTTGTATTGCACAATTCTTAAGAGGATATCAGAAAAGAAAAAGGAGGATGCATATTATACCCTGTATTCCTTTGTGGCCAATCTGATCTCATTTGGTGCTGGATTATTCCTGGCGGTGAAACTGCCGGGCATGTTTTGATATAGAGATAAGTTAAGGTAACTTCTCAACGTGGTGAAATAGAAATGGCTCAGAAGAAAGTTCATCCAAAGTGATAACATCTTTTTGAGCATAGAGGAATGGATATATATGAAAAAACTTCTAACTTTTATGATTGTGTGGACTTGTTTGCTTACCCTGGCTGGCTGTGGCAAGAAGGACATGGATTATACGATGCAAAATGAGTCAAGTGTTGCAGAAAGTGTCCGGGAGACCGGTGAGGAGTCCGTATTGATTCAAAATGAGGATGCAGGGGAAGGGGAAAATGCGGCTCCTGAAACTAAGTATATCACCATTGACTTATCCGGAGTTGGGGAGATTCATCCGAAGGGAGATGCAGTTTCACCGTTAACGTTAAAAATTGTGTCGGAAGAGGAAAATGGAATCGATTTTGCGAACGAATGGTATGAAAGCAAACAGTTATCCCTTCCTATGGTCGGAAAGGAATGGAATAATTTCTATGATGACGAATATCAGTATATCTGGTCCGGGGATGCGCTGTATATTTATGAAAATATTTCCGGAAATTGTCTGTATGTGCTGGAGTATCCAACGGATAAATGGTATATCAACGGCAATAATGCCTGCCTCCTGGATGATATCTTTTATGGCATCAGTGTGACAAATGGTTACGCACAGCCGGATAGCTGCTTTATGTTTGCCTATGATCTGGAAAATAACAAGCTTCTTTGGCGAAGTGGGGATCAGACCTGCAACACCATGAATTTTATTGTAAAAAAGGATGTTATTATCTGCGGGTATGGTTTTACCTCGGAAAAGGATTATCTTTATCAGCTCAACCTTCACACCGGCGAGGTTATTGCAAGCCTGGAGCTGAAAAAACAGCCGGATCTTCTGGTGCCTCAGGACAATATGCTTTATGTTCACACATACAGCTATAATTATACGATAGAAATGCAATAGGAAAGGAACAAGAACTGAATGGATTCATCTGCTTCAAAAAACTTTGAACTTACTGCAGCTGTCCTGCATATCATCGCCATGACGCTTATGCTGATGGATCACCTTTGGGCGACGCTTCTTCCTGCTAGGGAGTGGCTTACCTGTGCCGGAAGAGTGGCATTTCCTATCTTCGCTTTTATGGCGGTGGAGGGGTACTTCCACACCAGAAGCTTTAAAAAGTACATCCTTCGGATGCTGCTGTTTGCAGTGCTTTCAGAAATTCCCTTTGATTTGATGTACGGCGGTACCTGGTTTTATCCAGTTCACCAGAATGTCCTCTGGACATTCCTGTTGGGCCTTTTAGGTGTCTGGCTTATGGAACAGGTACGGAAAAAAGGAAAAACCTGGATGTATCTGCTGGTGTGCGTTTTGGTTGTGCCGGCAGGTCTGGTACTGGGAACTCTTTGCATGGTGGATTACTACGGGGTCGGTGTTCTGACGGTATTTGTGTTCTATTTCCTCCATGGGCGGAAATGGTGGTGCTTCTTGGGACAGCTGGCTGCCCTATACTGGCTGAATGTGGAACTGCTGGGCGGTCTGATGTATCCGGTTCAGCTCTTTGGCATGGAATTTGAACTGTGCCAGCAGGGGCTTGCGCTTCTGGCATTGATCCCCATCTGGCTGTACCGCGGCAGACAGGGCTACCACAGTAAACCATTCCAGTATCTCTGTTATGCATTTTATCCAGTTCATATGCTGCTGCTTGTGGTGGTACTGAATTTCATCAACCGATGATAAAATTTTACAATCCCCGCCATTCATGGTATCATAACAGGTAGTAAAATTGCCTGTGAATACCTTGAATGGCGGTTATTTCCGTCAGTCGGTTTACCGGGCTATCCGTCATGGCCTGATGCAGGCACATTCGATGCTTTTGGAGCCATTTTATGCATTTCATCTGACGATACCGGACAAGATGGTAGGACGTGCAATGACGGATCTGGAACGCCGGTTTGCGGTTTTTGAAGGACCGGTTCTGGAGGATGGACAGGCGATACTTACCGGCCGTGCACCGGTTTCATCCCTGGATGGATATCAGACAGAAGTAACGGCTTATACCAGCGGCTTAGGACAGCTTGTCTGTACCCTGGATGGATATGGACCCTGCCATAATGAGGAAGAGGTCATCGAAGCAGCCGGCTACGATCCGGATGCGGATTTGGCAAACCCAAGCGGCTCGGTCTTCTGTTCCCACGGAGCCGGTGTCTACGGTGAGACTGCCGCACGCCGGAAGGAGTCAGCTGCCGGTGCCGCACAAAAAGGCGGAAGCAGCCAGGGAGAAGCGGACATAAGAATTATCTGCTGGACGGAGTATCGGAAGAACTGCTGAAGCAGATGAAAAAAAAAGGAAGAATAGAGGACTCAAAGCATCTTCAGAGCTGAATTTGGAATACCCAGATTCAGCTCTGAAGATGCTTTTATTTTACATAGATACTTATGAATTTTACATAAATTAGATAGTTGCACTTTTTTAAATTTGTTATTCTGATCTGGAAAGCTTCCCGGGGGAGCTTTCCGAGAGCAGGTATTGATTTGGGCGGGGTTACCTATTTGTTTCGTATCCCGCAGAAGGAATGCCGATGGCGTTTTTGAAATTTAAAAGGAGAGACAAGTTTGACATTTAAGGAAATATGTAAAAATGAAGAAATTAATGCCTATTTAAAGAAAGGTGATGAAAATCTGGGACAGCTTGGGTATACCGATCATTCCCAGGCTCACTGCGTGCAGGTGGCGCGTCAGGCAGGAAAGATACTGGAGCGGTTCGGATATTCAGACCATGAGATAGAGCTGGTAAAGATAGCCGGATATATGCATGATATCGGCAATGCCATCAACCGCACCCATCATGCGGAGTACGGGGCCCTTCTGGCAAATTCTTTACTGAAGGAGATGGATATGCCGCTGGATGACCGGATTACGATCATGTCGGCTATCGGCAATCATGATGAATCCACCGGAGGTCCGGAGGATGTGATATCTGCGGCTTTGATTATCGCTGATAAGACGGATGTACGAAGAAGCCGTGTCCGTGAAAAAGAGAGAGCCGCTTTTGATATACACGACCGTGTGAATTATGCGGTAACAGAGTCCAAACTTAAGATTGAAAAGGATCGTTCAGTTATTGCCCTGAATCTTCAGGTAGATGAAAAGATATGTTCCATGTATGATTATTTTGAGATTTTCCTGGGAAGAATGATGCTTTGCCGGAAGTCGGCGGAGATACTGGGAACGACCTTTAAGTTGACTGTAAATGGACGGAAGGTGCTGTAAAAATCAACGGTGAATGAATGGAAAAATGCTTAAGGTGTTTTTGAATATACAATTATAAATGAGGCGAGAAGTGCAGTGACGAGAAGCACTTCTCGCCTTATTTTAGTCATATGATGCCGGAAAAGACTGAAAATCTTGTTAAAAACGACAAATACATTAAACATACAGACAAAAATGCGATTATAGATTTGTACACTGAGCACAATGAAAAATAATACAAGGTTTTATAAAATAATTGCAACAAGAAAATATTTACAGCAAGGAGGAATGGGAATGGATTATCAGAAATTTGTAAACAATGCTAGTTTTACAATCTTTGTTGCCGTTGTTTTGGTTTTAGTTACCATTGTCTGTATCATTTTTTTGAAAAATGGTTGGAAAGAAGCAGAAAGGTTGGGAGTAAGCAAGGAAGAGCTAAAAAAAATTGTTATTAATTGCATTGGAATCAGTTTGGTTCCATCTATCCCGATTGTGCTTAGCGTAATCGTAATGGTTCCAGTTCTTGGTGTAGCATTGCCGTGGCTTAGGACTTCTGTTATAGGCTCAGCAAATAATGAATTAATTTCAGCAACAATGGCAGCAGAAGCAATGGGAGTTGAGTTTACATCGACGACAATGACGATCGAGGCATGGATTAATGCTGCATGGTCGATGACATTAGGATGTTCAGTTGCATTGCCAATTGTCTTAGTGGTTTTAAAACCAGTTTGTAAAACCTATGATGTTTTCCGAAAAAAGGATAGCCGTTGGATTGGTATTTTCAGTCTTTGTGCATTAGTTACAGTAATTGCTGCGTTTGCAATTAATAGTGGAAAGAAAGGAATTGTTCCGAGTCTGGTTATTATTGGATGTTTTCTGTTTTCATATGTATGTAATTTGGCAGCGAAAAATCCAGCACTAAAATGGTTGAAAGATTATGCTTTTCCGTTAACAATTTTATTTGGATTAGTATTATCAATGATTATAACACCGCTCTTAGCATAATTAGGAAAGGAGTGAAGTCTAATGACTGATTTTGAAAAGAAAATGCATCATGATGGAAGATTATATGGATGGGCAATGTTGATTGCAATCTGCGCATTTCCGTTTTTTGCTTCAGTACGTTCTGGAATATGGCCGGATTTTAAAATAATATGGCCAGGAGTTTTAACAATGTGGATTTTGATGGCTTCATATGTTTTAAGTGAAATGATTGCTTTTCCACCTATTTTAGGACCAGGAAGCCTTTATTTGACTTATATTACCGGAAACCTGCAGAATCAGAAAATTCCTTGTGCGTTGTCAGCAATGAGTATAGCTGGTATAGAAGCTGGAAGTGAAAAAGCAAATGCTGTATCAGTTGTGGCAGTGGCAGTATCCAGTATCACGACAACGGTAATTATTGCCTTGGGAATCGTTTTGATGCAGCCATTGACCCCATTGTTAAATTCTTCAGTTCTAGCTCCGGCATTTAGTAATGTCGTTCCTGCAATATTTGGTGCTTTAGCTGGACTATGGCTTTTAAAAGAATTCAAGGTTTCAGTTGTTTCAGTCGTTCTTTGCTTATTTGGAATATTAGTATTAAAAATTGATCTTCAGTGGGTATTGTTAGGAGGAATAGCGCTTACAATTATTATTGCCAGATTCATGTATAAAACAGGTATTATAAAACAGGAATAAAAATGGAGGTGAAGGATTAATGAGTACTTTATTATTTAAACATGTGAATGTAGTTGATGTTCGAAATCAGCAGATACTTTCTGATGTGGATGTTTTGATCAAAAATGAAAGAATAGAGAAAATGGAAAGAGATATCAAGAGTTCTGCGGAGCAGGTAGTAGACGGTGAAGGAAAATATTTATCACCAGGAATTATTGATATGCATGTACATAGTACATGGGACGGAAGCGCTATTTCAGAAGATATGGATGAAATGTACGGTCCATATCAAGCTTTTTTGAGAAGTGTACATAATGTTGAAAATTCTTTAAAAAAGGGAGTTACAACCATACGAGAAGTAGGAAGTCCTAAGGATTTATCAATTGAAACGGCGTTTGCAGTTGAAAAGGGATGGATTAAAGGTTCGAGAGTTATTCCATGCGGTTCTGCAATTCAGAGTATATATGGACATGTTCCATCAATTGGAACGATTGCAAATACGAAAGATGAACTTTTGTATGCAATACGGGAAAAAAAGACTTTGTTTGTAAAAAAAGGAATCCGTTGCCAGTGGATTAAAATTATGGATACTGGTGGTGCAGCTGGCTTGGAAGATGTTGGACCAAGCATGTACGATTTAGATCAGCTTAAATTTATTGTTCATGAAGCACATCGTCTTCATATGAAGGTTGCTGTTCATGCAGTTTCGCAGGAAGGAATTATTGAATGTATCAAGGCAGGAATTGATACGATTGAACATGGACCGGACATTCCGGATGAGTATTTAGACATGATGAAAGAAAAAGGACTAACTTTGGTTCCAACATTGGCTATTTATAAAATATTATCGGAAAACAAGGGTGTGTTAAGTGATTTTATGGTGGAACGTTCTGCTCTTGTAACAAGACAGCAGAAAAGCACTTTTGTGAGAGCAATGGAAAAAGGGGTGAAGATTGCATTAGGAACGGATGCGGGTTCTCCGTGCTTTGGTTCACAGCCATCTGCATTTAAGGAAATGCTAGTTATGCAGGATTATGGAATGCCTCCAGAAAAGATTATTTCTTCTGCAACGTTAACATCGGCAGAAGTATTAGGGATGTCAGAAGAAATTGGAACGATTGAGCCAGGTAAGATTGCTGACTTAGTGCTTTTGGGAGAAAATCCATATACTAATTTGAAAGCATACACGGATTGCTTGATTCAGGTATACAAATCAGGAGAAATGGTTTAAGATAAAGACAATTAAAGCTGGAACTAGAGAGGTGCTGCGCTTGTAGTGCCTCTTTGCTAATTGTAGAAGTAGGTGAGAAAATATGAAGCTTTCCGTTTTGATAGAGGCATTATCAGCTGAGAATGTAGAAGAAATTCACATAAAAGATATGTCTCAGAACATTTGCCAAGTCTGTAATCTTTCATTGACGTCTGTAGCATTCACAAAAAATATTATTTATGTGGTAACAGCTCCGGTATTGTTAGAGGTAGGAGATGGCTGTCTGGAAGCCCCATCTATATTTATTCTTTTAGGAAATTTGAATGATTTTATTGATATGCAGAAACCAGAGAATTATATAATATATCAGAGTGATGCTCCGGGAGAAGTGTTTACAGCACTTTTATCGAAATTAAATTTGGAAAGTCGTATCTTGGAGGCAGAATTGGCGATCAGTCGTGCTTTGTTTGATTGTACGTCTATAAAGGATTTATTGGATGTTGCTGCTAGTATCCTTGGAAATCCTATTTTATTACAAGATTTTACAACAAGATTATTGGTACATTCGGCAAATGAAGTAATGGCTGCAGATGACGAGATATTAAATAGTGTATTTCGAATGGGATATGTGACAAGTGAACTATTTCAAAAATACGATTACGCTAACGTTCTGGAGCAAATAAAAAATACACCGCAGACGTTTCTTTTGAAATCACCAAAAAAAAGAGAACGTTTGATTTGCCGTTTGATTGTAAATCGAAGATATTTTGGCTGGTTTTTAACGGTGGCTTATAATCATCCGTTCAAAGATAGTGATATCGAAATTATGAATTTTTTGTGTGGAGCACTTCAACTATTTCTTGAAAAAGAAAATATTTTACCTAATACAACACGAAGTGAAAATCTATTGCAAGAATTAATTCAGGATGCAAAATACTCAGAAGCAGAGTTCAAAAAACGGGCAGAAGGTTTTTCGTGGATGCTTCATGATCATTACTATATAATTGCTATTTCTGATAAAACAGGAAAGGCAGAGTCACGAATGATGATGTCATATAGAAATCATTTGTCGCTGATTTTCCCTGAAGCCATTATTCTTGAAGTCAATAGAAAACTGATTTTATTTTTTGATACAAAAGAGGTTGGAATATGCTTGAATGTGTTGGAAGCATTTCTGGAAAAATATGATTTGCTAGCAGTATGCAGCAATCAATTCCATAAAATTACAGATTTTGCATATATTCTTAATCAACTATTAATGGTTATAGGACTTGAAAAAAGTCTGCATTTTAATAAAAGCCTGATTCATTATCAAGATTATATTATGTATTGTGCTATAAAGAAGATTGGAAGGGAAGGACATATCCAATACTTTTGTATGCCTGAATTACTAGAGGTATTTAGATATGACCACAAATATGGTACTTCATTTGCATATTCTAAAAGAATTGCTTTAGAACTTGCTAGTGTAACAGCAGCTGCACAGAAATTGGGAATTCATCGAAATACAATGGAATATAGATTAAGAAAATTTAATGACTTATCGGGAATTTCAAACTATACGGCAGATATTGTAGAAAGATTGCTATTTACATATAAAATATTGGATTTATATCCAGAAATACTAGAAGAAAAGGATATTTTGTGAGGGAGGAAAAGACAGGACGTGTTGCAATAAACAATATCTCCTGTCTTTTCTATAAAATATTAGAAATTTAGCAAATAATGAAATCCATTATGAATACGTCTCCGTCTTAATAAAGGAATCCATATATTTGATATACTCCTCTTTGGTAAAGATGGGCTGATAATTCGCTACAATCTCTTTTGCTTTCACAGCCCCGTCCCGAAGCAGGCGGTAAGCGGAGAGGGCGAAGATTTTTGCAGTGACCACATAGGCAAGTTCCTCATCCACGATATCGAAATCAACGGAGTGGAGGCCGCTTACTTTACCGCCGGTGTTGAAGGTAAGGACCGGCTGCAGATGCTGTACATCCCCCACATCGGTGGAACCGCCGCTGTAGGCGTGGGTATCTTCCTGGACGATCTGGTAATCTTTTTCACTGGTTTGTGCGGCAATCTCAGCGGCTGCCAGGACTGATTCATCGGCCTTTTCACTCAGAGCCGGAAGATATCCGGGCATAGTGGTGATTTCGCAGGAAGCACCGACGGCGATGGCACCGGCTTTGAAGGCGCGGTCTGTTTTGGCAGCAGCATCTGCGATGGCATCCTTGTTGGCGGCACGTACCAGAGTTTCGATTACCACCTCATCTGGTACTACATTGACGAGATTACCGCCTTTTGTGATAATGGGATGAATCCGGACATGGTCATCATCGCGGAAGGTTTCACGCTGGTAAGCCAGGGCGGAAAGTCCGAGGGAGGCTGCATTTAATGCATTGACTCCCAGATGCGGGGCACCGGCTGCGTGGGCAGCCAGTCCTTTATAACGAATGACCTTGGAGACGAAACCGTTGTTGGAATGAGAACCCACACTGATATCCTTGTCTCCGGTGTGGTGGACGATATCCAGGTCGATGTCATCAAAAGCACCGATGCGGATGAGTTCACATTTTCCACCGCCGTATTTGATTTTTCCCTGGGCGGTCAGGGAGTTTTTAAATTCAATCTCACCATATTCCTCTGCCGGTACGGCGAAGAATACAACCTGTCCGTCCAGCTCTTTTTTTATATCTTCATTGGTCAGAGCCAGGGCTGCACCGATGACACCGGCCAGCTGGGCATGATGTCCGCAGCAGTGAGCTCCCTGAGTCTCCGGGTTGGCGTATTTATGTTCCGGGATGCGGAGCGCATCCAGTTCCCCGATGAGAGCCAGACTTACATTCGTTTTCTCTTCTTCATTTAAGTAAGCTTTGACACCGGTGACAGCCAGTCCTTCCTTTGTCTCAAGACCCAGATTTTTCATGAAAGAAGCAAATTTTTCTGCAGTTCTGTATTCTTTATAACCCAGCTCTGCATGGGTGTAGATATCTTTGGCGAATGCAATGATCTCGTTGCGGTGTGCGTCGATGATATCGACAATTTTCTGTTCGGTTTTATCTAAAATGAGAGCCATGTGAAATCCTCCTGTTTCCTGCTGGTGCCTTCCGATGCTGTTTCCTATTAGTTAAACAGTTCCTCCGGAACAAACCATAAACCATTGTTATTCTTGTCTAAATATTCTTTGAATTTATCGGAGTGGTAAGCAGCAACGATATCTTTTGCCCACTGAGCATCTTTATTTTCCTCTTTTACAACGACCTGCAGAATCAGATGCGGCAGAATGTCTTCCTGAAGAAGGGCAGTGGATGGATCGATTCCTGCATTGTATACAATACTTCCGGTGATAACCGCATAATCAAAGTCATCTAAAACAGCTGGAATATTGGTGGAGTTCATTTCGGTAAATTCGATGTTGTAAGGGTTTTCCGTGATATCCGCCTGGGTGACAGTGGAGAGATCTACATCCGGATTTAAGGTGATCCATCCGGCTTTCTGTAAGAGAACATAAGCGCGGGCTGTGTTGGCGGCATCATCCGGAACGGCTACTTTGGCACCATCATGAATGGAGTCCAGAGAGGTTTCGGTGGCAGAGAAGATGGCAGCCGGAACGGTCGGAATCGGGGAAATCGGAACCAGGTCACCCTTCTGGGCTTCGTTGAAGTTTTCAGCATAAGCGGTATGCTGTTCTACATTGAAATCGATCTCGCCGTCATTTAAAGCAAGATCATTCTGGAGAAGGTCGGAGAAATCAACCTCGGTGAGTGTATAACCTTCTTTTTCCAGAATCGGTTTAATGGCATCTTCAAATAAAACCGTGTAGGGTCCGGCCGCTTTGCCGTATTTGAGTTCCTTCTTATTAGAATCAGAAGCATCGGCGGAAGCAACAGATTCGGTGCCGGAAGAAGCAGCGGCAGTATCAGCGGCAGAGCTTCCGGCATCACTCTTGGAGCAGCCTCCCAGAACAGCAGCTGCGAGGATCAGACCGGCGGTCAGGGTGGTTCTTACATAAGCTTTTACATTTTTCATAATTGAGTTCTCCTTTTTCTTTTAAGTGTATTTAAATTAGCAGTTTCTTCAATAGAAATAAGTTATAAGTTACTGATGTGTCCGGCTCTTCTGTGACAGCCGGTTTCCCAGACTCTGGATGATCCAGACAAATGCAATCAGGATGAAAACGGTCGCAAACATCAGCGGGAAGTTAAAGGTCTGATAGCCGTAGGTCAGGGCGATGTTTCCGATGCCGCCGCCTCCGATGTAGCCAGCCATCGCAGTTGCTCCGATGAGGGCGATGGTGCCGGTTGTCAGAGCCAGGATAACGGAAGCAAATGCCTCCGGAAGCACAAAATGAACGATAATCTGGAACGTGGTTGCTCCCATCGACTGGGCTGCCTCGATGATGCCGCCGCCGACTTCCAGAAGCGATGTCTCAAGAAGTCTTGCTAAAAATGGGGCGGTATAGATAACTAATGGCACGATAGCAGCCCTGGTACCGATCCGGGTGCCGACGATGATTTTCGTAAAGGGCATTACACATACCAGAAGGATGATAAACGGTGTGCTTCGGATGATGTTGATGAAACCGTTTAAAATCGTGTAAAGCAATGAATTTTCCTTGAGCCCGCCTTTGCGGGTCAGCCATAAGACAATGGCGATGAGAAATCCGACGATGGAACCGATAATCAGGGAAAAACCGACCATATACAGGGTTTCCCAACCGGCCTTGATGAGTTTGTCTGGCGAAATGCCTAAATACTGCTGAATCATGGTAATACAACCTCCTTATATTCTTCGTTTGATTCGAGAATGTAGCGCTCGGCTTTTTTGATTTCCTCGTCGCTTCCGATGAAGAGAACGAGCATGATGCCGACGACGATGCCCTGAATAACGTTGATGGTGGAGTAGAGAATGTTGGTTTCCACCTCAAACCGCCGGTTGATATCCCAGAGAAGCGGCTCGGTGCTGTCTGTATTTTCCAGCTTGATGCGGAGCAGGCGGCTGTTCCGCGTTTCCCGGCGGATGCTCTCGACGAGCGGTTCCGGAATAACGTCGTGGATGAGATTGCCGACAAACCGTTTGGCGATATCAGACTGCGGGTCTGAGAAAACCTGGATGACAGAGCCCGTTTCTACGACTTTACCGAAATCCATAACGGCGACTTTATTACAGATTTTCTGGATGACATTCATCTCATGTGTGATAATCACAATTGTAATATGAAGGGTTTCATTAATCTTCTTTAGCAAATTGAGAATGGAATCGGTCGTTTTCGGGTCGAGGGCGCTGGTCGCCTCATCGCAAAGAAGAATCGACGGATTATTTGCAAGTGCCCTTGCGATACCGACGCGCTGTTTCTGTCCGCCGGAGAGCTGTCCCGGATAGTAGGACTTCTTATCGGAAAGTTCGACGAACTCCAGCAGCTCATTCACACGCGTTTCGATGTCTTTTTTGGGGGTGCCGTTTAGTTTCAGGGCAATCGCGACGTTGTCGTAAATTGTCTTGGATTCCAGGAGGTTGAACTGCTGGAAAATCATTCCGATTCCCTTTCGGAGGCTGCGAAGCTCTTTTGCGCTCAGGCTTCCAATGTCCTTATCTTCAACGAAAATCTTTCCGGAAGTCGGTCTTTCCAGGGCGTTTACCATTCGGATCAGGGTGGATTTTCCGGCACCGCTGTAACCGATGACGCCGTAGATATCGCCCTTTTCTATTTCGAAGGACACATCCTTCAGTGCTTCAAATGCACCGTCTTTCGTCTGGAATGTTTTACTTAAATGTTCGAATCGAATCATTTCTGGTCTCCTTTAACTTTGTTTATCTGGGGAAGCACATTTTTAAGGGATAATTCCTGAAAAATGACTTCTGTATGTGTCGTGTTTTTTATACGAATGATATATCTGGATGCAATATAAATATTTAATTTTGCATACTGAAATATAAATGGGTACAAAAAAGGAGGTCTGGTTGTCCAGACCTCCTAAATTGGATCGTATCTACCACTTTCCAGTGAAAGCAAGATGAGAAAAACCTCATGAAGATATCATCCAGTTATCTGTCTGCACAACAAAAGTAAGAGTGTCACAGCAACAGCAGCACATACACTCCATACAACAACACATAGCAGACATAACTGAATAAGATGTTCTCATGATGGTTTCCTCCTTTCCTTAAAATTCATAAACGATTATAAAAATATATTTCCTACTTGTTTTGTAGGTTTTAAATGATAGTTCTTATTATAGCGCGTAAATGAGATTTGTCAATCATTTTTTTATATCATCCAATATCATCCAATACCGCCCAATGCGATGCCTAATATTAATACCAGCACACATACCGGAATATAAATATAGCGGCACACCGGTACAAACCATTTTGAAAATTTCTTTTCGCGGCCTTTGTTGACCTGCGTTTCTGCATAGTCTTTTCCGAATACCCAGAAGAACATGATTCCGGCGAGTCCGGCACCGAGGGGGCAGATGTAGATGGAGAGAACGTCCATCCAGTCGGAGACGATGCCCTGGATTAACAGGGAGACGGCAGCTCCGATGATACCGATAACCGCGCAGGCAGGGACGCGGCCAAGGTGGAGTTTTTCCTGGACGGTGGCGATCGGTGCTTCGTAGAGGTTGAGCAGGGAGGTCATCCCGGCGAAGAGAACGGCTACGAAGAAAATGATCGCGATCAACGTACCGCCCGGCATTGAGCGGATGAGGTTCGGGAGGTAGATGAAGAGAAGTCCCGGACCACCCTGATCAAGTTTTGCACCGGTGGTTGCCATTGCCGGGATGATGACGAGGGCGGCGAGAATCGCGGCGATCGTATCAAACAGGGCAACCCGCGCGGCAGATGCCGGGATGTTTTCCTCATCGGAGAGGTAGGAACCATAGATTAAGGTTCCATTTCCGGCGACGGACAGGGAGAAAAATGCCTGCCCCAGTGCGAAAATCCATGTTTTTGGGTCTGCGAGGATCTCAGGATCGATGCGGAAAATGTAGCGGTAGCCCTGCATCGCACCCGGCTGGAATGCCACGTAGATGCCTAAAAAGACAAACAGGATGAAGAATACCGGCATCATCAGCTTGTTGGCGTTCTCGATTCCGCTTCCGACGCCGAACATCAGAATCAGAATGCAGAAGAAGAGGGCGGCAAGCTGCCAGCCATTGTTTCCAAATGCGGACGCCATCGAGCCGAAAGCAGAGGCAAAACCGTCTGTGTCGGCCGGGGCAAGCGTGGCACCGGTAAAGGCTCCGATGGCATATTTTAGGATCCAGCCCATGACGACGGTATAGCCGATCGCCATCGCGAGGGAACCGGCTGCCGGGATGAAACCGAGCGCGTCACCCAGTTTGCGCCTGCCGCGTGTCTCGCAGGCAGCGCCGAACGCGTCGATTGGACCGGAGCGGGTGCCGCGTCCCAGGCACATTTCCCCGATGACACCCGTGGAGCCGATCAGGGCGACGAAGATAAAGTACGGGATCAGGAACGAGCCGCCGCCGTACAGGGAGACGCGGGTGGGAAACATCCAGAGATTTCCCATGCCGACCGCCGATCCGATACAGGCGAGGATGAAGCCCCACTTACTGTTGAAAGATTCTCTTTTTTCCATGAAATTGTAACTCCTCAAACATTATATAAGATTTGCCGCAAATATCTAGGAGTCCGCCGATTGGAAGCGGTCAGGCAGATGTTTGCATAAGTCCATCTATTATACCAGAAGAGAGGCATTGCTTTCAAGTGGCAGAGCGCGCGAATCGTATGTTTTAGGGGAAAAGGCGATCGAAAGTAACTGCCGGTGGACCGTTACAGGGAAATACCTTGATTTATAGGGTGGAAAGATGGTATTCTATAGAGGACGGCAGCGGCGGGCTTTGGGAGGGTGGCGCCGCGGCAGAGCAGATTCGAAAAGGAGAAGGTAGCACAATGAAAAACGCAAACAGGATTCCGGAAACGTTTCAGACGGATGCGGAATACAGACAGTGGATGGAGCGCTGGCAGCAGGAGGCGCGGGAGGCGACGATCGAGGGATTTAAGCAGAATCGTAAGTTAAACGGCATGACACAGACGGAGCTTGGCAGAAAGGCGGGGATTTCCCAGCCGAATATCACCCGCTTCGAGAGCGGCAGCTACAATCCGTCGCTGGATTTTATGGTAAAGATCGCAGCGGCGATGGGGAAACGGGTACAGATTACATTGGTAGATGAATAAGAGGCGTGCGCCGAGGCGCACAGGGACCATTTGGGGAATAAACAGGGGAGACAGCGGTGTGTGTGGCTGTCTCCCCTGTTTTTAACAACACTTTGCAAGAATTCTCCCATCCTCTCTAGGTGGTGAGATGAATTGCCTTTTGGGAAAATCATGCAATATCTGGCATATTAAAACTGCACATATCTGTGCACATAAATGAAAATAAACATGTGAGAACAAATGTTCTAAAAGACGTAGACAAACAAGTGTTCCTGTGTTATAATATAATCAGTCGAAAGCAAAAGGAAAGGCTGATTTTATGAGAAAATTAGATAGTAATGCACACTCAGTGTTTTTGCTCTATTATCATTTGATTCTGGTTATAAAATACCGAAAAAAGGTACTGACGGATCCTGTTTCTGAGCGTGCCCGGGAGATTTTTGAATATATCGCTCCGAAGTATCA
>OLNK01001025.1_pt1 | contig 24511 bp, 25 predicted proteins | sample 1672791 | NCBI WGS metagenome assembly OLNK01 (sample SAMEA3136724, study PRJEB25190) | human gut metagenome | biome: human gut; feature: human-associated habitat; material: faeces | place: Austria | collected 2013 | reverse complement strand
CCGCCCCTGCGGGGCACCTCCCTCGCAGAGGGAGATTTTTCGACACGCAGCACAAAACCCCTGCTGCAGTGCTGCGGCAGGGGCTTTGTGTAATATGAGGAATGCTGTGTAACTCAGCAAGGGAATGGCTTATTCGTTGTCGTCCTTGTCGGCTGGTTTGCTCCACTCTTTAAAGGACGGAACTTTTGGGTAAGCTTTCAGTTGCTTTTTCATTTTGCGGATGGCAATGCTGTAGGGGTTCAGGGCGCCGGACAGGTACAGCCCCGCGGCAAAGATGAAGAATACGCTGGCAATCAGCATAAACGCACGCTGCCCCACATTGACGGCCAGCAAAAAGGTGACCGTCGAGCCGATCACCATCATTTCCGCGGTGGCATTGCCCTTGCGGCGCTGCTCCTTCGGGGTCAGGCGCACATCCTCCAAGGCCATCAGCCAGTTCATCTGCTCGTCTGTGATGTTCAGCTCGGATTTATAGCGGTGCAGATTGCGGCGGGTCTCGGCATCAGCGTTCTTGTAGGTCTCACTCTTGTGGTAATCCTGTACCGTGGGGGTCTGTTTCTTTGCCATTTGCTTATCCTTTCCGTTTTGCGGGGGCCGGCAGCTGCAAAAGCACCAGCGCGGCGATCTCGCACACAATGCCGGCTACGCCGAATCCATCCATCTTCTGCCCGAACAATACCAGCCCGAACAGCGCGGCGGCCACAGGCTCAAAGGTGGCGGCAATGGACGCACGGCTGGCGGGGATGGTTTTCAGTGCGGCGGTGTACAGCCACTGCGCCGCCAAAGAGCACACCAGCCCCAACCCGAGGTTGGCAGCCAGCGCACCGGGCGTTGTCAGGATATAGGCAACGCCCGGCAGCTCACCTGCGGCGGCGGTAAACACAAGGCTTGCCGCTGCACTGAAAAGGAACATGTAAAACAGATTTGTCATCGGGCTGTACTTTTTCAGCTTGGTGGCCAGCAGAATATTCTGCAGCGTATAGCACAGCGCGGCACCGAGACCGTAGGCCACACCGCCCGCATCCAGCGTTACGCCGCCTGCCACGCCGCTGACTAACGCACAGCCCAGCAGGCTGAGCACAAGGCACAGCCCCTTGCCGGGGGTGAACTTTTCATGCAGGAACACGACGCTGAACAGCATGACAAGGGACGGCATAAGGTAGATGAGCACGGCAGCCGTGCCCATACCCACACGCTGGATGGAGTAGGTGTAGAACAGGCCGAACATAAACAGCCCCAATGCACCTGCCGGGACGAACCAGACAAGGTCCCGCAGGTCGATCTTCAGCGCTGCGGGGCTTTTCGCTGCCAGCCAGATGCCTGTCAGAATGGCCATCGAGGCCATACGCACGAGAGTCATTTGGGTGCCGTTTACGCCGTAGGCCGTCAGGATATTGATAAAGATGCCGTTTGCGCCCCAGCAGGCCGCTGCCAGCAGTACCATCAGCACTGCTGCTGTTTCCTTTTGTTTCACAGTCCGTACTCCATTGTAATCGGATATTTTGCTTTTGTCAAAAAGCTTCCTTAGCCAAGGTCCTCGCCGTTAGAGGCGGTGACTTTCTTGTACCAGTAGTAGCTGTCCTTCAGGCTGCGCTTGCCGGTGCCGTTAAACTGGTTGTCGTAGTCGACATAGATGAAGCCATAGCGCTTCTCGATCTCGCTGGAGGAGCAGGAGATGATGTCAATGGGGCCCCACGGATAGTAACCGCGCACATCAACGCCGTCCTTGACCGACTCGATGACCTGTTCAACATGCTTGCGCAGATAGTCGATGCGGTACGGGTCGTGAATGGAGCCGTCGGCCTCGACCTTATCGTAGGCGCCAAGGCCGTTCTCGGTGATGTAGAGGGGCTTCTGGTAGCGGTCCCAGTACTCGTTCAGCGCAATGCGCAGGCCGAGGGGGTCAATGCCCCAGCCCCAGTCGCTGGCCGGAATGTCGGGGTTTGGCACCTGACCCAGCTCGGAGTGCAGATACGGCTCCTCGCCGGACAGGCGGCTGTAGTAGTAGCTCAGCGATACGAAATCGACCGTACCTTCTTTCAGAGCCTCCTCGTCGCCGGGGTAGAAGTTGATATGAATGTTGTGCTCATCGTAATAGCGCAGGGCGTAACCGGGGTAGTAGCCGCGGACCATGATGTCGCCGTACAGATATTCCATCTGGTTGTGGCGCATATTCCAGTACACATCCTCGGGGCGATGGCTGATGGGATAGGTCAGGTTGGAGCAGAACATCATGCCGATCTCGTTGGCAGGGTCGATCTCATGGGCAATCTTGGTGGCCTTGGCGCAGGCGACCATCTCATTGTGGACGCCCTGATACTTGGCCTCCAGCAGGTTGTCGACCTTGTCGCTGGCAATGCCCAGATGGTTGAAGCTCTCGTGGATGATGAGGTTGATCTGGTTGACCAAAATCCACTTATGGACCTTGCCCTTGTAGCGCTTGAACAGCACCTCGCAGTACTTCACAAAGAAGTCAACGACCTCGCGGCTGGCCCAGCCGTTGTATTTCAGGGCCAGATTCAGCGGCATCTCATAGTGGCTGACCGTGATCAGCGGCTCCATGCCGTTGGCAATGATCGTGTCGATGAGGTCATCGTAGAACTTCAGGCCCTCCTCGTTGGGCGTGGCATCATCCCCGTTGGGGAAGATGCGGGCCCAGTTGATGGAGGTGCGCAGGCTGTTCATGCCGGTGCCTGCCAGCAGCTTGATGTCCTCCTTGTAGGTGTGGTAGAAGTCGATGCCGCGGCGTTTGGGGTAGAACTTGTCGTCCTCCGCCATGGCGCGCTTGATGTATGCGGTGTCGATCTCCATGTTGTAGCGCTCTTCCGGCGGGACGTCATACTGGCTGCGGTTGATGTCTGCCAGGCACCAGCCCTTGCCGCCCTCTTTCCATGCGCCCTCCATCTGGTTGGCGGCCAGTGCGCCGCCCCAGAGGAAGTCCTTCGGCATACCGTTGTATTTGCTCATCTTTTCCATTTTAGATTCTCCTTGTCAAAAATCAGCCCTGCACCTTAGCCTCAAGGTCAGCAAGACGCTTTTCATAGTTTTTGGCGATCTTCAGCATACTCTTGGTCATGTTGATCTCAACCTGGATCGTCATAAGGGTATCCTGTGCGTGGGCAAACAGGACATAGTAGCCCATCTTCTCATCACCGCCGCGAATGTCGCCCTGGATCATCTCGGTCTGAACATTGTGGGCCTCGGCCTGCAGCTTGTCAGCCTCCTTCAGCTCAGCCTTGGCCTCGTCCAGCTCACCCTTGGCAATGTGGTCCATAGCCTTGCTGGCGTGCAGGCGAGCGTCACCGGAGCCCATGATGATATCCATGGCCTTGCCCATGACATATTCATCTTTTTCTTCCTGGGTCATACCCGTCATCGGGCTCTTTTCCTCTTCCATAAAAATGCTCCTTTGTATTCGTTATGGTTAAATCGTGTGACTTATAGGATGTTGTGTGACTGCGCCCTGATGAAAATACCGCCCGGTCGAGTAGAGCCGGCCGGACGGTACTATTTCATAATTTCAACTTACAGATCAAGCGGCACCTGTAAGCGTTTTGCGGCTATCAGGCCTTGATGGCGGCAGTCTCTTCCTTGACCTTCTGGTCGTCATAGGCCTTCACGAACGGGAACCAGATGACGGCAGAGAGAACAAAGGTCAGGATGGCGAAGATCACGCCGGTGATGCTGCCCTGCGTAGCGATAAAGGTGCTGATGGGGTACGGGCAGTACCACAGGTCGAACTGGATGCGCGGGATGGGGGCAAACGGGATGACCTTCGTGAAGATGTAGGTCACGATGGGAAGGATGATGCCCTGAAGCCACATAGGCAGCATCAGCAGGGGGTTCCAGGCGATGGCGCCGAAGATGATGGGCTCGTTGATATTGAAGATGCCGGGCACGACGCAGGCGCGGCCGAGGGCCTTCAACTCGCTGGATTTGCAGATGAACATCATCAACAGGCAGAGGGACAGCGTGCAGCCGACACCGCCGATCCACAGATACGGCGACCACCGAGATCCACAGATAGGTGCAGAACATGAAGGTCTCGGTAAAGATGCCCAGGTTCTGGTAGGTGGCAACGCCAGCAGCGACCAGCTCAAGGTTGGCGGTGATAACAGCCAGCTTGACAGGCTCATCAACAGGGGTAAGCACCCAAGTGGAGATACCCATGGAGTAGATGAAGCACTTCAGGAAGCAGAAGAACACGAAGCCGACAGGAGAGGTCAAAGCACTCTGCAGCGGCATAAAGACGGCCTGCACAGCACCGGCAACATCGACACCGGCGACCTGAACGATCAGCCAGCCGCCCGCGATCACAAGCATGATGGGCAGCAGGGAGTCAAACCACTGACGAACGAAGTCGGGAATGGCGGAATCCTCTTTGAAGAAAGAGAACTTAGCGAACGCACCAAAGACCAGACCAACGATAATGCCGGTGAAGATGGCAACGAACATACCGTTGGCACCGTACAGGGTGTGGCCCTGGCCCATTTCCTCAGCAGACTGCGGGTCGATGCAGATCATAAAGAGCATCATGCCCGTGAAGCCCGCGAGGATGCGCTGCTTACGGAAGCGCTTTTTCTCGCAGTAGTTAAAGGGGATCAGGAAGGAGGCCATCAGGCCGATTTTGCTCATCGTCCAGCCGAAGGGAGTCCAGAAGCTGGGCAGAGCGGGAATGTAGTCGTTCAGGATGGTGCCGACGCAGAAGATAGAGCCTGCCAGAATGAAGGGCAGCAGCTGCATCACCGAGTCCTTGATGACCACGACCCAAGTCAGGTTCGTGATCTTTTGCAGTTTCGGCGCGAAAGAATTTTCGAGCCATTTAATGAGTTTATCCATTGGTTTCCTCCTCATTTATGCTGCCGATGGTCGGCAGCACTATTTAGTGCAGGGCCGCTTCCCTGCTTGGTACCGTAGAGTATCAGGCTTCGCCGAACATGCCAAGGATCTGATCCAGCGCAGCATCGCCGTTCAGGCGTGCGTAGGCAGCCTGCTCAATGACGCCGACCTTGACATCATAACCCTCGCAGATCTCCTCCATCTCGGGCAGAGTAGAGGCGAGGTGGGGCCCGATCATCAGGCAGTCGATCTCATCGACATAATCCTCAACAGTGGACTCGCTGCGTGCATTGACAGTGATGGACAGGCCGCGGGCTGCGGCAGCCTTGCGGATGTTGGCAGCCATAAAGCCGGAAGATGCGCCGGAACCGCAGACGAGCAGAACATTGTGCTTTTTCATAAGTTGTTTACCTCTTTCGTGTTAAATTCCTCATATTTTTGCGGGTCTTCATACCCAGGACCCTTTCTGTGTTTTCAGCATACTGCAATTTTTTGCATAGTGCAACCCGACTTTTGCACACCGTTGGTGCAATCTGTCAATGTGCAAAATAATTGCACACCAAACTTGTGCACTCTGCTTAAAAAAGCAGCTTTTACAGATTTTTGCAACGGGGAAAGCATACTTTTTGGCATTTTGTACGGCTTTTTGCAGACCCCCTGTGAAAATTGCCGCTTTTCTTTTGGGGCAGGGTTGGGGTATACTATGAATATAAAAGTAAGGCAGGGTGTCCCACCCTGCAATACGGCAGTTACAGCAGCGCCCCGCCCGGAGAGAAAAAGCCGATTTTCTACCACACATTCAACGAAACGAAAGGATCCACCGTTCATGGCTAGCAAGCAGAACCAGCTCGTGCAGACATTGCTGGATCAGAACCAGCAGCTCAACGCTACCCAGCTTGCCAATTCGCTGGGGGTATCGGTGCGCACGGTACATAACTATATCAATGCAGTCAATGCGCAATACCAGGATGCCATCGTCTCGACGCCGACAGGATACCGCATTGCGCCCGCTATGGCGCAGCAGATGCTGCACCAAAGCCCGAACGACATCCCTCAGAACGCGCAGGACCGCTGCACCTACATCTTGAACCGCCTTGTACAGAAGGGCGGCAGCCTGAACCTGTACGACCTGTGCGATGAGATTTATATCAGCGCAACGACTTTTCACGGCCTGATGGGTAAGATGCGCCGCCTGACGCGGGAGTGTGACCTGAGCCTTGCCGTCAGCGGGGACACCGTGACACTGACGGGCAGTGAGCGCAACAAGCGCCGCCTGCTCAGCGGACTGTTGTACCATGAATCCGCCAGTGCGTTTACAAGCACGGACTCCCTGCAGGCAGCATTTCCCAGCATTGACATTGAAAAAATACGCGCGGATGTCATGGATGTGCTGAACGAAAACCACTACTTCATCAATGACTATTCACTGCTGAATCTGCTTTTGCACATTGCCATCGCCATAAACCGTGTACAGAACGGCTGTGTTTACACGGAAGCCCCCAGTACTATGCACCCGCTGGACCCGCAGAATGAAAGGCTTGCGCAGGAGCTGACCGAGAGATTGGCCCGTAATTTCAACATTCGCTTCTCTGCAGCCGAACAATATGAAATGGCGCTGCTGCTCGTCTCCCGTACCTCGATGCTGGACTATGCAGCCATCACGCCCGACAACATTGCGGACTATATCGGCAGCGACTGCACCGACCTTGTACACCAGCTCATCAACACCGTAAAGGACTTTTACGACATCAATCTGGACGAGCCAGAGTTTTTCATCCGCTTTGCGCTGCATACCCACAATCTGTTGGTGCGCGCGCAGAACAGGAGCTTCTGCAAGAATCCGCTAGTCAGTGAGATACGCCAGAGTTGCCCGCTGATTTACGATGTGTCCGTGCAGCTTTCGGGCATCATCCGCGAAAAGACAGGCATCACGCTCGATGAGGATGAGATCGCCTACATCGCGCTGCATCTGGGCGGTGCGCTGGAAACGCAGAAGGAACTGGCAAACCGTGTGCCCGCCGTGCTGTACTGCCCCAGCTACTACAATATGGACAGCAGCCTTGCGGATCGCATCAGCCGCCGCATGCAGGGTAAAATCCTGCTTACCAACGTATTTACAAAAGAGAGCCCGCTTGACCAGCTTACCGGCAGTGCGTTGGTCATCTCCACCGTGCGGCCCCACAGAGTATTGGATATGCCGCTTGTGCTTATCTCGCCTTTTTTGACGAACTCCGACATTATGGCGCTGAACCGCAAGGTGGAGGAGATCAACACGCAGGCGCGGCGTGAAAACTTCCGCCGCAGCCTGTCGGCTATCCTGACGCCGGAGCTGTTTGAAACAGGCTCCCATTGTACCACGCGGGAGGAAGTAGTCCACCACATGTGCAGCCGCCTGCTGGCGCTGGGCTGCACGACCCCGGCGTTCGAGGCCGCCGTCATGGAACGGGAGAGCATTTCGTCCACGGCGTTCGGGCAGTTTGCGATACCCCACACGCTGAAAATGTGCAGCCCGCGCACCTGTATGGCCGTATATGTCAGCCGCACCCCCATCTGCTGGGACGACACAGCTGTCAACCTTGTGATCATGCTGAGCTTCAACCCCAATGACCGCAAGATCTTTTACGATATTTTTGAGCCGCTGTCCATGATCCTGCTGGACAGCAACAATTTGAAGGGTGCCCTTCTGTGCAAGGATTACGCCGCCTTTATTGATTTTCTGGTGGAGCGTATGGAATGATCTTGCCGCGCAGCCATCACATAGCGCGGCGTTGACCAATCGAGAAAGGAAAGAATTCGGGATGATACAGTTTCACGCCTTGGTTGCCAGCGATCTGGACGGCACTCTGCTGCCGGAGGGGCAGACCGAACTGCCCTGCGCCGTGTTTGACGAGATACGCCGCCTGCATGACTGCGGGGTATTGTTCTGCGTTGCGAGCGGCCGCCCCCTTGACGCTCTGCGGGAGCTGTTCGCCCCCGTGGCGGACGAAATCGCCTATATGTCCGAGAATGCCGCCTATGTTTGCTATGGCCGCGAGCTGCTGCATACCATACCTATGCCGCGGGAGCTTTGTGCCGAGTTGGTCGCCTATCTGGGAATGCGCACGGACTGTGTATCCCGTGCCTGCACTACGACAGGCCGCTACTATTTTGTGCCAACCGCTGCCGCCCAAGCGAATCTGGACGCGGTGGGCGTTGAGTTCGGGAACTGCCGTATTGTGAAGGACTTCAGCGAGGTAAAAGGAGATGTGACCCAGATTTCCGCCATCTCCGCAGGGGATATGAACATCCCGGCTAGGGAAATCCTTCCCCTCTGGCAAGATCGCATCGGTGCAGCCATCACGGGCGAGCACTGGCTGGATTTTACCGCAGCGGGCAAGGATAAGGGGCTGCATCTGCTGTGCGCGCATTTCGGTATCCCGCAGGAAAACACATACGCCTTCGGTGACAGCTACAACGATGCCCCCATGCTCCGTGCGGCGGCGCACCCCTATCTGATGCGCATTGCGCCTGCCGATTTAAAGGCAGAGTTTGCCACGCAGATCAATGACGTGACAAGTGTGCTGAAAACGCTGGGACACTGAATAACGGCCTTTGCGGCTTTTCTTTACCGGGGCGGCAATGCCGGGCACACCTGTTTGAGAGCGTCAAAAATAAGAACAGCCGCGGGGCGATGCAGCTTTGGAACGGTGCTGCTATGGAACGAGCGTCAGGGGAAGCGCTGTTTGTGACGGAACTTAGTATAATTTACAAGCGCAATGTAATATTGTCAACTATACTCGACAAAAACGCAAGAATATGATAAACTATACTTGACAAAACAAACTGCGTTCCTCGGAGGCACACGCTATGAACCATGCACTTTTAAAATCCGTCATCTACGACCAACATGAATTTATCCGTGATTTTCAAATCGTGCCGCGCGACTACGAATTTGAGGAAAACGGCAATTATGTGCTTGTGGGTCTGCGCCGCGCGGGAAAATCCACGCTGCTGTATAAAATCGTGCTGGATCTGGTGGCGTCCGGTGTGGATTGGGAACAAATCGTCTACATCAACTTTGAGGACGAGCGCTTGTCGGAGTTCACCGCCGCGGACTTCAACGACCTGCTGTCGGTGCAGAGCGAGATGAGCGACAAAAAAGGCTATTTCTTTCTGGATGAGGTGCAGAACATTGACGGCTGGGAGAAGTTTGCCCGCCGCATGGCCGACGCCAAGGAGCACATCTACATCACGGGCAGCAACGCCAAAATGCTGAGCCGAGAGATAGAAACCACGCTGGGCGGACGCTTTTTTGCCAAGCATATTACGCCCTATGCCTTCGGCGAGTACCTGACCGCCTGCGAGGTTCCCCACGATGAACCGGCACTGCTGGGCACCAAAACAAACGGGAAGATCCGCGCCGCCTGCGCGCAGTATCTGCAATACGGCGGCCTGCCGGAATCGCTGCTGTACAAGGCCAAGCGGGAGTATATTTCAGGCGTTTACCAAAAAGTGCTGCTGGGCGACATCATCACGCGGAACAGCATCCGCAACGACTATGCGGTAAAAATCTTGATAAAAAAAATAGCGGAGTCCGTCCGCAGTGAGATTTCCTATTCCAAGCTGCAAAAGACCCTGCGCACCGTCAATGTTTCGCTGGCCAAGGAGACGATTGCCGACTACATCCGCTATGCGGAGGATGCCTATCTGCTGTTCCATCTGCAGAACTACTACGCAAACCTCGTCGAGAAGGAGAGCTACCCGAAGTTTTATTTCTCCGACAACGGCATTGTAAGCCTGTTTCTGGACCGGAAGGAATCGGTGCAGCTGGAAAATATGGCGGCTGTAGCGCTTGCCCGCGCCTATCCGGACGATGTGTATTATCTGAAATCCGCAAAGACGGGAATCGACATTGATTTCTATGTGCCCTCCATCGGTCTGGCCGTGCAGGCAGCCTATTCCATTGCCGGGGATGCCCGCGAACGCGAAGTCGGCAGCCTGAAAAAGCTGGCGCAGAATTCGCAGGGGGCCGCGCGGCTCGTCATCGTGACCTACGAGGAGGAAGAAACCATCATCGAGGACGGCGTGACCATCGAGGCCGTACCGCTGTATAAGTTTTTGCTGGAGCTGGAAAGCGGAAAATACGGTGCAGCATATTAAATTATAAAACGCGGGGGAGATATTATGACATCATGTCATAATATCTCCCCATTTGCTGTAACTATAAACGAAAAACAGGACAAAACAACAGACAAATATGTTGCGTAAACGGACAAAATGAAGTATAATACATTTGCAAAAACGGACAAAACGATTTTTCTAGGGGGGGCATCCGGCATGGAAAACAGCAGCAATAGTACGTTACAACGAACCGCTGCGAAAAAGATACAGTTTTTTTTGCAGAGCAATACGCGCAAGGCGCTGCTTGTTACAGGGGCGCGGCAGGTCGGCAAAACGACCCTGATCCGCCAGCTGGGACAGGAAGCCTTCCCGAATTTTGTGGAACTGAATTTTTTGGAAAACACAGCCGCGCGGCAGCTGTTTGAAACAGCCACCGACAGCAGCGATTTCCTGCTGCGGCTCTCTGCGCTGGTGGGGGAAAAGCTGGTCCCCGGCAAGACGCTTATCTTTTTGGATGAAGTGCAGGAGTGCAAGGAGATCGTGACCGCCATCAAATTTTTGGTGGAGGAGGGCAGCTACCGCTATATTTTAAGTGGGTCGCTGCTGGGTGTGGAGCTTAAAGACATTCGCAGCGCACCGGTCGGCTATCTTGATGTACTGGAAATGTTCCCGATGGATGTAGAGGAATTTGCCCGCGCCAACGGCGTGTCGGATCGCATTTTTGACCATCTGCGCAGCTGCTATGACAAAAAGCAGGAAGTTGACCCGCTGGTGCATCAGAAGATGATGGAGCTTTTCCGCCTGTACTTGATCGTGGGGGGGATGCCGGCGGCTGTGGCTTGCTACCTGCAAACACATAATCTGTATGAAGTCGCCCAGGTGCAGCAGTCCATTCTAACGCTGTACAAAAAGGATATTGCCCGCTATGACCCGAAGGAGAAGCTCTATCTCGAGGATATTTTTGACCTGATCCCCAGCGAGCTGAACGCCAAGAACAAGCGGTTTATTTTAAAGGACCTGCATCAGGACTTTAAGTTAAGCCGCTACCACAATAGTTTTCTGTGGCTGGCCAACGCCGGCGTTGCGCTGGCGACCTACAACGTGGAAGAACCGACGCTGCCGCTGCGGCTGAACAGACAAAGCAACCTGTTCAAGCTGTTCCTCTGCGATGTGGGGCTGTTGGCGGCCACCTACGCCAACGGCATCCAGCTGGCGCTGCTGAACGGCGAAAAGAACATCAACTTCGGCGCAGTGTTTGAGAACGCCGCCGCCCAGGAGCTGGCCGCCCACGGCTATGCGCTGTACTACTTCAACAGCAAAAAGCAGGGAGAACTGGACTTCGTCATCGAGCACGAGGGCAATGTGCTGCCACTTGAAATCAAGAGCGGGAAAGACTACACACGCCATAATGCGCTGTCCGGCGTGATGGCAAACTCGGACTACCACATCCCGGCTGCGTTTGTCTTCCACGGCGGGAACGTGAGTGTGAAGGAGAAAATCACCTATTACCCCATCTATATGATGATGTTCCTGCGCGAGCCGGAGCTGGCGCAGGATTTGACCTATACTCCGGATTTCGGGGTGCTGATGGGGTAAACAATAGTACGGTGTATCGATGGTTCGGGGGAGATATTATGACATGGTGACATAATATCTTTTTTGCCGCCTTCTTTTGTATCACCATGGTGATATCCTTATAAAAAAGGAGGGCGGCAATATGGAAAAGAAAATTACCCTGTTTCACGGCTCGGAAAAAATCATAGAGTATCAAACCTATCTGGAAATGATGGACGATGAGACAGACGGCATCTATATCAACAAGGCAAGCGCGGAGAGTTTGTATAAGATTTCCAAAGTGCTTGGCTGCGCGATGGAGGACTTGCTGGAAAAATAGAACAGCAGGAACTGTCCGGACAGTTCCTGCTGTTTTTATAGGGTCGGCCTGTGGGGTTGGTCGTCCCAAAGCCCATTGGGCGGTTCCGTCAATACCGGAAATCCATCGGGTTGGAGGTACAGGACCCAGACAGATTATTGGTAGAGGATCTCGCCGGTGGGCGTGAAAAAGTCATTGGTAGGTTCGGCGCTGTGGTTGTAGATGTATCCATAAACGCACTGGGCGCTGTCCATGGCAAGGCGGCCATCGTCGGTGCGGGTGTAGGTGATCTGGTAGCCCACATCCTCCTGCGCGACGGCAAAGAAGGAGGGGAGACCGTCCTCGTTGAATTCAATATAAACAGCGCAGTCGGTGCAGGCGCTCAGAGCATCGGGGGTCCCGTCATCTTTGAGAGTCAGGTCGGTGACCTCCAGCACATAGGGCGAGCCTTCCATAGCGGCAACCTGCGCGGCGTCAAAGCTCGCGGAAGCCTTTCCGTCTGTATAGTCAAAATTGATGTCGTAATCCTGGGAAAAGTCGTCGTAGATACCCAGCGTGATGTGGCTCAGGCGGCCATCCTCATCGTAGAGAAAATCGCCGTTGGCGCCGCCAAGGCCGGTGGTAAAGCGGAATTCCCGCAGGCTCTCGGTATTTTCTTCGGTGGTATCGCTCTGCGGGGCTGGCGTTTCTTCGGGGGCGGCTTCCGGCGTGGTCTCCGGGGCGGTCTTTTCGACAACGGGGACAACGGGCGCACTCTCGGCGGGGGTGGTGTCTTCCACCGGGGCCGTGCCGCAGCCGACCAGCAGGGTGAAGGAAGCGAGGGCGGAAAGAATCAGGGCGGACAGTTTACGGAAGTTTTTCATGGTATATTCTCCTCTTGCTAAGTTGTGTTTTGTTTTTCCTTACATCTACCCTATAGGGTCGGCGGGCGGAGAAGTTAAAGAAACCGAAAAAAAATAAAAGAAAAAAAGAGGGCTGCTGCCCACTGCGGCAGCAGCCCTCCTGGAAAATATGCGGTTACTTGGCGATAGCGGCCAGATAGGCAGCTTCGTTCGCGGCGATCTGCTTCTGGAACGCAGCAACAGCGGCGGCGTAGGCGGCTTCGCGGGCATCTGCGGCGGCCTGGGCCTGCTTTGCGTTGGCGTAGCGGGTCTCGGGGGCGGCAGCCTTGTTGGCGACGGGCGCGATAGCACCGCTGCCGACGTAGCCCTTGACGCCCTTGGCGCTCACAACGGTGGTCGTCTCATTGCCGCAGGTATCGCAGACATAGACGTTGCCCTTGCGGGTCCAGTTGTGGTAGCCGCACTTCTGGCAGGTGGTGTACTCGATGCCCCAGGTGCCGTTGGCCTTGGCCTCGTCGATCTCCCTCTGCTGGGCCGTGCGGGTGTCAACGGGGGCGGTGCTCACCGCTGCAGCGGCAGACGGTGCGCTGCTTGCGGCGGGCGTTTCGGCAGCCTTGTTGTCGGTGCTCGGCGTATCGACGCTGGGCGTGTCGGGCGTGGCGCTGCCGTCAGTGACGGTGACAGTCGCCTCGGCGATCTTGGCAAAGCTGCGGTCCGTCAGGGTCACGGTGCAGGTGCCGGGCATCATGGCCTCATAGGTGATCGTGCTAACGCCATTCGCGGTCTCGTAGCCGACCTGCTTGAGCACGCCCTCCTTGTCGGCCATGCTGGGGCCGTAGGCAATGTACTCGCTGCTCAGGTTCCAGTCGTACATGCCGCCGGCAGGGACCGACATCGTCCAGGTCTCGCCCACGCTGATGGAGGCGGAATCCAGCTTGTAGTCCACGGCGGGCTCGGCGGCAAAAGCGCCGACAGCCATCACACAGGTCATGGCCAGCGTGGCGGCCATAGCGGTCAGTTTTTTCAGAAACGAAGTCTTTTTCATAACACATTCTCCTTTTGTAACAGATAGATTTTTTCTTTGCAGGGAAACATCCGATCGGTTTGCTGCCTCCTTACACCATGACTATAGGGAGGCGGGCTTGTAAAGTTAAAATAAAAGTGCAGATTTTTTTCGCAAAGGCGGTTGCCTACTTTATATATACGCTTGACCGGATTCTGCAAAGTCTGCTATACTCTCTATTGCTGCCCTTCCCCAAATCTGGCAACAGAAAGGGGGTGGCCTTAGTGGACATAACCATAACCGGTTTCCTTGTGTCTGTCGCAGCAAGTGTAGTTGCCTACTACGTTTGCAAGTGGCTTGACAGTCACGGTAAGGGCAAGTAAGCACAAAAAGACCCCCAGTAGAGAGCCTACCTCTACTGGGGGTCACTTTTTTGCGTGGTCTTAGCGGCAATTCCATAACCGGTTTCCTTGCCTACCTATAGTATATGCCGATACAAGGAAAAAGTCAACGCCGCATATTCATGATTTTTTGCTTTCCCTTTAACTTCCCCGCCTGCCGACCCTATAGCCTTTGTGTAAGAAAACAAAACCCAAACACAAAGGAGAAGAAAACATGAAAAAGATCACTGTAAATAAAACTCGTATCCTCACTGCTGCCGTCACGCTGTTGGCGGCTGTCTGCTGCCTGGCAGGGTGCGGCAGCAATGCCGTGCAGGAGGTCCCGCAGCCTGCCGGGACCTCCCGCAGCGAGGAAGCCACCCCCGAGACCGCGGCGCCGGAAGCCACGGCCACTCCGGCCCCCACACCGGAGCCGACGCCCGCTGTGGTCGTGCCCACCAGCGTGACGCTGGAGCAGGAGGGCGGCATCCTGAACAACGGCATGACCTGGACGCTGCATGCGACGGTCCTGCCGGAGGACGCCGCCGATAAGACCCTCACATGGACCTCCGCCGATGAGAGCGTCGCCACCATCGACGACAGCGGCGTCATTACGACCCACGCGCCCGGGCAGACCACCATCACGGCGGCCAGCACGGCGGGCGGCGTGTCCACCACCTACAACCTCGTTGTGCAGGAGGTCGTCAAGTGCAGCTACTGCGGCGGCACGGGGCATACGTCTGATACCTGCGCCGTAAAGAAAACGGCGGAGCAGCAGGCCGCCGCCGTGGTCGCCCAGCAGCAGGCCGCGGCCCAGGCTGCGGAGCAGACTGGCGCTGCGCAGGCGGCTGAACAGCCCGCCGCCGAAGCCGCCCAGCCCGCCGACCCCGGCTATGCTGTGACCGCTAAGGGAGACCGCATCTACCCCGAGGGTTCGCCCGACATTCCCGAAGGCGGTGTTGTCCAGCGCCCGGACGGCACGTTCTACGTCAAAGGTCCGCGCAACGTGATCTTCGGCTACGAGGAAGGGGAACCGGACCCCAATATGCCCCCATGGACCGGTGACTGTGTGTTCTGCGGTGACTTCGGGCACGACGTCTACCACTGCCCCATTCTGGACGCCCAGGAAAACCCCGATGCGTTCCTGATGGATTAAAGCAGAAAAGGAGGTCCGGGATTTCTTCTGATTTTTTTGGAACTCTTTAACTTTCCCGCACACCGTCCCTATAGGGTAGATGTAAGGACAAACAAACAAAAACTAAGGAGGAAAATCCTATGATCACCATCAACAATAAATCCCGTTACTTCTCCGCTTCCGAGGATATGTTCCCTACGATGGAGCGCAACTTCGCATGGCTGTTCGGTATGCAGACCCCCGAGCAGGGCTGGAAGGTCGCCATGGCCAAGGCCATCTACCGCAGCGCACGCGCCGGTGCGGAGATGGAGCGACAGTACGGCTTCCCCATTGGGGACGATGGTGAGCCGATGCTCTTCGAGGCTGATTTCCTGGCCGATCTGATGGCGGCTTATCTGGAAATTCTCCCCGACGTGGCCCCGCAGACCCACTCCTTCGAGGAGCGCCGGGCCATGATGAAGCGGCTTTTCCCCCTCAAACACACCAAGGAGTACTACGAGATCCGCCTCGACAGCGTGATGAACGAGAACCCCGGTGAGTTCACCCTGGAGGATTACCTCCGCGGCGTAGGCCGCTGCGCACGGGAGGAACTCATGGACAAATTCGGTCCCCACGACAGCGGGCTGGACTGTTACTTCCAGATCGTGTTCCGCAAGATCAACCGCATCGGTGCGGAGCGGTTCAGCCGCGAGGCCGAGCTGCTGGCCGATCTTGCCGCGAACGACATCACGGCGGAGGCCCGCAGCCTCTACAACCCCTGGTCCTACTACTGCCAGACCGCCTTCCGCGACCTGGCCTGGGCCTGAACAAACCTCTACTTCTGAAAGGAGAAATTACTATGGAATGTAATACATTTGAAGAGCTTCTCTACCGAGACCTTCTCATCGCCGACAGCATGGAAAAGAACACCTTAAAAGAATTTCCCTCTGAGGAGCGCAAGACGCTCATGCAGCTCCTTTTCCCCCTCAAAGACAAAGAGAGGTTTTGCTACCTCTACCAGGACATGACCCTGGAACAGTACACCGCCAAGGTCGTCACAAAAGCACGGGATCTTCTGGATTCCGACATATTCCCCTATGGCAGCGAGATCTGGCTGCGGCTGGAGGATCTCGCCGAGATCGACAATATCTCCGCCGAGGCGGCGGAGCTCTACGGGGCGTGGAAGGACGCCGAGGCCCGGCACAACGCCCACAAGGACGAGGAGGGTTGGTTTTGAAAAATACATTTGTTCCTTTGGACAAGCAGTCCAAAAAGGCGCAGCGCGCCGCCGTGCGTGCCAACCGCGCGCTGTGGCAGGGCGTCAAGCTCTGCCCGCGCATCATGCGCAAAAAGACAGACTACCGCCGCAAGGGGCGGCGGGTGGATGCCCTGGACACTTAAAAAAGTTGTGCAGCATCCGCATTTTAGTGTATAATGAAGTAAACTGCCCCGCGCAGGGGGCTTGCTTACAGGGAGATGATCCTATCAACGCTAAAGTTTCAGCCGCCTACGCCTGTGGGCGTCACCATACCTTGACAGGGACACCCTGCCAGGACCGCACAGCCGGCTTTGTGCGCGGCGCCCTGGCGGGGGTCGTGCTCTGCGACGGCGCTGGCAGCTGTGCCCACAGTGAGAGGGCTGCGCAGCGTTTGATGGAGTGGATTCCCGATTACCTGCAGATCACGTTTGATACGCTCTGCGCCCTGCCGCCGGAGGAAGCCGCCGCCACGGTGGCCGCAGCGGGTCAGGCGGCGCTGGAGGTGCTGGGCATGCCGCCGGAGGAATGCTACTGCACGCTGCTGTTTTATGCCGCCCATGCGGACGGACGCTGGCTTTGCGGGCATATCGGCGATGGCTACATCTTCCGTATCCGGCAGGACACTGCCGTGGTGTTCTCGGCACCGGAGAACGGCCATGCCATCAACGAAACGTATTTCCTGTCCGAGCCGGGCGCCGCGCAGCATCTGCGCATCCGCAGCGGGGAGCTGCACGAGCCCTACGCCGTGCTGCTGACAAGCGACGGCGGTGGGGATACCCTGTTTGACAGACAGCAGCAGCAGCCCGCCCCCGCCGTGGAGCGCCTGTGTGACTGGCTGACGGAGAACGACGAAAAGACCGTTACGGAAGCCTTGCAGCATGTTATAAAGGAAAAAATGATCCCGGCCACAGAGGATGACGTCAGTGTGGCGATCCTGTATTGCAGCGAGGATGAATAACAAACGAGCAGCAAAGCGAAAAAACGCTTTGCTGCTCGTTTTATTTCTGTATCGGAAAAGCCTCTTACATGGCAAATCAGCCCGGGCGGGCAGTGCTCGCCCCTACAGGATCACTTCTGCAGCTGCTTTAAGATCTCCTGCAATATTTTTGCGTACCGGCGGCGCTGGTAGCTCACGGCTGCCGCGGTCACATGCTGGTAAGCGGCCACGCTGCTGTCCTGCAGCGGGTGGGTCGGCGCTATATCCAGCAGTGCCCGCAGGCGTTCTGGTTTGTTCGGCTCAAACAGGTAATGTATGTAGCCTTTTACAAGGATCTGCTCCCACAGCAGCTCCTCCTGCTTTTCCAGCAGGGCGCAGTACCGCTCCGGCGGCAGCTCCGGCTTGTCGGTGCACAGGGGGCCGAGCACATCGGTGGTAAAGAAAAGCCGCGGGTATTCCTTTACATCCTTGCTGGCAAACATGGCAATAGCGCGCAACGCCTCGGTTGTGCGCTCCAGATGCTCCTGCATATTCTCCTGGTTCGGGTCGGCCATATCAAAGCCCGGGCCGTCGTCTCTGTCGTTGCCCGGGTCATTCAGGGAGACCGTGCGCCGCGCGGCGGTAGCGTTGCGCCCGATAGATTTCAAGGCATCCGCATCCACATCCAGAATATCGGCAGCGCGATCATAGAAGGCGTCCGACAGCTCAGACGGGTCAATGCCCTGCTTATCGCACAGCTCGCACAGACGCTTCCAAAGACGCGCCTCCCCGCGGTTCAGGCGGATGTCGCCCTGCTCGCGCATGGACTGCCTGTTCATGGCTTCGTGCATGGCATTGGCATAGATCGTATCAAAATAGGCCATAAACTCCTTGCCGGAGCTTGCGTCGTACCGGGCGACTGCCTTGCGCATCGCCTCGGTAAAGGTCAGCGTGTCCAGCTTGTTGCGCAGCTTGCTGCGGCGGGTGTAGCGCGCATCCAGCATGGCATCTTCGTCCTGCTTCAAAAGCCCGGTATCATACGCGGTGTTGTTCAGTCGATTTTCCAGCTTCTGCAGGAACTCCTTAAACTCAAACACGAGCAGATACAGGCTCTGCCACTCTCGGTTATGCTGCAGACGCTCCTCCGGCGGGTACTGCCAGATCGGGTGCTTCTCGATCTGACGGCGCAGAGCGGCCTGTTTCTCGCTGTCTTTTGCGTAATCCGCCATGGCTTACACCTCCCGGTCGGGGTGGAGCATCAGCTTGATAAAGGCCTTCTTGTCGGTCAGCTCTGCATCGGCAGCCATATCAACGATGCCGTCCAGCGTGAACAGTGTGCTGATGTCATACTGGCGCGCGTTCTTGACCTGACCGCTTTCCCGCGTCAGCTCGCGGTAGTAGATGCCGCAGACCTCGGTGTCGTCCAGGATCTTCTCGGCATAATGCAGGGCCGAGGACAATACCAGCGGATACGTCTTGGTGCCGAACGTCGCATCGGCGTAATAGCAGGCGTCGCTCTCCATCGCGTCTGTCAGCGCCTCAAACAGGGTCAGCAGGCCGTCGCGCTGCTGGTTTTCCGGCGTTGTCAGGTCTACGAGGGTGTAGGGCTTGCCCAGGCTGTCCAGCTCGCGGCGGAAAACCTCCAGGTTCTCACTGTGAGGGCTGTTGACCTGGCGCACAGCGATGACCTTGATCTCATCCCCGTCGTGAGCCGTATCGGCCAGGATCGGGGTAATGGGGTAGCAGGTGGGCTGTGTGGTGGTCTGGGTGTAGTTGACCGGCTCGGCTGCATAGGGGGTGATGGCAAAGTTGCTGTCCAGCGGGATCGCTGTAATATAGATACGTTTCATCGGAGGTAGGTTCCTTTCCTGCCGCGGCGGGCGGCATTTCCTGTGTATAGTATAGCAAATTCAGGCAGGGGAATCAACAAAAAAACATGCCGGGCATTGCCCGGCATGTTTCAGAGGTTGCCCGCGTTCCGCTAGGCCTTTTTGCGGGCTGCAAAGGCCATGGCGATCAGGATAAAGCCGACCGCGATGAGCACGAAGATCGCGATGGTGCCTACCGCGTTGACGACACGGCAGAAAGCGGTCTGCCCCAGGGGTTTCTGGGGCCAGACGAGCACCATGATGCAGGCGCCGGCCACGGAAAAGAGTGCCGTATGCACTCGGAGGATCTTGGAGGTCAGCGGATGCTCCTGCAGCATCCGCTTCTCGCTGCGGTCAGGGGTCCCGTCGGCGCTGTTGTACGCCTTTTGCAGGATCTTCCGCGTGATGGGGGAAGGTAATGGTCAGGGCCGCCGCGAAGAAGAACGCGGACGCGACGGCATCCAGGAGGAAGCCGATTACCGTGCAGGGAATGCCGAGGATGGTGGTGATTTTTTAGGGGGACTTTTCAGTCCCCGCAGAAGGCATCGGGGTCCTGTTCGGCCGCGAGGATCGGGCAGTGGTAGACATCATGCCCGTAGTCGCCGCAGAAAACGCAGTCCCCGGTAAACGGCGTATTGCCGGGTTGGCTGAGGTCGGTGTCCTCCGGGCAGGAATCATACCCGAAGATGACGTTCAGGGGTCCCTTGATGTACCGGGAGCCATCGGGGCGCTGGACGACGCCGCCCTCGGGGATATCGGCGTCGCCCTGGGAGTAGATGCGGCGGCCTGCCCAGTCCACCGCGTAGCCGGGGTCAGCGGCAGCCTGCTCGGCAGGCTGAGCCGCTTCGGGTTGCTGGGGTGCAGCCTCGGCAGGGGCCGCCGGTTCCGCCGCCTGCTGGGCCACAGCAGCTGCCTGGGTCTGCTCAGCGGCGGCCTTGCTGGGGCAGGCGCTGGCCGTGTGGCCTGTGCCGCCGCAGTAGCTGCAGGTGGCGACCTCCTGCACGAGGAGGGTGTAGGTGGTGGAGACGCCACCGGCCTCGCTGGCCGCCGTGATGGTGGTCTGGCCGGGGGTGAGCGCCGTGATGACGCCCGCGTCGTCGATGGTGGCGACGCTCGCGTCGGAAGAGGTCCAGCGGACGGTCTTGTCCGCGGCGTCCTCCGGCAGGACGGTGGCGCGCAGGGTCCAGGTCATCCCGCGGTTCAGGATGCCGCCCTCTTGGTCCAGCGTTACGCTGGTGGGGACGATGGCCGCGGGCGTCGGCTCCGGGGTGGCCGTCGGCGCGGGAGTGGAGGTAGGCGCCGGGGCCGCCGTTTCCGGCGTGGCCTCCGCACTGCGGGAGGTCTCGGCGAACGGCCTGGGCGGCTGTGCTGCAGCCAGCCAGGCAGAAGATGGCGGCCAGAAGAGCGGCCGCAAAGAGGATTCGGACATTACGGAAAGTGAACATATCAGTATCTCCTTTGCAGGTAGGTTGTTTTGCTTACACCATACCAATAGGGCCTGCAGTTGGAAGAGTTAAAGAAAATCCGTAAGTTTTTGTATTTTATGCCGGCACGGACGCGGATCTGGTGCGAGCCCCTAAAATTTCGGCCTAAAATCAGTGAAAAAAAGAGGGCTTCGCACCGACCAACAGCGAAAAATCAAAGCAAAATTAACGGTGTTTTGGGCAGAATGTAGACAAGTACAGGCATCTGTGCTATACTATAAAAGACAAGAAAAGCATTTTGCACAGGTGTACCAGATCCGGAAGCCTTATTCTTCGCTGTTTTTGCCGATGTATCTTACCCGCACTGCGGGAATTGAAACGGATTGAGAATGCAAGCCGGGGCGACGGAATTACCGGATGTATCTTACCCGCCCCTGCGGGAATCGAAACAACACAAAGACAACCCACAGGGCATTTGCCTGTGGGTTGTCTTTTTTTATTTTTACGGAAGGAACTGCTATGAACAGCCTGATTCTTACTTTGGATGCCGGGGCGGGGTGCTGCCTGCCCATCGCTTACCAGCAGCTGACGCAGGGGGCACTGTACGCCGCCTGGCGCGGCAGCTATCCCCAGCTGCACGACGAGGGCTTTGCCGGGGACGGGCAGACCTTCCGCCTGTTCACTTTTGGTCCGCTGGAGGGGCGCTACCGCGTGCAGGGCAATGAAATCACCTTTACGGGCCTTGTGCAGTTGGAGGTGCGCAGCCCGGTGGAGGACCTGCTGTATGCCCTTGGCAAAAGCCTGACAGGGGCCGGCGCGCTGCGGCTGGGGCGGTGCGTGCTGCCCCTGCGGGACCTGCGCAGCGAGGATCACTATTGGTTTGCCGCGCCGCTGCCGGTGCGGATGGTCAGCCCGTTGACGCTGCACAAATCCCTGCCCGGTGGCAAGACGCTTTTTCTCCGCCCCGACGATGACGCCTTTGCCGCCCAGCTGATTGCCAACACGGCCCACAAGCTGGCCGCCTGCCGCAGCACGGCGGACCCGTCCGTCACGCTGTGCCCGATGGGGACCCGCCTGCCGCGCAAGCGGGTGACGCAGTTCAAGGGCATCTACCTGACCGGCTGGGACGGGGATTTTCTGCTGGACGGAAACCCGGAGACGCTCTGCCTTTTGTACCAGACCGGCTTGGGGGACCGCAACAGCCAGGGCTTTGGCATGTTCCGGCTGCTTTTGTAGGGAAGGCCGCCGTCTTTGGGGCAGAATATAGACAAGCATGGGTATGTGTGCTATACTGTAAAAAACAAAGGCGGCGCTTGCACAAGGGCACGATGCGCGGCGACTGTGTTTGGCGGGATGTATCTTACCTGTGTTGAGGGAATTGAAACCGGTTGGAAACGAAACCACAGTAAACATTGATAGAATGTATCTTACCCGCGCCTCGGGAATTGAAACCTTCCTGTTTGATGGTTAAGGCGGTAATGGCCAGTCCTCGATGTATCTTACCCGCTCCTTACCTGCGGGAATCCAACAAAAATACCCCTGCCTCCCGGTAGGGGTATTTTTTCTTTATTCGGTTTTATGCCTGTTTGATGGAAAGCGAAATCTTCTCTTTTCCGCCCTCCTGTTTGATGTCCAGCACTCTGACGCGCACGGTCTGGCCGATTTGCAGCTCGTCGTCAACGGATTGGACAAAGTGGTTTGCAATTTCACGGATGTGTACCAGTCCGCTGCGGCGGCTTCCCAAATCGACAAACGCGCCGTAAGGCTTGATGCCCGTCACTCTGCCGGTGTACACCCTGCCGACGCACAAGGGCGCGTCCTCGTGCTGGGGCGTGGAGGTGTAACTCTCCCGGCGCGGCGGTGCGGCAAAGCCCTCCCGCCGTGGTGCGGGGTCAGGGCCGCGCTTCGGCTCCAGCGTAATGTTGTTGTCCAGCGGGTGCGGCAGCGTAACAAGGCTCTTTGCGTGCTTGCGGTTCTGGGAGAACCAGTTGAAAATCTTGTCGTTGCCGTTTTTGTCTTTGGCACTCGGATATTCTACGGTCTTGCTCTGGGTGCTGCGCTTGTCCGCAATCTTCAAAAGGCTCTTTACGGACGTGCTGTCTGTGTCGATGCGCCCATGGGCGGCCAACAGGGAATCTAAGGGGAGCGGCTCGGTGGTGTAGCAGAGCGTGCCGTCCTGCTGCGCCAGGGTGCGCAGCTCGCCGCCGGTCAGGGTGATTTTGCAGCTGCCGTAGCCCACCGGCTTGCCGTGGCCGATTTTGTGCAGGCGGGGGCTGGCGGGCGTGTTCTCGCCCAGCGTCAGCACAAAGGCCAGTTCCTCCAGCTGTGCGCGGGTGATGCGGTCAAAGTAGACGCTGCCCTTGAACGTGCCCTTCATGGCTTCGAGCGTGGCGTTCTGGTTGGAGCGCTCGTTCTCCGTGCGGGGTGCGCTGTGCCAGTAGAACTTTCTGCCGCGCGGCTGCGGGGTGTACACACGGAACTTTTTTATCGTTCGTTTGGTTCCGTCCGGAAAGTATTTGGTCTCTTCCAGAGAGCAGAAATCGTAATTCCAGAACCCAATGCTCGTTTCATAGGTTGATTTCGGCTTTTCAAGATAAAATTCATACGCACTGGGCTTGGGACCGCTCAAAATCGGCAGCGTTTTGTTGCCAAGGCTCTCGTACTGCGCCGCTTCGGCGTCGGTAAACCGCACGCGCCCGGATGTGCCCTTGCCCTTGACCGTGCCAAACAGCGCACAGCCGGGGCACAGGGCGTCGGTGTCCGCGCAGGGGGCGTAATTGCCCATGATCTCGGCCCAGCTGCGGCCCTGCATGACGCGGCCAATGGACGCGCCGCTCAGGTAGCAGCGCGGCGTGCCGTTGTCGTCGGCCAGCAGATACCAGACCGGCACAAGCCCGCCCTGCGCAGGGTCGCCGTTATGTACCTTTTCCAGCGCCGCCAGCAGGTCGCCGTGCGCAGCGCTCCGGGGGTCGTTGTCGGCGGACTTTTTCAGGATATTGCTCAAAGCGCGGTAGGGCGTGTCGTCCTGCCAGCGGAAGATGACCGGGCGGCCCGGCTTGGGCGCCAGCAGCCGCACATGGTAGTTTTTGTTGCGCAGCGTGATGGGCCGGTTGAATTGCAGCCAGCCAGAGGGCCTGTCCGGGCGCAGCCGGGTGTGCTGGCCGTTGTGGTATTCTCTGCCGTACCAGTTCAGCCAGCCGTTGCGCATGAGGGAGCCGTCGCGGCCCTCGGACAGTTTGAGGTAGTCCACCACATCCGCCGCATACAGCACCCACTCTCCCGTCTCCGGGTCGATGCCCAGCAGGCCGTGGTCCTTGAAGCCGTTCGTCGAGGGCAGACGCTGGCTGAACGGCTCCTCCGTGCTGTCCAGCAGCACGGACAGGCAGCTGTTGGTCACAGCCTCGTACACGCCACGCATGGCACCGCGCATCTCACTGCCCGGGATAGCCGGTGTGCCGTCCGGCAGGCGGAAAAAAGGGTATCTCTTATGGTCGATTTTCTCATCCTTCACGACCTTGGCCGAATCCGGGATGAGAAGCGGCGTGTCAGTGGTCAGGGTGTAGTCCAGCCGCCCGGTCAGCAGCGGGCCGGTATAGCAGGCGTCCAGCGAGGTGCGGGCGGGCGCGGTGCCCAGCGGCACAAAGCTGTAGGGGTTTACGACGTTTGCCATTTATTGTTCCCCCTTTGCAAAGCCCACCCAACGGGTGTCGGCCACAAAGGCCATCCCGTTTTCGGGGTCGTAGTCAAGATATTCGTGCAGAAGCAGCGCGTCGTCCTTGTCCGCGGGCAGGGTGTAGTGCCCGCCGCCGGTGGACGTCATGTGGCTGCCGTCCTGCTCGGCAATGTCCAGCAGCTGGGTTTCGGTCAGGTAGTCTCCCGCGTCCACAGCCAACC
>OLNK01001003.1_pt1 | contig 24978 bp, 30 predicted proteins | sample 1672791 | NCBI WGS metagenome assembly OLNK01 (sample SAMEA3136724, study PRJEB25190) | human gut metagenome | biome: human gut; feature: human-associated habitat; material: faeces | place: Austria | collected 2013 | reverse complement strand
TTTGGGGGCAAAATCCAAGTGTCCAGCACCGTCCTGTTCAATGACCGCGGCAGAGCGCTCTCTCCACAGTCAGTACGGCGGATCATCCGAAAATACCTGCGGAAGCTGCCTGAGCAATATGCGGCCACACCGCATATGTTCCGCCACACCTTCGCCACTACGCTCCTAGAGGCTGGAATGGACATCCGGTACATACAAAGCCTGCTTGGACACAGCTCCATTTCAACGACACAAATCTACACCCATGTGGCCGCGCAGCGGCAGGCTGACCTCCTCTGCCAGCTGCATCCGAGAGGCAAGATGTCCTTTCACCTCTAAAAAAGCATTATATCAGGTCGAGTCCATTTCATCCAAATTACTGACGTGCTAACAGCGGCAGAAAGGATATTTGACGGCTAAAACCAAAAGTATCTCATGCATTATCCAAAGGTGACCGTTGCAGGACATTTCTATCCTTGCAACGGTCACCTTTGAGTCTGCCACTTGGAACGATAGATAATCTCCAATTATCCAACATTGAGATATTTGAAGGCTGGTGGTTTTGTTTCTGAAGGGGGTATTGTATGATATTTTTCTGCTTCGCTGTACAGGATCGCTTACCCATTATCAACGATTTCTACCACTTTCTTCAAAACTTTGGTTTGAATATCTGGTATGACCGTCGGAACATCTTTTTCGGTGATCACAGATATCAGACTAACATTCAGCAAGGAGCGGCAAATCCGCAAATCCGGTATGCCGTAGTATTCTATTCCCAGCAGTTCCCCGAGGGGAACATTTGTCTGGAGGAGTTTCGAATCTTGGAGGAACGGCATTTAAAAGGGGAGCTTCATATCTTTCCCATATTCCTCGGCTGCGTCCCGAATGCCATTCCAGATGCCTTCATCCTATGTAAACAGTTAGTCTATAAGATTTTGTCCGGCCCTGAAGACTTTTATCGAGTTGCCCTGCATATCCTCGCAAAAATCACCAGCGATCAGTTGCAGAGCGTGTCTATACAAAAGGTCCAGGATGTATTGCTGCGTTTTAAGGACAAGCAGTCTTTATTATATCAGCTCTTGCGAGAATATGATAATATTGGGAAAGACAACTACGATATGCGTGTTGCTAGTTTGTTTAATATTTTTTTCGTGGCGGCCTTTGACCGTCAGACGGACTACATGAGTTTCAAAACGATCAATTTCATTTATCATCAAGTCTGCGGGATAGGTCTGCGAGAGGAAAAGCGCGAGCTTCAGATCATGGAGAATATTGTCCTCTATACGGTGGGTTCCATCCTGTAGGATGCGATCAGGTTTACAACGAGTTTTGCCAACTGTTCCGGATCGCTACAAACATTGATACGCTGATACAGCTGGGGGTTTTCCCGGTAACATGAAGACGCGTTAAATTCCTCCGACATAAAAATCTCTTTGGCAGCAAAACCGGTGGATGGGAGCGGAATGATAAGCGGCATGGCGCCCGTCTCACTGTCTGCCATAAACTGATGAAACTGATCCAAGACATTTTTGCTGGTGCTCAGGCTCTCATCTTGTCCGCATATTATGATCATAGTACTGCAGTCTTTCATGATCAGTTTGTTTTTCTCCTGCTTTTGCGGGGTGCTGTCTCCAGTAAAGATAAAGGGGCGGTTGATCAATTTCCCATGAGTTTGTTCCTGATACTTATTGGAACGTGCGACAACAATTTCGCCCAGCCCCCGGCCATTACCAGAGTATACATTAAAACCATGCTCAAACAGCCGCCGAATCAAGTGATCTACTAACTGTTCAATGTGAAACCGTGCTTCGCCGGAAATTTCCCGGAAAGAGCCGCAGATAAACACATTGTGGTTGCAAAACCGCTTGTAAATTTCTCCAAGATACAAATCGATCTCGTGATAGCTTTGCAGCTGAATCGTTTTGATATTGTACTTATCTTCGAAATAGCGCCTTTCATATTGCCTGAACTGTTCCTGACAAGTATCCCCGTTCGATGGGGCCTCCACTGAAAACCGATAATGCTGCTTTCCTTGCTCCGGAAAGATTTCCTTGATTTCCCGCAGAGCATTGAGAACTAAGTCGTCTTTAAAGCTATACCCTACAAATAAAAAGGAATCCAGAACCAGCTGTCGTTTTAGCAGTTCAAACATCAGACGTTGCTTTTTGAAGTAATCAAAAAAATCGCTTTTGGTCAGGACCATGGAAGAAGTATCTTCTACCGAGCCATTTAACTTGTAGACGATATATGGTCCATTGAGAGAAACCGAGAATAAATCTTTTGAGTCCTTTATAACTGTTGGCCTGACCCTGTATTTTCTGTAAATAGTTTCCTCGATGTGGGTATCAAAATTAGTGGTCCACACTTGATTGAGATTCAAGTTAATAATTCCATTGATGTGCGCGGATTCTTTTCCGCTCCCGTTGGAAACGACACTTACAATATCTTTATAGAAATGGTCTGCGTTGTAGTAGTGTTTTTCTAAGTCCGCTAAAAAATAGATATCATCGCTCAGTTTACGGTGATAAAATTTCCTGGTTGTCTCGCAGAAAATATCTTCCCACTTGCTGTTTGTAATATCAGCACTGGCTCCAGCACCGCAAAACACAGAAAAGGTATTAGAGAGTAGCTGCGATACAATTTCATTGACATAAGCAAAGTTCATAAGCCATCCCCAAGAAAAAACTGACCTAACCATTTCGAATCATTTTCGCGTAGGATAATTGGAGATTATCAATCATATTCTATCCTATAATCCTGGAGTTTGCAAGAAGAGCGACCACCGCAATGTCATGCTATGGTCCCATTTGAAGCAACACAACTAGCCAAAAATATATTGACATATTCTGAAATACTGCGTATTATAATAATGTAAGACAGGCAACGGCGTGTGTCTGTCCAAGCGTTGAAGTAGGAGGGTGCGCCGGTCGGCATCGTCTTATGGAGCTTTCAGGAGGGGTTGTGCAGCGAAACCTCAAACCGGCGTAGGCTTTGAGTAGCCGAAAGAAAATGCACCAGAAAGCCCCGCCTTACGGCGGGGTTTTCTGCTACATGAAAGAGGATTCAGGATGGATTTACTTCAAACATGTGCGGTTGGTTTCCATCAACTGCTTACCTACCAATATCATATTGTTGCGGGCAGGAAGGGACGGACCATAGATTTTACAATCTCATTTGATCCATCAGATTTTCATCACCTGGCCGGCCTGCATAAGCTGACAGATAATGTCCGTTTTCTAACCGGGAAAAGAGCAAATATCATGCAGGAAATCCTATCTGGAAATCTTACACTTTCCCATGCCCAGCGGAGTGTTTTTTTCAAACAGATGGAGCCGCGCCTGAAGCCGCTGGCCCATCTGGAAGAATTTCTGGATAGCAACGAGATTGTTTTCCGCTATAATTCCAAGGTACATGCTTTTTCAGCGATTCAGGCGGACTACCTGCTGCAAAACAGTTTCGAGGGTACACCGGTATACTTATTTCTGGCACGGCGTATGGGCGAGGACACGCAGGTATGCCGTACCTTTTTCCCAAAATCGGAAAAGGACTATGCCGAGGGTCAGCGTTATACCTTGCTGAAAAAAGAAAAACTCAATCTACAGACCGGAGACACTATCATCCAATACGATAGATTGGCACCGAGACAGGGCCCTAAAGAAGGCGCCTAAAGTTCTCATATGCGGATAAAGATTGTGGTTTTATCACGAGGGCGCAGCGCTCCAGCGTTACACCCATTTTTCTTTTGCTGTACCTGTGTTTATAGCGCATCTGTATCCCCACACAGCCAATCCATAGATACAGAAAGGGCCCTTGCAAGGGTGCGCAGCTCCGCGTCACAGACATGCCTCTGGTTTTTCTCAATTCGGGAGATAATTAAAGGGGTCATCTCCATCCCCAATAGCTGTATTTTACGTGCGAGGTCGTCCTGCGTCATCGGAGGCTTCTGCAACGCCCGGCCCAGCCGGACGCGCTCCGCGCATATATTGCCTCGGATCAGAAACAAATTCTTTCCCACTTTATATACTCACCTACACCTATCTACTACAGATGTTTTTTATCCAGTTTATTGATTTTACAATGAAACCTGATATAATGTTGACTAGAATAGATGTAAAATATCCTTTTTAGATATTTCTCGACAATTTTCCAACGGGAAAGTGTTCCAGTCACCAAAATTTCTATGTATGCACAAGAAAAGCCCGCCCATCCGGACGGACTATTCATGCTCCAATTCTGCGCTTTTTTCATGCGGGCAACCAGTTCAATCCGCATTTTTGCTCTGTTCCTTTAATTGCAACAAATGTACATATTCCAAAACAGCCTGCCGGCCTTTCGCACTGAGGCCCATCACATCACGGAGCAGATTTCCGCAGCTGTATTGAGCGGTCAGGTAAACCATGTCTTCCTCTTTCAGCTCCAGATTGTGATGGCGTCCGATCAGATAGTCGGCGGAAACCTGATAATAATTTGCCAGTGAAACAAAATGGCGGAGTGGAAGCTCATATTCACCCGTTTCATATTTGGAGTAGTGTTGTTGGGAGATCCCCAGCACCGCACCTACTTCTGCTTGGGTCAGATCATGATCAACACGAAGCTCATACAGCAATTCCATCACACTTTTCATTGCAACACCCTTTGATAAAATAGCATACATATAATTCTATGTTTTGTATTACATAGTTTTTAGCTTTAATCACCTATAATTATATGTGTGCTATAAAAGCGAACAATCTACCAAGCAACGGGCATAGTCGGTTAAAGATGATAAAAACCAGGCTGCTATGGAGTCCAAAGGAAAGTTGAAAGGCAGCATTTTCCGTCAAAAATCAACAGAAAAATGATTGCTTAACGAAATATAAATTAGTATAATTGATTGTATTGATGCCTGCCTGAAAATAATATACGGAGGAAGTGTTTATGAAGGTATTCGCATTTGTATCGGAAGGCCAGGAAGAAGAAAAAAACATGCTGGAAAATATACAGTCCATTATAGAACACGCCGGCAGCACAGGAAATCTCTTAATGACCCATGGGTTTGAGCCTGTCACGGAGGCTTTCGGAATCAGATTTTATCCAGCGCGGAGAAAGGTCATTATGGATGGAATACAATACACGCTTACCCGGGCACAATTTCATTTGCTTCATCTGTTGGCGGCCTATGAAGGACAGCTCGTATCGCATTCGGAGATCATTCAAATCATCACCAAAGAGAGAAACGGAAAGCCGGCGACCTTAACAGAATCCAGTAATTATATGCGAAACCTCAGAAAGAAATTATGTCTGGATTCAGAGACGAGCCGGTATATTCTGAAATCTGTAAAGAGACGCGGATACCTTTTAATTGATCGTCAGGAGATGAACTGACCCATCCAGAAACACAAAATCGGAAGCACTTGCAGAGACAACGGCTGGCTCGATCGCTGTTGGGCCCCGTCTCTTTCCCCTCCCGCTCTCGCCAGACAAAAGACATTGTTTATAAGTTCAACGTACAGGCAGCGCTCATCATGGAGAAAACCGCAACTGTCCAAACAGATTCTGATATGGTATGCTCTATTTGTATTTAGGCCAGATTTCGCCAGGTCGGAGATTGCTCCCATGGGTCCCTTGGGGCCTGTGGAGACTTGTCCACATCCTAAATACCTAACATCGACACAAAAACCGCAGTTACCCACTTCATAGGGGACTGCGGCTTTTTTTGTGCAAAAAACGAAAGGAGTACGTCCATGAATGGAAGCCAAAAGGCTCATGAAAGTTACCTATCAGGATCTCAAAAAAGGGATACGGCTGAACGCATACGCAGATGCCGTGATCTGGAGCGAAGATCCTTCCCCGACATTAGCCGGACTGCGATTCGGCGGCTATGCCGAAGTCGTGCGGGGGCTTACGGACGCCATCTATGGCGGAGCTACCATCGAAATCGAGGATGCTGACGGCAGCCTCCTCACGCTGAAATCGCTTTCCAAGCAATACCACCGGGAGGTGAGCCATGAGGGATTGTACGCGGAAGCCACATTGATTGCGGAAGATGAGATCCAGGAAAGTTCAAAAAGCCAGGACGAGAAAAGCAGCAAGCACGCGCAGAAAGACGACCTGTTTGATGACAATGTGCCTCAGCAGGACATTCCAGCGCACATCTGCTATATTTTCTGCCACCCTGGAAATGAGGATGAATTGTTCCAGGCCATTGACCAGAAATCCTATGTGCCCATGATCCCGGAATATCAGGACTATGTTCTCGCGGAACTAAAGCGGCGCAGAATCCTCCGCCCTCTCAGGGTGCGCTCTTTGTATCAGGAGTTGGAGGCATGGAAGCTCTGCTGTGAAGCGAAGGATCAAAATCTGGTCAAGGTCATGGAGGACGGCCTGAAGCAGGGCAAGATCAAAATTCCGGGCGCAGCCCCGGGGCCCTCTCTGCTGGATGGAGTTCACTCCGTAACAGACTATCTGAACACCTTTGGTGTTGCCGTGGCAGAGCGGATCAAGAAGCTGTTTGTTCCCCTGTTCGATCCGGCCACTGAACCGCTCTCTGAAGAAGTATTAGACATCAATGAGTATATCCGGGCTCACGCCGGATATTCCCTTTATGACGCCCAGCTCGCAGTCGCTGAATCGATCAAACGTAAGCTCGGCCAAAGTAAGGTCGCCCTGATCGTAGCCGGATGCGGGACCGGAAAGACCAAGATCGGAAGCGTTGCAGTTGCGGCCGCCGGGTTACAGTCCCATCAGATAAGCGCGGGCCACTCAAAAACCTTCAGCATTGTCCTCTGCCCTGCCCACGTCACAAAAAAGTGGGTGCGGGAAATCGAAGAAAGCATCCCAAACACCTTTGCCGCAGTTGTTAGGAGTATCAGTGAGTTTGATCTTCTTTACAAGCTGTACGAGCAGGGGAGCCGGAACTGCTTTGCCATCATCTCTAAGGAAAAGGCCAGGGACGGCTATATGCGGGCGCCCGCTGTGATTTTCCGAAAATGGAATCGTGAGGGGCTGAATATTGCCCGGCCTCGCGCCAACGAGGAGATGCCCGCGGTCGGATTCAGTCCCCTTCGGCACGTGTTCTGCTGCCCGGATTGCGGGGCGGTCATCATGGAGAATATCAGCAAAGATGGGGTCGCCTACTGTGTGCCGGCTGGCCCCCGTTTTTTCAGAAGTGAGAATCGGGAAAACCACAAGTGCAAGATCTGCGGAAGTTCCCTGTGGACTGCTCTCAATCCAACGCTGTGGAATCAACAGACACAGTGGGCAAAGCTCGGGAGCTATGGATTTGTGTTCCGCCCGCTCCTGAACGAATACCGGGAGGATATTCCAAACGAAGCCATACGGGATCGGATAACCAAGCTGGAAAACTGTCCTGACATACCGTTTCCAATCCGGGGAGCCTATCGGACGTTCCCGCTCAGCAGCTACATCAAGCGCGCCTACAAAGGAAAAATTTTTGCACTGATCGCAGATGAACTGCACCAGTATAACAACAATTCCGGACAAGGGGACGCTATGCAGGAGCTCTTGAGCGCGGCAAAGAAGGTGGTCGGTATGACCGCCACCCTTGTCAACGGGTATAGCTCCGGACTGTTCTATCTCCTCTACCGGATTGCCCCGCGCCGCATGTGCCAGGATGGAAAACCCTATAGGGACAGCAGAAAATTCGACACAGAATACGGTGTGATACAGAATATTTACGAAGAGCGGGAAGGCGCCTACAACTCAAACCGGCGTACTGTACGGAGTAAAAAGGGCAGCCGTCTGAAGCCGGGTGTTTCGCCGCTGGTCTATACACGCTTTCTGCTGGACTGTACCGCATTTTTGAATCTGACAGACATGGGAAAGGTCCTGCCTGAGTATGAGGAGATCCCAGTGCCGATTGAGATGGCGCCGGAAGTGCGGAAGGAATACAAGCGGCTTGAAGATGCGCTGAAGCATGTGATGAAAAGCGATAAGAAGGCATGTAAAAAAATCCTGTCCTCATATATGAATCTTCTGACCGCTCATCCAGACCAACCCTATGGCCAGCCCGCAATCAAGCACCCTTTCGATGGCTACGATATTGTCAAACCCAAGGACACGATGCCGCCTGGCGCCATCATGCCGAAGGATCAAATGGTGCTGAAAATCGCGGAGGAAAAAATCGCGGCCGGCGGGAAGGTGCTCATTTATACAAACTGGACCCGTCTGGATACTCCAAAGCGGCTCCTGAAGCTTGTGACAGAGCGCGGCTGGAACGCCACGATCCTGGAGGCAAAAGTGAAACCGGAGGCCCGGGAGGACTGGGTGCAGGATCGCCTTGACCATGGCCTTCAGGTGCTGATCGGAAATCCCTCGCTTGTGGAAACCGGCTTGGACCTGAATGCCTTCACAACGCTGATTTTCTATGATACGGGCTACAAGCTTTTTACGCTGCGTCAAGCCAGCCTGCGCAGCTGGCGGATCAACCAGTCTGCACCCCGGGTAGAGGTCTACATGCTCTATCACGCAGGCACAATGCAGCATAAGGCAATCAAGCTGATGGCCTCCAAGCTGGCCGCTGCCGGCATGATCGAGGGCTCCTTCAGCGAAGAGGGCCTGTCCGCCATGTCGGAATGCGAGGATATGACGACTCTGATGGCCCGTGAGCTGATGATGGGCATCAAAGACAGCGTGGAAGACCTTGCGGCTACGTTCAAGCGGATGGCTATGCTGAAGCCTCAGACGGCGGCATGGTCCATTTTTTCAGACGAGGTGCGGAAAACGGACAGCGCTGTGTTGGGGCGCAGTTCTCCATCCATATTGGAGTTCACCTTTGGTACGGAGGAGAGGACGGTTCCACAGGCCGCAGTTCTTCCGCAGGATTCCCCCGTCTTTTTTGAGACGGCGAAAGCTGAGCACAAGCGGAAAAAAGGGGAAGTCGATGAAGATCAGCTTCTCCTATTCCAAATTGCATAGAAAGGAAGGTAAACATCATGCGCGTACATGCAAACCGTGATTCGGCGCTGGTCCTGGCCGCCCAAGCATCCAAAGCAGTGCCGAAAATCACAACCATCCCGGAACTGAAAGGTATCCACATGGAAGCAGACGCACGGCTGGCTATGCTGACCATGACGGCAACCAATCAGGAGGTTTCCATCCGTGCCTCCATGCCCGCTGCGGTGGAGGAGAGCGGAAGCGCTGTCATTCCGGCAGATCTGCTGCCGGACATTCTGAAGCGGCTTCCGGGAGATCAGGTTTCCTTTTCTACGGTAGGCCCTGGTATCATCCACATCGGCTCCGGCTATGCGGAGTACAGGCTCAACATCTTAGACGCCGCTAAGTACCCGCTTCCGGAGGTCCCCTTTCTGGAAGACACCATCCCGGTCAGCGGGATATGCTCCCTGGCCCGCCAGACCTTGTTCGCGGCCGCGGCCGGCGACCAACAAAATATTCTTAAGACTGTGCGTTTGAAAGTAGGGCCATACGGCCTGAAGGCCACGAGCAGCAACGGCTTTTGCATTGCGGAGGCTGCCGGGGATAAAAATTGTGTTGCGGCCTCGGAAACCTGCATTTTAGTCCCAGCCCGCTCCCTGTCCATTTTGGCAGCCATCTCCCTGGACAGCGATGTTTACCAAATGGGCCTGACCCGCGAGGGCCTGGCCTTCTGGAATGGCACAACGATGTTCTGTACGCACCTGATTGACGGCAGCTACCCGGACACAGATGGGCTTCTGGACCGTATTCAGGGCGCATACAGCGCCTCGATAGAAGCTGCTGAACTATACGCCGCAGTAGACGCGGTTACATCCCTGGCGTCTGCTGATAAGGATTCCTCCGGCCGCGGAGAGATCATGTTCGGAGAGCACGAAATGGTTGTCAGTGCGGAAACCTCCGACGGGAGGGCCAGCGTGCCCGTCAAGGCCCTGATCCTGAGCCCGTCGCCCTATCCTTTTTATTACGATTTCAAACAGCTGATGCGGTATCTCAAGCAGCTGCGCGGACGGATCACATTGGAATTTGATCAAAACGGCCTGCTTGCGATCCGTCCAGGCGAGACACGCTACCTTCAGTCCCCGATGCGTGCGCCAAAGCAAGCCGCAGGTGGAAAGGCTGCGTGAGAATGGAGGGAAGCATCTTCCATGGAAATTTCAAGCATCTGCCGCTATTGCGGTGGGAAGATCATCAAGTCCACGACCCGCGCCCTCTATCCCAAGGGGCGTGAGCCGATCTACTTATGCGTCAACTGCAACGCCTATGTCGGGTGCTATCCGGATGGCCGACCGATGGGAAAGGTGGCCAACACCGTTCTCCGCCTGAAGCGTCAGGAGACACACCGCATTTTCGATCAGTTCTGGAAAAACCAGGGGTGGAGCCGGAGCGCGGCTTACCGCTGGCTGGCGCGCAGCCTGAATATTCCGGAACAGGACGCACACATCGGACTGATGGAGATGGATGAGTGTGAACGGGTCATCCGCTTGTGTCTGACACAGCCAAAGAAGAGGAAAGCGGCGTAAGCTCCGCCGCAGAAAGGAGCGATCATATGCAGGAATCTTGCAATTCCTCCCGCCCTTTGTGCATCTGCTCAAAGAATATGACTACCGACCAGCTTCTGAGGCATATGCGTCAGAATTTGCAGCTTGATCACTTTGAGCTTGCCTATCACAGCCTGGAGCCGGAAAAAGGGCGGCGGCTGTGCATGACTGGTATCTGCCGCCAATGCGGACAGCGCCTTTGCTATGGAGTGGAACTTCCGGAGCATGAAGCGCCGGAACGCCTGCTGGCCGCTATCTACCACTGGTGCCTCCATCTGTGGATGGTAGAAGGTTTTCGCTCTGCAGAAGATGAGCGGGACTTCCGCACGGTATTCTCGAGCCTGTTCCACAAGGAGGATCAGGAGCTGGCGCAGGGCTGGCTGGAGCGGACTGAAGCCCAAAATACGCAGTAGCGCGCCGCAAATCAGAAAAGGAGTGTAGCTGAATGTCAAAAAAGATTTCATTCCCTGAGCCAAGCTGCCGTTATCACTGCCCGCATTTTAAGAGTGTTGGCCCATCGCTCAACGAAACGCACTACTGTATGAAAAAAGGGAAAAATGGCAAGCGATTTTCAAAAAAGGATTCCAAGCGCAAGCCGCCGGCATGGTGCCCGCTCCGCTTGAATTCGCCCATCTGCCGGATTTACGGTTTCCGGAATGAGCTTCAGGAGATGCTGGCTTTTGATGAATGGCTGTCCATAGATCCGGCAAAGGTGGGCTGGTATTCCCCCATGTCCCGCCGCTACCAGTTGCGACAGGAAATTCCTCTTGGTATGACAGCGGAGCAATTCTACACCGCCGCCCAGGAGCTGACAGTAGACGAGATCCTGAATGACGTCCCGGTGCAAAACGGGGAGCTCATTGAGATTGACAACGGATTAACCCCCTACTTTTTCTATGTTTATAATCAAGCGACTGTTTTCCCGGCGAAGGTGTTCGGCCTGGAGCGTGAGGCTCGCCATGAGTGAATGGTACAGAGATTCAGGGGATCGGCCGCGTATGATGCTTTATAAGATCCTGGACGCTGTTGTCCCCGGAATGTATGACACCCCCTGCAAAATCGCCATTTTTACGAATGGCCGCAAGATCAAGGTATTTGAAAAGACCTGTTTCCGCAGCCTGGATTTCAATACGCCCGTTCCACAAAACTGGGTGAGAAACTACAACCTGGAAAAATTCAAATCACCTCGGGCGGTTGAAGCTCTTTTGCGGAAAGACGGACTGCTGAAGGAGCATGAACATGAATGAGAAAAAAATCTGCGCCTGCGTTGGCGCACGGACAAGAGATATACAAACAATCGAAGCGCACTATAAGGACAATTTTATCCCCACAGGCTGGAATCTGGACTATACCTGTTTGGATCAGCCGGAAGCGGCCAGGGCCCTTTATTTGACCGGCTTATGCCTGCGCTGCGGCGGGCAACTCCCCAAAAAGTTCACGATCCCAGGCGAGCTTACCGGGGATGCCCTTTTGGAGCAGATCTACCACCAGATGGAGTCCTGCCGTCCGTTTGATCAACGTTTCGACGGCGGTGCGTACCGCACGTCTCTATCAATGCGTGCCTATTGGTACATGGAACAGGACGACCTCACCCTTGGCGCGAAGAACGCTCAGTTCCTCAAGCTGTTCCATGCGGAAGACCAGGGCGTGGTTGAGGATTGGATCAGCCGGTGCCACGCCGAGGAGCCCTATACCGCACCACGGCGGGACCGAAAGAGCGCACTGCTGTACGCTGTGCTGGAGCGGGCCAGAGCCTGCGGCGATCTGCGGGAAATTGAGCCCATTTTGGACTACTACCTTCCAACCGAGCAGGAGCCGATGGCTTCGGATCTGGACAGCTATCTGACCAACTATCAGTTTTCCGCAGTCGCCAATATCAGCTACGGATGCGAGGGTATTTTTGTTGACCTGGTCATTGAAGGCGACTTTGATGATTCCGGTGCCAACCGTTGCGTGATCGGCACCTTCAAAACGCTGCGCCAGGACAGTGACGCCGGCCGCCTGATGGGGCAGCTGTGCGGCGTGCTGATGTATCACACGACAAGGTACGTCAACGAAAACCTGCACCGTTATACGCCAAAGCGTGAATTAGAGGCCGAGCTTCGCAGAAAGCAGGCTCGCGGCGGACAGAAAGAAGGGAAGGTATGAGCCTGACAACCGCAGATGAAATCCTTGACCTTTGGGCACGAAACGAGACGCCGGAAGCTAAGGCTGAGCGCAGGGCGGTTGAAGCGCTGAAAAAGGATATTCAGACGGCACAGGACAGCATTCAGGATGCTGTTTCGCGCTACCGGAAAGCCAAGCTGCGTACCCGCAGCAAGGCCAAAGCCAACTCAGAAGATATATTCCGCCCCCTGGAGGAGTATGACTCCCAGGTGGATATTCAGAATGCCTACGGCTATGAAATGATTACAGAAACAGAGTATGACCGCCTGATGGAGCTTTGGGAGCTGCGGGCGCAGTCTGTCCAAAAGGCCGGCCCCTACAAAGACCGTGTCGTTGAGATGCTGGAGCTGGCCGCCCGGGCCATCTGGGACGCGTATGGAGAAAGCGTCGCAGCGTATGACGAAAAAGTATCCCAAATGCACCGGGAAGCCAGACGGATCGCACAGGAAAACCTTCTGCGGGATCTGGATTCCAAAAGTATTTGAGGTGGCTGTATGAAGTACCAAAAAATCTATGACGCGCTGCAAACTGGCGGCGCCAGAATCGACCTTGATCAAAGCGGCTGGCGCGTCAAAAGTTCCGGCCATTGGATTGCTGGCCAGCGTCCGCTCTGGCTTGTGGCCGAAGTCCCCAGGCTTCATCTGAGGATGTGGGTCACGCATGAATTCGGCACTCTGTCGGTGACAACCGCAAACTCCGCGCTGCCCATCGACAGTCGGGCTTATCATGAGAGCCATACCAGGCGAACCTTCCAAAATCAGCGGGAAATGGCTGAATATTTGGAGGATCTACTGTCCCGGAAGGAGGCGGCAGTATGAAGCTGTCCTTTTCCACGGTCCTCGTTGCCGCCCCCGGCGGAGAAGTCCTGACCTACTGGGAAAGCGGGCATCCGGACGAATATGACATCTGGGAGCTGATCACTCGCGATGCGCGCTATCGTAAAGCGGCGGAGCTACTGGAAGAATCGGTGGAGGTCAGGGTCTCCCACTATATCTATGAAACGGAGAGTCCCGGGCCGGATGCACATGCGGAGCAGAGCCATTTTGATCTGCTGGACGCCTATAACGAGCTGGCCCGCCGGCACCGGCGCTCCCGGTTTGAGCACCGGGAGGATGTCAGCAAGGTACGAACATTCAGCCTTCACCTGGAACTATGACGGAGGGATAGGAAGGTCAAGGAAATGTACACTGAGCCACACACAACGCCATGGGCGGGACTTCATACGTTCATCGTCCATTTGGGCCCGCAGAGCTGCCGGTGTCCCGGACTGCTGAGCGAGGCGGCCTTTGACTGCGTGATGGACGCACTCAACTGGAGAATGCCCTACCATCTTCGGGCCTTTCACTGTTCGAGTCCGGAGACGGCGGCGGCAAATCCCGTGCTGCGGGCCATGCCGGAGTTTTCGGCGCCGCTGGAAGCTGTGCTGTTCACAGCCCCTGCGGCGCCCATGCGTCTCAAGGACAAGCGGCGGAAGCAGACGCTTTCCGTACGCAGCAAGTATGGCGACTATGCGCTTGCGGAAACGGAGGACGGCTACGGCCGGCTATACCATGTGGATGGGATCACCTCCAGCCTGATCGTCAGGCTGGAGGCGTGCCCCATTACGCTTCAGGAGGCCAGCGCCTATGTGGAAGCCCACCACCGCCACAACGCCGGACCGAAGTTCCACAAATTCTCTCTCTGCCTCCGGGCGCCGGGAGAGGTGGAGCCGGTGGGCGTGGCGATTGCCAGCATACCCAAGGCCCGCTGTCAGATGGATGGCGTGACGCTGGAGATCAACCGCTGCTGCGCCGACCCACGCTATGCGGACGTGTGCAGCAACCTCTATGCCCGCACGATCCGGATCGGCCGGGAGATGGGCTACACCCGCTTTCTGACCTATACCCTGCCGGAGGAGAGCGGAAGCAGCCTGCGGGCGGTCGGATTCCAGGTGGACGGGGTCGTTCACAGCCCATCCGGAGGCTGGAACGCCCCCTCGCGCCCGCGCAGTACCAGACGGTATCCCTCCGGCGATAAAGTAAGATGGGTGCTGCATACGCCATAGTGCGTCATGCGCCCATCGGAACATCAAGGAGGTCCGCAATGGGTGACACCTATGAAGAATGTCTGCTCCTCGTCACAGGAGAAACCGTATCCCTAAATACATTTGACAAAATCTTTCGTAGCGGATATGGCCCGCAATGGTCTGACCGGCCCCGTTCCCATACCGCCCATTATTCATTCCATGCGCTGTTTCCAGTTCCGGAGGCTGTTCAGCGCCGCGGCTTTGATGCCGCGGGGCGCCTGTGGTGCAAAGAGTACTGGGAATCCAGCGATGACCTGCTGGATATGCAGGTCAGACGGGCGCTTGGGCGAAGACAATACCGCTTTTTTGTGCCGGAGCCGCTGCCGAAGAACTTTTTCCGGGTTGTGTCCCATGATTATCCAAGTCTTGCCTTCCAGCTGGCCACACTTGTGCGGGACGGGGGCTCCCCTTTCTTTGAGGGGCGTGAGACCCTGCATCAGTATTTGTTCCAGGATGGAAGGTACTCCGGAAGCCAAAGCCCAAATAGAGAAAACGCATTTTCTCAAATACGGGAAGAAATGGGGTTTTTACCATGACCTTTTTTGAGTGCTGTGAAACTGTACGCAGGGATGGCCTGCAGCTGATCCGCCCAAGGCGCGGAGCAACAGGGCAGTATGATTTGAAGCCGCCCTACACAGACCCGTCCGGAGAGTGGGTCTTTTTAGATGCTGTCACAGCCAATCTGGTATGCCAGCTGTGCGCAGCGCTCCCTGTGAGCCGACAGGAAGGATTCAAACGCCTTCCCGCTGGGAAGATCCTTACGCTTTGCAGGAGGGCCGCCGATGGAGCATGATCTTTACCTGATTCAATGCGATCATATGTCGGGCGGAATGTGCTACTATGCGGAGCACGGAGAAAAGTGCGGCGTTCCGGACGCGGTTGGCTACGACACCGCCGCCCATGCCAGGAAATTCCGCACCTATGAAGATGCCCAGACGTATATCGACACACAAATGCCGGAGTGGGCAAGGCCCTCACACCACCCGGCCTCTTACCGTTCCGGCAGCTTCATCATGGAAGATGCCGGCCTTCGAGCCCTACTTAACGCGGGAGTTCCGATTTCGGACGCTATGCTGTCGGCTACCCCCGGCAGGCTCCGGGTCTGGCTTCGATAAAATCTGAACGGAGGAATGACACGATGGATCAAGCACTGAGAGACAAAATGTGTGCCCGCATGCGGGAGGTCCAGACGCAGGTGGCAGAACGCGATGAGCTGATCGAGGTGATTGCCATTGCGCTGCTGACACGAAAAAATGTCTTTGTCCTGGGCGACACCGGACAAGCCAAAAGCGCTGTCATCAACTTGTTCCGCGATGGGCTCACCGGGGCTAGGCAGTTTGAGCGCCTGATGTCCAAACAGGCCGATGAGGAGGCTCTGTTTGGGCGTCTGGACCTCTCCAGCTTGATCCCCGGCGGAGTGCCGGAGGAGATTCTGGAGGAGGATGCTCTTTACCAGGAGATGCGCCGCGATTTGGAGACCCTGGTGCTGAACTACCGCCGCGGCGATGCGTCGTTCGGACAGCAGCTGGAACTGGCGACCACAGAGCTGGAACGGTACCGGAAAGCGCTCTCCGAACTGCATGGCGGGGAGCCGCGCATCATTACGAAGGGCAAGCTCCCGGACAGTCACATCGTTTTTCTCGATGAAATTTTTAAGGCGTCCGATGGCATCCTCAATGCTCTTTTGACCGCCCTGAATGAACGGCGTTATACCAACGAGGGCAAAACCATCCACATCCCGACCATTTCCTTCTTTTCAGCCTCCAACGAAATACCAAATTTCACCAATCCCGAGGAGAAGATACTCAAGCCGCTCTATGACCGGTTTGAACTGAAGGTGGTCACGGAATATGTGGAAGACCGGGCCGCACGCCTGAAGATACTAAAGCAGAAACAGGCGGCCCCCCATCTGGCGCAGGCCCCTGCGGCTCCCATCACCCTGGAAGAATTGGAGGCCATGCAGGATGATGTACGCCAGGTCCATATCTTGGACAGCATAAATGAGCTGATGGACGATGTGCTCTGCGCTTTGCGTGAAAAGGGGATTCATATCTCAGATCGAAAATATTTCAACTATGCTCCTGTCGCGCAAGCGAAAGCGTGGCTGGAGGGCCGGGATACCGTGGCCCCGGCTGATCTGATCATCCTTCGCCACTATCTCTGGACCGCGCCGGAGGAGCGTGCCATCATCCAATCTGCCCTGGTGCAGATGTGCAGCGATCCGTTCAAAAACCGGTTGGATGGTATCCTTGCCGCAGCGCAGGAGAGCTACCAGGAGTTTGAAGATGACTCCGGCGCAGCGCCAGCCCGCCGCATCGGAAAGCTGAGGGAAGAGTACCTCATGCTGTACGAAAAGCTGTCTGCGATGAGAGCGGAAGCTCAGGATGACATTGGGAGACAGAAAGTAGACGCCTGTATGGAGGATCTGGAAGCCTTCAACAAGAAGGCTTTTTCAGAGGACGGAGTATCCGGAGTGTTCTCCTACGTTCCTCTGAAAGAACTTTATCTTCTGAAAGCGAACTGATCCCCAGCGGAACAAAACAGGGGGCCTAGGAATGCGTTTAGACTGGACATCCGCCTAAGCCCTCCTCCCCAAAAATCGGAGCATGCGGGCCGGCCCTTGCCGGTCCGCATACCTCGGCAGATCAAAAAAATGGACAAAGGAGTTTTTACCATGTTGAATTATAATACGCCGCTGACTGCTGAAGAATCCGCCTTCGCCGCGGAACACCATCACCTGCTCCTCTCTTACTTGAAAAAGGCCAGGCTTGATTTTGATGAATTCTATGATATAGCGGTCTTTGGCTATCTGCGCGCCGTACGGAAGTATTTGGCCCGCCCGGAACTGAGAGCATACCAGTTTTCAACGATCGCGTTTCGCGCCATGAGCTGTGACGTGCATCATTCACGTGAATACTGGCTTCGCGGCAAGCGGTGCGGGCGCATTGTGCAGACACTGAATGATGATCAAAATGCGGACGACCTGCGGGACAGCGTCACAGAGAGCGTGGATAATGTGATCCAATTTGAGGCGTACACCAGCACACTCACCCCGCTGCAGCAAAGGATCGCGGAGCTCCGCGACATTGGCTACTCTGACCGGGAAATCTCCGCCATCTGCGGTATCCCCTATAAAGTGGTCGCTCTGGAAATGGAGGGCGCCAAAAGAAGCATCCTGGAAGTCTATATTGGGGATGCCCCCCGTGCGGCTTGAGGAGAATTTGCTATGTCGAATATGGGTGAATGCCGCTTTGAAAACACATGCTGTGATTTGCTCGACTGTCTGGATGCCTTACGCCAGTATCAGCCGGTGAGCGAGAGCGAATACCGTGCGGCATATCGGATGATCCGTCATTTCCTTTGTTTCTGCAAAGATGCGGGCATCATTCGGTCGTTTGACCATGAGGCCATTATAAAGCATCTGGATCAGATGAAGGAGGAGCCCGCCGTTCCGCAGACATCCATTTTGGACGGGCCGCAGCAGCCTGTCCAGGGCTGAGTACGGACTTTGAGCGGACGAAAGTGCGGGGGGCATATATCGCGCTCGGAGAAAAACGGTATATGCGCCCCGGGCAAACCCGGGGCGCCAGGAGGAATCGTTTATGTTTTACACCGCAGATTCGCTCCGCCAGATGCATCAGGGCGGAGAAACCGTGGATTTTCTCTTCTTTTATGGACATCAGCTCCCTTCTGATGGGAGCGCAACCGAAAGCTGCCTGAGTCAATGGTATCCCTGCATTTTTGTAGCAGATGGGATCTTGTACCAATCTATGGAGCAGTACATGATGGCTCAGAAGGCCGCGTATTTTGGGGATTACCGCACTCACGCCAGAATCCTGAGCGCCTGCACTCCCGGGGGATTGCAAAGCCTTGGGACGCATGGTATCAGGCTTTCAGGAGGAGAGCTGGCGCCAGGTCCGTGAACAGATCGTACTGTGCGGAAATTTTCAAAAATTTTTGCAGAATCCCCCTTTGAGGTCCTTTCTTTTACAGACTGGTGACCGCATTTTGGTGGAGGCCAATCCCTATGACAGGATATGGGGGATCGGCATGTCAAAATACCAGTCCGGCATTCAAGACCCAGGAAACTGGAGGGGCCTTAATTTGCTTGGATTTGCGCTGATGCAGGTACGTACTATGCTGCGCAGCCTCGCAAATCAGGGAGACACCGGCTGGTAAGCCGATCGGTATTTTCGATGTCGCACAGGCAAAACCCCAATATGATTTTTTGGAGGTATCGGATATGTTAAACAGAGTCACACTTATGGGCCGCTTGGTTGCAGATCCCGAGCTGCGAAGCACAGCCAGCAATCTCTCCGTCTGCTCCTTCCGCATTGCGGTGGACCGCGACTATAAAAAGGGAGATCAGAAAGAAACGGATTTTATTGACATTGTGGCGTGGCGCTCTACGGCTGAATTTGTAGCCAACTACTTCAAAAAGGGGCGCGTGATCGCAGTTGACGGGCGGCTCCAGATCCGTCCATGGGAGGACAAAGACGGCAATAAGCGCTTTGCCACAGAGGTGGTTGCCGACAATGTCTACTTCGGAGACAGCCGGCCAAACCAGAACAGCCAGAATGGCCAGAACAGCCAGACGGGATACCCCGCCTCCGGCGGGGACTACGGCGGATATCCGGCACAGGATGGCAGCTATGGTGGATGCCCAGCCTATGGCGGTTATCCTCCGGCAAACCAGCAGGGGCAATTCCCCCCGGCTGATGGTTATGGGGCTTATGAAGGCCCTGTACCTGGCGCTGGGCCGGACGAATACCCAGGAGGTTTTTAAGCTATGTTCGGGCGGGGAGCAATTCCCCGCCCGTTCTGATCCACATTCCATGTACGAGGAGATATGAGCCATGTTATACCAGAAAAAAGGCGATACAGTGCTTGACAGCGGCAAAGTCTTTACCGTCGGCGGAGAGGTATTCGCCAATCACGCCTGCGACTATGAGGGCCTTTTCGGCACGGTAACGGAGATCCGCACCGGGCCGGACCAGTGTGCGGAACAGGGCGCCCCCGACATCTGCTGCGCCTTTCAGCCGCCTGAATCTAGGGCGATGGTCGAGGACATCCAGGAGCGGTTTTCTGCACGGTTTAGACACCCAAAGCATCTGGAGGACCTGGGACTGGACTGTGTGATCCTGGCGCCCAGCATGCTGGAGCCGCTTCCGGAGCGCATGCCGGCGGAGGACGGCAGGCTTCTTTCCCTCACCTGCTTCTACGACAGCGACTGCGGCTGCAACGCCCAGACACTGGCTCTTTCCAACGATATGGGCCTTGTGCTGCGTAAAATGCGGGAGGATCTGGACACCTATGAGATCCCGGTCGTGCTCTCCCATGTGGAGCGCCTGATCGACGGCTATCGTTTTTCCTACGAGGCAAAGGACGCGGGGGTGGAAAGCCTGTACCTGAGTTATACCATTTCCGGCGTTCCCGTGTTCCTCCAACAGCCTGCCGGCCATGCCTGAACTGCGTGGAACGGGTAAATTCCGGCGATCCAGGGGACGCCAGTCCACCTCGAAAGGCCAGCTTGGATGAAAAATAAAATGGGCAAAGGAGCGTTAATGATGAATCAAAACGCGAACGAAATCCTCTCCGCAGGGGCAAAGCCCCCATTGGCTGGAGAGCACGTTTGGCCAGGCGCTGAAAGCGATTGGCGCGGCCAACACGGCTTCTTGAAAGGCGCCGGAGCTTCCATATGAGACTGCTTGAATTGATCCGGCGGCCATTTCGCGCCCGCCGCCTGCGCCGAAACAGGCCGCCGAAGGCGCTTTCGCTTCAGGATGAGGCGGAAGCTGCGTGGGCGGAGGCAGAGGAACTTCAGCGCCGCCTCAGCGCAGAGCAGGAAGAAAACCGCAGGCAGGCAATCCACTTACAGCAGCGGGAAGCGGAGCTTCATTCGGCAGATGTAGAGCTGGTGGCTTTGCGCAGGGCGCTGGCCGTGCTGGCATCGGCTGACTACGAGGCCGTTTACACACTTTTGTCGCCCGAACTGGATCCGGACGGCTTCCATCTGTTCCGGGCTGCGGAGGCTTATACAGGGATCAATATTTACAGCGCCTTCCCTGTGGAGGACAGCCTGGGCTATTTTGAGGCCATGAGCGGCCATGAGCTGCTTCGTTGGCTGGAGGCCGAGACTATCGGCTCATACAGCCTGAGCCGCCTGCCTTCTGGGGTTGAAGTGGCCTGTGACCTCCGTGTGGATCAAAGCGGAGAGAAATACAGACGGTACCATGAAGAAATCTGCAAGCTGGCCGTTGGAAAGCTTTTACGCATGGAATAAATAAGAAAAGGAAGTGCGATCACAATGCGGTATTACAGTACGCAGCGCCCCATCATGCCAGGCAGTTACCCGAAGCCTGCGGGAAATCCGGTTGTGGAGATCCGTAATTTTGACGCCCGGGTGTTCTGCGGGGAGATTGGCCGTGAAGCGTGGGGCTATATCGAATACGAACAGGCCCTTTTCCCCGGTCAGGCCCAGTCCTATGAGCTGATTTTGGCTCCCGGCCAGGAAAAACGCTGAGTCGTCCGGCCTGGCGGTACTCTTCAAGACCGGCGGCGGCAAACGGCTGTGCTTCGTCACAAATAAATGGACCATTTCAGCGGGTGCGCGCTCATGTGCACTACACGCAGTCAAGAAGGAGGCGCATCTATGCGCAAATATTTCCGCAGTTTGGCCGATGTATTGGCCTCTCCCATTGTGGCGGCGGTAAACGCCCTGCGGCGGGACAAAGCAGCCCGCCAAGACCGGGTATTACAGTCCACCAAACTGGAGGACATGATTTATCAGGGCCTCCACAAAGGCGATGACGAGCTGATTGCGCTGGAGCAGAGCTGCACGGAAAAGCTCTCCACCTTCTCCGCGCTCAGCCGGGACATTTACCAGAGCTTCTACTCGCTCCGCGTGAGAAAACGTGAAGAGGAATCCCTGTCCGCGCCCTCGCGGCGCTTTAATGTCCCTATCCTGAAAGAGCTGATGGACGGGGACTCCTATCCCACCATAAAGGCGGCCTGTGAGGGGCGGCAGATCCCGGCTTATGAGGCCGCGGGAGAGTTTATCTCTCAGGTGGCGGACAATCTGGACAGCCTGATGGAGCAGGCAGGCGGGCAGAAAAACGCATTGGAAACGCTGGAACATCTGGAAGAAAAACGGGACCAAAGTATGGAGCGCCTGCAAAAGCTCATAGAGCAGATGGAGCAGTCTGGCGCCACTCCGGCATTGGAAACGCAGCTCATCAAGGCGGCGAACACCGCGCAAAGCCAGAGCAATCAGGTGGAGGCCGTGGGCCGCATAGTCCAGGAAAACCTGCAGAAGCACAGCGGCGAGCTTACCCTGCTTGTAAAACAGGCTTCCGAGGCGGCCGCACAGACGGCCATAGACGTACAGCTCACATTGATGTCCTGGGGCACGGGGCCGGATAACAGCGATCCCCAAAGCATAGCCGCTGATACAGAGTTGGTGCACCGTGTCCAGCAAAGCGAGACGCTGATGAAGGTCGCCAGGTACTTAGGGCGTCTGAAAGAGCTGATGGAAGGAAGGCAGAAAAACGGCTATGCTTACGGTCGTGGAGAGAAGTACACCTTGGAACTTGGCGCGGATCTAAGCCGTGCGCTGGCTTCGGAATTTGTTCTCCTGGCCCTTCCGGAAACCACGCCTTTGTTTTTGCAGAAGCTCCAGAAAAAGGGCCTCAAACAGTACCAGCGCCGGGAGCACATCCACAAAGGCAGCGGAGATATTATTTGTATGCTGGATGAATCGGGCTCTGCAGAGGAGGCGGCCCCGTGGTGTAAAGCGGTGGCGCTGGCTCTCTTAGACATTGCCATGCGGGACCACCGCCGTTTTGCCATGATCCACTTTTCAGGCAAAGGCCATTTTAAGACGGATCTTTTTATCCCGCAGCAATATGATCGAGAAGATGTACTCCGCGCCGCAGAGCTGTTTTTGAACGGAGGTACGGATTACACAACTCCGCTCCAGGAGGCCCTGCGCTTGATGGAGGAAGATGGATTTGAAAACGCGGATATGGTCTTCATTACAGACGGCGCATGCGAGCTCCCCCAGAACTTCCGGGAGCGCCTGTCTCAGGAACAGGCAAAACGCGGCTTTCACATTACTGGCGTGCTGCTGGACCAGGATGGCGGCGCGTTTGAATTCAGCCTTGCCGCTTTTTGCGACGAGATCATCCGCACCAGTGAACTGACCAGAGAGCAAGTCGCAGAGCATCTGGTGTCCAGCCGGACCGCATAGGAGGCACAGCTTGAAACAAATCACACAGTCGGAATGGAAAAGCATACCTGCAAGCTACAAGGGTATGTGGACCCAGGAATTGTATGAGTTCCGGAGGGGGGATTTCCCCTCGGAATGGATCGGCCGTAAAACAATGCTGGATTACGACCCCAAGAGCGGCGGGACTATCCTGCTTACGGAAGGAGTCGGTTTTGTCATTGTTCCAGACACGCCGAAATCATAAGTCACTTGGAGTACAAGTCCGGCATCCATCGGACTCATCGGGTACTCAAGAAATATGCTGCATGGAGCCTATTGGGAAAGCCCGGAGCCGCACCAGCATTTTACTGCAAAAGCCAAGAGCACTTCTCCGGCGTTCCATAGGGACAATTTGTGAACCTACCCATATAACTCAATATTTGTTCCTGTGGAGGGAGCCTGTGTTTCGGCACGGGCTCCCTTTTTTGCTTATGCAACCTCATTTGGGGTTTCTTTTACCATACTCTGAGGCAGTTCGTCCACCAGCCCAATGTCACGGTAGTATCCTAAGAAACCTCAAAAAAGCCTGTTATATCAGCGGTTTTTGTTGCTCAGATGGCGCTTACTACACCACAATTACACCATTTGTGAAAGAGCTTTGATGTGACGTTCTTATAGAATCAAAATATGAAATGGGCAGAGTATTCTCTTTGCGGAGACATACTCTGCCCATATTTGTTTTATATCGCAGCTCGAACCCCTTGCAGGAAAGTAATGTGGTAATAGCTATCAGTCAAGTTTGTAAAATTCCAATTCTGTTCTGCAAATTCCTTCATACCTCGGTGGCAAGTTTCATCCCACGCATAGACCTCAATATTCCAGCCAACATTGTGGAGCTTCTTCAAATCTGCAAAAAAGCCTTCATTTTTGTATATTCCTGCGCCATCGCCTGACAGAAGCGCAATAGTACCCTTTTCAGGAAGGTATCCAAGCCTCAGAAGGTGATTTTGAAGCAAATAATCGGTAGTGTTGTTCTCACCTCCAGTAGTTGAACGCGGAATTGTTTCAGGTTTTATTCCAACACTGCGGAGATAAGCCCAAATACTATCCGTTTCTGGTGGTGTACTGCCAACAAAGTACACTTGTCCAATTTCACGATTCCCAGCAACAAGGTTAAGCAAGTTTAGAAAATGAGTTCGATATAACTCTTTTTGCTGTCCGGGTTCTTTAATCGGAAACACTTGATTAAGACCGCCATAATGAATATTTGAGTTATCCCAGATAATATACACTTTCGCCATAATTATCTTGCCTCCTTCTTAATTAGTATGCTGTGAGTCAACCTATGGAAATTATATCACACGTTTTGGAAAATGTCTCTGTCCGTTGGAGTAAATTTAAGTTGTATAGCGTAGTGGCTATTTGTGCTTCCGTTTTCCCTTTCCATGTGGTACTTGTGCTCGTGCTCTCCCTCGCTGGTTAATGGGGCTTTTCAGGTACTTGGACTTTTTAAGTCCGCTGATGATTGAGACAAACTCTTCCTTCGTAAGTGTGTCATAACCAAGCCCGATGGTTACCATGAACGCGCGAATTTGCTTTTCCTCAGAACTGCCCTCAAAATTCATCGCATCTTGTAGATGTCCCTGTACGGTTGCAGCGAGGGAGCTTTCATCCGCGGTCATGGTATCGGGACGATGCTCGTTCCGAATGTCGCGGAGGATACCTTTCAGATCATCCGCAATTAGATTTCCGAAATACTCGTCCTCACGAATCTGCACAACTTCCAGCGTCTGCAGGTGCAGGTCGTTTTCATCGCCGCCGTTTTTCATCAATGCCATCTGCCGAACCGCTTCCAGCACGGAATTCATGTCGTTGACGCGCATATCCGCAATACTAAACGATCCTCTCTTTATCCCAGTTTATGGACCGCCCCTCCTTGCCCTAAAACAAATCGCTGTGGGAGCCTGTCCGGGTGAGATATAAAATCAGTTCGTTCCCGTCCACTTCATAGATCAGCAGCCAATCCGGGGTAATGTGGCACTCACGACAGAGCGCATAATCCCCGGAAAGCTGGTGGTCCCTGTTTTTCT
>OLNK01000997.1_pt1 | contig 25116 bp, 31 predicted proteins | sample 1672791 | NCBI WGS metagenome assembly OLNK01 (sample SAMEA3136724, study PRJEB25190) | human gut metagenome | biome: human gut; feature: human-associated habitat; material: faeces | place: Austria | collected 2013 | reverse complement strand
CTTGGGTAAGATTTTATAGATATTGTTTGGAGAGGACTTAGAATTCACACTCTTTATTATATCTCTGTGTGAATGACTATGATCTTAAAAACAGACCCAGCCAAAGAAAGCTAGTCAAAGAAGCTCTTGAACTTCTTGAAGATCTTCTCCTTCACCGATGTACTCGGCTTGAAGTTGTCCGAAGCCTCCATCTTTTCCAGCGTGCTCTTTTCCTCCTTGTTCAATGCTTCCGGCACATAAATGCTGATATTAACCAGCAAATCTCCCGTACCGTAACCATTGACATTCGGCAGACCTTTGCCGCGCAGACGCAGCACTTTTCCCGGTTGAGTACCCGAGTCGATCTTCACTTTCACTTTTCCGTCGATTGTCGGAATCTCCACGGCACCGCCCAGTGCGGCAGTCGGGAAACTCAGCAGCAAGTTATAGATCAGATCATTCTCGTCGCGGATCAAGTCCGGATGCGGTTCTTCCTCTACGAGAATCAGCAAGTCGCCCGGCACACCATTATGCTTTCCGGCATTACCCTTGCCGCCCATCGAGAGCTGCATACCTTCTGCCACTCCGGCAGGAATCTTCACCGTCACTACCTCTTCGCCATATACGATACCGTCGCCGCCACACTCTTTACACTTGTTCTTGATGATTTTACCTTCACCGTTACAAGTAGGACAAGTGGCGCGGGTCTGCATCGTACCCAGAATCGTCTGCTGGTTACGGATCACCGAACCGCTACCTTTACAGGTCGGACAAATCTCCGAACCGCCGTCGCCTTCGGCACCCGTGCCATGACAGTGATTACACGGCACATATTTTTTCAGTTTGAATTTCTTTTCTACTCCTGTCGAGATTTCTTTCAAAGTCATCTTTACCTTGACACGTAGATCGCTGCCCCGATAGCGACGTTGCTGTGAACCACCGCCACCGCCACCGAAACCGCTGAACCCTCCGAAGCCGCCGCTGAAACCACCGCCGCGACCTCCGAAGATGTCACCGAACATGGAGAAGATATCATCCATAGACATTCCTTCGCCACCGAAACCACCGAACGGACCTCCGTTGCCCGCCGCACCGCTTACTCCCGCATGACCGAACTGGTCGTAACGCGAACGCTTGTCCGGATTGCTCAACACGTCATACGCTTCGGCAGCCTCCTTGAATTTCTCTTCCGCTTCCTTGTCACCCGGATTTTTGTCGGGGTGATATTGGATCGCTTTTTTGCGGTAGGCTTTTTTAATCTCTTCTACTGTGGCGGTTTTTGTCACCTCCAGCACTTCATAATAGTCTCTTTTTTCTGCCATGCTTCTTAACTAAACTAACTTTTGTATTTACTCCCCAACTACTACTTTCGCGTGACGAATCACCTTGTCATTCAGCGTATATCCCGTCTGTACGCAGTCCAGAATCTTACCTTTCTGCTCTTCCGACGGGGCAGGGATGACGGCAATGGCTTCGTGATAATCGGTATCCAGCGGCTGGTCTTTCGTTTCGATGACCTTCACACCATTCTGTGCCATGACAGCCATGAACTTATTATAAATCAATTCGACACCTTCCTTCACGGCTTTTACGTCTTTGGCAGTTTCCATCGTTTTGATGGCACGTTCAAAGTCGTCGATCACCGGCAGAATGCTGCTGATGCTCTTTTCGCCACCATTCAGAATCAGTTCCGCCTTCTCCTTCATGGTACGTTTGCGGTAATTGTCAAACTCGGCGGACAAGCGCAGATATTTGTCCTTTTGCTCCTCGATGACAGCCTGAGCATCTTCCAGCTCCTTTTCGAGCTGCTCCTCATGAGTCAGGGGAGCGGCCTCTTCTGCCTGATCGTTTTGCGGTTGTTCTTCCGCCGTATCCTTTGTTTCTTCCACATTCAGCTCTTCAGCCATCTTTTCTTTTTCTTTTGGATCCATATCTTATTTTTATTTTTTATTCATAATATCAATTTCCCAAGCAAAAACTTTGCCAATCTGACCGTTTTGCCAAAAAACGTGGCAAAGGTAATACATTTATGCCAGATTGACACATTCCGGATAGCTCATAATTCATTTTAAATGTCTACCTTTGCACGCTCAAATAATAATATAGTAACTGGTAAAATAGTAAATAATAGAAAATGATTACAGTTTCAAACGTTTCGGTGCAGTTTGGTAAAAGAGTCTTGTTTAATGACGTGAACCTGAAATTTACAAGTGGCAACTGCTATGGTATTATCGGCGCGAACGGTGCGGGAAAATCCACCTTCCTTCGTACAATCTACGGAGATCTGGACCCGACGACCGGTACGATTGCCCTGGGACCGGGCGAACGCCTGTCGGTGTTGAGCCAGGACCACTTTAAATGGGATGCTTATACGGTAATGGACACCGTAATGATGGGGCACACCGTGTTGTGGGACATTATGAAGCAGCGTGAAGTATTGTACGCCAAGGAAGACTTCACGGACGAAGACGGACTGAAAGTATCCGAACTGGAAGAGAAATTTGCCGAGCTGGACGGATGGAATGCGGAGAGTGACGCAGCCATGCTGTTGAGCGGTCTGGGCATCAAGGAAGACAAGCATTATACATTGATGGGTGAGCTGAGCGGTAAGGAAAAGGTGCGTGTGATGCTTGCGCAAGCATTGTACGGCAACCCCGACAACCTCCTTCTGGACGAACCTACCAATGACCTCGATATGGAAACAGTGACCTGGCTGGAAGAATATCTTTCCAACTTCGAGCACACCGTGCTGGTGGTAAGCCACGACCGTCACTTCCTCGACTCCGTATGTACGCACACCGTAGACATCGACTACGGAAAGATCAATATGTTTGCCGGAAACTACAGTTTCTGGTACGAATCTAGTCAGCTGGCGCTCCGTCAGCAGCAGAACCAGAAGGCGAAGGCTGAGGAGAAGAAGAAAGAACTGGAAGAATTTATCCGCCGTTTCAGTGCCAACGTAGCGAAGAGCAAGCAGACCACAAGCCGCAAGAAGATGCTGGAAAAACTGAATGTAGAAGAAATCAAACCTTCTTCACGCAAGTATCCGGGCATCATCTTCACTCCCGAACGCGAGCCGGGCAACCAGATCCTCGAAGTTTCCGGACTGAGCAAGAAGACGGAAGAAGGCGTAGTGCTGTTCAGTGACGTGAACTTCAACATCGAAAAGGGCGACAAAGTGGTATTCCTTTCACGCAACCCGCGTGCGATGACCGCTTTCTTCGAAATCATCAACGGAAACATGAAGCCGGATGCCGGACAGTTCAACTGGGGAGTAACCATCACAACGGCTTACCTGCCTCTGGACAATACGGACTTCTTCAACACTGACCTTAACCTGGTGGACTGGCTGAGCCAGTTCGGCGAAGGTAACGAAGTGTACATGAAGGGCTTCCTCGGACGTATGCTGTTCTCCGGCGAAGAGGTACTGAAGAAAGTCAGCGTACTTTCCGGAGGTGAAAAGATGCGTTGTATGATTGCACGTATGCAGCTCCGCAATGCGAACTGTCTGATTCTGGATACTCCGACCAATCACTTGGACCTGGAATCTATTCAGGCTTTCAACAACAATCTGAAGACGTACAAAGGAAATATCCTCTTCTCTTCGCATGACCACGAATTTATTCAGACGGTTGCCAACCGCATTATCGAACTGACTCCGAACGGTATCATCGACAAGATGATGGAATATGACGAATATATCACTTCGGATCATATCAAGGAGTTAAGGGCGAAGATGTACGGTGATAAATAGCGTGTTGTATCAGCCGGATACACTGAATAATGTATAGAAGGTAGTATAAATAATACCTTACTGTTAAATAAAGGGAAATGCTTGTTGACTGTCGTCATATTGCTTTTCCCTTTCCTTTTGTATATTGAAGTATATAAACTTGTATTGTACTGTTTGTAAAATAAAGTTTATTTAGATGTGTTGCTGAGGGAGAGATCGAAAGTTCCAAAATTCCTCCAGCAAAGTCCAGTAAAGTTCAAAAGTCCACTATAGGATTTTCAGAAAACGGAAATTGGATTAAAAACGAGGAAGAAATGAGCAGAGAAGGACTTGGCGGGCATATTTAAATTTTCCCGGACTAAACCTGCAATCTGATTCCCACCATCTTCAAAATGTGTCTCCATCATAAGAAAATAACGTGAATAGGATGAATAGTTGTTGTTATTTATTGTTACGTGTGTTGCCGGACGAACCGGAAGATGTTGAACAGTCTTCTTATTTATTCTTGACAATATCAGTCGCACGTATATCGAAGTAGCGTTCGCCATTTTACTATATTACGTTGAACATAATAAAATGGTCAACACCTGCGTGAGAAGCTTTGTCGAAGACACGAAAACGTGCAATCGTCTGACATATCTCGCATCTTTCGGAGAAGCTTAGACAGTTTTTGGGGCTAAAGATTCATGTGTTGCGGGAGAGGAATTAAACTTCTCTAGAAGCGCTGTTTATTATTTAATAAATTAAGGTGTTAATGCTTGAAATATAGTAAGTTATATCGCAGATTGTGTATTCTAAAAATCTAATATGGACTTTCTGGACTTTATTGGACTTTGAAAGGAAGGAAATTCGTGACTTTTCCTTGATTGTCATAAGAAAAAAGAGTTGTGAAAATCGGGAGAAATTATGAAATAAAAGAAAGTTGTGACAAACGAGAAGCTTTTTCTCTCTATGCCAATGACGAAGTGAAATAATTGATCGGTTTTGTCATTCTTTTCTTTCAAATACGCTATGAGCAAATCGAAATTAGCTATTAGCAAAAACAAATTAGCTAATAGCTAATCGAAATATGCTAATAGCTAATTTATTTTCGATCTATCCTCGTATCTTCTACATAGCATAAATCAATGTCCAATGTGGATTATACTTTTTTTATTTCTTATAAATCAACTTGCTCGGCACCCCGTTTCCGAAGAGTTCATCGCCCAGCGTTGTAATCTTATCACCTGTAGCAAGCACATAGCGCAGATTATCGCATCCCATGAACGCTCCGAACTCGATAGCCGTCACGCTCGCAGGCAGCTCAAGTGTTCCGGCAAGCCGTCCGCAGTTGCTGAATACCCGTTGACCGATGGTCTTGAGGTTATGTGGCAGTTTGATCTTCAGGAGATACTTCTTTTGTGCGAAAGTGAAGTCGGGGATAGTCGTCGCATTTGTTTTAGAAATATCCAGAGATACGAGATTCGGCATATAGTCGCGGATTAGTTTGAAGTCGGCGTTATCCAGTTTCCCTTCGATGGTCAGGAAGTTGATGTCCCTGGGTTGCAGACCAGCTTTCATAATCTCGTCTTCCAGTTTGCCCATTGCGCCTACCTGTATGGTGGTTTCCAGCGGTTCACCTTCTATAAATGCAAAGTGCTCCCATCTGTTCTTAAAACGGTAGGCATCACTGCTGCCCAGCGGGATGAAGATGGCGGTCACACTGTCCGCCAGAGCTTCCGGCAGCAGGTTAGGAGCTGTCTTCTTGCGTATCTGACAGATTTTCAAGTTGTCACATCCTTTGAAGGCTGCATCTTCGATATTCTTTATCTTTTCGGAAAGGATCACTTTCTCCAGCGTCTGTTTACCTTTGGTCACTCCGTTCACCACATTCGAGAAAGCGTAGGCAGGGATGAAATTGGCCATATAGATGTAGAACTTTCCGTTAGGATATGTGCCGGCTTTTCCGCTGTACATCTTGATTTCGGCATTGGAGATATCAAGCACTTTCAGGCTGGGAAACTCGTCGCGGAGATGTCTGAAGTCTTCTGCGTTCAGTTTTCCTGTCAGTGTCAGGTGGGTGATGCTGTTGGCTTCTTCTTCCGTCATCATCGAGATCAATGTGCCGGGCTTGCTGACATAATACGTTTTGCTTACTTGTGCGGTTGCTCCCAAAGTACTGGCAGCCAATAAAAAACTTATCAGTAGTTGTCTTATTTTCATAATTATGCAGATTTGTTCAGACAAATATAGGAAAAATAGGTAAGACACGATGTTTTTTTATGTTTTATATCTAATTTTGTAGCGTGATTAACAAAAAGTAAAAATGGAGACAGAAGAAATCAGAGAAAAGAAAGAACCGAAGAGACTTCCCGTATGGGCGTGCATCCTGTTGTTTGCACTGGGGCTTTTCGTCACCTTTGGATTGTATAGTACGATAGGCTTCGGAGTTTTATCTCTGATTCTTGGTGATGAGGCAAGGCACCCCGGATTGTTGGGGCATATGGTGGCGGAAGCCGGTATGCTGCTGGCTGTGCTGACTTCGGCAGTGATTCTGCTCTATTTTGAGCGCCGCCCTTTCTCTGACCTGGGACTGACACTGAAAGGTCATGCACGGGGATTGTGGTACGGACTGCTGGCAGCCATCCTTCTCTACTTGATCGGCTTCGGACTGTCTTTGGCTTTGGGTGAGGTGGAAGTAACTGGCTTTCAATTCGATCCTCTGAATCTGCTTGCTACCTTTGTGTTCTGCCTGCTGGTGGCTCTGGCCGAAGAAATCATGATGCGTGGCTATATACTCGGCCGTCTGCTGCATACCCGGATGAATAAATTCCTGTCTCTTTTTGTCTCCGCACTGCTGTTCGCATTGCTGCACCTCTTCAATCCGAACCTTGCCTTCCTGCCTATGCTGAATCTGTTACTTGCAGGTATGTTTATCGGCGCTTCCTATTTATATACGCGCAATCTTTGTTTCCCTATTTCCCTTCATCTTTTCTGGAACTGGATTCAGGGCCCGATACTGGGCTATCAGGTAAGTGGAAATGACTTTGGGACATCCCTGCTGACGCTGCATCTGCCCGAAGAGAACGTACTGAATGGCGGAGCCTTCGGGTTTGAAGGCTCGCTCATTTGTACAGTACTGATGATTATCTTTACGATTTTAATTGTTTGGTGGGGAGAAAAACGGGAGGCGATCAGTCTTGCTGTACCCCGATCATGCTAAGCTGAATCCGTTTCCGGTCGGTATCCACGTTCATCACTCTGACCATGACATGCTGGTGGATGGACACGATTTCCGTAGGATCGGAGATGTATCGTTCGGCCAGTTGGGAGAGGTGTACAAGCCCGTTCTCCTTGATGCCTATATCGACGAAAGCTCCGAAATTGGTAATATTGCCTACGATGCCCGGCAGAATCATGCCTTCGCGCAAGTCTGCGATGGTGCGCACGTTCTTGTCAAATTCAAATACCTTGATCGCTTTACGCGGGTCGCGACCCGGCTTGTCGAGTTCCTGCATGATGTCTTGCAGGGTAGGCAGGCCCACAGTCGGTGTGATGTAGTCCGATATCTTGATTTTTTGGCGGAGTTCCTTATTCGCGATCAGTTCGTCTACGCTACATTTCAAGTCCTTTGCCATTTGCTCTACGATGTGGTAGCTTTCCGGATGCACGGCTGTGTTGTCCAACGGGTTCTTTGCTCCGGGAATGCGGAGGAAGCCGGCACACTGTTCGAAGGCTTTGGCACCCATGCGGGGGACTTTCATCAGCTCCTTGCGTGAACAGAAAGCTCCGTTCTCGGCACGGAAGTTGACAATGTTTTGTGCCAGTTGCGGCCCCAGACCGGATATGTATGTCAGCAGATGACTGCTGGCGGTATTCAGATTCACGCCTACCAGGTTCACGCAGTTTTCCACTGTCTGGTCAAGGGCTTTCTTCAGTTTCGTCTGGTCTACATCGTGCTGGTATTGTCCCACACCGATAGATTTGGGGTCGATCTTTACCAGTTCCGCCAGAGGGTCCATCAGTCGGCGACCGATGGAGACTGCTCCACGTACCGTTACGTCATAATCGGGAAACTCGTCACGGGCGATCTTGGATGCCGAATAAATGGAAGCGCCCTGCTCGCTGACCACGAATACAGGAATCTGCCGGTCGAAGGTCTGATGATTGATAAAGTCTTCCGTTTCGCGGCTGGCTGTTCCGTTGCCGATGGAGATGGCTTCAATTTCATAGGCTTCTATCATCTTGCGGAGTTTGGAGGCCGCTTCACCGGTTTTATTGACCGGAGGATGCGGGTAGATATTCTCATTGTGCAGCAAGTTGCCTTGCGCATCGAGGCAGACGACTTTGCAGCCGGTACGGAATCCGGGGTCGATGGCGAGCACCCGTTTCTGTCCGAGAGGAGGAGAGAGAAGCAGCTGGCGGAGATTCTCCGTAAATACGCGGATGGCTTCGTCGTCGGCTTTTTCTTTGGACTGGGCGGCAAATTCTGTTTCGATGGAAGGTTTGAGCAGACGTTTGTAGGCGTCGGCAGTGGCTTCCTTTACCTGATGGCTGCATTCATTATTGCCATGTACGAACTGGCGGTCGAGGCGTTCCAGACAGGCTTCGTCATCCGGACTGATGGATACTTTCAGCAACCCTTCGGATTCTGCCCGGCGGATGGCGAGCAGGCGATGGGAAGTGCAGCGTTTCAGCGATTCGGAGAAGTCGAAATAATCCCGGTACTTGGCGGCCTCTTCCTCTTTTCCTTTCACTACCTTGGCGGTGATTTCCGCCTGACGGGTGAACTGGTTACGTATGGCGTTGCGGGCACGCTCGTCCTCATTCACTTGCTCCGCGATGATGTCACGGGCACCTTTCAGTGCGTCTTCCGTATCCTTTACGTCGCCTTTGACGAAGGTGGCGGCTTTGGCGGTGAGGTTAGGCTCCCTTTGCAGCATCATGATCATGGCCAGTGGTTCCAGTCCCTTCTGACGGGCCGCTTCGGCACGGGTCTTCCGTTTGGGTTTGTAGGGGAGGTAGATGTCCTCCAGTTCCGTAGGATTCCAGGTGGCGTTGATGCGCTTTTCGAGCTCCGGAGTGAGTTTGCCTTGCTCGTTGATGGTACTGAGGATGGTTTCCTTCCGTCTGGCTATGTCGCACAACTTGTCATGTTGCTCCTTGATGTTCTCTATCTGTACTTCGTTCAGTCCGCCGGTAGCTTCCTTACGGTAACGGCTGATGAAAGGGATGGTGGCACCTTCGCCCAACAAGTGGAGGGTACTGCTGATTTGTCTTTCCGGAATTCCCAGTAATCCGGAAATCATTTGATGAAATAGTTCCATAAACAATTTTTTTGTGAATGAATGAGCGACAAAAATACACATAAATCTGTTATAGCCGACAAGTTTTAGTATATTTGCAAGCTAAAATGAGATAGTAACACTTCAAAACTTACAAGTATGATGAGATATATAGGATGCCTGTTTATCTGTTTACTATGGCTTTTCCGGGCCACAGCGTTATTTGCTGTCTCTAACGATCAGAAACCCATCCTGATTATCTGCTCCTACAATCCCGCCGCTCATCAAACTTCGGTCACTATCTCCGACTATATGGAAGAATATAGCAAATTGGGAGGGAAACGCGATATTATCATTGAAAACATGAACTGCAAAAGTTTCTCCGAAGCCCCGCTTTGGAGCGGTATGATGACGCAGATTCTTTCTAAATATCAAGGGGAGAAGCATCCGGCGCAGATTATTCTGTTGGGACAGGAAGCATGGGCGGCGTATCTGTCGCAACGGGATTCGATACAGGTGAAGGTGCCGGTGATGTGTAGTCTCGTCAGCAGTAACATCGTCATACTGCCCGAGGATACGGTTGCCGGACTGGACACATGGATGCCGGAATCGGTCGATCTCTTTACCGACCACATGAATATACCGGAATTGAAGTCGGGATTTATCAATCAGTACAATATAGAAGATAACGTCCGGATGATCAAGGTGTTTTATCCGAAGACGGAACACATCGCTTTTATTTCGGACAATACTTACGGCGGCGTCACCATGCAGGCACTGGTGCGGAAGGAAATGAAGAAGTTTCCCGAAATCGACCTGATCTTGATGGACGGCCGGCGGCATACTATCTATACGATTGTAGAAGAATTGCGTCATTTACCGGAGAATACGGTGATCATGGTAGGCACGTGGCGTGTGGATATGAACGAAGGTTATTTCATGCGGAATGCTACTTATGCCATGATGGAGGTTACTCCGACCATTCCGACTTTTACTCCCTCATCGGTGAGTCTGGGGTATTGGGCGATCGGCGGAGTGCTGCCCGATTACCGGAAACTGGGAAAGGACATGGCATTGGCATCTGTACAGATTGATCAATATCCGGCGGATGAACAGCAGCACCTTTCCGTGATTGGCAGCAAGGCCGTACTGGACAGCCGGAAGGTGAAGGAGTGGGGACTGGACCCGGATATCCTTCCTTTTGATGTGGAGATTATTAATCAGACTGTATCATTCTATCAGCAATATACTTATCAGATTTGGTCGGCGTGTGCACTGTTTCTCATCCTTGTGCTGGGTTTGTGCATCTCGCTCTTCTACTATTTCCGCACCAAACGTCTGAAGGACGATCTGCTGAAGTCGGAAAAAGACCTGCGGGTGGCTAAGGACCGTGCAGAAGAATCGAACCGTCTGAAAAGTGCTTTCCTCGCCAATATGAGCCATGAGATACGTACGCCTTTAAACTCCATTGTAGGTTTCTCGGATGTGCTCGCTGTGGGTGGCAATACGGAAGAAGAACAGCAGACCTATTATCAGATTATCAAGACAAATTCGGATTTGTTGCTTCGCCTGATCAATGATATTCTTGATCTCTCACGCCTGGAAGCGAACAGGGTCACGTTGACTTGGGAAGAGTGTGACGTGGTGCAGCTATGCAGGCAGGTGGTGGCATCTGTCAGCGTTTCACGGCAGTCCGGCAATCAGTTCCTGTTTGTCAGCGATTATGAGTCGTTTCGGATGACGACAGACATACAGCGTATGCAGCAGGTGATTATCAATCTGATGTCTAATGCGGATAAGTTCACCAGGAAAGGGCAGATAACACTGGAATTTTCGGTGAATGAAGAGACGGAGATGGCTGTATTCTCTGTGACGGATACAGGGTGCGGCATCCCGAAAGAGAAACAGAAACTGGTATTTGAGCGCTTCGAGAAGCTGAACGAATATGCCCAGGGAACAGGTTTGGGATTATCTATCTGTAAATTGATTGTGCATAAATGGAAAGGGGATATATGGATCGACTCCGAATATACGGGAGGTGCACGGTTCATGTTCTCACATCCGCTTAAAATAGAAAAAGAATGAAACGATTTGCATGTGTTTACGTATGGCTTCTTTGCCTCGTGCTCTCAATTGCGGCACAGGAAAAAGTAGTGAAGCTGAAAATTGTACAGACAAGTGATGTACATGGTAATTATTATCCTTATAATTTTATTACCCGTAAGGATTGGCAGGGCAGTCTGGCACGAATATACGCTTTTGTGGAGAAAGAACGCGAACAATATAAGGAGAATCTTATTTTACTCGACAACGGCGATATATTGCAGGGGCAACCGACTGCCTATTACTATAATTATATAGATACAGTATCACCCCACCTATGCGCGGAAATGATGAACTACATGAAATATGATGCCGGAAATATGGGTAATCATGATGTGGAGACAGGCCGAGCCGTGTTCGACCGCTGGATAAATACCTGTGACTTTCTCGTATTAGGAGCTAATATCATCGATATATCGACCGGAGAACCTCATCTTCCTCCTTATAAGGTCATGGAACGTGACGGAGTGAAAATCGTAATCCTTGGAATGATCACCCCTGCTATCCCTGCATGGCTCTCGGAGAACCTGTGGAAGGGACTGCGTTTCGACGACATGGAGGAGACTGCACGCAAATGGATGAAGATCATCCGTGAAAAAGAGAATCCGGACTTGATGATCGGCTTGTTCCATGCGGGGCAGGAGGCTTTCAAAATGTCCGGCAAGTATAATGAAAACGCTTCTCTGAGTGTGGCGAAGAATGTCCCCGGATTTGACATTGTACTGATGGGACACGATCATGCGCGCGAATGTAAGAAAGTGATGAATGTGGCAGGTGATTCAGTACTGGTCATTGATCCGGCAAGCAACGGAATTGTTCTGTCCAACATCGATGTGACCTTGAAACTGAAAGATGGGAAGGTGCGCAGCAAAGATATAAAAGGAGTATTGACCGAAACGAAAGATTATGGAATCAGCGAGGACTTTATGAAGCATTTTGCTCCTCAATATGACACTGTCCGTAACTTTGTCTCTAAAAAGATCGGTACATTCACCGAGAGTATCTCAACCTGTCCTTCTTTCTTCGGACCGTCTGCTTTTATCGACTTGATCCATACCTTGCAGCTTGATATCACCGGTGCGGAGATATCCTTTGCAGCACCGCTTTCATTTGATGCGAAAATAAATAAAGGTGATGTGTTTGTCAGCGATATGTTCAATCTGTATAAGTATGAGAATATGCTATATATGATGACTTTATCCGGAAAAGAAATCAAGGACTATCTGGAAATGTCTTATTTCATGTGGACCAACCGGATGAAGTCTCCGGACGATCATCTGCTCTGGTTTAAGGAGAAACGTCGCGAAGGTGCGGAGGACAGAGCTTCTTTCCAAAATTTCAGCTTCAATTTTGATTCAGCATCGGGAATTATTTATACCGTAGACGTCACCAAGCCGCAAGGGGAGAAGATTACGATTATCAGCATGGCAGACGGCAGTCCTTTCCTCATGGATAAGATTTATAAGGTGGCTTTGAACTCTTACCGGGGGAATGGCGGTGGAGAACTGCTGACGAAAGGATCAGGCATCCCGCAGGAGAAATTGAAAGAGCGTATCATCTTCTCTACGGATAAGGATCTTCGTTTCTATCTGATGAATTATATAGAAAAGAAAGGTACTATGGCCCCGAAGGCATTGAACCAATGGAAATTCGTTCCTGAAAAGTGGACTGTTCCGGCTGCTGAACGTGATTATAAGTTTTTATTCGGAGATAGTCAATAAGTAGGCAAAAGTGTTCTTTTTGACAGATAATCTCTCGCCTTAGGTTGAACATCTCATTATTACTGGTATCTTTGTCGCAACCAAAAGAGAGAGTGTATGGATATGCAAGTTGTTCCTAAGATAGGTATTTCTTCGGTAGTTCATTCTAAACATATAGATCCGGGTAGTATTGATGTGGTCGGCAATGATATAGCGCTCTTCGACACGGAGAGCGTTATTTCCCTTTATAATGGCCCCAGTAAACTGGAAGTGGTGAGCATCGGACTTTGTCTGGAAGGCTCTACTCGTTTTAATATCAGTCTGCGTGAGTTTGAACTGATTCCGGGCAGAATGGTTATTGCGTTGCCCAATCAGATAATCGAACATCGTCAGTTCAGTTCCAATTTCAGAGGGATTTTCTTTGCTGTATCAAAAAGTCTGTTGGAATCATTGCCCAAAGTTGGTAATGTGCTTTCATTCTTTTTCTTTCTGAAAGATTACCCTTGTTTTGATCTCAATCTGCACGAGCAGGAGATGATTAAGGAGTATCATGCTTTCATCAGAAAGAGATTGAAAAATAAAGACGATAGGTACCGTAGGGAGGTAGTAATGGGATTGATGCAGGGCTTCTTCTTTGAGCTTTGCAATATTTTCAACAGTTATGCTCCGGATGCTTCTGCCGTTGTCAAAAGTAAAAGTCGTAAAGAATATATATTTGAGCGCTTCTATGAATCTTTGGTTCAGTCTTATCAGTCGGAACGCAGCGTGAAGTTTTATGCGGATCAGTTGTGTCTGACGCCGAAACATCTGTCCGGAGTTGTCAAGGAAGTCAGCGGGAAGACGGTAGGGGAGTGGATTGACGAATTAGTGATCTTGGAAGCGAAGGCACTCTTGAATTCTTCGAGCATGAACATACAGGAGATAGCCGACCGTTTAAACTTTGCCAACCAGTCGTTCTTCGGTAAGTACTTTAAGCATTATACCGGTATGTCTCCCAAAGAATACCGGAAAAGCAGATAGCTCCCCAAAATTACAAAACTACAGAACACCTGAACGTACTCGGCTCAATGTTTCCGGTGTCATCAGCAGGTATGAAGCGATGTGTGCCAAAGGTGCCCGTTTGATGATTTCCGGATGAGTTTCGAGCAATAGATTATAACGCTCGCGGGCGGATTCGAAACGCCAGGAATCGGCTTTGGTTTGCGATACAATCAGAGAATATTCCAGTATCTTCCGATAGAACATATTGATTTCCCAGTTTTGCTTTGTCAGCTGCATCATTTTGTCATAAGGGAACAGATAGATGACAGCAGGCTCCAGTGTCTCTATGATCAATCGGGTAGGGACTTGTTTCAGCAGGCTTTCGATACACATCAGGATACAGCCTTCGTATGAGAAGTGTTCGGTAACGTCTTTCCCGTTTTTATAATAATATTGCCGGAGCATCCCTTTCCCGACAAAAACTAATTCATGGGCTACTTCTCCTTCATTAAGTGCGATCACTCCTTTAGGATATTCCTCACGTATCAGGATGCTTTCTATCTGTCGGCGTCCCTCTATACTCATTTCGGGAAAGCGGGAATTTACGACGGCATTTACAGTTTCTCTTAGTAGTGTATCCATGTCATTATAGTCTTGTTATGTGCAAAAGTACTAAAAACGGTTGATATAAATCAAGTTGATTCAAAAAAGATGTATCTTTGTCTCCAAAATAAGGATGTAATATGATAATGAATAAGATAATAGGAATAGCAGCTTTACTGCTTTGTCTGACAGGTTGTGTCAGAGATAATGATGCAATATATTACCCTGTAGGCGATGTGGATATTGAAAGAGGAGGTCCGGCGTTGGAAGTCGGAGAGGGGGATGTATTGGTAGCGCGGAGTTTTAATGAAGAAGATTATGTGCTGGATACGATAGCTCAATATCCGAATGACCCGACTTTGGGTAAACTGACATTTATGATTGACTTGAAAAATCAACAGAAAGATCTGAATGTGGCGGATTTCAACGGCGTGGGTAAATCAAAACTGACCATGAGCCTTGGCTATAAGGATGGTAATTATCCATCAGAGAGTCAGGTCCCCATTTATACTTCTCAGGACGTCACGGCTAAATATGCAGTCAAACTTCGTCTGAAAGGAGAATTGCTTGTATCCGGTGATGAATGGATGATCGATTATGTGTATGCGCAGCTGGCCAGCTTGTTTCAGCCTTATCCGCCTGCGAATTTCCCCGAAGTCTTTATGTGTAAGGGAGGTATGAAGCTGGGAACTTTCGATTCATTCCGAAGAACATGTACATTCGATATCACTTATGATCGTTCCGACCTCTCTTTTAGTCAATTATACTTCAATTTATTTATCAACCTGGCCGGTCAGAAGCGGGAAAACAGAGTCCGACTGCGGATTGATAAAGAGTCTTACTTTGAATTGTACGAGCAGAGTGAAGAAATGTAAGTAAGCAGCGTTTTTCTTCATTTGTTGGCGGGTATCCATGTGAAACACAATCGTTTTACATGGATATAACATTCTTTTACAGAAAAAACTTTGAATGCTCAAATAATTATTAAATCTTTTAACATCTTAATACAATATCAATAAGCATATCCTTCTTTTTTTAATTATGCTTATTTTACCTCTTCTACTTTATATTCATCCTTCACTTTCCTGCATTTAAAGACGCAGTAATCCGGATTATTTAAAGCGTTATCAAGGCTTTGTGGCAAAACGATCTCTTTCGTCTGTTTGTTGATTGCTATCAATGCGTAATAAATACCTTCTTCTTTGCATTGTTCAATCAATACCTTTTTCAATTCTTTTACGTTATATTCCATTTCTTGAGATATGAACATAATAAAAAAAGCCTCTTACTTCAATGTAAGAGGCTAACTAAAATAGAGTAGTGGGTACGAGAATCGAACTCGTATTACATGCGTGAGAGACGTAATTTCCTAATTTTAATCCCACTGATTATTAAGCCTTTATCTATGATCTAAGAATCATTTGCATTAAATTTGCATTGAGAAATCAAAATAAATGCCATGATCTGTGAATACATTTATAGCATGCGAATCTTTCAAAGAGCTTTTTGCGTTACAAAGTTAATCAATCAATCAAAAATAGCAAACTTTATTCGTTTGAATTTAAAGCTATCTGTTTCTAGTTTATCCGGTTAATAGTAAAAGTACTATTATGAAATCAAACTTTAAATTCTTATTATTGGTTAGCTATCTTACTACAATTATATATTTGTTGGTTCAGATATTGAATGCTATACAAAAATAGCTCCATATCTTTTTACTATGTTATCTTGTACAATTATGCGTGCACTGTTTATATCCGGCGTGTTGAAGTATTCCTTTTTACATCTCGGACATCTTATATAAAACATATCTTCAACTACTAAAGGCGTTTCGTCTATCGGGCAACAGATTCGGAAATTTATAATCTGCCACCCGTTTGGCGTAGATACCCAGTTCCACTTAAATACAAATCCGTCGATAACATCTTTTGTATATTCTGTAAATCTCGGAATATCCTCTTGTTTGGATTTAATCTTTCTTATATTCCATGATTTGAACTTTGCAACTAAAGGAAATCCTTTAATTGCTTCAACTGCTATTCCTGCAATAATTGCTGTGATTATGGGAAATAGAATATATATGGCAAAATCTTTTAGTTCCATGATTGTATTGTTGAATATTCTATTTATTTTCTATGTTTGTATTCTCTCATTATGCTTTTTTAATTCATTTACTATTTTCAATAAAGCAGGGGCAAACTGATCAGAGGCGGTTAGATGATTTAAAAGACTTTGAGAAATTTCTATAAGATCATTATTTAATAGTAATATTCTATTATTATTCTTTATAATTGTGATGCGGCAGATTTCCTCTTTAGAATGTATTGTACATTTGGCGATTTCATTAAAATAAGTAGGATTGTTAATGTCTATTGCATATTGAGTCATTGTTTTTAAGCATTTAGTTACTCCTTCTGGATAATGTTCTGTTAACTGAATCTTAAGTTCTAAATATTCTGCTTTATACAATGCTTTTTTTAAAGAAATTTCGTTTTCGTCTTTTATTTTTTTTATATCTTTTTCAAAAGAATCAGTTACTTCATTCACTTTGTCTTCAATTCTTTTATCTATTGTGATCACATTATATATCTGCCACCCGATCAACATCGTCACCAAAAGCGATAAAATCCCTACTATCACCCCGATATAATCTATACCTATTTCCGGCTCGGATGGCAACGAAACGCAAATAGCGACAACGCTACATATAATTGCAGCGATCGACAAACAGTTACTCCAATATGATTTGATTCGGTTTTCCATACTTAGATGATTAATTTTACATTATACTATTGGAATCTGTATTTTTAGATGTGTTTTTTTTTATATTTTTTTTATTTTGACTATCCTCTTCTAACATATCGAATAAACTCATTTGGCGAGGTGAATTTGGGGTCGGCAAAAATGACAAAGAACTTTTACTTTCTTTTTTCTTTTCTCTATTTATGGCAAGTCTTGCCATCTTTCGTACTTTTGCATTTGGAAATGCAAATAAAAGATTTTCTTTAAACTTATCCATATTTATAGATGCTTTAGCTATACCTAATACGGAAAATAAGTGATCGGTAAGTGCTTTATATCCAAAATCATTAAATTTTTGATGATGATGTTTCTTTCCTGCAGGAGACGGATTATTTTCTCTTAAATAGTCAGCAATTTCAGGGTCCAATGTGTCATACACGAATTGCATCACATATTTACCAAATCTTTTCGGATAAGGCTGATCTATTTGCGGTGGTGTTTTACCTTCTAACCTATATAAATGCATAAAAAATTCACGTGGAAACGTCCTTGTCCATTCTCTATACCCTTCAACTATGTATGCATCTAATTTGGCTTGCAAATCATTAGCCTTTCTAAAATATTGATACCCTGTCGCTTCGTCAATTACAGCATCAATTCCTGTTTTTGCTAAAGCTGATATAAATATCTCTGATTGCTCGGCTAATTTTATTTGGTTAGGTTTCAAAAGTCCTAACTGTCTAGCTCTTAAATAGGCGTTACATATATCAACAACGGTGCTAGCTCTAACTCCATTAACGGAATACAGGCCAGTGTTGATTATCAGTATGTTATCATTGTAATACTCCCGTATTTCTTTAGGTAGTGTATCTTGTAATGCAGAAGAGGCCAAGTATCTTTGAAGGTTTCCGCTTTCTCTTCCCCCTGATATTAATTTTACGACTTCGGATTGACTCAGATATCTTTCTACTTTTTCGCCATTATCAACTACATAGCATTGAATTTCATATTCTTCGTGTCCATTTAGCTTGATTACTCCTTTGTGGATTTGATTTAGATTATCCATAATGTTTTGTTTTGGTGATTTATAATATATTCTTAATTGATAAAATATTCTCTACAATAAAAAGATGAATAATTTCCCGTTTCGGCAAATCTATATCGTCATAATCTGGATTCTCGCTACGAAGCAGGATTAAGTTATCTGCATCTTTAGGATGTCTGCGGACTCTCTTTATAAATCTATATTCATTCGTTATAATCAAATACACCTGTCCGTAATTGAAATAATCCCAACTCTCTATTTTCCTAATTACTACTCTATCGCCCGAAGCTATTAGAGGTTGCATGCTATCGCCCGTAGCGAATATGATCTTTGAATCCGGGTTAATCTCCGGCGCGTCTATACTTCCTATCACTTTTTCGTCTGTAAATTCTATGTCTCTGCCGTTTAAGCCGCATGTTGCGTCTATGTCGTATATTAATGCTCCTTTTCGTTTTGTTTCGCTTATTGCAGATTCGGAAATCTCGATTGTTTTTTGTTCTCGCTCTGCATTTTTAATCATTTCGCCATTGCCAGTAACAAGCCATTCGATATTTAACTCTGGATATTTTGTATGTATCCTTAGTATTCTATCAGAGCCTAGTGTTTTTACATTGCTAAAATACCCTCTAGCCACACCTATATTCACCTCAAAAGCGGTTTGCCCTATTCCTAAATACTCCCTGAATAGTTTTATTCTGTCTACAATCTCCATGATTAATGAGTATAATAATTAATAAATGTTATTTTAATGAGAATAATAATTAGAAAGTTTGTTTAATTAGTATACTCATTATATCTTTGTCGCATCAAAGTTAATCAATCAATAAAGAACTAACAAATAAAACAAAGGAATTATGAAAACAACAAGAATTGCAACTTATTCAACGAATCCGAGTAATCAGGTGTCGCATTTCTCCGAAGATGGTCAAACAGTTCCCGTAAAGAGCTCCACTTCCGCATGTCTCCAAAATGAAGAATTATCTTCCACAGTGAAGGATTATCAACAAACAAAGGAGGCTATTAAAACCACTCTGGGAGATTTTTTGCTATTACATATACTATTAAAGAAATGAATGATAATGAGAAGATTATATACGAGGCTACGCCGCAATATAAAAGTTTTTTGGGGTCAGAAAAAGAGAGATATAGACGTGTGTCTATTGAATCGTTCTTACTTAATATACACGAGCGAGCTGCCTTCTTCGCACGACTTGCATGCTCCGTATTGTAGAATAGTGCGATTGCTGCGGCTAGGATACCCAGTAGCAATAGCGCTATTGTCAGAACAAACAGAATACGAATCTCGATACATTCTTGGCTATTATTGGTTAGTGCTACAAGAGCGCCGAGGAGACCGGAAGCCGCGACTAATAAACTTTGAAACCACCTTTCACGAGTTTGCATATGCTTCTCACGTAATTCCGAGTACAATTTAATCCTATTATGTAGGCTTTCTATATTATCCATACTATTTTTTATGCAAAGCTAATAAAATAAATTATAACGACAATGAACACAACACCAATCAAACCAACATTGCAAGCGATGGAAGTAGGGCAAAGAATCTATTTCCCGCGTAATCGAAGGAAATCAGTTAGAACAACCGCATCCGATTTAAAAACCGATGAAGATAAGATTTTTAGAACTTGGATCGACGGAGATAATATTTATGTTGAACGCAAAGAATAACAAACAATGGGAAGAACTAAAGCAATCGGAAAAGTTGAACCAATCGCAAAGAAATGGCTCAGCAAAGACGAGGCAAAATCCTACATAGGTTGCTCGGATGACTTTTTAAGAACACTCCGAGAGAATGCGCTCGTTTCTTTCTCCCAATTCGGGAAGATGATCTGGTATGATATATCAAGTATAGATAGATTCATACAAAGTAATAAAGTAGTATAACACACTAAAACAAAACATTATGCTAACACTCAAACAAAGCCCTATCGCTATCATCTTAATGCTCCTAGCGTGCAGCCTCGCAGAAGGCGAACCGAAACCGGGCAAACTTATCATCGCACTACTGATCGTGTTTCTAACAATTATCTATGTGCTAGTCTGTAACTATATAAACGTAAAAAGACATGGCGGCGAATCATCAATGTATCGGTAACTGTCGAATGTGTACGGTGCTAGGCGCGTGTCCTGCTGATACTCTAACTTGCGAAGATTGCGGCGAGGAAATCGAACCGGGCGAAGAGATCGAAATAGAAGTCGAAACATATGAGCGCGGCAGACGCGGTACAAAGATAATCACTGTTTGCGCTCGCTGTTATGAGTCGCTTTATCAAGGTGGATCGGATAATTTTTAAACAAAACAATAAAACCTTACGGTGTATAGGTAACTGTATATGAATATGGGTACAAATAATAACTCGAAAGGTAGTGAAATTGGTTTTTGCGGGCTTCTTACTATTGTTTTCATTGTATTGAAACTCACAAATTGTATTAATTGGTCTTGGTGGTGGGTAACGTCTCCCTTATGGATTCCCATAGCTATTTTGATAACTGTAATTATTCTCGTTTCCATACTGAAAGCAATATTTAAATAACCAAACAATACGATTATGACACATTGGAAAACTCAATTCAATTATGACTATCTAGGCGCTTACAGCCTACCGGACGGAAAAGATATAGTTCTCACCATTCGTGAAACGAAAAGAGAACAGGTAGTCGGTGCGTCTGGAAAGAAAGAAGAATGCTTCGTTGCTTACTTCTTCGAGAATGTAAAACCGATGATCCTCAACCGGACGAACTGCAAAACTATGACGAAGATTTTCAAAACACCGAATTTCGAGGAATGGATAAACAAGCAAATTCAGATAGGCGCGGTAATGGTGGACGCTTTCGGCGAAAAAGTTGATTCGCTCCGTATTCGTCCATTCATCCCGAAAGTTGAAAACTCATTGCCTACGGTTGAAACTGGATCGGTGATCTGGAAAAACATTCTAGACGCATTGGCGGGCGGCTATACAGTTGCGCAAGTCCAAATGAAATACAAACTAACAAAAGAACAAATCAAAGAATTAGTAGCACATGAAATCAAGTGAGCAAAAAGAAATCGAATGGAAGGAAAGGAGACGAGGCAAAATAACTGCCTCTACGCTTCCCGATTTAATGAAAGCGGGCAAAGGTTGTCCGTTTGGTAAGGGTGCGTTTGATGCGATGTATTTAGTACGATACGAACGCAGGACCGGGACGATACGGGAAAACGGAAGTAATAAAGCGTTTGATTGGGGACACGAAAACGAACCGCTAGCGGTCGAGTGGGTGAGGACCCAACTAATGAATGAAATCAAATCGTGTACAACCGATTTTAAAGACATTGTTTTCAATGAACCGTTTGAAGGGTTCGGAGATTCACCCGATTTCTATGTGTATGGATTCGACGGGAAAGTTATCGCTCTAGGCGAAATCAAATGCCCGATGTCGCAGGGTAAAATCGAATCTCTGCAATTCGGGAATACCATCGACGAAAAAGATGAATACTATTGGCAGTTCCTCGGTCATTTCCTCGGTCGCCCGGACGTAGATAAGTTGTATTATGTCATTTATGATGGCTACGTGAACGACGGTCGGATACTTGAAATGAATCGCGCCGATCATGTGGAGAATATAAAGAAACTCTATGACCGTATCCGGTTAGCTAGTGAAATGATAGACGAATCTATTCGTTCCGGTCTGGATTTACTTGATTGTGTCGATAAGGCAAAATCGGTCCTAGAATTAAAGATACAGATCGAAGCGTTAAAGCCGGATGCGAAAAACAGCGTACCGATCAAAAATCAGATTTATAAGCTACGGAAAGAAATACGCAAACTGACAAAGAAATAACCGTCACAACACTAACACAACACGATTAATCACATTTTTTATAAACGCTTTAATAAACACGAAATTATGCACAATTGGTTTTTAACAAAAATCCGTTACGAGAAAGTAATGGAAAACGGAATGCAAAAGAAAGTAACAGAACCGTATTTAGTAGATGCGCTAAGTTTTACTGAAGCAGAAGCGCGAATAACCGAAGAAATGACTCCGTTTATCTCCGGTGAGTTTACAGTGTCCGATATTTCCCGCGCACATTATAGCGAGATATTTACGAGCGAAGAAGATTCTTCCGATAAATGGTATGCCGGACGACTCGCTTTTATTACGGAGGACGAAGTAAGCGGCAAAGAAAAGCGGACTTATACGAATGTTCTGGTACAAGCCGCAGACATTCACGACGCAATGAAGAAACTCGACGAAGGTATGAAAGGAACGATGGCGGATTATTCTTCGATTTCGTTGAAAGAAACGGCGATTGTAGATGTTTATCCGTATCATTCAGAAGAAAAGAACGAATTAAAACACGACACAAGCAAGTAACAGCGTGCCGGGTGAAAGTCCCGGCAAATCGGATAAGTGGCGGAATTGGTATCGCTTAGTAGAGTAAGATTGTAAGCCAGACATTCTGTAACCATTCAGTGAGGCTCTTGAATTTACATTCCCGGTTCGAATCCGGGCTTATCCACTATTAACAAACCAAAATAAAAACATGGCAAAGTATAACAATGTAAAGATAGAAGGATACGACTCAAAAAAGGAGTATCGGCGCGCTAAGGAGTTGAAACTACTCGAAAAGAAGGGGATTATAACCGGATTGCAAGAGCAAGTAAAATACGAGCTTATTTCGCCTCAATATCGTTTCTATGAAGTGCAGGGAGTGCGGAAAATGCTACGCAAAAAGGAACTTCTAGAACGAGGCGTTTACTATATCGCGGACTTCGTTTATTATCGAGATGGCGAGTATGTCGTTGAGGATACGAAAGGAGTTCGAACAAAGGAGTATATAATCAAACGGAAGCTCATGCTTTACGTTCATGGAATCAGAATAAAGGAGGTATAAAATGGCGAAGAAAACAACACAGGTACAAAAAAGCGATTGCCGGACGTGTCGGAATGGCGGAGAAGAGAAGAATTTTATTTGTTATTGTTCCGTCCTTAAAGTAGGGCGGTCCATAGGGATAAGGATTTGTAGTTATTATGTAGCGCGATAGACTTTATAAGTGTGATGAATATAGACGGATATACGCTAACTGAAAAGATGAGAAAAGCGAGACGACGTTTCAGATTTACCGCCACCGAACAAGCCCTATTTTACGAACTAGTGGCTATTTGTAACGGCGAAGATTGGAGGGACGTTTTCGATTGCTCGAACATTGAACTTTGTTTTGCGCTTAACGTGAACGAGAGAACACTTGTAAAAGCTCGCGAGTCTTTGATAAACGCAGGATTGATTTATTATAAATCAGGTAAAAGTAGACGTGTTGTTAGTTCCTATTCTTTTGTGAAGGAGTTTAAAACTACCGTAATGACTACCGTAAATAATACGGTAGATAATACGCCCGATAAACCAACCGATAAGAGGGGAGATAAGACAACCAATAGTACTACCAATAGTACGGACTATAATAAACTAAAACAGAAACCAAACGAAAATATACTCTCTAAAGTCTCTCATGGAGATTTTGATTTTATATCTAACGAGTTTTTAGAGACGTTTATTCTTTGGCTTGAATACAAAAAAGACAGACGGGAAAATTACAAATCGGAAAAGTCGCTTAAAGCGTGTTACAGCAAATTAGTGAAATTGAGTAAAGATAATCCGGCGATTGCATCTCAAATCATAAATGAAGCGATTGCAAATAATTGGGCGGGATTCTTTGAACTGAAAAACAATAAAAACGAATATGGAAACAAGAAGCAAACAAACTCTACCGATAGCGGCGATCCTATCATACGGACTACCGTATTATGATGAGCCGATAGAAGCAGGAAAGCGCCCGGAATGGTTTAAAGCGTGCTGCAAATATGTTTGTCCCGGCTTCAAGATCGACGAATCAAATAAAAACATAATGAATCAACTGTTTTTGTATACTGAAGGACGATCCGGGAAGCTAGATGCAAATAAAGGGTTATTGTTACGAGGTGACATCGGTACGGGAAAAAGTACTATCATGCAGATTCTAAACCGATATAGCTATTTCACCCGTGGCAAAGCAAAGGGCGGTTATCCAGTCGGCGGTTTTAGGATAGACTCGGCTTCCTTCATTGCGAATAGCTTTTCAATGCGTGGAAAGGATGCGCTAGAGTTGTACACGTACAACAACGGTGCGCCGCGAATGATTTGTTTCGATGAACTAGGACGAGAACCAACCCCGGCGAAGTATTTCGGCACTGAGTTGAACGTGATGCAGTATATTTTCCAATGTCGGTACGAGTTGAGACATGAAGCGATAACCCATGTAACGACAAATCTAACGATCAAGGAAATACAGACTATTTACGGCGCGTATATCGCGGACCGAATAAACGAGATGTTCAACGTTTTGGACTTGAACGGAGCTAGTAGAAGATAATTAAAACAATGAAACTATGCGAAGAAGAAAAAAGAAATTCGTCTATTTCAAGAAAATTCCGGTTCGCGTTGATCTGGACCAATGGCGGCGACTGGACAAGATCAAAACCGACTACCATTTCAAGAGTACATACGAGATCATGCAGTACATTTTAGGCTGCTTTCTCCGGGTTGCTGATCCGATGCCCGACGATGACGACGAAGAAGTATTACCGGACGAAATCAAAGAAATGTTCTATGATCTATCAGAAGCTGAACGACATTTCGAGTATGTAAAACCAAAACGGAAACTACCACAGTACAAGGTGGACGAAATGCACGGACAAAAACGATTAGAAGGATTTTAATATGATTAGAAAACTATCAAACACAAACTATTTGCACGACGTTCCCGCAGAGCGGACCGAAGCAAATGAACGGAATCGGAAGTATATCGACCGATTTGTTTCAGAGAATTATAACGGCTTAGTTGCCAAGTTTTCACCTTTAGACGGCACGATAAATTCGTAATCCCCCGATAAAGTACCCGTATAAAAAAGAATCGCTATAGCAAATCG
>OLNK01000996.1_pt1 | contig 25117 bp, 20 predicted proteins | sample 1672791 | NCBI WGS metagenome assembly OLNK01 (sample SAMEA3136724, study PRJEB25190) | human gut metagenome | biome: human gut; feature: human-associated habitat; material: faeces | place: Austria | collected 2013 | reverse complement strand
GCGCCCTGGCATGAGCTTGACGTGGACTTTCCCGAACAGCTGCAGGCCGAAGTGCCCGCCGGCAAGCTCGCCGGCCTGACGGAGGTGCTGCGCCAGGACCCGCGGCGCGCTGGCAGCAAACATGAGCCGACCCGCGTCTACCACCTGGCATACGCGGGTCTTGACGTGGCTTTCACCGTGGACGGCGACGTCCTGCACGTAGTGTGCGTGAACTAGCAAGGGCGCCCGGAACCCGCGTCACCGGCCTCCGGGGCCTCGCCGATGGACGCGGCCGCCAGCGCCCCGCCGTAACAAACGATCTTTACGCGATGTCGCCGACGGCGTGGCGGGCGGCGTAGCGGCCGCTAGCGCAGGCCCGCACCCTCGCCGGCGCACCCGACAACGCGAAAGCGGGCCGCGCCCCAACGCGACCCGCTTCCTGCTCGCAGAACTTCGGCTGGCGCGTGGCCCTTGAAGCCACCACCTGTCCGTTTGCCGCTCGTTTAACGCTTGCTTACTGCTCGACCAGCTGGCCGTCGTTCACCTTGTAGGTGGTGCCGTCGATAACGACGTTCCAGCCGTTCGGCACGCTGGAATATGTGGCATCCAGGTGGCACTGCGTGCAGTAGAACTCGCTGGTCTCGTGTGCCTTATGGCAGTTTCCGCAGGCCACAACGCCGTGCTGGCTCCAATCGTGCGGGTTGGACTCGCGATCGGCGGTGGCAGCGGTCAGGTCGTCGACGGTGTTGATACCGTCATGGCATCCGCTCTTCAGGCAGAACTCGGCCGTCGGCAGCTCACCGGAGCGGCTTTCGAGCATCTGCGTATCGGAATCGAAGTTGTAGTTGCCGGAGATCCAACTCATGCCTTCGGTCACCTGCTCGTCGATCTTGGCCTCATGGCAGCTCAGGCAGTTCATATCCGCATCAGCGCCGTGATAAGCGGCCAGCATAGCGGTGCTGCCTCCGTCAACCGGACCGGCCTCGAAGTCGGCAACGTACTTGCTCATGGGCGTATGGCACACGGTCCCGCAGAAGCTGGGGCTGTTATGCCAGGCGAACATGCCGCATCCTGCCACAATAATCACCGCAACCACCACGGCGGTGACGATGCGCCCGCGCGTCATGCCCTTCTTCGGCGCAGGCTTGGCAGCTTGCTCGGGCGCCTTCTCAGTGTTCTCGCTCATCTTCTCCACCTTCCTACTTTTGAGCCAACGCACGGCCGGTCATGTAGCCGGCGCTCACGCAACGGCCCAGCGACAGCCCGTAGATATCCAACGGGTAATCAACGCCACCATAGAAGTTGCCAGCGCAGTTGCCGATGACGTACAGGCCCTCGATCGGCTCGCCCTCGGCCGTGAGCGCCTGGTTTTCGCTATTGACCTCAAGACCTGCGCAAATGGTGGAGCAGCGCATGCGACGATGGATGCCGTAGAACGGCGCTTGCTTGACGGGGATCAGGTACTTCGGATCCTTGCCGAACTCCGTGTCGGCGCCATGGCCATGCGCCACGATGCCACCCTGCTCACGTGCTCGCCCGACCTATACCACCGCATCCCCGGCCTGAAGATGGTCGAATGCGGGAACGACCTGGGAGAATCGTTAAGGCTGTGCTAGGAAACGTCCTGGGCGGAATATGTTGCGCAACAAACCCCACCGGCTTGCCACTATAATTAAGCAAAAGTACCTTTTTGCTGGCGAAGGTAGGTTGTCATGAATTTCGATTTCGTAAAAAACGTTCCCGGGTTTTCGCAGCTTTTTGAAACTTGCAGCGCCGCCGAGCAGCTTGCCCGCCCCCTCCCAGCGCAAAGCTGCGCATCTGCACGCACCGCACTGGAATACATCGTCACGCTGATTTATCGATCAGTTGCCGAATACGAAGACGGGGGCAAAACCCTTTTCGAAAAAATGAACGATCACCGCTTCGTCAACTATATCAACGACGAAACGATTATCAGCGCCATGCATACCGTTCGAAAGAACGGCAATCTAGGCGCACACGGAGAACGCCTCGATCCGCAAACCGCCTGCGACACGCTTGAGCAGCTGCACTACATCATTGGGGAGGTTTTCATCAACCTTGAGCTTATCGAAGACTACCCGGTTTTCGAATCGCCCCTGAACACCGCACGCACGCAGCAGCAAGCGCCCGCCAAAGTCGCCGCCGAGCAGCCCGTCGCCTCACCCCAAGCGCAAGCACCCGCCCCAACACCTTCGCCATCCGCTCATATCCCCAAGCAACCCGAGCAACCTTGCATCCCCACGGACGAGGTGGTTGCCCGATACGCCGAAACGTTGCGGCAGGCGCGCTTCTCCACCAAGCGGCACGGGGACGAGCGGAAAAACGCAAAGCTCTACGTTCAGGCATCGCTGTGCGAAGCAGGCTGGGCCGTTGCCACGCGCGACGACCAGGCATACCCCGAGACCGCATCCATCAACATGACGCTGGAGGACGGCTCGACCATCGATTACATCCTATACGGCAGAGACAACCGCCCACTTGCCGTCATTGATTACGCGCACGCCCTTGCCAACCCCCTTGAAGGCAGAAGGCACGCGCTCAACGCGGCAGATCTCCTGGAGAAGAAATTCGGGTTCCGCCCCATGGCCTACTATGTGAGCGGCTATCACATCTTCTGCATCGACGCGCTCGGCTTCCCGGTGCGATGCGTGTTCGGTTTCCATTCCGTCGACGAGCTCGAGCTGCTAAAGCAGCGCGCAAACGCCCGCAAGGACATATCGAATCCACCAATCGAAGACAGCATCACGAATCGCGACTACCAAAAAGACGCCATTCGCAGCATCTGCAACGTCTTCCAAGACCAAAAGCGTCGACGCGGCATCATCGTCATGGCAACGGGAACGGGCAAAACCCGCGTATCGATTTCGCTGGTCAAAGTGCTCATGGAGGCGAACTGGGTCAAAAACGTGCTGTTTCTTGCCGACCGCACCAGCCTTGTGCGTCAGGCGCATAAGAACTTCAACAAGCTGCTTCCGAACGTGACCACATCCATGTTCACCGGCACCAGCAACAACCGCGACAAAGACGCCCGCATCATCTTCGCCACATACCAAACCATGATCGGGCTTATCGACGGCGACACCCGCGAATTCGGCATCGGCCGCTTCGACCTCATTATCGTGGACGAGGCACATCGCTCCATCTTCGGCAAATATCCGCTGCTGTTCAACTATTTCGATTCGCTTATGGTCGGCCTGACCGCCACGCCGCGCTGCGAAGAATCAAAAAGCACCTACGAGGTCTTCCAAACCGTGAGCGGCGAGCCCGACTACGCCTACGAGCTCGAGCAGGCCATCAACGAAGGCTACCTTGTGGGCTTCCACGTGCTTGACAAGACAACTGAAGGCCTGCGCAGGGGCATCTCCTACGACAACCTCACCGACGAGCAGAAAGAAGCAGTCGAAAAGGTCTACACTACCGCCGATACGCCAAACGATCCAAACTCCAACGCGGAAGCAATGGCCCATACGATAATCACGCCTGGCTCGAAGGATATCAACCGCGGAACCATCCGCACCATGCTCGACGACCTCATGCAAAACGGCTTGAAAGTTGACGCAGGCGACAAAATCGGCAAAACCATCATCTTCTCGAAGAACCACGTCGAAGCAGAGGTCATCGTCGAGGAGTTCCATAAGGAATACGACCACCTGGGAAACGAGTTCTGCAAACTCATCGACAGCAAGGTCGATGAGGCGCTGGCGATCATCGACGACTTCGGCGAGCGCGATAAGCTGCCTCAGGTAGCCGTAAGCGTAGACATGCTGGATACCGGCGTGGATATCCCCGATGCGGTGAACCTGGTGTTCTTCAAGGAAGTCAAATCGAAAATCAAGTTCCTGCAGATGGTAGGCCGCGGCACGCGCCTGTCGCCCGACCTGTTCGGCCCCGGCGAAGACAAAGCGGGCTTTCTTGCGTTCGATTGGTACGACAACTTCAGATATTTCAATGCCACGAACACCTGGTCGACGGTCAAGGGCAGCGGGAAGGCCACAAAGCCCGCTTTCAGCCAGAGCGTACGCATCAACCAGAAAAAGCTGGAAATCCTTCAGCAACTGCAAGGCAAATCGGGGAAAACCAGCTTCGAGAAGCAGTACGAGAAAGAGCTGCACGATTTCTTCACCGGCGCCATCGCCAATCTGAACAACGACGCGATAGCAGTGAATCGCAGCATCGGGTTCGTCAACAAGTATCGCCAAGAAGGCAGGCTGGACAATCTGACGGCATCGGCGGCCGATGAGCTGTGCGACAAAGTCATCCCGCTCATCCCCGCCGAACCCGGCAAACCGAAAGTCAAAAGCTTCGATTCACTCGTGCTGACAGTCGAATCGGAATACCTGACGCGCGTGAAGGAAGGCAAGGACCCCGCCGCTATCAGGAACGGTTTCTCGTCGGTGAAAACCCTGTTCACGGAGCGCATGGAACAGCTGCAGAAGCTCAAGACCATTCCCGATGTGCTTAAGCACGAGAAGCTGATCGCAGCCATGATGGATGGCGCCTATATCCTTGACGATTTCTCGTTCGAGCGGGCTGAGTACGTGCGCAAAGAGCTGCGCAACCTTATGAAGTACATACCCGATGAGCGAAACTTCTACATCATCGACCTGCCTGATCAGATAATCGACGAAGGCGAGCAAAACGGTATGGGCCGCAGCAAGTCCTATATCGAGAAGGCCAATGAATACCTGCAGGACGACGGCAATATCATGCTGGCAAAACTGCGATCGTTGGAGCCACTTACCAGCAACGAGAAGGAGCAGCTCAAGCAAACCTTTACCGCAACGATGGGCACCGATGCCGATTTCGCCGCATGGTCGGGCTTTGCATGGGGAGAGCATGCCGAGGCACTCGGATTCCTACGCCAGCAGGTTGGCATCGCCGATGAAGCAGTGGAGCAAAAACTCGAGCACCTGCTCAACGACGCGGAGCTCACCGAGCAGCAAAAAGCGTACTTGCAGCAGATGGTCGCTTACGCGCAGGCGAATGGCGACATCACCTCAAAGACGCTTCGCAACGAAAGCCCCTTTAACAACATCGGCGTTGTCGAGCTTTTCGGTGACAAAATCGTCATCGCAAAAGAGACGCTTAACGCGTTGCATAAACCCATAATCGAGTAAGCGAAAGCATGGACATGAGCATCAAAGAGATACTTCTCACCCAGGAGGCTGAGCTGCTCGATATCGACCTGGACTGCCTGGAAGAACAGCTGGAAACCGGCGATTACGACTATCATTACGTCAAAAGCTGCAAGGCCACCATCGCGTCGATTCGTCAAAAGCGCCGGCAAGCACTTGAGCAGCAACGCCAAAGCCAACGGAAACCCAGCGAAAAGCCCGAGCTACCCAAAATCCCGCTTGAGGAGCTTTCGCCCCATTCTGCCCCGTCGCAAAACGCAGGAAGGCCAGCACCCAGCAAAGACCAGCAAGTCATGAGCGCGATCGAAGCCACCCGGCTAGGCGATAGCTCGCAAAGCTCATTCATCAAACTTGTGCGCAATACGCCCGAACTTGATGAGCGGTTTGTGAAAGCCCATATCAACGAGCTATCCAAAAGTGAGCTGTCCGCGCTTATAGAGCGAATGAGCTTCAGCGAGGAGTTCTTGGAGCAGTACTTCCCCACGCTTGACCATAACGCTATTGCGCGATGGCAAACGTTCAGCGAGGAGTTCTTCATCAAGCACTTCACCGATCTCAGCGCCACAACCGTACTGAAGCAGGGCAAAAACAACTGGCGCAAAAAAGAGAGCCGTTCGAACAAGCTCGACGCATTTCTGCGCCTTAAAGGAGTCCGATATTGATTTCCGTGAACAACGCCGCGCGCCTGATCAAACGCGCCATTTTGGCCAACATAGCCACTGATAAGGAAAACGTTGCCATCACCCCGCTGATCAGCGGCAAGCATGGCATCGGCAAATCCGCCATCGTGAAAACCGTGGCGGAAGAACTTGGCGGCATATGCATCACCATCGAGGGCGGAACGCTTAAAGAAGGCGAGATTACCGGCATCCCCTACCAATACGAGAACGAGCAGGGCAAAACGCAGTTCAAATTCCTGCCCTACTACGCAGTCGAGCGCATTCAGGCGCAGGAAAAGCTGCTTTTTGAGCAAGCGGGCAAAACCGTCGAAGAGAACGACGTGCTCAACGGCGCGGAGAATCGCTATGCGCAAAACGACCTCACCCCGCAAGAGAAGATCGACCTGCTGCTTTCCGGCAAGGTGAAGCCCGTCATCGTCTTCGTTGACGAAATCAACCGCACGGAAAACACCGTGTACAGGGAGCTCATGAACATCCTGCTCACCAAAACGGTGAACGGCTACCGGTTCCCCTGGTGGGTGTTCTTCGTGGGCGCCATGAACCCCAGCACGCAAAACAGCGCGTACGCCACTAACGAAATGGACCCCGCACAGCTCGATCGCTTCCTAAAGCTGAAGGTGACCAGCAACGCGAACGAGTGGATCCGCTACGGCAAGAAAACCGGCATCTCGCCCGCAATCCTGCAGTTCATCAAGCAGAATCCGAAATGTCTCTCCGAATCCACCGCCGTGCTCGACGACGAGGAAAAGCCCACGCCCTCGCCACGCGGCTGGGACATGGTCGACACCATTTTGTCCAGCGAGCCCATGTTGCGACCGTTTTTCGCAGCCAAGGAAAACAGCGAACGCGTTGTTGCCAAGGATATGAAAGAGCTGGCGGCTGCCAAGCTTGGCGGCACCGTTGCGACCATGTATTTCGCCAGCCTAGTTGAAACTGTCAACGCTCTTACGGCAGAAGAGGTGTTCTCGGACGACGAGAGGCTAACCACCGTTGCGCCCGCAATCGAGAAGATGCCCGTGGCGAAACGCGTGCAAACATGTGATGCCGTGCTGGAGTACCTACAGGAGAACCTGGATTTCCTTATGCTGGACACAAAGGGACTCGACAAAACGAAGCAGCAGCTCAGCGCGCTGATCGGCGCCCTGGACAGCTCCACCAAGCTGCTGTTCGCGCAGAAAATCGCTGCCGCGAAAACAACGGAAGGCGATGACCTCATCGAGCTTTTGTTCGACGTGTTCGAGCAGGATCTCATGAATATGCTCGACCTGTCAGATTCAACGCGCAAAGCGATTCAAGGCAGCAAATGACAAACCAGCAAGACAACATTGCCGCGCTGCTGCAAGACATGAAGAGCAGCGTAAGCGAATTCGAGCAAACCGAAGACACGGCCATCCTACAGCGAATCGATGCCGATTTCCAACGATTCGCCCAGCTTGTGACACTGTTCCTTATTGCAGAACGCGATACCTATTACGGCTATTTCCTCATGTCCATGGCGTTTAGAACGAACTACGCCGTGAGCACCATCGCGGGTATTCGCCTAGGCGAGTACCCGCCCGTGTTCGAGACGAATCCGCTTATCCTGCTGAAGTACTCGCTGAAGGAAATCCTGTACATCTTCTGCCACGAAATCGATCATGTGGTGTTCAACCACCCCGCAGAAATGATGAAATCGAACCCGGAGGGCAACCCCGAGTTGTTTGAGCTGTTCAACTATGCCGCCGATGCATCGGTAAACGACATGCTGAACGCTGAGATAAAGCACGGGAAAAAGTTCATGCAGGCGCCGAAAGGCGTAGTCACGTCGAAGGTCATCCGGGACAAGTTCCGGCTTTCACGTGTTCAGCCTTTGGAAAGCTACCAGTATTACTTCGACCTCATCAAGCACCACGCGAACATGCTGGGCGAACCGCAGCAGGACGGCATCGCGCCGATTCCAAGCGGCAGCGCAGAAAGCGACAACGAAGCCGGCTCCAGCAACGTCATTACCGCGGCGGGCGCCGCCGGCAATATCAACGACCACGCATGGACCTTTGCCGCAGAACACGACGAACCCGCAAGCGAATCCGCCGAGGCAATGGCAGAGGCCGTAAAAGAGCTGCTCAACGAGGTGGACAGCATGATGGATGGCGAAGCGCGCGGTCTTATGCCCGCCCGGTTTTCCACCGCCGTAGCGCGCGCAAACAAGCCGTCCGCGCTCAACTGGAAAGCCATCCTGAAGAAATACGTGGGCACTATAGCTGCCGACAAAACGAAAACGCACATGCGCCTCAACCGCAGGCAGCCGCAACGTTTCGACCTATCGGGCACGCGCGAGAGCAAAACGCTGAAGATCGTGGTGGCCATCGACACATCCGGGTCGGTAAGCGACAGCGAGATCGAGCAGATATTCAACGAGGTATTCGCCATCATCGCGCGGCGCTCGTTCGAGCTGACCGTCATCGAATGCGATGAGGAGATTCAACGGGTCTATCAGCTCAAATCGCCAAAAGACCCGCCTGATCGCGTCGAAGGACGTGGCGGCACCAGCTTCACGCCCGTCATCGAATACATCAACGAGCGCCGCTACTTCCGCGACGCGCTGCTTATCTACTTCACCGACGGGTACGGCGAGGCAAGTATTCCCCGCCCGCTTACTTACCGCAACCTGTGGGTGGTGTTCGGCAATGCAAGCAATCTTTCCGTTGAAAACCCGTACGGCCTAGCGTTGCCGCTTGAGGAATAGGAGTCGTTTTGGATCCTCGGGAATACATCGAAGAGCAAATCAGAAAGGCCTATGGGAACATTCCGCAGCAAGGAGCCGCAGCAGCGCAAGTGGCAGGCGAAACCCCTGGCCAACCGCTTACCGAAGGCGCGCGTTGCAGTATCACCATCGACCGCTACGAGCGCAGTCGCAGCGCACGACAAGCATGCCTGCAAGCCAATGGAACCACTTGCGCCATCTGCGGCTTCGATTTCGCCAAAGTATACGGACCTGAATTTGCGGGCATCATTCAGGTGCACCACGTCACACCGCTCTGCGAAATAGGACGTGAATACCAAGTGGACCCCGTGCACGACCTTATCCCCGTATGCCCCAATTGCCACATAGCCCTGCACTCGAAACCCGGCGGGACCTACACCCCCGATGAGCTGAGAACACTGCTGCACCGCACCGAAAACGACGAGACCAAGGACCGATAATGGAAAAGCCCGCCCGCTACGCAACCGAGAACAAGACGCTGTTCTACCGTTCCCGTTTCACCATCGCCCCCGAAACCAAGGAAGTCGGCGAAATCTGGCCGCACATCATCGCCGCCATTCAGGAATGGCTAGAGGAAAAGGAAGGCGATCGCAAGGACAAAGAACTCCCGAACTTTTATACGGAGCTCACCGATGACACCGTCAACATTTCCGAATCGGTTGCGGAAGCGAAAGGAAGCGCCTACGCCTCCCAGAGGCTCGCGAACGGCACATTGGAATGCAACGAGGAGGACTCCTCGATCAAAACGAACGCCCTTTATCAAAACGGGTCGGATACGCCTTCTTACTGGGCAATAGAGTATATAGAAAGCGACAAAGACCATTGGTACCGCCGCTGGTTCACCAACATCGGCGCAACTGCCGCAGAAAACGGCAGCTACATCATAAACGTACGCATCGCCATAGCCGACGACCCAACGTTCATCTGCGACTGCCCTTATATCCCATCGCGCAACACACCAAGGTTCATTGGCAAGCTGCTCGATATCAAGGGGTGCGCTGCAAGCTCAAACGGCATTGCCCTGGCCAATGAGCCCAAAGCATTAACGTCCCTCAACATGAAGACGTTTATACGGGAACTTGAAAGCAACGAGCGCACCATACCCTTCGTCGTTATAGCGGCCCTACGCAACCAGCCTGGAAAATACGCTATCGACCCGGGCATTCTTGCGAAAAAAGTACGCGGATCGGCCGTTGTCTACACGCTGGATTGCTCAGCCGTCCAGACCTGGTTAGCATACCAATCAATGTTCCTTGACACCGAAACCGCCCGCGATTACCGCATTAACCCGGGCTTCATGCGCATATTCTTCCCCGGCGTCGACCTCTCAGACCCCGAAGGGAGCCAGCGGCATCGCTTCTACACCGGCGAACTGCTCATGGCGTCGAACCCTGGTCAAATTAGCAACGATGTTTGCGGCGCATTTACGCGCCTGTATCGCCGCGTGCAAGGCGAAGCGATAGACCCGGCAAGCATCACGCTCATCGAATCCCAGCTCAAGCGCAAGCAGCTTGAGCAAAAGCTGCAGGAGCTGCGCTCCACACGCGCGCAAGAAGAGCAAGTCGAGCCCAACTATCAAGGCCTGCACACCGAGGAAGAACTGAAGTGTGCTCTCGAACAGTTAAAAGCCCGCGAAGCCGCAAAGCTCGTTGAAACCACCGAGTTTTACGAAAGCCTTATCGCCGAATATGACTCCGAGGCAAAGCGACACGATCAAGGCGATGACGTGCTGGAGCTGCAAATCGCAGTAGAAGAGCTCAGCACCGAGATCAAACAATTGCAGAGGGCCGTGGGCGCCAAAGATCATACGATTCAAACGCTCAACCAGCTTAACGCGAAGGCGAAGGCGCAAGCGCGGCAAGCGGAAGCGCAGGCGAATATCATCCGCGCAATGCAAGGTTTCCCGCAAACGTGCGCCGAAGCGCTGGAGCTGGCAGAGCGAGCGTTCGGGGACAGGCTGATAATCACCAATGAAGCCAAGGATTCGGCCGCCAAGGCAAACCGCAGCATCAGCAGCGACGAGACGTTCGACATCCTACGCACTTTGGCCGTGAGCCTATGGCCGAAGTACTTCGAGCAGGATGAGGCAGATGGCACGGCAGGAACCGAGTTCCAAAGCGAAACCGGTTACAATCTGACCTTCCACGAGTCTGCGCAAACCAACAAAGATCCGCGCTTGCTAAAACAGCGCGAGATTTCATATGACGGGCGCACCCTGAACATCGCTCCCCACGTAAAGGGCAAATCCGGCAACCGCAATGCATCATTGCGCATTCACTTCGCCATCGATCGCCCAACGCGCAAGATAGTCATCGGCCACTGCGGCGACCACATGGAAACAGCCGGAACTCGCAAAGTGGCAAGATAGCGCACGGGAATGTTGCTCAACAAAACCCGCGCATAATACCAGATAATACAATCAAGCAAAACCAACCCTAACAAGGAGCGGAACATGATAACCGGCGAACTGAAGAACAAGGTTGACGGCATTTGGGACATTTTCTGGTCCAACGGCGTGAGCAACCCGCTGACCGTGATCGAGCAGCTTACCTACCTTATGTTCATCAAAATCTTGGATGACAACGAGACACGCCGGGAAGCCGACGCCGCTGCGTTTGACGAAGAGCTTGACGACCCCACGTTCGATGCCGATCATCAAAACTGCCGCTGGAGCATATTCCGCAATTACGAACCCGAAGCCATGTTCGAGAACATGGTGAAGAACGTGTTCCCCTTCATCAAAAACGACCTTGTGGCTGATGATGACGCCGCGTTTGCCAAATATATGAAAGACGCCACGTTCTTGGTGAGCAATGCCCGCACGCTCACGCGCATCGTTGCCAAGCTGGACGAAATCGACCTTGGCAACAAAGACATCATGGGCGATGTATACGAGTACCTGCTGTCCAAGCTGGAAACGTCTGGACAGAACGGCCAGTTCCGCACGCCGCGCCACATCATCCGTATGATGGCCGAACTGATGGAGCCCACGCCCGACGACATTATCTGCGACCCCGCAATGGGCAGCGCCGGCTTCATTTGCGCAGCGGCGGCGTACATCAAGGAGCGCTACAGCGCCGAGCTCATGGACGCCAGCGTGATGCAGCGTTTCCAAACCACCATGTTTACCGGCCATGATACCGACTCCACCATGATGCGCATCGGCGCCATGAACCTGATGCTGCACGGTGTGGAGGCTCCGAACATCACGCAGATCGACTCGCTTTCGGAAGACAACGACATACGCGATGCATACACGCTCATCATGGCGAACCCACCGTTCAAGGGCAGCCTGGACAAGGAAACCATCGCGAAGGACTTGCGCTCGGTTGCCGCCACCACCAAAACCGAGCTTCTGTTCCTAGCGCTATTCCTGAAGAGCCTGAAGGTCGGCGGGCGCTGCGCTTCCATCGTACCCGACGGCGTGCTGTTCGGATCGCAAAAGGCGCATAAGGCCATCCGTAAGGCCATCCTCGAAGACAATCGCCTACAAGCGGTTATCTCCATGCCCTCCGGTGTGTTCAAACCGTATGCGGGCGTGTCCACCGCCATCCTCATTTTCACGCGCACCGACAACGGCGGCACGGACAACGTATGGTTCTATGACATGGAGGCCGACGGCTTCAGCCTTGATGACAAACGCGACCCCGTAAAGGAAAACGACATCCCCGACATCATCGAGCGCTTCCACAACCTGGACAAGGAACTCGGCCGCGCGCGCACCGAGAAAAGCTTCATGGTGCCCGTCCAAGAAATCATCGACAACGACTACGACCTGTCGATCAACAAGTACAAGGAAATCGTCTACGAAAAGATCGAATACCCACCCACCAGCGAAATCCTTGCCGACCTGAAAAAGCTGAACGAAGAGATTGCCAAAGGCCTGGCAGAACTGGAAAGGATGTTGTAATGAACACTTCAGAAAGGCAACTCGACGAGTGTATTACTGCCGCAAATCATTTTTTAGCTATAGCGCAAACCTCCAGCAAGACAACTGACTCCCTTCTTGCTGGAAACATATATCCCTGCATGGTTAATGCTGCATTCGCATGCGAGCTGTTGTTAAAAGCCATTCAAGCGACTAAACCAGGAATTCAGACCTTTCCTAAGGGCCATGATCTCAAAAAATTGTTCAATGACCTAGAAGCGCATGATAGAGATAAGATTGATTTGCTCTATAAACAAAAAGGGGTTACCCCCCTGGAGGAACTCCTAAAAGAAAGTGCGTCAGCTTTCGTTGAGTGGCGATACGCATACGAAAGACAAGCCAGTGGGCACCCATATGATTTAATCAATTTCGGCGAAGTATTGAATCAGTATATACAGTCAATTAGATAGAGCGCGCAGTATGAAAACCACCTCATGCGTCAAGAACAATCAGGTTCACAATCGAAGCAATTACCTCTCTTCAAAGGCTTCGAATAGAAGCATCGTTAAACTAGCAGACATTGCTGTCATAACAGCAGGAAATCCCGCACCCAAAAAAACCGAGTTCGCAAAAGAAGGAAAACCTTTTGTACGAGCCGGCAACCTAAACGAGCTGATAGATGGAGTGGCTGTTTCAAATCTTGAAAAACTTGACGATGAGACCGCAAAACAAAAGAAGATGAAGCTATTCCCAGCTGGAACGGTCATATTTGCCAAGAGCGGTATGTCCTGTGTCACTGGAAACATCTATATACTCCCCGAACCTTGCTACGTCGTATCGCACCTTGCATGCATAATAACTAACAAGAAGTTAGCGGAATATCTTCGTTATTACTTTGAATTCGATAAGCCTTGCAAATTGATAGAAAACGCCTCCTTTCCCTCCATCCGGTTAGGCAAGATTTCGAATATGGCAATTCCCCTTCCCGCTGACGCAGAAATGCTGCGTCAAACTGCTGTCTTGAAATACGTTGACCAGCTCAAAAGACAGTACGGGCTTCAACTCCATACACTTGACAGCCTCATCAAATCCCGGTTTGTCGAGATGTTTAATGAAGTGAAGCAAACAAGTATACTCGAAGAATTGATTGATCCCGAAACACGTATTTCATACGGTATTGTTCAACCGGGCCCTGAGGGAACGGGCGACATGGGTGTGCTTCGTCCAGTTGATATCGCTGATGGACGCCTTTGCCTTGACACAGTTAAAATGATTGATAGGGCAATCGGTAATTCGTACCGTAGAACCGAGCTCATGGGCGATGAGATTTTGACGATTGTCCGAGGAGCAACCGGACAAACCGTTCGATCCAAAGTTGATTGCGCAGGAATGAATGTGACTCGTGGAATAGCGGTAATCCGTCACGAGCCAAGCCTGATTGATCCCGATTATCTCGTAGGATACATGAATTCCGACAATGGCAAACGTTACATTGCTGATCACACCCAAGGGGCAACCCTGCAGCAGATAAACATTGCCGACTTGAGGGTCATGCCAATTCCGGTTCCGCCGCTTGCCCTTCAGCAAGAGTTTGCCGCCTTCGTCTCCCAGGTTGATAAACTGAGATTTGCGACTCAACAACAAATCGATAAGTTAGAGACGCTGAAGAAATCTCTGATGCAGGAGTATTTTGGATGAGCACCACCGGCGCACAAAACGCAACCGAAAAAGCATCTGTACCAAACTCGAGAACGGTAGACTCCAGGTCAACCAACCTCGCACGTTCGGTTGTTAAATATGACGGCACGGTCATTTGGCGCGATACGCGAATTGATGACTTCGGAATCAATGCCCTGCTAGAGTTCTTTCCTAATGGTCGCATTACAGGTAGATATATGCCCATGCAGCTAAAGGGAACTTCGAGAACCATCCAGCCGTTGAAAACGTCAGAGTGCGTAAGCTGCAGCATCAAGACAACAACTTACAAATATGCCCAACAAGATGCCCTGCCCATCCTGCTCCTATACATAAGCCTTGAGGACCACTTGCTTTACCACGGAATAATCCAGGAACTAATCAAAAGTCAGCAGGACTTTAAGAAACCGAAAGAAGATGCCGCCAGCGTTACCCTGCATACTCCAGTAACACAAGTCATGTGTACAGAAGCCACTGATTTCGGCTCAGTATTATGGAACCTCTATAGAACGTCTTGGAATCTCGTTGGCTAGCCAAGCGATAACGAATCGCAAGCACTGAGGCAGCCCGCAACCATCTGGGCTGCCTCACCGTTGGCCCTCCTCGCAATACCTTATACCGCCCGAATCGGCCTCATGCCAACCGGCCTACAAGAGCTAATGGCTAACTCCACACCCCATAAATCAATTATGTCTTTCCAGACCGCAAAGTGCATCTTGCTGCAACCAGAATGAAGGAGGGGCCATACTAGCAGTAAAACTAGCATCCACCATTATTACGCTCGGCGGAACCCATCACGCGCAAAATGCACGGAAAAACGCGCTGGCCCCAGCGGTGACAAAAACAGCTTGGAAAAGAACATTTCCAAAACAATCACCTCCTTCATCTACAATCGACAATTATGTCGATTGGCAAAAGTTTAACCGATTTCAATAACAGTCCATCGATAAAATTACTTCTACAGACGAACCTGGGCACACGATAAGCCCCTTGCGTTCAGACGATTTATTACCATTTGCAAAAACAAGATACCCGATGGGTGAATCACATACCGCCAATTTCTTACCTCTCCCTCAACCCCCCCCCTCGCATTCGCTTTTCCGCTACCCTTGTCCTTTTCATTGCCGCGAAAAGGACCCACATATGAAAGACGCTATCCAATCGATTCAGCAAGCGATGCTGGCCCATTTAAACAACTCCCCGATGAAACAGCTATCTCTGACCCTTGAGTGCGTGCTTGGTCGCTACGACATCACCTTAAAGGATGGGAGCGAAATGCCGACAACCGGACCCGCAAACACCGAGTTGATGGGGTCGTTTCTTTCCGCAAAGCGTCTTGAAGGGTGCAGCGAGAAAACCATTCGCTACTATCAATCAACCATCACGCGCATGCTATCGACAACCGACGCGCACCTTACCTATATGCGCACTGAGGACATCCGGCGCTATCTTTCCGATTATGAGCAAACATCGCGCTGCAGCAAAGCGAGCATCGACAACATCAGGCGAATCTTGTCCAGCTTCTTCTCCTGGCTCGAAGACGAGGATTACATTCTCAAAAGTCCCATTCGCCGTATCAGGAAAATCAAATCCGCGCGAACGGTGAAGGACACGTATTCCGATGAGACGCTGGAGAAAATGCGCGATGGAGCAAAGACGCTTCGTGACCTCGCGTTAATCGACCTTCTGACATCAACGGGCATGCGCGTTGGCGAACTAGTGAAGCTTGACATTGCCGACGTCGATTTCGAACGGCGTGAATGCATTGTGCTAGGCAAGGGAAACAAGGAACGCCCCGTATACTTCGATGCGCGTACGAAAATCCATTTGCGAAACTATCTCGACTCGCGCAGTGATCACTGCCCTGCCCTGTTCGTCACGCTTTGCAAACCGAATAACCGACTACAAATCAGCGGCATTGAAGCACGTCTGAGAAATCTTGGCCGCGAGCTTAGCCTTGATCGAGTTCATCCGCACAAGTTCCGACGTACGCTAGCCACTAAAGCAATCGATAAAGGCATGCCCATCGAGCAGGTGCAGCGACTTTTAGGCCACGCGAAAATCGATACGACGCTCATGTATGCCATGGTGGACCAAAGCAACGTCAAAGCCGCACACAGGAGGTACATTGCATAGCAGCACCAAATCTCAGTTTGTCGACCTGGGCGACAAAGGCGGCGAACTCTTGCTGGAGAGCGAGGGGAGGAAGAGGAATCTTGAACTGCTTAACGCTTTTTGCAGATAGATTTGGTTGAGAACTGCCGTTGTTTGCGCTGACCATTTGCCTTTCTACGAACGGCGATACCATTGCTTCGTAAAGATATTTCGGTTGAATACGCTCTTGATTGCATCGAATAATCATAAGGGAAGACGCAATGGTCCCTTTATCAAAATCCGCCAAAGCGCACTTACCTAGCGAGCCTCGAAGACAATAGAGCAAATCTCCGGTTTGAATTCTTCCGCCAGATAGCTGATGATATTTTTCTTCCGAAACATACTCCATGTTATTAAAGGCAATTGCTCCATTAGCAAGGTTTCCTGCATTGACAAAAGGAACGCCAGCGTTGATGCGCTCATCAGCCGAAGGATAATTGCTGCTCCTATCGCCATTGAAGGTCTCACATACCTCAGATAGCTCAACTAGCCGCTGCTCTTCCCCAAACATCTCGACAAACCGGGATTTGCATTGTGGCGCTGCTCTTTTGCGACTCGCTTTGCGGTCTCTTACCAAGCCCCATACACGAGGGATTGTTTCGCGCTCGACCTCCCGCCGCAAACGCGAAGAAGGCGATGCGGAACGATTCGCATCGCCTTCTTGCTGAGAACTTGTTACGCGCTTGCGCGTCAAAGGTCGCAGCGCCTTAACGCCAACGCGCCCGCTTGACCCGCGCGCAAGCTACTAGTCAACCCGGAATCGCTCCAGGTCGATCCCGAGATCTTCTGCCCTTTCGCAAAGCTCGTAGCCGTCCATGTTCTCGATGTCCGCAACATCGAGCAACGCCGCAGGAAACCCAGAAGACGCCGCCGTACCGCAATAGTCCTCCAGGTAATCGCGCAGCTCGTCCGTATCGATTTTCGCCATGCTCGTCTCCCCCGATTTCACAAGCGTCACGCGCGGAGGGCTACGCCCACTCGAATTTGTTGCCGGCGCCTAGCTCGAAGTGGTACTTTACGATGCCGATGTCCGCGCCGCTGAACGCGCCGCCGTTTTCGCTAATGGAAACCTTGTTGCCTGCGCCGGCGATCCGGAAGCATTGCCTATTGAGCGCCGTTGGGGCGAGAAGCGCGGCCTGCACGCCATCTGCAAACCACTGCGGCGCCGGGCCCTCGTACGAGCTCACCTCGGCCGCTGTCTTGCTTTTGTGCGCGACGCCCGGCGTGACGCCGAAGCCCACGGCAACAATGCCGATAACCTTCTTCCCCGGCACAGCCTGCTCGACGTTCTTGCGGCTGAACATACCGCCGATCCACCACGTGTTCAACCCAAGCGTCTGCGCAAAAAGCATCAAGTCGGCGCTTGCGTAGCCAAGATCCTCGTCAAGCCCGGGCCTGTCGCTGCCGGCCAGCACAAAATAGTTGCGCACGCCTTTGGCGAAGAACAGCTTGAGCGCGCCAGGCAGCGCCGATTCGTCGCCCACCTTCAGCGAAATCGCCAGCCCAAGGCGCTCGTTGTTTGCGCGAACGCGGTCGTTGAGCTGCGAGATCAACTCGGGCGAAAGCGGCTTGGACGTGAACTTCCGCACAGTGTGACGCTGCCGCATAGCCTGTTTCAGGTCCATAGCGACGTCCGTGGCGGCATCCGTAGCGATGCCTGAGGCGGTGTCAACAGCGATGCCCGTATCCATAGCGAAATCCTTCCGCGCGCGCTTCCATCAAGCGATATCGAGAACGCGCCCATTGTACAACCGAGTTCACCCCGCAAAGGGAAGATGCACGCAGGAACGTTTTCAGCGTTCCGTGTCCCAGATTGCGAGTTTCCCGGATTTGCCGGCGGCGGAGAGGGCGCTTGCTGGTCATTTCGCTTGCGGAATGCGACGAACGATGCGCATGCCGCGCCAAGCGCAAGCCACCGCACGCCGCGCCACGTTCGCCATTCGGGAAACTCGCAATCTGGGGCATATTCGCAGCGAAAGCTTCCCGCACACGGAAGCGAGCGCGCGATATCGCCGGCAAAACGTCGGGCAAAAACACGTGTGGCAGGGACGCATCCCTGCCACACGTTGCAAATCATATTTCGTTCGTAGCCGAAACCCGGTCTCAGCTATCCTCAACTCACGGCCGATCTTCCCAAGCCGCAACCAAACTCAAGTCGCTACCGCTTCAAGCGTAACCCGCGTTCAAACGAAGCCGATGCCCGGGCGAGCCGCTTCGTTATCAGCATACCCGGCATCGATCGGCCGCTCGGCCAACCGCCGCCCGGCTGCGGCGCAAAACCGCTAGGCGCGAGTGGGATCCCACTCGACGATGCCGTGGTTCAGGAACGGCTTGGAGTCGGGCGCGTCGGCGTTGACCATGCGGAACTTCGCCTCGCCCTCGGCGGTCTTCCACACGATGGTGCGCAGGCGCACGCCCGGCAGCACCGGGGAGGTGAAGCGGCACTTGAAGCGCGTCATCGCATCGGGATGGCCCGGGAACAGCAGGGAGATGACGTGGCGCATGGCCACGCCGGCGCTGCTGACGCCGTGGGCGATGGGGCGCTCAAGGCCGGTCTGCTCGGTGTAGGACCAGTCGATGTGCTGCTGATGCCAGTCGCCCATCAGGCGATACACGAGCGGCCAGTTGTAGCCGTAGGTTTCCTCGTAGGTGAAATCGGGCTCGCGATCGGGGTACTCCACGGAGTCCCTCGGCGGCTGCTCGCCGCCCCAACCGCCGTCATAGATGCAGCAGTCGTAGGTGTCGACCGTGCACAGATGGGTGCCGTCGGCGGAGTACGACTTGCCGACCTGCTTGGACAGCGAGCCGCGACCCTCGCCGCGGTCCCAGATGGCCTCCTGGGTCACGAACGTCTCGATGTGGTCGTTCATCTTGAACGGCGCATGGAAGTGCACGTCGATACCGTAGTGCAGCGAGCCGGAGTAGTCGAAGCCGTAGTCGAGGGTGGTTGTCATCTCCTCGTTGACGGTCAGCGGCACGGCGAAGATGGGCAGAACCTTCAGGTCCGGGTTCTTGGCGTCGCCCTCGTTGACGTACTCAAGGTCCACGCGGCCGTCCCAGCCGGCGCCGCAACCAAGAGCGCAAATCTCAAGGTCCTTGAAGGTGTAGTCGCGCACGAACGGGCCAAAGGTCTTCCCGACGATCTCGGTGGAAATAGCCATGACATTCTCCTTTGGAAAGAGAACTGCGAAAACGCAGCAAGTGATATTGGATTTCCCCACGTTTGAGCGACGCGGCGCAGTTCAGATCAAGCTGAGCAGCGCAAGATTCCCCCGAATCGTTGCGCAGACCGAGAAAGGGGTATCGCAAACCCCTGTGAACGAGATGATCAACCCCAGCCCGGATTCGAAAAGACACAGCTACAGCCCTTACGGGCGGCTCCAATGCAGCTTCGCCTGTTCATGATCGGCAAGGTTGCAGCCCCGAAGGGCGGCTCCAATACAACCTTGGCGTTCAACTGGGCAGGTGATCGTTCGGTCGAATATGCGTCCCATCCCCGCGTCCCCCGACGCATCACGTGGGATTTGTGACGAGAACCGGCCGGCACCGCGGAAGCGGGCCTGCTTCAGTCCTCAGGTGCCAGCCTACCCCATTCCGCTCAACGATTGCAGTCTTGTATTGCCCCCGCTTTCGGAGTACGGGGAGGAGGCGAATGAGAGACGGCGCGCCGGGAGCGTTCGCGGGGCCGCCATTCGCACAACCGCTCTTGGCAAAAGCGCCGTAACAATTAACAATCACGTTTGCTGATGCAAATGCGAGGCAGGCAAAACCACGCTACAAGGATGAGCGCAAGACCTTCTGCTACGAAGCCTGTATAATCGCCCGAACATCGAAGCGAGAGGAAAAGGAATGACGGAAACCGACGGCATCAAGCAGCGCAAGGCCCTGCTCACAACCAACCAGCAGATCGAGCATCTTAAGTCGAAGGGCGTCACATTCAAGCTCTGTTCCGAAAAGGATGCTGCCGAATACCTCGCCAACCACACCTATTTCTTCAAAATCGCCGCATACAGGATCCTCTTCGAAAAACGCATCGGCGGACAATACGATGGCCAGTACGTCAACCTCGACTTCGGGCACCTGAAAGCACTCGCCTCGCTCGACCGCGACCTGCGCTATGCGCTGTTGCCGCTAACGCTTGACGTGGAACACGCAGCGCGGACGAAGCTGGTGTGCATCACGACTGAACGCAATAACGAAGACGGCTATACGATCGCACGCGATTACATGGCTAGCCTCAACCATAGCGAGCGCAGGCGCCGCGAAGGCGAAATCAGCATGATGAGTCGCGACCTGTTCTGCGGCGATCTTGTCAGAAAATACGGTAGCCCAGCCGACATGCCCATCTGGGTACTGATGGAGCTTTTTTCGTTCGGAAGCTTTATAGACCTGTATCTATACTGCGCCGAACGTTGGGGCAATGAGGAAATGAGGCACGAGCACTACATGCTGCGCCAAGCCAAGTCGGTGAGAAACGCCTGTGCTCACTCGTCGGACATGCTAAACGGAATCGCCGTAGTTGACACAACCGTCGGTACCGACTCAGCGGTATTGTCCGCCTTGGCCCAAGCAGGCATCTCGCATCGAGTCAGAACGGGCAGGATGAGGAATCCCCGCATCAGGCAGATTGTAACGCTCATGTACCTTCACACGAAACTCGTGCCTGAGGGGTCAGGAAAAAGAAAAGCAGCATCTGACCTGGTAAATCTCAAGAAACAACTGTCCGAGACGGCGGACCTTGCGCCTTCTAACGACATCATTCGGTCTTGCGCGGCTTTTTTAACAAAAGTGATTGACAGTTGGTTCCGATAAGTAATAATGCTTATAGATAAAAAAACCTATTGGTTTTGTAAGGCGGGGTCGCGAAAGCGGTTCCGCCTAGTTTTTTCCCAAGAAAACCGCCGCGAAGACGTAAATACCAGGCACGGACAGCAGTCCGAAACTTTTTCATTTCCCCACTTGCGTGCTGCTTTGACGTGTGCTACTGTGCTTAAGCACCCGAGGGTCGCGAGACCCGCCTCCTGGCAGATAGGCCTTGCGCCTATAGGAGTTGCCGATGCAGCTGTCGTGCATCGGATTTTCCCATACAACCTTATAAGCGACGCCCTGCGCATGGCAGCTCATGCTAGCTTGCTGCCGATTTGCGCCTTCCCTATTGCGTCCTAGGTTGTCCCGTCTCGCCCTCGGAAGGAGCTCGTCATGAGCGAATATGCATTCGTCTATCAACCTCAAATCATCCGCGAAACCGCAGAAGGCCTCAATCGCCTCGACATCCGCGACGAGATGCTTGACCAACGCGAGCTCGAGCTTATGACCTCGGTGGATGCTGAATCTTGCGCCGTCGTCATCCGCGGCCTGCTTCACCTCCAGCGCCAAGATCCCACGATGCCTATCACGCTTTATATCAACAGCCCGGGCGGCGAAGTCCAGTCCGGCCTGGCGCTTTACGACGTCATGCAAGCCGTGAGCTGCCCCATCCGCACCGTTTGCCTTGGCATGGCGGCAAGCATGGGAGCGCTGCTGTTCATCGCCGGCGACGAACGCGAAATCCTGCCGCACAGCCGCATCATGATCCACGACCCGCTCATCGGCGCCGGCGCCGGCGGCAGCGCGCTTTCCGTGAAGGCCCGGGCCGACGACCTCATGCGCATCCGTGACATCACGGCCGGCGTCATCGCGCGGCACAGCGGCATGTCGGTCGAGCGCGTCTTCGAGCTTACGGCCTCCGACACCTATTTCGAAGCGGAGGAAGCCGTCGACGCAGGCCTTGCGGACCGCGTCATCACCAGGCTTTGACGGGGTGTCGGCCGCGAACGCGGCAGCCCCTTCCCACACCCCATTCACCAGCGCAAACCTGTAGCAGAAAGCGAAAGCAGCCATGATAGACAACCTTGCGAATGCCCGCGCCGCCTACGCGGGGCAGCTCATCCTCACCTCCGAGCACGCCGCGAGCATGGACTCGTGGGCGACCGGGCTCAACAACAACGTGCTCGTTCTGGGCTGTTCCGGATCGGGCAAAACGCGCAATTTCCTGAAGCCCAACCTGCTGCAGTGCGAGGGTTCCTACGTCGTGCTCGACTCCAAAGGCCGCTTATATAACGAGATGGCACCGTATTTGCGAGCCCATGGGTACATCGTTGACAGCCTTGACTTCACCACCATGGACGGCGAGATCGGCTATGACCCGCTTCACCACGTTCGCTGGCGCAAAGGTCGCCCTCTTGCGCAGGACATCATCGCGATCGCCAGCGCGCTGTTCCCTCGTGCGGACATGGGCGACGACCCGTTCTGGGCGGGCGCGGCGGCCAACTACGTTGCCAGCTACGTCGCCTACGTGTTCGAGGCGCTGCCCGATCGGGAATGGAACATGGCGTCGGTAGTGAGCGTATACGAGCAGGCGTGCGAAGGCAACGCCGAAGCGCTGTTCGCCGACCTTTCCAAGCAGGACCCCGATAGCTACGCCGCCTCGCTATTCCGCCGCGCAAGGAGCACGGCGCGCGCCGACAAGATGCACTCGAGCATCATGGGCATCATCGCCGCAAACCTGCTGCCGTTGACGTTCGACGGGGCGCTTGCATCGTTTCGTAAGGCGCAGCAAATCGACTTTTGCGACCTTGGGCGCGAGCGTCGCGCGCTGTTCGTGACCATGGACGACATGGACCGCAGTTTGGCGCCTCTGACCAGCCTTTTCATTCGTCAAGCGTTCTCGAGCCTGTGCGATTTCGCAGACACGCGCTGCGATGGTGGGCGTCTGCCTGTGCCCGTTCGCTTCATGTTGGACGATTTTGCGAACCTAACGCTGCCTGGCTTCGACGACGTGCTCTCCGTCATCCGCAGCCGCGAGGTCAGCTGCACCATCATCTGCCAAACGGTCAGCCAGCTTGAGGCGCGCTACGACCAGGCAGTGGCGAACTCGATCATCGGCAACTGCGACCGCCACCTGGTACTGGGTTTCCAAGACGAGCGGACGGCGAAGTATTTCGCATTGCGTGCCAACAAGCTGCCTTCAACGCTTCTCGAGACGCCGGCCGGAAACTGGTGGCTATTCGAGCGAAGCCGCCGCGGCATATGCGAACCCGCTTATGCGCTCGAGCAGCACCCGCGGTATCGGGAGTTTGTCGCGAGTTGCGAGATGCCCGGGGATTGGGAAGCGTTTGAGGATTGCGAGACGTCCGCAACCCGGGAATTCGCTGCGAGCCAGGAGGCGCTGGAGATTCACAAAGCGTTTTCGACCTGCGAAGACGACGATCTCGACTTCCTTCCCCCGCCGGGACCGGACGACGAGATCTGGGTCGATACGCTGTTCGACACCGACAACCTGGACAGCGATTCCGGCGCTGCAGCCTAAGAAAGGAACAAAGATGAGCGAAATGAACGTGCGCAAAAGCCTGAGCGAGCAAATCGCCCGCGCAAGCTCGAACAAAACAAGCGAACACGCAAGTCAGAGCGAAGCGGCTGACCGCAAAAGCCTAAGCGAGCGCATCGCCCAGGCGAACGCCGCCCGCATAGACGGCGCGTGGAGCACACCGGACGAGCAGCTCGTCGAAGCTGAGCGCAGGACCCCGTTCCAGATTTGCGACGTGTATTGCGCGCACGCCGAGGAGCTGCTCGCGATCACGGGGCAAATCTCGGCCGCGCTGCCGAGTCGCGCCGCATATCTCGCGCGAACCAACCCGCGAGCGGCGGAACATCCGGACAACCGCTCGGTCAAGACGCATACCCAGGTCGGGAACCCCGCGTGCACCTTCGTCTGGGAAATCCGCAACAACAAGGAAGGCGCGCTGGCCAAGTCGTCGGACGCGCAATACGCCAAGGCCCTTGACGCCACGGACGCGCTGAAGGACCTCTGGGAAGACGAGCCTTGGCTCGACGAGCTGCAGATCGCGAAGGCGCTCATCGCGCAAATCGTCCTACTCGACGACGACCTGCGCGCAAAAGTCCTCAAACGCGCGAACCTCATGGCCAAAGAGTGCGCCGACACTCTCGCCCCATACCTGCGAGGCTGAAAGCGGCAGGCAGGCGGCAAGCGCACTCCAAGCCGAACACCTACTTCCCCACCCGCTTCGGCGGGGCCAAAACCGGCAACTTCTCGCAAAGGATCGCGCGACCCAACGCTAGAATCCAACCATTCGAACCAAAAGGAGGAGCAGCACGTGGCCCAAGATTTCTACAATCTGCTTTACAACGGACACACCGGCGAGTATCAGCTCATGAGCTCGCTGTACCGCAACGGCCTGGACGCGCTTCGCCCGCCCGCGGACATGGGCATCGACGTGGTGTCGCTGAACCTCAAGCAGCAGCTTGAGAAGCCGGGCACGCCGCCCGAAACGTTCTTTTTCCAGGTCAAGACGGCGGTGACCACCGTAAGCGAGAACCCGAACCGCCCCGGCGCGTTCGCCGTGGTCGAATTCAAGCTCAAGGACAGCGAGGTGGACCTTCTCGCCCGCTCGCGCGACCGCGCGCTGTTCTGCTACGTGTACAACAGCGAGGCCGGAGCGCTCACCGACGCGTTCGAGGCGCCGTTCATCTGTTTCTGGCTTGATGGCACGCTCATCAAAAAGCTCAACGACGAAGACGCGTTCTTCCGCAAAAAGGGCGAATCTAAGCTGACGCTGACCTGCCAGCTGCGCAAACCCACGCACGAATACGGCCACTGGTACGCCCTGGTAGTGAATGAGAAGGGTGAAAAAGTCGAGAACGGCTTCCTGGGAATCGTCGGCGGAGAAGGCTCCCCGGCCGACGACTGGGCAGAACACTACAGCGTAGCCGGCTACCTAGAATACGCCCGCTGGGGGCTGTAGGGCGAAAGGGCGAAGCCGCGCGACGACGGCCAACGTGAGCA
>OLNK01000994.1_pt1 | contig 25136 bp, 25 predicted proteins | sample 1672791 | NCBI WGS metagenome assembly OLNK01 (sample SAMEA3136724, study PRJEB25190) | human gut metagenome | biome: human gut; feature: human-associated habitat; material: faeces | place: Austria | collected 2013 | reverse complement strand
GCAAGTGTCAGACCGTTATGCGCCTTGAGGCGCTGCCTGTATCATAGGGCTTTGCACGCATCTGAAATACCCCCGGCGAAGCCGGGGGATATTTATTTCTTGATGATCTGCACCATGTGGAATATTTTTTCCGCCGTCAGCCATGCCATGCCGATCTGGTAATCACCCCATATATCCGCCGTATAGAGCAATTCAGGGCACATGGGGCCGGGCAGCAGCGCACTCAGGCCGTCGTTCACCGGCCCAATGCATTCCCGGCGCAGCGCCGGGCCGCCCAAAGCAATATAGCGTGGGTTGAGGATGCCGCAGACCCACACCGCCGCCTCCAGCACCCGGGCTGTGTATTCCCGCCCGTCCTGCGGGTCGTTCAGGCATTCGTCCAGAAGCCTGCCGTCCGCTGTGGGAACCAGCCCCAGCTCCCCGGCAAAATGGCCGCAGCCGCGAATCACGCGGCCCCCCGCCACAAAACCCGCGCTGACACAACCTCTGTCAAAATGCAAATATGCCATGTTCGTTTCAGCCGGGTCTTCGCCCGGAAATTCCGTTTCGTAGCACCGGGCGAACCCGATGGCGGCCGCGTTGACGTCGTTTTCCAACACGACGGGCACGCCGTAACGCCGCGAAAGAGCAGGCTCCACCGCCACACTGTGCAGTCCGCCTTCTTTATCCGCATGCCAAAAGCAGCCTTCCCGCACCACACCGGGCAGTCCCAAGCCAATGGAGCGGATATCTCTTTGCGCGAACAGGCCGTCCAAAAACGCCAGCACGGGCGTTCGCAGGCCGTCTGCTCCGGCCTTCAGAGGAACGGCCCGGACAATCTCTCCGTGCACATCCACCAACAGGCCGTGAGCCTGCCCGTCTGTGATACACACGGCCGCACCATAGTATTTATCCCTGCGCAGACTGTATTGCGCCGCTCTGCGGCCGCCACTGGAAGCGCCCAGGCCAGTGCGTTCCACCTCGCCGTCCCGCAGCATCTCCTCCAGCAACGCGCGCACCGTCGTGACGCTTACGCCCGTTGCCGCAGCAAGCTGCGCGCGGGTAGCAGCGCCTTTTTCCCGCAGCGCTCTGTGCAACGCGGAGCTGTTGGCCTGCTTCAGCAGGCCGGGGCTTGCATGGGAGTTTTCCACCAGCGGCACCTCTTTCGTTACTCTCTTTTATAAGTTTATAACAAAAGTATAAGTGTACGTCTTTGGTCTGTCAATCCCGCCCGCCGCAAAGCGCAAATAAATCCAAGAAAGCACAAAAAAGCCCGCGGCGCGGGCAGCGCCGGGGCATGCATTTTGTCGGGTTCAGCGGCAGAATTTTTCGATATAATTGTCCAGACAGTTCTGAATGATGCGTTTCGCCTCATCCGGCCCCTGTTCCTCGTCCACCACCGTGGTCTTGCCTTCCAGATTCTTATACACACTGAAGAAATGGCGCATCTCGCTGAAGATATGGCTGGGCAGCTCCGATATGTCACGATAGGTGTTGTAGGTGGGGTCCTCAAAGGGGATCGCAATGATCTTCTCGTCCATTTTCCCCTGGTCCTGCATGGTGATGACGCCGATGGGATAGCACCGTACCAGGCTCAGCGGCGCAAGCACCTCGCTGCACAGTACCAGCACGTCCAGCGGGTCGCCGTCGTCCGCAAAGGTGCGCGGGATCAGACCGTAGTTTGCCGGATAGTGGGTAGAGGTATAAAGGATGCGGTCCAAAATGATATGGCCGGTCTCCTTATCCAGCTCGTACTTTTTCTTTGAGCCTTTTTCAATTTCGATCACCGCGATGAAGTCTTCCGGGTTAATGCGCGATGGGCTGATATCATGCCAGATGTTCGTCATATTCGTGTCCTTTCTTCTGTGCGGGCCGGGGCCTCCCGCCCCGCATACTTCCGCGCCGCGGAATACCGCAAGAGCTCCGTTTCACGCAAGCATTATACCATCCGCCGCGCGCGGGTGCAAACAAAAGAACGGCGCACCGGTGCAAAGCATTTCCCGGCACGGCAACAAAATTTTGTACGATACGCACAAATCAAGCCATTGGATTTCGTCAGGATGTTCACGCACCGGCTGCGTCACAGCGGTTTTTCCACAAACATGCCGTCCTCCAGCACCGTCACAGCCGTAAAGCCGATATCCCGCAGCAGCGCCAGCGTTTCGTCAAAACGGAAACGCACGGCTTCGGTGCAGTGCGCGTCGGCGTTTACAGTGACGCGCGCGCCGCTTTTCCGCAGGGCTTCCAGCAGAAAGCGCGAGGGATACGGCTCACCGCAGTAACCGCGGAACATGCCGCCCGTGTTCACCTCAAAAACAGCCCCGGTGGCGGCGCAGGCGTCCAGCGCCTCCAGCGCCGCAGTACGGTAAACCGGATCCGCTTCATCAAACAGGTGTCCGCCGCAGTTGTTTTTTTTCACCAGGTCGAAATGGCCGATGATCTCCGGCCGGTATTTCCGGACGTTTTCAGCCACAAGTGCGTAATAGGCCCGGGCCATGGCCAGCGCGTCGCCGCCGAACATCTGCGCCACACAGGCGTCCAGAGCCTCCGGTGCGCCGTCCACGGCATAATACCGGCCTGTGGCTTCGTCCCGCAGGTAATGCACAGAGCCAATGATGTAGTCCAGCGCCGCGCGGTCGTTCACCGGGGCGAACCAATCAGCTTCCATTCCCACGGCAATGCGCAGACAGCCCGCGTATGCCTTTTGCAGCGCACGCAGCTCCTGCACATAGTGTTGCTCCGATTTGACGGAATAATCCAGATCGAACGGCGCATAGCTGTGGCCGGAAAAGCCGAAATCCGTGAAGCCGGCCTCCAACGCGGCCCGGGCCATTTCATCGGGCGTGTTCCTGCCGTCGCACAGATTTGTATGGTTGTGTGTGGAGGATGTCAGTCTCATTGCATCGTCTCCTGTTTCACCTTATGGTCAATGACATGGCGCGACGCCAGCTCGGCCCGGATGTCATCCAGCGTGATGCCTTCTGCGACCATCAGGACCAGCACATGGTAACACAGGTCGGAAATTTCGTAGATGGTTTCCTCCCGGCTGCCCTTCATGGCCCCGATGATGACTTCGGTGCATTCCTCACCCACCTTTTTCAAGATTTTTTCCCGCCCTTTTTCAAACAGGTAGGTGGTATAGCTGCCCTCGGGACGCTGGGCATTGCGGCCCTCCAGCAGCGCGTACAGCGCCTCCAGTGAAAACCGCTGCACCTCCTCGTCCCGGAAAAGCAGATTGGCAAAGCAGGAATCCGTGCCCAGATGGCAGGCGGGACCGTCCTTAATGACCTCCACCACCAGCGCGTCGCCGTCGCAGTCCGCCGTGACAGACACCACATGCTGCACATTGCCGCTCGTCTCGCCCTTGCGCCACAGCTCCTGCCGGGAACGGGACCAGAAGCAGGTGCGCTTTTCCCGCAGTGTGATGTCCAGACTTTCGGCGTTCATATACGCCACGGTGAGCACCTTTTTCGTGTAAAAATCCTGCACGACGGCGGGGATTAGCCCCTTTTCGTCGAATTTCAGCTCTTGTGTCGTCATTGCTGTTTTCTCCTTTTTAACAATGGGAAACATACTTTTTCAGCAGCCTTGCTGAATCTCTCAGCGCCGCAGGGGCGGCAGCGTCCCGCCGCTCGCGGTTCTGCATCAGCGAAAAACCGTTTCCCCGGCGGACCTGCCGAATCTCTCAGCGCCGCAGGGACGGCAGCTCCCCGCCGCATATCCATAAGCCTCCATTGAATTTCCGCTATACATCCGTCAGAATCTTCAAAACGGCAGCCGCCGCGTCCAGAATTTCTCCGGTTTTCCGGTTCTTTTCCTCCTGCCTGCGTTCTTTTGCAAAAACGGCTTGCTGCCGTTCGCGCTGCTGCGGCGTCAAGTTGTCTTTAAAAATCGGGGTTCCCCGTTTTTTCATTCCGGCACGCTTTCCTCTCCGCATTCACAGCCGCACCGGCACGCCGTTTTCAGTCAGATACCGCTTCAAATTTCCGATATCCACCTCGCCGAAATGAAAAATGCTGGCCGCGAGGCCTGCGTCCACGCCCGGCAGCGTGAACAGCGTTTTGAAATCCTCCATTTTGCCCGCGCCGCCCGATGCGATGATGGGCAGCGACACACGCTTCGACAGGGCTTCCAGCATCTCTAGGTCAAACCCCCGCTTCACGCCGTCGGTATCGATGCTGTTCAGCACGATCTCCCCCGCGCCCCCGGCTTCGCCGCGCACAGCCCATTCCAGTGCGTCCAGACCGGTATCCTCGCGCCCGCCTTTTGTGAACAGGTGGTATTTGCCGTCCACGCGGGCCACGTCCATGGAGAGCACCACACACTGGTCGCCGTATTTCTTCGCAGCCTCTCCGATGAGGGCCGGGTCTTTGATGGCCCCGGAATTGACGCTCACCTTGTCCGCACCCGCCTTGAGCACCCGGTCGAAATCCTCCAGCGTATTGATTGCCCCGCCCACGGTGAGGGGGATGAATATCTGCCGCGCCACGTCCCGCAGCACGTCTGTGAACAGACCGCGCCCCTCCACACTGGCCGTGATGTCGTAAAATACCAGCTCGTCGGCGCCGGCGTCGTTGTAGCGCCGCGCAAGCGCCACGGGGTCCTCAACGTCCTGCACGCCCTTGAAATTCACGCCCTTTACCACGCGCCCGTTTCGGATGTCCAGGCACGGGATGATACGCTTTGTCACCATAGAACTATTCCTCCCCCGCCGCGGCCAGCACATCCGGCAGGGCCAGCGCGCCCGTATATACGGCTTTCCCCACAATAGCCGCCTTTGTCCCCATTGCGGCCAGCGCGCGGATCTCGCTCAGTGACGAAATGCCGCCCGACGCCGTGACGCCGAGGCCCGGCACCTCCCGCGCCAGCGTCTCATACACGGACAGGTTCGTGCCCTGCATCGCGCCGTCCCGGGCGATATCGGTGTATATCACGTTTCGCACGCCCGCTTCATATACCCGCCTGCAAAAGTCCACGCCCTGCGTGCGGCTCACGTTCAGCCAGCCGTCGGTGGCCACAAAACCGTCCTTCGCGTCCACGCCCACGGCGATTTTTTCTCCGTATTTGTCCACCATGCGCTGCAAAAACGCAAAATCGCGCAGTGCGGCGGTGCCCAGGATCACACGTCCCGCGCCCTGCTCCAGATACGCGCGCACCCGCGCCTCGTCGCGAATGCCGCCGCCCACCTCCACAAACATGCCTGTGGCCGCGATAATGGCGGACACCGCGTCGAAGTTGGAGAGCGCGCCGTCCTTCGCGCCGTCCAGGTCCACAACGTGCAGGTACTTCGCCCCCTGCGCCGCAAAGCCGCGCGCGGCGGCGGCCGGGTCCTGCCCGTACACCTCCACTTTTCCATAGTCTCCCTGCGTCAGACGCACCACCTGTTTGTCCTTCAGGTCAATCGCCGGGAATATCTGCATGGCCGCTTCTTCCTTTCTGCGCCCCGGCGGCGCGCACGCCGCCCGCGGGCCGGTTTCTGTATTTTTCCCGTCACAGCGCCGCAAAAGCCCGCAGGATGCGCAGGCCGGCTTCTCCGCTTTTTTCCGGGTGAAACTGGCAGCCGTACACATTGCCCCGCGCCACCGCGCCGGGCACCGTCACGCCGTATTCGGCGCCGGCCACCAGCGCGTCCCCGCAGCCCTTGACATAGAACGAATGGACGAAATAGACGAAATCGCCCTCGCGCGTATTGGCCATCAGCGGGTTTTCCGGCCTTACCAGATGCAGGCTGTTCCAGCCGATGTGCGGCACCTTGTAACTAAAGCCCGCCGCCGCGAGGTCCGGTTCCAGCGGGCAGACGCTGCCCGGCAGCAGGCCAAGGCCCGCGTGCTCGCCGTACTCATAGCTTTTTTCAAACAGAAGCTGCATGCCAAGGCAGATTCCCAGCAGCGGCTTGCCGTTTTCCGCCTGCCGCTCAAGCTCGGGCACAAGGCCCGTGGACGCGAGCTTTTCCATCGCGTCGCCGAACGCGCCGACCCCGGGCAGGATGATATGCGACGCCTCGTCCAGCTCCCGCGCGCTGCGCGTGACTTTGTTTTCCAGCCCCAGATACGCCAGAGAGGACGAAAGGCTGAACAGGTTGCCAACGCCGTAATCGATCACCGCGATCATATCCGTCCCTCCGCATTCACAAAATCGTCCCCTTGGTGGATGGGATCTCAAGCGCGTATTTTTCATCGATGGCGACGGCCTCTTTCAGCGCGCGGGCCAGCGCCTTAAACATGCCCTCGATGATATGGTGGCTGTTTGTGCCCGCCAGGCGGCGCACATGCACCGCGCAGCCCAGGCTGCGCGCGAAGCCCAGCAGGAATTCCTCCACCAGCTCGGTGTCGAAATCGCCCACCTTTTCGGTGGGGACCTCCAGCGCATAGCCCACGGCCGGCCGCCCGCTGATGTCCACAGCCGCAAGGATGAGCGCCTCATCCATGGGCAGCGTACAGGTGCCGTAGCGGTTGATGCCGGCGCGATCACCCAGCGCCTCGCTGAACGCGCGGCCCAGCACGATGGCGATATCCTCCACGGTATGGTGATAATCCACCTGCACGTCGCCGCGGCAGGCGAGCGTGAGGTCGAACCGGCCGTGGCGGCTGAACAGCTCCAGCATATGGTTCAAAAAACCGCAGCCCGTGTCCACGTCGTAAATGCCTGAACCGTCCAGATTCAGCGTCAGGCTGATCTCCGTTTCGTCGGTGCGGCGCGCGGATTTTACGATGCGCATGCTCATGGCAAACCCTCCTGTTTCGTGTGTTTTTTGTCAGCGCGCGGCGCTGTGCCGCGCGTCCAGTATCTGCTTTGTCACATCCACAAGGCGCTGCATCTGCGCGGCGGTGCCGACGGTGATACGCACCCAGTTCTCGATACGCGGCAGCGTAAAGTGCCGCACAAGAATACTGCTTTGCCGCAGCGCTGCATAATATTCTCCTCCGGAAACAGCCGGATGCGCGCCCGCGAACAGAAAGTTTGTTTTGCTGTCTGTCACTGTGAAGCCCAACGCGCGAAGGGCCTGCGCCGTCTCGTCCCGCACGGCGGCTACCTGCGTGCAGCAGCGCGCGAAGTAGGGTGCGTCGGCCAGCGCGGCCTCGCCCGCCAGAAGCGTCAGGCGGTTGATATTATAGGGGTTGAAGCTGAATTTGACGGTGTTCAGGTCCGCGATGAGCGCCGGGCTGCCCACGGCATAACCCAGCCGCGCGCCCGCGAGGCTTCGGCTTTTGGAAAAGGTGCCCACCACCAGCAGATTGTCGTACCGGCCCAGCAGGCAGGCGGCACTCTCTCCGCCGAAATCCACATAGGCCTCGTCCACCACCACCAGGCGGTCCGGGTCCTGCCGAAGGAGCGCCTCGATCTCCGCCAGCGGCAGGCACAGGCCCGTGGGCGCGTTGGGGTTTGCCAGGAACACCGTGCCCGGCACACCCGCATAATCGCCTGTATTCACCGAAAAATCCTCCCGGAGCGGCACCTCCTGCGCCGCGATGCCGAACAGCTGCGCGAACACCGGGTAAAAGCCGTAGGTGATGTCTGCGAATGCCGCGCCCTTTTCGCAAAACGCGAGGAATGCAAACGCCAGAACCTCGTCCGAGCCGTTGCCCGCGAACACCTGGTCCCGGCCCACGCCGAACGTCTCTGCCAGCGCGGCCAGAAAATCCGCGCACGCGGGGTCCGAATACAGGCGCAGGTTTTCCGCCGCGCGGCCGTTCAGCGCCTCCAGTACCTTCGGGCTGGGCGGGTACGGGTTTTCATTCGTGTTCAGTTTGATAAGGGTTTCCACGCCCCGCGGCTGTTCCCCGGGCGTATAGGGCGTAACGGCGCGCAGCGCGCCCGCCAAAAAACGGCTCATGCGTTTCTCTGCCTCCCTGCACCAAAAATCATTTTTCCTGCCCGCCGGGGCAACCGCCCGGGGATTGGGCATCGCTTTGTGTTTCGGCAGGCGCTTCTTTACGCTGCAGCGCCCGAAGAATGAACGCCGCCGCTGCCGCAGCGGCGAAAACTGCGCCCACACCGGGCCAGTTCAGCCAATTCCCCAGCAGGCTTTCCGCCACAAAGCCCACAAGCACCGTCACGATGAACGCAATAAACTCCATTCGCTTTTCCCCTTTGCTTCGTCTTACTGCCCGTCCTCGAACCGGATGGACACGCTGCGCGCGTGAGCGGAAAGCCCCTCGCGCTCGGCAAAATCGACGATGCGCTCCTGCACCGCACCCAGCGCCTCTTTCGTGTAATAAATAAAACTGGATTTTTTCACGAAATCATCCACGGAAAGCGGGCTGGAAAAGCGCGCCGTCCCCAGCGTGGGCAGCGTGTGGTTCGGCCCTGCGAAATAATCGCCCAGCGCCTCGGGCACGTTTTTTCCCAAAAAGATGCTGCCCGCGTTGCGGATGCTGTTCAAAAGGCTGAACGGGTCGTCCACGCAGACCTCCAGATGCTCGGGCGCGATCTCGTTGGCGATGTCCACGCCCTCGGCCATGTCCCGTGCAATGATGATCTTGCCGTTGTTGTCGATGGACGCGCGGGCGATGTCCGCCCGGGGCAGCAAGGGAATCTGCCGCTCCAGCTCCGCCGAAACCGCCCCGGCCAGCGCCTCGCTGTCGCACACCAGCACCGCGGTGGCCAGCCTGTCGTGCTCGGCCTGGCTCAGCAGGTCCGCTGCCACATAGGCGGGGTTCGCCGCAGCGTCGGCCAGCACCAGTATCTCGCTGGGGCCTGCGATCATGTCGATGTCCACGATGCCGTATACCCGGCGCTTGGCGGCGGCCACAAAAATGTTTCCCGGGCCGACGATCTTATCCACCTTCGGCACGCTTTCGGTCCCGTAGGCCAGCGCCGCCACGGCCTGCGCGCCGCCCATTTTGTAAATGGCCGTCACGCCCGCCACCCTTGCGGCCGTAAGAATGGCCGGCGCCACACTGCCGTCCTTTGCGGGAGGCGTTACCATTATGATCTCCGAAACGCCCGCCAGACGCGCCGGAATAGCGTTCATCAGAACGCTGGAGGGGTAGCTGGCCGTGCCGCCGGGCACATACAGGCCCACCCGCTCAATGGGCGTCACCTTCTGGCCCAGCACCACGCCGGGCGTGTCGTTGATGACAAAATTCCGGCGGATCTGCCGTTTGTGGAAGGCCTCGATGTTGCCAGCGGCCATCGTCAGCGTCCGGATGAATTCCGGGTCCGCCGCTTCGTAGGCCGCGTCGATATCCGCCTGCGCCACGCGCAGCCCCGCCAGCTTCACACCGTCGAATTTTTCGCAATAGCGCAGCACCGCCGCGTCTCCGTTTTTCTTCACATCGGCCAGAATATCCGCCACCGCGTCCTCCACGGCCTGCGTGCTGCCGGATTCTCCCCGGTATAAAATATCCGCGCGGGCCACTTCCCCGCTTTTGAACACACGAATCATAGCTTTTCCCTCAACTTCCCGCAGATGCCGTCGATGACGCCGGCGCTGAACTGATAGCTCGCCTTGTTTGCAATGAGCCGCGCGCTGCTTTGGGCCACGTCCGCGAACACGCCCAGATCGTTCTCCTTCAGCGTCGTGCCTGTTTCCACGATGTCCACGATCACATCCGAAAGGCCCAGAATGGGCGCAAGCTCGATGCTGCCGTTCAGCCTGATGATCTCGATCTGGCGGCCCTGCGCCTCGTAATACTCTTTTGCCACGCGGGGGTACTTCGTCGCCACGCGCAATGGCAGCGAAAGGTCCTCCTGCCAGCCGTTTTTCGCTGCCACAGCCAGACGGCAGCGGCCCAGCTGCAAATCAAGCAGCTCATATACATCGGGCTGTGTTTCCAGCAACACGTCCTTGCCCACCACGCCGATGTCCGCCGCTCCGTGCTCCACATAGATGGCCACGTCGCTGGGCTTCACCAGCAGGTACCGCACGCCGCGCTCCGGGTTTTCAAACACCAGCTTCCGGTTGTCCTCGTAAATGGCCGCGCAGTCGTACCCAATGGAGGAAAACAGCCCGTATACCTTGTCGCCCAAGCGTCCCTTGGGCAAGGCGATATTCAGCATATGCCGCCACCTCCTGTCACGGGGACCGCTCCGTCCGGGCCAAGGCGCAGCGTCTGGCGCACACGCAGGCCCTCCGGCGCGCTCTGTTCGGCCCTTACGCTGCGGCCGCTTTTTAAAATGCTCTGTACCGCCCGCGCCACCTGCGCCGGGCTTTGGCCTGCATCATACAAAAGAAGAGTGTCTACGTCGTAATCGGATTTTTCCGCAAACGCCCGGCCCAGCCCGCCCAGGTACAGCGCGAAGCCCACGGCGGGCTGCGGCTTGCCGAAGCGGCGCATCAGGTTGTCGTAACGCCCGCCCGCCAGCACGGCCCGGGGCACGCCCCGGACATAACCCTTGAACACAACGCCGTTGTAGTAGTCGATGTCGTTGAGCGTGGAGAAATCCAGCCGCAGAGTATCCGCCGCATCCACAGCCTCCAGCGCGTCGTACAGGCTCTGCAGCTCGCCGCAGGCGTCCGCCATGCCCGGCGCGGCCACCAGCGCGCGGGCGGCGTCCAGCGTTTCGGGGAAGGGCCCGGCCAAAGCCGCCAGCGCGGCAAGCTGGCCCGCCTCTTCCTCCGTGCAGCCGCTTTCGGCCGCGATGGCCCGCAGCGTGTGGGCGTTTTTGGCCCGCAGCGCGTCCAGCGCGGCGGCGCGGGCTTCCTCCCTGACGCCCAGCACGTCCAACAGGCTCGTGATGAAGCCCATGTGACCCACGTCCAGAACACTCTGCGGACCAATGGCCGCAAGGCTGCGCACGGCCAATTCAACGGCCTCAGCCTCGGCATAGCCGCCCTGGCCGCCAATGAACTCCAGGCCCATCTGGCTGATCTCCCGGTATTCGCCGCTCTGCGGCGCCAGACGGAACACGTTTTCCACATAATACAGCTTGCTGGAAACAGCGTCCGGCTTCGTATGCTTGACGATGCTCATGGTAACGTCCGGCTTCAGAGCCATCAACCGGCCCGACGCATCGGTGAAGGTAATGATCCCTTCGCTTTCGAGAAAGTTTTTATTCTCCCGGTACAGGTCATAGGCTTCAAAATTGCTCATCCGGTAGCGGCGGTAGCCGCGCTGCTCGAACAGTCCGCGCAAAAGCAGCGGCACCTGTTCGTCTTTCGGCAGACGTCCCGTTTCGATCTCCATTGGCGCTTGCCCCCTTTGTTCTGCGGCGCGGGCGGTCCCGTGCAAAGCCGGCTCCCGCTTTCGCCGTCCACGGCGGCGTTTCCGGCCGGTGCGGCCGCTCCGTTTTCCGTGATAAAAGCAGTATAATACAGCCGTTCGCTTTAGTCAAGTAAATTGGTAAAGCATTTCAAAAATTTTTATGCTTTTCTCCAGTTTACACATTCTGCGCCGAAAAAGAAAGCCGCTTTTATGTGGAATGATAAAAAGCGCGCTCCGCAAAGCCATAAGACCGGACGGAACGCGCTTTTATACGACGGAACAGCATGCCGTGGCAGCCGTCCCGCATGGTTCTTTTTTACTTACAGCAGCTCCGCCACGCGGTTTTGAACCGCCGGAAAACCGTGGTTCAACTGTATGTCGGCAGCTCACTTTCGCCTGTATCCACCGCTTCATAAGCACAGCCATCCCAGCAGCCTCCAATATCCGCCGAGGTGAAATAATCCTGCTGTTCTGCGGGGAGCTTCAATCGGCCTTTCTTAACAGCCTCTGCGCAATAAATAATTTCATAGCTTGTATGATCCGAAAGGTTGAACCTGAAGCTCGTTACCGCTCCCCCCACGACCGGCTCGGTCTTTCGGTCGCTCACAGGCAGTTCCGAAAACACGGCGTAAAGCTCGCTGATAGCATCCGCCTGCGTTATGATCTTTTTTTCAGCGGAGGCCGGAACGACATAATGGTACATTTCAACATTTTCCACGTCCGAGGCTGCAAACGGAAGGCTGATGGTCATTGCTTTTCCACAGCCGGATAACAGCGCGCAAAGCGTTATTGCCAAAATGGATATCGCTGTTTTTCTCATGGACAAACACTTCCTTTAAGCCCCGCTTTCAGTTTCTTCGAGCCCGTTTCACCGCTCAATCATAGGCGATATAAAGATAGGAAACATAGCCCGCCTTGCCGTTGTAAGCCACCCTGGCCCACTCATTCTCCTTGTTGCCGTAGCACTGTACTACGGTGCCGTTGGGAATGGTGAGCAGTTTTTCGGCCGTTTCGCTGGCAGAGGCGCGCAGGTTCAGGCCCGTGGACGCACGCACGGTAACGGGAACCAGCAGATAGTCCTGAGAAACATAACCTGTTTTGCCGTTGTAGGTCGTTTTCACCCAGCCGTCCCCCTGAGAAATGCAGGGCAGCACGGTGCCGTCCGGCACGGTGAGCAGTTTTTCGTAGCTTTCGCCCGGGCCGCTGCGCAGGCGCAGGCCGCCGTCCGCACGCACCTTTCCGTCATACAATAAGTACACTGCCGAGACATAGCCTGTTTTGCCCTCGTAGGTCGTTTTGGCCCACCCGCTCTGCCAGCCGGTGCACTCGATGTGCGTGCCGTCGGGGATCGTAAGCAGCTTTTCGCTTTTTTCGCTGGCGGATGCGCGCAGACGCAGGCCGCCGTCCGCGCGTACCGTAGCGCCGCGGCGTGTGCTCTGCGTGGGCGTGGCGGCCGCGGAGGACGAAGCGGCAGAGCTGGACGCCGGCACGCTGCTTGCCGCCTCCGATGACGCCGCGCTGCTGGAGCTTGCAGGCTGCGACGATGCGCTTGCCGGCGGTACGCTGGAGCTTGCAGGCGGTGTTGAAACGCTCTGCGGACGCGAAGACGAGCTGTCATCCTTTGAACACGCGGCAAACAGCACAGCGGCACAGAGCGCCGGTGCGAACAGCTTCCATACAGTTTTTTTCACAACAAAGCACTTCCTTTCCCTCTGGGGCATCCCTTTGTTTGTTATACGTCCGGCAGGAACAAAATATTTCATATTTCCGCATGTTTTGCGCAAATTTCACAAAACGCAAACGAAAAGAGGGGAGGCGCGGCCTCCCCGGTTTGTGCTTATCTGTCCAGGCCTCGCGCCCGCTCACGGGCAGCCCTTTGGGCCTGCCCGCAGTGATTTTCAATGAAAGGGGCCCGCCCCTTTCAAACTATCCCCGCTCACGCCGCATACAGCGCGATGATATTTAAAATGATCTCCACGGCCTTGTCCATACTTTCTGCTGTGATACACTCGTAAGGCCCGTGGAAGTTATGGCCCCCGGTTCCCAGGTTCGGACAGGGCAAACCCATATACGACAGCCGCGCACCGTCTGTACCCCCGCGCGTCGCCTCCTCAAACCACTGTACGCCCGCCGCCTCGCAGGCCTTTTTCGCATTGTCAATGAGGTGCATGCAGGGACGGATCTGCTCCAGCATGTTGTAGTAGCTGTCCTTGAGCGCAAGCTCCACCCGCGCCGTGGGATACTTTTCCGTCATGGCCTTTTCCACGCCGCGCAGCAGCTCCTTGCGCGCCTCAAACTTTTCCCGGTCATGGTCGCGCACGATATATTCCAGACGCGCGGCAGCCGTGTCTCCGGACAGAGCGTCCATGTGGAAAAAGCCCTCCCGGCCCTCGGTGTGCTCAGGCACCTCCCGCGGCGGCAGCATGCCGTCGATCTCGCAGGCCAGCTTCAGCGCGTTTACCATGGTGTCCTTGGCGCTGCCCGGGTGTACCGAAACGCCCGTGATGCGGAACACAGCGGACGCGGCGTTGAAGTTCTCGTAGGATATCTCGCCCACCTCGCCTCCGTCCATCGTATAGGCATAAGCCGCCCCGAAGCCCGGCACGTCGAAATGGTCCGCGCCTTCGCCCACTTCCTCGTCCGGCGTGAAGGCGATCTTCACCGGGCCATGGGGCGCGCCGCTTTGCAGGAGCTGTTCACATGCCGTCAATATCTCCGCAATGCCCGCCTTATCGTCCGCGCCCAGAAGCGTGGAGCCGTCGGCCGTGATGAGCGTTTTTCCCTTCAGCTCTTTCAGGAACGGGAACTCGGACGTTTTCAGTACGCGGCCGCACTGCGGCAGGGCCACGTCGCCGCCATCATAATTCTCATGCAGAATGGGCTTCACATTCTCGCCGGAGAATGCCTGGGCCGTATCCATGTGGGCGATCCAGCCGATGGCCGGGCTTTTTTCGCAGCCGAGCGTAGCGGGCAGGCTTCCGTACACATAGCCGAAGCCGTCCACGCGCGCGTCGGCTATGCCCATTGCGCGCATCTCCTCCGCCAGCGTCCGCGCCAGGTCCAGCTGGCGCTCCGTAGTGGGCGTTCGCCCCGTGCCGTCCTGGGATGTGGTGTGTACTTTTACATAATTCATCAGGCGTTCATAAGCGCGCATTGTTCAGCTCTCCTTTGTTTTATCGCCACACCGGGCTTTGTGGTTCAGGCGCCCGGACAAGTCCGCGCCCTAGTTTGCGCCTGCTTTCATCCTGGGACGGGTTCACTTTTCCCCGTCCCTGTCTTTTTTGCGTCCGAAGCGGCGCTTCTGCTCCGGCGCGGGCTGCGGATCGGCCGTTTTTTCAGCCGTACGGGTGATGGTCACCTTCGTCACGGCGCGGGGCGTGGCTTCCGCTACGGTGAGGGTATAGCCCAGCGTCTCCAGCGGCAGCGTCTCGCCCGCCTGCGGGATACGGCCCAATGTCTCGGTGATGAAGCCGCCGATGGTATCACAGTCGGCATTTTCAAAAATGTCCTCGCCCAAAAGGCCCTCCAGTTCATTCACCGGCACATCGCCGCCCACCTCATACACGCCGTCCGCCAGCGTGACGACGGCATTGTCGTCCTCGTGCTCGTCGTCCAGATCGCCCACGATCGTCTCCAGCAGGTCCTCCATGGTCACCATGCCTTCCGTGCCGCCGTATTCGTCTACGACGATGGCCAGGTGCACACGCGCTTTCTGAAATGCGTGCAGCAGGTTGGAGCACGTCATACCCTCGGGCACATACAGCACGCTTCGCATGTATTTTTCCGGCGTGGCGTCGGCATATCGGCCCGGCTCAAGCAGGGGGACAAGGTCTTTTACGAACACAGCGCCCACGATATCGTCCAGGTCCTCTTTATATACCGGGATGCGCGAGAAACGGTTTTCCGCCTGCAGCGCCACGATGTCCTGCAGCGTGGCCGTCACGGGCACGCCCACCACATCGGTGCGGTGCGTCATGATCTCGGACACCTTGCGGTCGTCGAACTCGAAGATGTTTTTGATCATCTCGTGCTCGCGTTCGTCCACGGTGCCTGTCTCCTCGCCAGCCTCCACCATCATCAGAATATCTTCCTCCGCCACCGGCTCCTCATCACTGGCCGGGCCGATGCCCAGCGGACGCAGCACAAGGTTGGTGGACGCGGCGATCAGCTTGATGACGGGCTTGCACACCTTGTTCAGCGCCCATATGACGCCCACGACCTTGAGCGCCACGCCGTCCGGATTCTTCATAGCGATGCGCTTGGGCGCAAGCTCGCCGAAAATCAGCATGAAATAAGAAAGAATAATGGTAATGAGAAACACCGTCACGCCGCGCAGCGTAGACGCGGGAATGGGAATGAACGATAGCGCGGAGACCAATGGGTCCGCGAAGCTGTCCGCGGCTGCGGCCGAAGCCAGAAAGCCGGACAGCGTAACGCCCACCTGAATGGTGGCCAGGAAGTCCGACGGAGCCTCGGTGATGACGAGCAGACGCGCGGCGGGCTTGCTGCCGCCCTCGGCCAGGCGCTTCATCTTCTGTGTGTTGACGGACACCACCGCAAACTCGCTCATGGCGAAAAACGCGTTGGAGGCAATGAGTATGACCTGCAGAAATAAACTGGGCAGGACTGTGTCCATAAAAATCGATCAATCTCCTTTTTTAATAATGGGAAGCTTTGTCTTTTTTGAAGCCGCGCTGAATCTCTTCACACCTGCAGACGGACAGGCTTGTTTTCGCACGCGCCTTTGTTGCGCAGGCGCTGCTTTCCGCGCCGCGCGCCGCTGCGCAGGACAGCTAAGAAAATAATACCAGAACCAAAGCGGACCGTCAAACGGCGAAATCCGTCAAAATCTTGGCATCCCGGGCGGATTATGGTATACTGTACAAGGTTATACTTTTCTTACGTGACATTACAGGGCCGCGCGCCCATTCTTGGAGGTTTCGATATGGAATCCACAGTATTTGCAGGTAAAACACTGCTCATCACGGGCGGCACCGGTTCTTTCGGCAATACGGTGCTCAAACACTTTTTATCCACAGACATCGGCGAGATCCGCATCTTTTCCCGCGACGAAAAAAAGCAGGACGATATGCGCCACGATTACCAGCTCAAATATCCGGAGCTGAGCGGCAAGATCAAATTTTATATCGGCGACGTGCGCAATCCGGACAGCCTGCGCGGCGTGATGCGCGGCGTGGACTATATCTTCCATGCGGCCGCGCTCAAGCAGGTTCCGAGCTGCGAGTTCTTTCCCATGGAGGCCGTGCGCACCAACGTGCTGGGCACCGACAACGTATTGACAGCCGCCATCGACGCGGGCGTAAAAAAGGTCGTCTGCCTCTCCACCGATAAAGCGGCGTACCCCATCAATGCCATGGGAATCAGCAAGGCAATGATGGAAAAAGTTATCGGCGCGAAGGCGCGCACCGTCAAGGCCGAGGCTACCACCATCTGCTGCACCCGCTACGGCAACGTCATGGCCAGCCGCGGCAGCGTTATCCCCCTGTTTATCGACCAGATCAAAGCGGGCAAGCCCATCACCATCACCGACCCGGAGATGACCCGCTTCCTGATGAGCCTGGACGAAGCCGTGGACCTTGTGGCCTTTGCGTTCGGGCACGCCAACCCCGGCGACCTGTTTGTGCAGAAAAGCCCCGCCTCCACCATTGGGGACCTTGCCAAAGCCGTGCAGAAGCTGTTCGGCGATACCGGCACGCACATCATCGGCACGCGCCACGGGGAAAAGCTGTATGAAACATTGCTCACCCGAGAGGAAAAAACGCGCAGCGAGGACCTGTGCGGTTATTACCGCGTGGCCGCCGACGGCCGCGATCTGAACTACGACAAATACTTTGTCAACGGCGAGGTGCGCACCCAGGCGCCCGAGGACTACACCAGCCACAATACCCGCCGCCTGACGGTGGACGAGGTCGTGGACAAGCTGCTGAGCCTTGAATATGTGAAAGAGGAGCTGGCCGCGCTTGGAAAATAAGAAAAAAACGCTGCTCATTACAGGGGCGGGCGGTTTTGTGGGAAAAAACCTTGTCACCCAGCTTCGCAATGAAGGCTGGAACGACCTGCTTTTGTTCGACGTCGACACGCCAAAAGAGCTTCTGGCGGACTACGCCGCCCGGGCGGACTTTGTGTTCCATCTGGCGGGCGTGAACCGCCCCCAAAATCCGGATGAATTTTACGAGGGCAACCGGGGCTTCACCGAGCACCTGCTCGCCCTGCTGGCCGCGGAGGGCAACAAAGCGCCTGTGCTCGTCACCTCCTCCATCCAGGCGGAGCTGGACAACGACTACGGCAAAAGCAAGCGGGAGGCTGAGGAGCTTATTTTCGCCCACGAGCGCGCCACCGGCGCGCCCGCGCTGGTGTACCGCCTGCCGGGCGTGTTCGGCAAATGGTGCCGCCCGTCCTACAACAGCGTTGTGGCCACGTTCTGCCACAACATCGCAAACGGCCTGCCCATCGACGTGCGGGACCCGGCATACAGCTTCCCTCTGGTATACATCGACGACGTGGTGGCCAGCTTCATCGCCGCGATGGAGGGGCGCGCCGCGCGGGACTGCTCCATTCCCGGCTACTGCCATCTGATGTGCGACGCCTATGATGTGACGCTTGGCCGTCTGGCGGAGCTGATTGAAAGCTTCCGCGGCAGCCGCGGCAAGCTGGACGTACCGGACATGGGCGACGCCTTCACACGGAAATTGTATGCGACATACCTTTCTTATCTTCCCACAGACGGCTTCTCCTATCCGCTGGACATGCACTGCGATGCGCGTGGCAGCTTTACGGAGTTCCTGCGCACCCCGGAGCGCGGGCAGGTGTCCGTCAACATTTCCAGGCCCGGCGTCGTAAAGGGCAATCACTGGCACCACACCAAAAACGAGAAATTTCTGGTGGTGAAGGGCGAGGGCGTCATCCGCTTCCGCCGGCTGAACACCGAAGCCGTGTACGAATACCGCGTCTCCGGCGATAAGCTGGAAGTGGTGGACATTCCCACGGGCTACACCCACAACATTGAGAATGTGGGCGAGAGCGATATGGTCACCGTGATGTGGGCCAGCGAGCCCTTTGACCCGGAGCGTCCGGATACCTATTTCCTTGAGGTGTGAACATGGAAAAGATTAAACTCATGACCATCGTCGGCACAAGGCCGGAGATCATCCGCCTTTCCGCCGTCATCAAAAAATGCGACCGGTATTTCAATCAGCTTCTGGTCCACACGGGCCAGAATTACGACTATACGCTCAACCAGATTTTCTTCGAGGATCTGGAACTGCGCGCGCCGGATTTTTACCTGAACGCCGTGGGCAGTGATCTGGGAGAGACCATCGGCAACATCATTGCCAAGAGCTATGCGCTGATGGCGCAGCAGAAGCCCGACGCGCTGCTGATTTTGGGCGACACGAACAGCTGTCTTTCCGCCATCGCAGCCAAGCGCCTGCACATCCCCATCTTTCACATGGAGGCCGGCAACCGCTGCTTTGACGAGTGCCTGCCCGAGGAGACCAACCGCCGCATCGTGGATCACATCAGCGACGTGAACCTGTGCTACTCCGAGCATGCTCGCCGCTATTTGAACGCCGAGGGCACGGCCAAAGAGCGCACCTATGTGACGGGCAGCCCCATGGCCGAGGTCCTGCGTGCCAATTTTGCCAAGATCGAAGCCAGCGATGTGCTGGAGCGGCTGGGCCTTGAAAAAGGGCGCTATATCCTGCTCTCGGCCCATCGGGAGGAGAACATCGACACCGAGAAAAATTTTCTCGACCTGTTCCGTTCCGTCAACCGTCTGGCCGAAGCCTACGACATGCCCATTCTGTATTCGTGCCACCCCCGCAGCAAAAAATTCCTCGAGCAGCGGAATTTCAAGCTGGACGCCCGGGTGCGGCTGCATGAACCGCTGGGCTTCCACGATTACAACCACCTGCAGATGAACGCCTTCTGCGTGGTGAGCGATTCCGGCACGCTGCCCGAGGAATCCAGTTTCTTCACCAGTGTCGGCCGCCCTTTTCCCGCGGTGTGCATCCGCACCTCCACCGAACGGCCCGAGGCGTTGGACAAAGGCTGCTTTATCCTTGCGGGCATCAGCGGGGGCGGCGTGGAGCAGGCCGTGGCTACCGCCGTGGCCATGAATCAAAACAGCGATTTCGGCATTCCCGTACCCAATTACACCGAGGACGTTTCCGTCAAAGTGGTGAAGATCATCCAGAGCTATGTGGGTGTTGTAAACAAAATGGTATGGCGCAAGGATTGATGCTTTGCCGTCTTTTTCCCACCCCGGAACACTGAAAAAAGGAGTTTTTGCGTGAAAGGCAAACGCATTCTTGTGGTGAGCCAGCACTATTGGCCCGAAAATTTCCGCATCACCGACATCTGCGCGGGCTTTGCGGCAGACGGATGTGAGGTGGATGTATTGTGCGGCCTGCCCAACTATCCAAAAGGCGAGTGGTTTGAGGGGTACCGTTATACCGGCCCCCGGCGCGAGAGCCATGCCGGCGTGCAGATCTTCCGCGCGGGCGAAATACGCCGCAGGGGCAACACCTCCCTGCGCATCTTCCTCAATTATATTTCCTTCCCCGTTACGGCGCTGTTCAATCTGCCGCGCCTGCACAGAAGGAAATATGACGCCGTGTTCTGCTACGAAACCAGCCCCGTGCTGATGATGCTGCCCGCCGTCGTGTACGCAAAGCTGCACCGCGTGCCGCTCACCACCTACGTGCTGGACCTCTGGCCGGAAAACCTGTATTCGGTGATGCCTGTGCGAAACAAGGCGCTGCGCGCCGTGGCTGCGGGCGTTTCCCACTGGTTTTACCGCCGCAGCGAACGCCTTGTGGCCATGAGCCCGGCTCTGGACGAACGCCTGGCCGCCATCGCGCCCCGGGCGCAGCGCACCGTGGTGCCCCAATACTGTGAAGACCTGTATGCGCAGGACGTGCATGACGCGGCTCTGGAAAGCCGCTTTGCCGGGCGGTTCAACGTGGTGTTCGCGGGCAACATCAGCCCCGCGCAAAACCTGCCGCTTCTGGTGGAATGCGCGCGGCGGCTGAAAGCGGCGGACCGCCGGGACGTGCATTTTGTTATCGTGGGAGACGGCATGAGCCGCGACGCCCTTGAGCAGGAAATTGCCGCAGCGGATGTAGCGGATTGGTTCACATTCGAGGGACAGCATCCCGTAACGGATATCCCTGCCTATCACACGATGGCGGACGCACTGTTTGCCGCACTGAATGCCAGCGAGGACGTGGGACTGACGGTGCCCGCAAAAATCACCAGCTACTTAGCCGCCGGGCGGCCGTGCCTTGTTTCGGTGAGCGGTGAAGCCGCCCGCGTGATGGACGAAGCCGCCGCCGGTTTAACGAGCCCCGCAGGCGACGTACACGGACTGTACGAAAACCTGCTGGCCCTGGCCGATATGCCGCCGGAGCGGCGCGCGGCCCTTGGCCATGCGGGCCGGGCCTATTACGAAACCCATTTCCGGCGCGAGCCGCTGCTGCGGCAGCTGGAGGATTTTGTGCTTTCCGGTAAAAAAATGTAACAAAACCTTTTTTTGCCGCGTATTACTACTTGATACGGCGGGCGCGCCCGCCCAAAGAGGTGACGGTTTGAAGACCCTTGTGATCATCCCCTGCTACAACGAAGAAGAAAACCTGGACCGCGTGGTGGAACGCCTGCACGCTGCCGCGCCGGACGTGGATTACCTGATCGTCAACGATTGCTCCACCGACGGCAGCGCCGCGCTGTGCAGAGCCCGCGGCTACAATTACATTTCTCTGCCCGTAAACCTTGGCATCGGCGGCGGCGTACAGAGCGGCTACTTATACGCCCGAGAGCACGGCTATGACGTCACCGTGCAGATGGACGGCGACGGCCAGCATAACCCGTTGTTTCTGGCGGACGTGGTGCGGCCCGTGGCCGAGGGCAGGCTGGACATGTGCATCGGCAGCCGTTTTATCACGAAGGAGGGCTTTCAGACGAGCTTCATGCGGCGGCTGGGCATCAACTTCATCAGCGTGATGATCCGTCTTCTGTGCGGCGTGCGCATACTGGACACCACCAGCGGCTTCCGCGCCTGCAACAAGGAACTGACCGCCTATTTTGCTGACCATTACGCCCAGGACTACCCGGAGCCGGAGGCCATTATCACCGCTGTTCTGAACGGCTACCGCGTGGGCGAAGCCCCGGTCGTCATGGAAGAGCGCATGGGCGGCAAATCGTCCATCAGCCCTTTTAAATCGGTTTATTATATGGTGAAGGTGAGCATTGCGCTGGTGGTGTTCCGCATCACCTCCGGCAGACGGAAGGAGGGCCGCGCATGAACTGGCAGAGCATCAGCCCTATCCTGCGTGTCGGCCTTTTGCTGGGTGCGGTGTGCTATCTTGCCCTCATCCTGTGGCTGCTCAAAAAGAAAAAGCTCACGGTGCGGTACTCCATCATCTGGCTCATTTCGGCCGGAGTGCTGCTCGTTTTCGCAGTATTTCCTTATGTCGTTCTGGTGCTGACAGACCTGCTGGGCATGGCTGTGCCCGTGAACGTGGTATTCCTCCTTGTCATCGCGTTCATCCTGCTTTTGCTGCTCAGCCTTTCCAGCATCGTCTCCGGCTTCGCGGAAAAGATCAAGCGCCTTGCGCAGGAAAACGCCCTCCTGGAAGAGCGCGTGCGCAGACTGGAAGCGCAGCTCGCGGCGCAGGATAAGCAAACGGAAAACGAAAAAACCTCGTAACGCGCCGTCCAAAGGCGGCGACAGCTTGTCAAAAACGCTGCGCTTTTCCGCCAAGCTGCTTACGACCAGGGTCTTTGGCCCCGTTCGCCGCGCACGGCGGCCTTCGGCGGCCTCTTCGCTCTACACATGCCTCGGCACTGGCCCTGCGGGGGCGTCTGCGCGCTAAAAGCCGCGCTTTCAGCGCGGTTGCCCGCAAGGGAGGCTTCGCACCGTTCCGACACGCGCCTGCGGGCGCAATCACCACCCCTTTTTGGCGGCATTCGCCGCGTGGCCTGCACTTTGCCGCGCAAAGATGCATGGCTTTGCCACCGCCAGCTTTTTCCCCGGACGCTTCTTTTACTTCTTTGCCTTTTTCAATAGTCTGGCGCCGCCCATGGGCGGCGATCCTCCCCGGAAGGAGTTTTGCGCATGAGCAGCTTTTTCGCTGTGGCGTTCCTTGTGTTCCTGGCGGGCACGTGCCTGGCCTACTTCGTGCTGCCCAAGGCGGTGCGTCCCTACTGGCTTCTGGTGTGCAGTTACCTGTTTTATATGTACGACCCGGAAAATGCGGGCTTTGTGGCGCTGCTGCTTTCGGCCTCGGCCGTCACCTGGGCGGCGGCGCTGCTGCTGGAACGTCTGCGCGTCAAATGGATGCGCCGCGTCTGTCTGGTCGTGTCGCTGGCGCTGTGCGTGGGCTGTCTGTTCTATTATAAATACTTCAACTTTTTGGGCGAAACGCTGGCTGCGCTGCTGGATTCCTTCGGCCTGCATTATACGGCCCCCAGCCTGGATATTCTCGCGCCGGTGGGCATCAGTTATTTCACCTTTGCCGCGCTGGGCTATGTCATCGACGTGTACCGCGGCCGGCAGCGTGCGGAGAAGAACTTTTTCTTTTATGCGCTCTTTGTCAGCTTTTTCCCCTGTATCGTCACAGGCCCCATCGAGCGCGCGGAGCATATGATCCCCCAATTCAAAACGCCGCAGACCTTCGATTACGCCCGCGTTTCAGGCGGGCTGTTCCGCATTCTGTGGGGCTTTTTCAAAAAATTCGTCATTGCCAACACGCTGGGAACAGCGGTGGATGCGGTGTACGGCAACCCGGGTTACGGCGCATACACCGGCCCCATCCTGCTGCTGGCCAGCTTGCTGTATACTTATCAGCTTTACTGTGATTTTTCCGCCGGATGTGACGTGGCGCTTGGCGCGGGGGCCGTGTTTGGGTTTGAATTGACGGAAAACTTCCGCCAGCCGCTGCGCGCCCGCTCCTTTACCGAACTGTGGCGGCGCTGGCACATCAGCCTGACAAGCTGGTTCCGTGATTACCTGTACATTCCTTTGGGCGGCAACCGCCGTGGCAAGGCGCGGCAGTACATAAACCAGCTTGTTGTTTTCCTTGTAAGCGGTCTGTGGCACGGCGCCTCCCTGTCTATGATGGTGTGGGGCCTTCTCAACGGCGTTTACCTGTGCGTAGGCAAGGCCACGCAGGACGCGCGGCGTAAATTGACGCGGCATAATCCGCTGTATCATTTCACGCCTGTGCGGCGCATTTTCCAGACCGCTGTTACCTATCTGCTGTTCACAAGCTGTATCATCTTCTTCCGTTCGTCGGAGGTGTTTGAAGGCAGTAAGGGCATTGCGGACGCGCTGTATATCTACGGCCATCTGTTTTCGGGCTGGGGCAAGCTGTTCACCGCGCCGGACGCCATTGGCCGCGCGCTTGTTTCCATCGGGCTTTCGGTGCAGACGGCGCTGGTACTGGCTGTGAGCATCCTTGTGGTGGAAACGCTGGAATCTGTGCAGGAGCCGGTGAACCGCACCATCCGCAAGGTACCCATCTTCCTGCGGTGGCCGCTGTATTACGCGCTGGTGCTGGGCATGCTGTTCTTCGGCTCATTTGCCAACTCGGGCTCTATTTACGGAAGGTTTTAAGGAGGACGGCAGATGAAAAAACGATTGCGCTTTTTGGGCAGCCGTTTGCTTTCCGCGCTGCGCCTGGCGTTGGGGGCACTGCTGTTTACACCTGTGTTTGCGTTGCTGGTCGCAGTCAATTACGGCGTGGATTGTCAGGGCTACTTCTTGGGCGATACCTATCTTCGGGAGATCGCCACGATGCTGTTTGAAGGAAAAAACGTTGTCGGGTTCAACCAGCTCAATGGACGTGAGCTCGAAGTGCTTGAAGTCATTGTCGCCAACATGAACGAAGAGACCACCCCTGAGACCATCGCCCTCGGTTCCAGCCGCATTTTGCAGTTGACGCGTGAAATGGTCGGCACCAGCTTTTACAACAGCGGTACCTCCGGCGGGGATTTCAACGATGTGCTGAGCGTATTTTCTTTGTATGACAAGGCGGGCAAGCTGCCGAAAAACGTCATCATCGGGCTGGACCCGTGGCTGTTCAATACAGATGTGGACGCCAACGGCTCCAACGATCCATCGCTGTATGCTGAATTTTTGACGGAAAAGCTGGGCGTTCCCACAGAGTATGAAAAAAAGGACCTTTCCAAGACATGGAAAAATCTGTTTGATCTGACCTATTTTCAGGGCAACATCGAGTATATGCTGAAGGGCTCCAACAAGAGCGGCGCTACCCAGACCGTGGACGACAGCGCCCTGTATCAGCAGGATACCGAGGTAAAATGTTCCGACGGCAGTCTGGTGTACGACCGGGAATTCCGCGGCTGGAAACAGGACGCCGTGGACCATGCCGCGCTGGAGGTCGCCAATAACGGCATGTTCCGTCTGGATTATTACACAGAACCGGACGCTCAGCGGCTGGCCATCTTTGAAAAATGGCTCCAGTATATGCAGGAGAAGGGCATCAACGTCATCATCCTCCTCTCGCCCTACCACCCCATTATCTACGACCGCGCCCTATCGGACACCGAGCGTTACGGCGGCCTGTTCGGCACCGAGAAAGCCGCGCGCGCGCTTGGAAAAAAATACAATATCCCCGTGTACGGCAGCTATAATCCTTATGCCATTCCCGCCACATCAGCCGATTTTTACGACGGCCTGCACCCTCACGGCGACTGCCTGGCCCGCTTCTTTCCCGGCATTCCCCAGGCTCTGGCCGACCGTGACGCGGGCGTGGATGTAAGCCTGGACTACACTGCCGCCGCCCCGGATGCAGACGACGAAGCCGCAGACGCGGCATAAAAAACAGCAGCGCAGCTGCTGTTTTTACGCGCACCCGGGCACTTTGTGCCCGGGTGCTTGAGATTTTAATGCCGTGGGCCGGGCACGACCCACGGCCATCCGGATACGTTTTTATTGCGGAGCAATAAAAAATCCGACACAAATGCCCC
>OLNK01000987.1_pt1 | contig 25323 bp, 38 predicted proteins | sample 1672791 | NCBI WGS metagenome assembly OLNK01 (sample SAMEA3136724, study PRJEB25190) | human gut metagenome | biome: human gut; feature: human-associated habitat; material: faeces | place: Austria | collected 2013 | reverse complement strand
GTAGAGCACTTGACTTTTAATCAAGTTGTCCGGGGTTCGAATCCCCGCACGCTCAGTACGAATGCAGGTTTTTCAAAATGAAGAATCTGCATTTTGCTTACACGCGGATATGGCGGAATTGGCAGACGCGCTAGACTTAGGATCTAGTGTCCACGACGTGCAGGTTCAAGTCCTGTTATCCGCATTTGCAGAGACATTGCCAGTTGCAGGCAGTGTCTTTTTTGATACCAAAGTATGCAAGAGAAGTTGCCGGTTGCCAAAGCGCCCGTAAGGAACTGCCGGTGGTAGATCCGGTAGGTGGCAAGTTCACTGTATAGCAAAATAAAAATCCTGAAGTTTTTCTTGATTAGAACTTCAGGATTTTTGTGTATAGCTTCTATATTATTTGATTATAAATTTACGTATGATACAGCTTACAACTCCGGCGATACAGATCGGAAGCAGTGTGTCTTTTAATCCGCCGTATACAGTCAGAGCATTATGAATACCCAGAAGTGCGGCAGGAGCCTGTGGGATGAGTACGGCAAACATTGCGGACAGATATGATCCGGCAGCAATGATAATAAAGGATGTAAGTCCACGCCCATTATCAATACTGTTTCCTCTGCGTCCCTGTTTCTTGCTTCCTCCGAGAACGCAGAAAAAGATGATCACTTCATAGAGCAATAATACCGCACCAACCGCGAGATATGCGATCAGTTCCTGATCCGCTGATGTTAAGCGGGAAACAATATTGCCAAACGAACCGGCATTGGCCAGAAAATGCAGTCCCAAAAGATAGATGATCCAGGCAATCAGCAGAAGTGTTCCCATTCTTAACAGAAGATTGATGAATTTGAATAGGATCTTTCCTCCGGCTTTAGCGGTTTTTGCAACCGGTTTTGCAACATTTGGAACTTTTACACCACGATTTTTGCGGCTTTTTTTCTCTTTCTGTCGGTTGTTACGAGGATCGTCGCAGTCGTCTTCATACTCATTATCGTAGTCGTCTTCATATTCATCATCGTAAAGGTCATCATCCAGCTCGTCAAAGATGTCGTCATCATAGTAGGCAGTATCAAAGAAGTTATCTTTTTTACTTTGTTTTTTGTTTTTCTTACCAGCCTTCTTATTTTTATTCTTTAATTTCTTTGTTAGTCTGTCGTAATCATTTTTTTTGATGTAATCTGTATGATCAATATCCGATAATCCTGATAGTACATCGCGGTAGTCATCGTCATCATCAATAGAAATATCAGGAAGATCACCTTCGTAGATCACTTCGAAATCGTCGTCGAAGATATCGGAAGTAGATTGTGTTTTCTTCTTATTACTTAAACTCATTATTAGTCCCTCCTATTTATACCCATCTCTTATTCTATAATGTTTGAAAAAAACTCTCAAGAGTGGTCACAGAATATTCACGAAGTTGTAAGAAAAACTTTAGATTTGTATTACATGCAATAAAAGCTTAACAGATATGAAAAGATGTTTATTGAGAAATAAGAAAGAATCACGTATAATGAAGTTTATTAATATAATGATACGGGGGTAAAATGTCTTTTGATCCTATTATCATATAATAAAAAGGAGAGAGTATATTTGACAGAGTTTTATTATTTTGCATTATCATTTTTTGTATATGGATTTCTGGGATGGTGTACGGAAGTTGCATATGCAGCTGTGAAGCAGGGAAAATTCGTGAACCGAGGATTCTTAAACGGACCGATCTGTCCGGTATATGGAATCGGAGTTGGTGTTGTAGTACAGTTTCTGACACCGGTTGAGAATAATCTGGTATTATTGTATATCAGTTCGACCATACTTGTGACGGCAATAGAAGGAATTACCGGATTCCTGCTGGAGAAGATTTTTCATAATAAATGGTGGGATTATTCAGACCAGCCATTGAATATCGGTGGATATGTATGCGTGTTGTTCTCATTGATATGGGGCGTGTTCTGCGTTCTGATCGTAAAAGTGATCCATCCGCTGATCTACAAGGTGTTGACAATGATTCCATTTGTTCTTGGAATTATAGTTATGGCATGTCTGGCTGTCGGACTTCTGGCAGACCTGTATGTAACAGCTTCCGCTATTCTGAAGATGAACCGCAAACTTGAAACGATGGAGAAGATTGCAGCCGAGCTGAAAGATCTGTCTAACAAGGTCGGAGAGAATATCTATGAAAATGTAATGGAAGGTATGGAATTCCAGGAAGAGAAGAAAGAGCAGCTTGGTAATGTAAGAGAAGAGCTGAAGGAACGTCTGGAGGAGCCGAAGGCAATCGTGAATGGTCTCAGAGACGGAGTAAAGGAACGCCTGGAAGAACCAAAAGCCCGTATGGAGAAACTGGCTCCGAAGATCAATGTAGAAGAGATGAAGGCCCGTATGGAAGAGTTAAAAGCAAAATACGAAGAGATGGCAGAGAACCGTACAAAGGTTGGCGAACGTCTTGTGAAAGCGTTCCCGAAGATGCAGGTAAGGCAGCATAAGGAGATATTTGAGGAGCTGCGGGAGCGGGTGCGGCGGAGTAAATAAATGGCTATTTAGTTCATCAAACCGGCTATATACTGTGTTCTTCAAGGACCGAGAGGCCAACTTCGTTAATCAATTAAATAACAAAAAACCTTGAAGAATGAATCTTCAAGGTTTTCTTCATGCGGAAAAAGGGACTTTCTAAATGCATATCAATATAACATAGCCGATAAAATAAGGGGTTACAAGGGGCAATGCCTATCTTGATATAACATAGAATATAATCATTTGCCCCTTTTTTGCCCCTATAATATCTTAACATTCCGGATCAGCTGATTGTCCCTTTCGCGCATTTTCTTGGTTATATGGAAGTATATCTCCCTGGTGACTTTACTGTCTGCGTGCCCGATCCTACGGGAAATGACTTCAAGAGGAACGAGCTGTTCTGCCATAAGTGCGACATGAGTATGACGCAGAACATGAGTTGTAATCTCGACGTCTTTGTTCAGCACCCGGTGGGCGGTCTCCTTCAGACATTTATTGTATGCCCAGTAATGCACATGATCTCCGGATACATCCGGGATAAAGAGTGGACTGCGAACGCCGGTGAGCAACTGCTCTTTTTTAATGAAGAATCTTATTTGCCGGCACAATGTAAGAAGCTCGTCTTGAATGTATACTTCCCGGTAGGAGCAAGATGTCTTGGTATATCCGATAACCTTATTATTGGAATCATAGTTTTTAGTAACTGATATGATTCTTTTGTCCAGATTCACATCTGAATCGCGCAGCGCAATGATCTCACCGACGCGAAGACCGGAGAGAGCAGCGAAAGAAGCAAGCATTCTCCAACGTGGGACAGTGAGATTATTCAATAGAGTCTGCAGCTCCTCACGCTCCAGATATTTATCCTCCAGCTTTTCTTTCTTTTTGATATCTTTTTCTTTTCTGATTTTATTAATCCAAGCGATGTCCGCAATATAATCATTTTCATATCCCCAACGGATCAGGGCTTTGAAACGAGTGATCCGCTCGTTAGTTGTCCCGACAGCTTCATTCTGTTCGGCCAGCTTTTCATTGACGTAACCGGCAGTTAATTGCGACACCAGAGTATCTTCGCCGAGTATACGACACAGCGAGTTGCAGGCGTGCAAATTCCGGGAATAAGTAGAGGGAGCACGTGCCGTTTTCTGAAAAGTATTATACATAGTGCAGAGCTGGTCGAGCCGCAATTTTTCCTTACGGACGGCAGCAGACATTGAGATCTTCTCCAATTTCTGCTCAATTTTTTCGGCTAGGATAGCCCGTGCCTGTTTTCTGGTACTGTTGGTATCTTTTACCATAGTACAAGACACCCGGTGAAGTTTAAGAGTCAACGGATCCGTGTAGCGTTCTATGAACTTTACTTTTCCGTTTGATAATTGTTCTGACCACATAATTTCCTCCTAAATATCTAAAAATGAGTATAAAAATAACACCTATACAGATGTTGGAAAACTGTGGTACAATATTCTTGTTGATGGAGTATTGTACGTGCCCAGCACTGTATAATATTTATCTGAGTGGCCTTGGTGTTGGTAGCACTGAGGCCTTTCATATTAACTTGTATATTTTGATAAGTACACTTCAAAACATTCACTCATGAATTTTTCTGTGATATAGACACAATCGTTTTGCTCATTTGGCTCGGCATCTACACCAAGATCCTTTATAAGTTCATAGTACATATCCAAAGCTTTCTTACTTTCAAATAAATATTTCATATATTCTCCTATAATTAAAGTTTGGTAAAACTATAAATCATATATTCTGGTTTGATTAATTATCGAAGACGTATATATCATAAACATTTCCGACGAGCCCCCACATGGTTTGACTTGTTCCATCTGCTTTTTGCAATTCAAACAGAGGGTCTACAGAACCTAAAGTAGCAATCTTATCGCCAGCTTTGACTTCACCGGTGATTTTAGGATCATAAAATACAAAAATAAGATGATCATCGGTAGTTAAGTATAAAACGTTATCGAAATAGTAATCCTCGTGCTCATATTCCGACATCCCCATTGTGTCGATCATATTTTCGAAATCGTCCAAGGAAACGACATCGGAAACGGTTCCCTCAATAACACTACAAGTAGAGTCGCTATCAATAACATCATCTATGTTATCATTGAATTTCGGTGTAATGTTTTTAGGAGATGTGATCTTGCAATCGCTGAGCACACCATATGACTTATAGTCTTTAGAAATTGTACCGGTAACAGTAATTTGGTCTCCTGAACCAATAAACATACTTAAATTAGGATCCCCATCCTTGAAGTAACAAGGAAACGCGTGTTTACCGTTGGAAGATTCGATTGTAAAGCCAACATCAGATTCACTTTTAAAGCCAGTTAAAGTAATTTTCTGATTAAAAGGAAGCCCGGTTTTGCTTGAACATTTTTTGTAAAGAGAATAAGCCTTGTCACTGGACAATTCCTTCATAGTAAAATCAGCACTTTCTTTTGCAAACATTTTTTGCGTCTTGGTGTATAAAACACCAAAATCATCCATATCATAGGTTGTCTGAGCGGCAGATGACTTATCAGATTTGCCGCATGCAGCAAATGATAAAATTACTGCGAAAACCAGAAATATGGAAAGCAGTTTCTTTTTCATAATTTTTCCTACCTTCATTTTTATTACATAAAATTACAAGTATAACAATGACGGAAATACACATACTTAATGTATGAAAATATTGCTCGACGAACTAATGGATAAGAAAAACTTAACAATCCGCCAAGTATCTATTCTTACAGGCGTCCCGAAATCAACCGTGTCGGACATAGTGTCCAGAGGGCGAATACCGCGGTTAGATACCATGGAGCAGCTGGCAAAAGGACTAAAAGTCCGAATTACCGACCTGTATGAATCAGAGTACAAATAAGTGTCCGAGAACTCGGACAAATTTCAAAAACGCACCGGTTTACGCAAAGTTAAGTGTTTTAATATATGAAAGGATAATTAAGATTCTCAAAACACGAACGAACGTTTGAATAAATATTGATTTTGAAATACAATAGTTGTATGATTAATTCAGAACAATTCGAACAAATGTTCGCAGAGCGGAGGTGCGTTACATATGGAAGAATTAAAAATCTTATTATCAAAACTGGATGATTCTGATCACAAAATAATCCAGCAACTCTACGCTATTTTATATAGGTACTTAGAAAAGAGGGGAAGGCTCTAAGCCTTTTCCTCTTTATTCTTTATACCATCTGCTACGTTCTTGAAATACTCACGTATCACAGTCTTAGATTTATCGTCAAGAGAATGATAGGTCTTCATCATTTCGATGATCGCATCATAGAATGCATTCCCATTTCCATCATATTCCAACAGATCCTCAACATAGTAACCGACTTCCTGCATTGGCGAAAGCTCAATAAACATCTTATCGCTATCTCCTCCGTTTCGGAGCCAGTCCTCATTGACGCGAAAAGTTTTACATATGAGAGAGATTACTGCATCACTAGGAGCACTTTTTCCGACTTCATATGAACCAATGTTTCCACGAGATGTTCCTAATCTGTCAGCAAATTCTTGTTGTGTAAGATTCAGCTCTTTTCTTAGGGCCTTGATACGCTCGTTCATCAGTGCACCTCCTTTCATTCTGGGTTCATCATAGCACAACGGAAAGCACAATTCAATACAAAATGTTGATAATCAACAAAAACTCTTGACAAAGGATGATAATCAACATATAATTGCAGTATATCAACAAACTAATGTAATGTGAGGTGAGGAGATGGCTGGAGATGTAGCAGCTTTATTGGTATCAATAGCCGCAGGCTTAACGGCTATTGATCAGATATCCATAATTATCACAACAAAGCGATTATGGAAGCAACAGCAGCAATTGCAGCAACAATTAGAGATGCTGCAGAAAGAATGGTTTGAACCATAAAGCGCTTTGAATTTACAGTGGATTCCTTTTCGGACGCCTTCTGCATTTCAAAAAGAATATCATGAGTTTTAAAAACAGAATCTTCAAGCATGGCCGTATATTCAACTTTAGAAATTGCCTCGGAAGCAACCTGATCATGCACTTCATCGGAAGCAACCTGTAATTTTTTAATGGCAGAAGAGTAGTCAAAGTTACTAAGATCCATGAATGTTGTACTCCTTTCGTACGTACTCAGCTTTGGCAGAAGCCTGTATCAACAGAATAGGAGAGCAAACATAAAAAGTCAATAAAGAAACGGGGCGAGAATATGAATAAAGAAACAGAGATGCATAAGAAGAGGTGAATGACATGGAGATAAAAGAAAAATTAAAACACTGGTTCCATATGGTACGGACAAACCAATGCCTGGGATGCTGCTTATTCTGTGAGTGGTGGAACATGTGTAAATGGGAAACAGAAGAGAGGAGAAAGAAAAAATGATATTTTTAGGAACACCTGGAATGAAAGAGTTTTTAAAGCGGAAACATCCGGAGATATTACAGGAACATCCAAGGGATTGGCATGAGGTGATTACAAAAGACACGTGGGACGAATACGATGAATGGAAACAGACAGATGAAGGGAAAAAGGTAATAGGTAAATTGTAATGACAAGAAAAGATATTCTTAAAAAATACGGATTCAGCTGGATGAGCAACGTCAACCTGAAGGAAGAGCTTTCGGAACAGGCGGCGGCAGAATTTGAAGATCTGATAAGAACCCTGGCCGAACATAACCGTGGACCAGCACCACCAGAAACAGGCTGGAAGAAACGGATGTACAACCAATTCATGAAAGGAGCAGGCAGATGACACGAAACATGATCATCTGGATATGGCTAACAGCATTCCTGCATCCTGTGATTTTTCCATGTGTCCTGCACACAGCAAAGGAGATAGAAAAGTGGTGGGATAAGAAGAGGGTACTGTGGCACGTAGAGCAGCTCCGGAAGATAGAAGAAAAATATAAAGAATAGCACCAACTGGCATTGTATCACGAATAACCAGTCAACATAGAATTCCCGCCGGCAGCAGTCGGCGGAGAAAGGAGCATCGTTGAAAGACGTAAGCACAGAACAGGCGAAGATCATCAAAAAGATGGTTCTCGACAAAAAAACGAATAAAGAAATAGCAGAAACTACCGGATTAAAGTACTGGGAAGTACGAGATTATATTCAATATATCGGACTGGCCGGAATCAGAGAAGAGATGCTCGGAAGAAAGCCGGGAAGATGAAAGAAAGATGGCTACAACAAAGGAAAAGACGGTCCCAATGCGGATAGACACCTATGTAAGACCTGCATCTACAGAGGAAGACATGATCAGGTTGGGAACTGTAGCTATATTGAAATAGAGGGGCATAGCAGAGGTATGCCGGCAGCAGAATGCACAGTATATGTGAAAGGAAGAAAGAGGAAAGCATTATGGTAGGACAGATAACAGGCAAAAACGAACTGAAGAAAAACGGATCTGGTTATAGTGATCCGACAGCATATAAAGCAATTATGAATGTGGGGGGGCAACAGTAATGAATACATATCATGGAGACATTTTTTACATAGCGAATGATGGAAGAGCCGGAGAAACACCGGCGATTATAGTATCACCGGACACATGGCTTGAACAAGATCCGGAATTTGTGCAGGCAGTATTAATGACAACAAAAGAAAATGAACAACTTCTGACACATGTTGAGGTGATGTGTCGAGTACCATCTATAGCACTGTGTGAACGTATATTCAAGGTGGATACAGACAGAATCGGAGAATATATTAGATCATGCACAGAGGAAGAAATTCAAAAAGTTGATGAAGCTATTATGCTGACACTTGGCATTACGGAGAATAATAATACTGCTGATCAGGAGAAGATTAAACAGCTGGAGAAACAACTAGCAAAGGAAAAAGAAACATCCGATAGAATTCTTGCGAAGTTCAGAGAAGAGACAGAAAGATACAATGAACTGGAGCGTGAGAAAGGATATGGGAATGATAAAGAGTATATCAGAGCGATAGCTGAGAGGGATCCACTACAGCTCTTCAACCGATAGTAGGAGAAGAGGGAAGACTGGAAACGCCAAAACTGGACAAGCGTCTGTACAGAGGACTGAATCTGGATGCCGGAGACGATGGCGATCTGTATAAAGAATGGTCGCCAGAGTTCCGAGATATCAGCATCATCAATGGCTTGAATCAGTTCTTAAGGCAGCTGGAGTTCAATGTATCCCTAAGCTATGGAGATCTCTCTGATGTAACGGACGTAGACAAGACGGCAACAGAAGCCAAGATCGCCAAGAAGCGCAAATACAACATGGTGTCAGCCATTCAGGAGAACCTGAAAGACTGTCTGGAAGATCTCGTATATGCATTGGCTTTTTACAACGCCAAGCTCCATAGCGGATATGAGTTCAACTGCACATTTAAGGATAGCATCCTGGTGGATGATGAAACAGAACGCCAGAATGACAGGGCAGACGTAAGCCTTGGAGCCATGCAGTTGTGGGAATACCGAATGAAACATTATGCCGAAGATGAGGAAACAGCCAAAAAGATGGTAGCCCAACAAGCGGATGTAATAGAGGGCTAGCCTATGACGCAAGGAGAGATTGAAGCGCTTTCGATGGAAATAGAACGAAATGCCCGGAATTTGGAAATAGACATCATGCTGGATATCGTTCGGAGGATTAAGAGCAATCTGGATATAGAACAGTCGATGACATCATCTGCAGACTACCAGATACAACTGCTTAGAAAAATGGGATATTCCGATGAATTCCTGAAAAATGAAATCAAAAGCTATTTGAAGTTTTCGGATGAAGAGATTGACCGGATCTACAACCAGACAAGCGAGAACCTCTATAAAGAGTATGAAGATGCATTTGATGCTATTGGAAAGAAACAAACCCCGTTCGGAAAGCATCCGGAGATCCAACCGGTAGTAAAAGCCGCGATCGAACAGTCGAAGAACACATTCCAAAACATCACGGGATCCATGGGATTTACCAAGAACGTAAATGGAAAGCGTCAATTCATGGATACGGCGAAGTTCTATCAAAGATCACTGGATGAAGCGGTCCTCGGAGTAGCAACTGGAGCATTCAGCTATGACACGGTCCTGAAACGAATCATTAAGGACATGACAAGAAGCGGTCTGCGTACAGTAGAATATGCTTCCGGAAGGACATACAGGGTGGATTCGGCGTGCAGAACGGCACTCATGACAGGGTTCCGGCAGATAGTCGGCCGCATGAATGAACAGGTGGCAGCAGAGCTTGATACAGATACCTATGAAGTTACATATCACATCGGCGCCAGACCGGAACATCAGGCATGGCAGGGAAAGGTCTATTCGTACAAGGATCTGGAGAGTGTATGCGGACTGGGTACAGTCACCGGATTATGTGGGGCCAACTGTTATCATTGGTACGATGTGTTCATCCTGGGAGTTTCAGTTCGGAACTACACGGACGAAGAACTACAAGAGATGATGGACGAGGAAAACGAAAAGACGAGTTACGATGGAAAGGCGTATACAACATATGAGGCACTGCAGAGACAGAGGAAGTTAGAATTGACAATGAGAGTATATCGCCAAGACATAAAACTCATGAAGGAAGGCGGAGTAAGTGAGCTGGAGATCATGGGAGCCAAGGCGAGATACAAAAAGACCATGGATGAGTATGTGAAGTTCTCAAAGGTCATGAAGCTGCCGGAACAAAGAGACAGAATATACATGGATGGACTTGGAAGAATATCAACAAAAGTCGGAAAGAAAATACTTAGCTCGATGAAGATATCAATTCCGAAAGAAGTGGCAGAAAAAGCTGGATTGGATAAGAGTGTAGAAAAGAAAATAAATCAAGCAATCAAGAAACTGGATAAAGAGTACACGATTTACCTAGATTCAATAGAAGGTGGAAAGCTTGGCAGAGGAGATTTGTTTGTAAGCGGCGCATATCTGGATAAGGACGGCATGCTGAAGCACGGACTTGTGTTTAACTATAATATAGATTATAATAAATTCGAGTCGAGAATAAAAATGCTGTATTCTACCGGATACATGGCAGGAAAAAGCTATGAAGATTACATTGCGCATGAAATGGCACATATTATTCCGTTCCAAAACTGCGTGACAAAGAAAGATTACGATGAACTGACGGATGAAATATATAAGAGCTTTGTCAAGGGAATATCTAAATATGCAGACAAAGAGCGCGATGGAAGAGAGAGCTTGGCAGAGGCATTTGTAAGATATAGAAATGGAGAAAAGATACCAGATGAGTCAAGAAAGCTTATTGAAAAGTACATCCTTCCTTGGAGGAGGAAATAGATTCACACTTCCCAAATGTGTATTATGTAGGCATTGCATGGAGTCTGAAACAGAAATAAAGTGCAAGGCGTTCCCGAATGGAGTACCGGATAAAGTACTGGAAGCTCCATATGAGGAGGAATGCAAACCGGGAGTAAAATTTGAAGAGATGAAATAATACCACTAATCAGTGAGCATATCAGAGATTAGTGGTATTTTTATACTCATTTTTAAGGCGAGGAGGTGAGAAAGGTGAAAAAATTATTTATTAGTCAGCCTATGAGAGGTAAGTCAGATGAAGAAATTCTGGCAGAACGCAAGAAAGCAATTGAGCTTGCGCAAGAAATGATCGGTGAACCGGTAGAAGTGATTGATTCCTTCTTCCAGGAAGCACCCGCAGATGCAAAACCACTGTGGTTCCTTGGAAAATCCCTGGAACTTCTGTCAGGAGCAGATGTGGCGTATTTTGCGCAGGGGTGGGAAGATGCAAGAGGTTGTGTGATTGAGCATGACAGCGCATTAGCTTATGGAATCAAGAGTATTGTTGCCTAGGAAGGCGGTGATCCAGATATCTCCCTTTGAGACGCAGGGTTATGCGTCTTATTTTTATGCAAAAAGAAAGGAAATAATTATGGAGTTTTTAAAAGCAATCTTTGGTGACAAGTATGAAGAGTTTGCATCAATCATCAAAGCGTACAATGACAATCCGGAAAACAAAGACAAGCAGATTAAGCTCGCAGATCTGAATGCCGGAGAATATGTAAGCAAAAAAGATTACGACGCAATGGAAACAGCAAAGACTACCCTGGAAGAGCAGTTGCAGACAGCCACAGATACACTGAAAGGATTCGAAGGCGTAGATGTAGAAGAACTTCAGGGGAAAGTAAAACAGCTCACAGATGACATGGAAACTCAGAAAACGGATTACGAAAACAAAATTGCAGAAATGAAGTTTGGCACACTTATCGACAATGCTATCTCGGCAGCAGGCGGTAAGAATGCGAAAGCAATCAGAGCACTCTTAGATGTAGAGACACTGAAAGATAGCAAAAACCAGACAGAAGATATTACCGCTGCGATTGAGGCGTGCAAAAAGGACAATGAGTATATGTTTGGTTCAAACGAACCAATCAATAATCCAATCGCGCCGACTGGCGGAAAAGTTCCGGGAGTTTCAAAGAATTTAGAAGACATGACGTATGAAGAATACAAAGATTACAGACAGGGAAAATAGGAAGGAGATAAAGAAATATGCCAAATACAATTTTAACACCTAAAATCATTGCACAGGAGGCCCTGATGGTGCTGGAAAGCCAGCTGACAATGGCAGGGCTTGTCCATAGAGATTATTCGAAAGAATTTGTCAGAGTGGGTGATACGATCACAATCAGAAAGCCTGCGAAATTCGTGGCAAAAAACTTTGTAGGAGAAACACATGGACAGGATATTACAGAAGGATCAACCACGGTGAAGATGGATCGCTTCAGAGATGTAACGGTTAATGTGTCGTCAAAAGAGTTAACACTGGACATCAAAGATTTCTCTGAGCAGGTAGTAACACCGGCTATTTCGGCTATTGCGCAGGCTGTAGATCAGGACCTGTTGGCAGTAGGTATTGAAAAGGCTACGAAGACAGCAACGGTATCTGCAAAACCAGCACTGACAGACATTGCGGGAGTTGGAAAAGCTCTGGATATGTCAAAAGCGCCAATTCAGAACAGAAGATTGATTCTTCCGGCGGAAATCAAATATAAATACAACACATTGGATAATTTTGCGAAACAGTGCTATGCAGGGGACTCACAGGCGCTTAGAGACGCAGAAGTAGGAAGGGTGTATACTTGCGATACATTCTCGTCAGAGAACTGCCCTCATTCCGCAGCCGAAAAACCGGGAACAGTGACGGGGTATAAGGTAACCGGCACTAAAGATACAACTGAGTTCACGGTATCAGCGGGAGAACCGGCAGCAGGAAAGATTGCCGAAGGAGATCAGCTGATCGTGAACGGGTATGTCTATACAGTACAGGAAGATGTCACGTTGGCCGGAGGGGCAGGAAAAATTAAGGTAGATCAGAACCTTCCGGCAGATGTAACAGAAGTTGCTGCAAAAGTAATTAGCAAGGCGCATGCGTTAGGATTCCATAGAAACGGACTCGCACTGGTAACAAGACAGTTAGAACTTCCAATGGGAGCATCAAAAGCTCATATTGCTTCAGCAAACGGGCTGGCCGTAAGAGTAGTCTTTGGCTACGACATGAAAACTAAGAAAGATACAATTTCATTTGATATTATCTATGGAATCAAGGAACTGGATGAGAGCCTTCTGGTAGATTTTTCGTAGGAGAAACATTATGGAGTATGCAGATTATGAATATTACGTAGAGTCTTATCTTCTTGGAAGACAGCCGACAATACCGGAATCAACCTTCCGATATTATGAAAAGCAGGCGGAAAAGGAAATTGACCAAGTAACATTCGACCGTGTAAAAAGAATGGAAATTCCGGAAGAAGTAAAAGATTGCGTGTGCGACGTCGCAGAACTGATTTACAAGGCAGAACAGTACGGCGGATCGGACGCACCAGGACCGCTTGCATCCTATGGAAACGATGGAGAGACAGGTACATATGACCTGTCTCGTTCTGTCTATACGGAAGAAGGAAAACGCAAGAAGATCAGGGAGATTATAGAGAAACACTTAGGGAACACAGGCTTGATGTATCTGGGGGTGGATTAATGAATCCGAACTATAACCAGACAATCACGGTATACAACCGGATCAAAGGAGCGGATGCGGAAGACGGAAAGGATATCTGGAAGCGGACGGTCCTTGAAAACTGCTTCTACAAGCTGTCCCAGACAAAGATCGATGATGGAAAGACGGCAAAAATGGCAGGTACATACGTTGCTAGGATACCAGAATCACCGAATTATCTTCCCTACCGAGAATTTGCTAAAACCAAAGGTGCTGGTAACAGCTTCACCCTGAATCCGGGAGATATAGTGGTAAAAGATGCATGCATGGAAGAAATAACTGGGAAAATGCCAAATACAGCCTCGGAGCTACTGGCAAGACAGAAACCGGAGGCATTTCAGATTACCGCTTTCTCGGATAATACATCGCACCTGAGAGGAAAACATTACAGAGTAGGTGGTTAAATGTCGAACGTAGAATTCCACTGGAATAAACCAATCCCGAGCATTGTACAAGAAGCAACTGGAGGAAAGAAGACGCTCCTCTTCATGGCGACCGAAGCCAAGCGCCTGATGGAACCGTTTGTGCCGGCAAAGAATCTGGTACTGGCGGCCAATGCCAGGACTTACGTAGAAGGGAATGTCGGGATTGTGCATTATGCAAGCCCGTACGCCAACTTCCAACACGAAGGACTGGTGATGGTATCTAGAATAACCGGAAGTCCGTATGCCAGACATGGTGAAAGCAAGGTAGTAACCGGCAGACATTTGAAATACAGCACCGCCAGACACCCCCTTGCCACTGCTGAATGGGAAAAGAAAATGAAAGCTACGAGAATAGATGACTATACTAGAGCAATACAGGCATATGTGAAAGGACATAAGTTATGACAAAACATGAGGTTATGGTTTCGTATGTACAGGACAAAATAAAAGAACTGTGTGATTCCATACTGACATTTAATTTTGCTGATGGAAAAGCTACATCGGTATCATTCCTGACAAATTATGCCGGAAAGATTGTAAAAAAGTATGTCCGTGCTGCAGATAAAGAATATGGCTTTACCATACTTCTGACATGGTATTACTCGGAAGAAACGGATGATATCAACATGCAGGCCATGAACCTCGGCCAGAAGTTCATGGAATGGATTGAGGAGCAGAACGCCATAAAAAACTATCCGGATTTCGAAGAATGTCAGGTAAAGAAAATTGAAAACTTACAGAACATGCCAAACCTTGCAACGGTAGACTGGGAGAACAAAGTAGCTCAATACCAGATACCATGCAGGGTTTTATATTTTGAAAAGGAGAGACGAAGATGAAATTAAGTGAATTAATGAAAGACTATACACCAAGTGAAAGCTATGAAGGCTGGGTAACCAATGATGATTACGTATTTGCAATCGACACTGCGCCGGATGGTTCGACTGCAACAAAAGAAGGCGATTACGTAGTAGTAGAAATGGGAATTGCTGGTCTGGACGCGCAGTTAAATCCAATCACGCAGGACAAGACCTATATCCGTGCCGGTCAGAACACCATGAAGACAGGTACGCAGAGAGCTTTCTCTGTAACCGGTGACAGATACGTCGGCGATGAAGCACAGGATTATTGTTTATCCCACAAAACAAAATATGGAACAGGAAACAGTGTAGTAACAAACTATCTGTATTTTAATGTCCTGACAGGAAAAGGAGAAAAAGGACAGTGTTCCATTATTGTCAACAGCGACGGATCAGGAAATGCAGGAGAATCTTCTTCTATTGACATCGAATTTAAGAAAATGGGAGCAACACCTGCAGAATATACATATGTGGCTGCTTGAACGCAAGCTGAGGAAAACGGCGAACCGATAGAGGAGGAACAGGACGTTGAAGAAAATAGCAGTAACAATATTGAACCAGAAATTGAGTGCGGATCTCCTGAATCCGAAAGTAGTGAAGAAGTATCAGACGGAAATCGATAAGGTTACAGAGAAAGCGAATGATACAGAAGGAAAAACAGACGAAGAGGTAATTGTTAATCAGTGCGAAGCAGTAATTGAGATGATTGACAATATCTTCGGAAAAGGCAGTGCCAAGAAGGTATTAGGCGAGGAGACAGATCCCCTTACCTGCCTTCAGGCATACTTTGAATTAACCACAATGTACAAGAATCAGGTTGTTCCATACATGAACAAAGAAATCGCAAAAATGAAAGCGGGAGAAAAGTGAAACCAAACATCATCACAGACGGACTTCCAAAAGAGGTTGTAATCGATGACGGAAAGTACCAGATTAACTGGGATTTCAGGATAGGAATGAAGTTTGACGAGATCATGGAAAGCGAAGCACCGGATATTGTGAAACTTGAAAAGTTATTAACCCTATATTACCCGAAATGCCCAAACAATCTGGAAGAAGCAGTAGAAAAGATGCTGTGGTTCTACCGTGGAGGAAAAGCAGAAAAGAAAGAAGAGAAGAAAGAACGATACAAACGTCGGTCCAACAGAGGACCGGCGTTTTCTTTTGCACAGGACGCACCTTATATATATGCGGCCTTTAAAGAGCAATACGGGATAGATCTATTATCCCAGGAGAAATTGCACTGGTGGAAGTTTCTGGCGCTCTTTGAGTCTCTTGGAGAAGAGACGAAGATGGCGAAGATCATGTACTACAGAACAGTAAGCACATCCGGAATGTCCAAAGACAGGCGCGCCTTTGTGAATGAGATGAAAAAAGCGTACAAGCTGGATGCAGGAAAGAAACTGACACTTGAAGAGCGCAACCAACAATGGAAGGAGTATGTAAAAAAAAGAAATCAAGAAAGGACGGTGAAATGACATGGCAGCAGACGGATCGATTAAGATCAGCACGGAGTTAGACTCCAAAAAGACAGAAAAAGCCATGTCAAGATTTTCATCCTATGCCAAAACTGCAATGGCTGGAGTGAAAACTGCAATTGTAACCGGATCCACTGCAATGACTGCTATGGCAGGGTATTCTATCAAAGTCGGAACAGACTTCGAAGCTGCCATGAGTAAGGTCTCTGCAATATCCGGAGCAACAGGAGACGACCTTCAGAAATTGACAGACAAGGCGAAAGAAATGGGCGCCAAAACCAAATTTAGCGCCGCACAATCGGCTGAAGCATTTAGTTAGAGAAGCGGCTGTAACGCGATAAATACATAGTTACAGCTGATGACGTCCGTAATGAACCTATCAAGTAGTTACGGAATATAAGTGAGGAATGAAGCTGGGAGGCGGTTTGTAACCGTAACCAGACAGTTAAGGTTACAAGTAACGTTGTAGTCAACGGCAACGCGTAGGTGGTGAACCTGTATCTGCGATGATACAGAATATAATCTGCCCAAGAGGCCTCGCTATCGGGTAGGGCGTCCTGCAGAAGGAGGCGGTAAAAAGGTACGCTGGGCTTGCACTGTAATGGTGTAGAAGTAAGGATAAAAAGCCTTACGATAACATGCCGATATGGCAATGGCCGGTTGGAAGACCGAAGATATGCTGAACGGCATCGAAGGCATCATGAACCTTGCAGCGGCATCAGGAGAAGATCTTGCTACAACCTCAGATATCGTAACAGACGCCCTTACGGCGATGGGATTACAGGCATCTGATTCCGGACACTTTGCGGATGTTCTGGCAGCGGCATCATCTAATTCCAACACAAACGTTGGGATGATGGGTGAGACATTTAAGTATGTAGCACCAGTAGCGGGAGCACTAGGCTATAACATCGAAGATTTGTCTCAGGCAATCGGACTAATGGCCAACTCCGGCATCAAGAGCACACAGGCTGGTACAGCCCTTAGAAGCATCTTGACAAGACTGGCCAAGCCGCCAAAAGAAGCAGCTGCGGCAATGGAAAAGTATGATATTTCCATGAAAAACTCGGATGGATCCATGAAGTCACTGATGGAAGTAATGGAAAATATGAGAGATTCCCTTCGAGGACTTCCAAAAGATGAAAAAGCTGCAGCTGCAGCCGCACTTGGCGGACAAGAGGCAATGTCTGGATTGTTGTCGATCGTGAATGCTTCGGATACAGATTTCAAAAAGCTGGCATCTTCAATCAAAAACGCAGATGGTGCATCTGAAAAGATGGCCAATACCATGAATGATAACCTGAAAGGAAGCATCACGATTGCGGGTTCTGCATTAGAAGGCTTTGGTATCAATGTATACGAAAAGATGGAGAAACCTCTCAAGAGCGCAGTAGACGCCGGAACAGAAGATATCAACCGGTTGTCAGAGGCGTTCACAACCGGCGGATTGAACGGAGTAGTTGAAGAAGCCGGAAAAATATTCAATGACACATGCGACGAGGTGGATAAGTTCGGACCAGCAGCAGAAGGCATCGTTGAACCGATTCGGGATATCGTCAATTCTGGAGGAGAACTTGCCAAGAGCACGCTTCCGAAAGTAGCAGAAGGAATGAAATTCCTTGCAAAAAACACCAAAACAGCAATACCGATAGTCACAGGGCTGGTGGCTGCATACAAAGAATTAAAAATCACCAAACAGTTAGGGGATTCCACTACAACACTGGGGAAAGCTGTAAAAAATAGCTCCTCGTGGTGGAAAACTGCACAGACTGCTATCGGTCGTTATGCAGAGCAGATGGAAGCAGCAAAATATACCGGAAGGCAATACAATGTTACGCTGACAGCAGGGCAATCGGTACTTGGATTATTCCAAAGGAAAGTAAGTTTAGCAGCAGCTTCTACAAACATTTTGAAAGCAGCGCAAGAAGGATTGACGAAAGCAATAGAGGCGCATCCGATTGGTTTAGCTGTAGCGGCAACAACTGCAATGATTGCAGTGAGTACTGCAATGAGAAATAAATTGTCTGAGCAAACGGAAGCAGAAAAAGCGCATTCCAGAGAGTTGAAAGAGTCTACAAAAGAAGCAGAGGCAAATCTGAAAGTGGCTCAGGAGAGAAAGCAGTCTTACGAAGACCTGGTGGCTACTCAGGATAAACAGGCGGCAGCAGATCTGATCGAGTTAAATAGTCTACAGTCACTGAGCAATGAATTGAGTACGATAGTTGATTCCAATGGAAAAGTTAAAGACGGAGAAGCAGACAGAGCGGCATTCATCACGTCTCAGTTATCGTCGGCACTTGGAATAGAGATCAATCTTACTAATGGTCAGATTCAAAACTATCAAAAACTGCAGGAGGAGATCCAGAAGACGATTCAGCAGAAAAAGATAGAGGCTGTTCTTACTTCTCAGGAAGCGAAATATAAAGAAGCTGTAAACAACCAGATGCAGGCGGCTCAAGAGGCTAGCGAAGCATATACAGCTAAGAAAAAGGCAGAGAATACTGTAAAAAAAGAAAGCGCCAAACTGGAAGAACTGCAGAAAGAAAAAAGCGATGCCGTTGTGCAAGGAAATAAGGCTCTTGTAGCAACGTTGGATGCAAAGATACAGAAACAAAAAGAAGATGTAGATAATGCCAATAAGGCGCTGGAAGCTAATAAAGACGCATATAAGGAGAGCTCTGATACACTGGCACAATATGCGAGTGACATTGAGCAGTATACTCAGCTGGCGGAAGCTGCAGCGAGTGGAAATGCAGACGCAATCGAAGCGGCAGTTAATAAAATTACTGCAGGAGTAAAAACTGCAAATAATGCTACAAGCGAGGAGCTCCAGAAGCAGGTAGTTGAAGTATCTAAGACGGAAGATCTGATCCGGCAGGAAGTGAAGAATAAAACACCGGGATTCACAGAAGAGATGCAGAAACAGGCATCTGAAGCCACAAAAGCAGCTCTGGAAGAATTTGCCAAGGCAGCACCAAAATCTGCAGATGAACTAAAAAAAGTTCCACCTGCCGCAATCGCAGCATTGATAGCTGGAGATATGAAAGGTCAGTTGTCATCAGAAGCAAAAGGCGCTGTAGACGGTATATTAGATCAGTTCGATGGCTTGGACAAGAAGACAAAGAAGAAATTCGCTAATGCAGTATATGGTGCACTGGAAGGATTGGAAGGCTTTGACGAACTGAAAGATCCGGCGAAAGAAGGCGTAGATGAATTCCTGGAGTCTTTAAGATCGGCCCTAGATGAACATTCTCCATCTAAGAAGACAGAAGAAATCTTCAAGCTTGCGATGGATGGTGCGGCAAACGGTGTTGAAGCCGGAAAAGAGAACGTATTAACCAAAGCTGGAGAATTCGTATCAGCATTCCTGAATGCATTCGCTTCGGGTGATATCGGAAAGCAACTGGAAAACCTTGGGAACAAGGCAATGTCATATTTTGGAATAGGAGTATCCTCTAAAACTAAAGATTCTGTATCTGCCGGGAAAGCAAATGCAGAGGCGGCGAACCAAGGAGCGGGAAGCGTAAGCCCGATAACGACAGGACAAGGATTTGGTACCAAGTTCGCATCTGGAATCGGCGGATTGGTTGGAAAAGCAAGATCCGCGGGAAAAGGCAATGCGGATGCAGCGAATCAAGGAGCAGGAAGCGTAAATCCGAACGACACAGGAGGAAGATTCGGAACACAGTATAGCTCTGGCGTGAGCAGTAAGGCGGGGCAGGCGAGTTCTGGAGGAAAATCCCTTGGAAACAATGCAAAAACTGGAGCGGGCAGTGTAAGTGGACACGATCCTGGGTATAACTTCGGTCAAGGATTTGTACAAGGGATTGGTTCATGGATTAAGGGAGCTGCGTCTAAAGCTGCTGAAATGGCACATGCAGCATATAATGCGGCGAAAAAGGCACTGGACGAGCATTCCCCATCGAAGAAAGCAAAAAAACTGGGACGATGGTTTGGCCAGGGATTCGGGAATGGAATTTACGATGAAACCAAAACGGTGGAAACGACAGCAGAAAGAATGTCGGAAAAGGCATTATCCGCGATAGATACGGATGCGATTACAGACAAGTTAAAAAGTCTGGATATTACGGAAATAATGCCAAAAGTATACGCTACAGTCTCTGATCAGCAAGATTATATCGAAAGAAAATTAACTACTCCTGTGGCAAGTATGGAAAATCGCAAATGGAAAGATAATGCCATGCAGTCTGTGCAGATGTCGGAAGAGGATATAGAAAAATTGGCAAAAACTTTCGCAAGAGCAGCATCAAAAGAAATCACTTCGGAGATGGATGGTATGAAATTTATGGCTAATCAAAGGGAACTTGGAAGATTCATGAGGGAGGTAAAAGTATGATACCGGATATTTATTACATAAATAGTGAAAACGAGAAGATTGACCTACTGGAACCTCCGTATCTTTTACAGACAGGAACGATAATGGATTCGAAATGGATCTACGAGAGCAAAGAAACGCAGAATGGAGGCAAAATAACTTCCATAAAGAAATCGCTGGAAGAAAAAAAACTGACACTTAGCATTATAAATTTCGGGAGGGATTCTTATGAAAGAGCAGTCGATAGCCTGCATGAAATATTCGAAAAAGATGTTTTGAATAAATCACCAGGCAGACTGTATGTTGGAAAAATGTATCAGGAATGTTATGTGCTCTCTTCGGAAAAATCCGACTGGGAAAGTGATGCAGAATTGATGGATGTAAATCTTACAATTGTGGCAGAGAATCCGATCTGGGTGGGAGAAGACAATTATACATTTCACAGCTATGGGATTAGTTCGAATAACAATAAACGATATCCGGGGAGATACCCGTACCGCTATGCAAATGGGATGAGAAGTAACTATATCCTAAATCTGCATTATACAGAAGCAAACTTCGAAATGATCATATACGGTCCGGCAATCAATCCACAGGTAATGATCGGAGCAAATAGCTATCTGGTCAATATTATATTGGAAGAGGGTGAACACCTTCGAATCAACAGCCGCGACAGAACAGTTACAAAAATTCTAAGAAACGGTGAACAGGTAAATGCATATCATAACCGACAGAAAGGAAGAGAATTCTTCCGGAAAATCCAGCCAGGACGACAGACGATCCAGTGGTCTGGAAAATTCAATTTTGATCTGATTATCTATGAAGAAAGGAGCGAACCGAAATGGAACATGCATCAAGCGAATTAGGCAGTTCTGAAATATTTCCGCTAAGGTTCATAACGGCGAAACCAACAGGAGAAGAACAAGGAGAGCTGACGGATAGTGCGGATGTAGATTTGGATATCGGAGACACAAACGATTTTGAAATTAATATACCAGTGTCAGAATATGATGCGGAACGCATGGGATACGATTGCAAAATTTTTATCCCAGAAACGGAGTACGGTGGGATTATAGAAGATTTGGAATCCAACACAAGTACAGAAGAGGTTACGCTCCGGGGAAGAACCTGGAGGGGAATGCTAGGATATAAGATAGTAGAGCCGCCGGCCGGACAAAACCATTTGATTCTGTCCGGAGAACTAAACAGTATAATCCGAACATTAATAGGAGATCGCTTCGGCGGTCTCTTTTGCATCCCGGATGTTGATACGGGGATTACAGTAAAAAACTGGCAGGTAGATCGTTACGTAACGTTAAATGATGCATTGGAGAAATTGGTAAGCAACTATGACTGCAGATTGTGGATTCAGTACATGCAGCCGGAAGGACTGGAATACGGCTATGTAACAGTACAGGCGGTACCAATAAAGGATTATTCTGAGCAACTGGAATACAGCCAGGAGGAAGCTGTGCATGTAGCTGTCCGGGACTGCAGGAATGGCGTCAACCATTTGGTGTGCGTTGGCCAAGGCGAAAACCAAGATAGAATAGTATTACATCTGTATGTGCAAAAAGACGGATCCATCGGAAAGACACAGTACTACATTGGACTAGATGAGATATCTGCGGTATATGACTATTCTAGCGCAGAAGCGGAAAAACTGGAAGAAGATGGAATTAAAAGGTTAAAAGAACTGCAGAATTATAAAAAATGCGAAATGACGATCGACGATGTGGATTTGGAGATAGGCGATATTATAGCTGGTTATGACGCAGTTACGGGCACCCAAGTAATCAAACCGGTCATAAAAAAGATTCTGAAGATGCAGGATGGGAAAATAACAATAGACTATAATGTGAAAGGAGACGAGTAAATGGCGGGATTAAAAGCACTTAATATAAACACTCCACCAGAAGCAGAGCCACATATATATGCAGAAGATGATGCTGCTATATACAAGGCGATATTCGGCGGTGATGGTGTATCTACGATCGGACAGGCATGTAAAGCTACTGTATTGAGCAATAATAAAGTAAGAATAGCTGATGGCGTACTGTGCGTAGACGGGCATATGGCAAGGATCCCATATGGAGAATATGAAGACTGCGAGATTATGAATGGACAGTCGGGAAAGAACAGAAACGATATCATCGTAGCAAAATTCGAAACCACAGGAACGGGTGGAATTGACACCATGACATGCGAAGCAATCCGGGGAACAGCTGGAGAAACGGCGGTAGATCCGGAGCTTACGCAAGACGATATTTATGCAGGCGGTAAAGTGCGAGAGTACCCACTATACCGAGTGAAGATTGAAGGGCTGAGCATTACGGCTGTAGAACAGATGTTTAGGATTATTCCGTCAAATAAGGATTTGTCCAACAAACTCGGCAATCTCGGTCAGTCTGCCGCAATCGGTCAGTATGGATCGGCGTGGAACGTCGGTACCTCATACCAGAATGTCGGAAGTAAGCTGCCGGCAGTGAGCAACGATCTCTACGAGACCGTATCCGGCAATGACGCTGTGATTAAGATTAAAAAGCCAGGAACATACCTCCTGCTTGCATCATCCGAATTTGGCACGAATGCCGGAGTCGGCGGCACTGTCTGGAATGCCATTGTTCTGGAATCCGGTACCGAGATCACCAGATCGTGTGCTTACGTCTATGGCGGATCAGCGACCACAGTGATATCGCACATGCTGCAGGTTGAGTCAAGCATCACCATCAAGCTGTGTTCTGCTCGCTCTGCAGGATCCGGTACGATCCAGAATAAGGGCAAGGATCTCTTGCAGTGTATTAAGATCTTGTAAGAAAGGAGAAAAAACATGAAACTTATATTCAATGATGCGTCAGAAATGACCATCCAGTCAGCGAGCACCCGGCCGGACGGGAGCCTGCTGATCAAAACAATATCAGAAACTGAAGAGAATCTGAAGACAATCTTTCAGGATGGCATGAAGACAAAGAAGATGATCATCAAGGAAAGAGAATCTACGATTGGCACTTATGAGAATTACACGGAACTTGAGGGAATCATGAAATACACAGCAGGAATCCTAGGAGTTGTATTACATAAAGTTGGAAAGTCGCAGCTAGAGCGAATCAACGCACTCGAGGTAACTACGGATGACATCGTATTAATGATGGCGGATCTGATTGCGGGAGGGGAGCAAAATGAGAATACTGCAGTTCCGGATTAACGGACAAAAGTTAAGTAAGGACGGAGACTTTTCCGGATTAACGTCAGATGATATTATATTGATGATGGCTGATATTATAGGAGGTCAGGAATAATGAAAACTTTAAACAATTTAAAAATGAAAATCATGGTAAGAGCGTTTCGTATCAGAATCAAGAACGGAGAAAACATTGAGGACATCGCAGCAGATTATCCAGCACTGACTGTCGATGATCTCGAAGCGATCAAGGAAGCACTGAATACTAATTAATGAGAGGTGATTATATGGAAATCCAAGCCTACTTATAGTTAACTGAGAACATAAATAAGTTTCCCGTTCAGTTTTTGGATGAAAATAAAATGAGAATAAAGTATAATAGAAACAGAAGGAGATGATAAAGATGGACGGGATTTTTTATGATGATTGGAAAGTGCTAACAGAGGCAAGAAATGTTAAATCAGTTTATTTGACACATTTAATCAGAGCATACGACAATGAAAAAGCATATAAAACCCTCGTGGATATATTGGATGACAAAATGTTAAAAGCGTCATTTTCTTTGAGAAATAATTTTAGAACTGTAAAAGGAGATAAGAAAGTAGTTTGCTTTCAGGACGCATCATTGGATGGCATAAAGGAAATAATTGAAGGCGAGAGATGGTGTGAAATTCCGCAGAGATATCAAGAATTTGGAATACAGATAGATAAAAGAATGCTTTTTTCTGAAGGAGCAAGACCAGTAATTTACGATGGAAAAGAAATATTCCAATTCATAAGCGAAGATATACATTGGCGAGTAGTTAATCTTGATTTGAACATTAATAAAATGAAATGCTTGGATTGGACGCACGAATGTGAGTGGAGAATACCTGGAGATGTGACGATAACACGATTTCCATTTAAGGTCATTGTTAAAACGGAAGAATATAAGAAACGATTGTTAAAGGAAGATGTAGCCAAAAGACTTGATTTAAAAGAAAAAGATATTATTGTATTTGAAGAAGCCATTACTTAGGTAGTGGCTTCTTCGAATAAATCGAGGTGAATATGGAAATCAGATTTAGTTGACTAGTGGAAAGAAAATAAATATAATCATGTTAGGAGATTCGATTCCAAAAGGAGATATTTGCAATGAGCGGAAGAAAAATAGCAGTTGATAAGAAATTGGTGAAGGATATTATTGATAAGGGAATATGCTCTAATTGTGGAGGTACACTGTCATATAGAGTAGTAGAAATGGGTGATTGTGGAAAAATTATGATTATAAAATGTGAAAATTGCGGAGATGAGTTAGTGCTTGATTTAGAACAGCAAGACAATACATTAAGTTAATAGACAGAGCCAAAGGACCGGTATTCCGGTCCTTTTTAAACGGCAATAATTCAAAGAGTGGGATGACCGCTCTTATTTTATATTCCCGTCCGGTTTATCCGGGGAATGGAGGTAATAATGAGAGAGATTAGAGCAAGACCTTAGAGGTCTTATTTTTATACAAAAAAATTAAGAAAGAGTGAGGTATATGAAAATGGAA